>Ga0310810_10002552_pt1 | contig 19614 bp, 24 predicted proteins | sample NCmetagenome_FD_207641 | JGI IMG/M metagenome (GOLD analysis project Ga0310810, IMG submission 207641) | Soil microbial communities from experimental microcosm in Duke University, North Carolina, United States - NC | ecosystem: Engineered > Artificial ecosystem > Soil microcosm > Unclassified ...
CGCGAGCATGGCGGTCGGGCTGGGCCGCCCGGTCATGGGCCTCCGCCAGCCGGGCGAGCAGCTCCGCGGTGGGCGTGTCGCGGGGGAGCGACTCGTTGCTCCGGGTCACGACGTCGGACAGGCCGACCGCCCCGCTCACCGAGGCGGCGCCGGAGATGCCGGACATCAGCATGCAGACGATCGCCACGGCCCGCGCCTGCGAGCCGACCACGGACCGCGGCGCAGTCAACGGGGGAACGCCTCGACGAACTTGAGGCGGAGATCCGTCAGGAGGGAGTCGAAGAACCGCTCCTCCTCGAGGGTGAGGTTGCCCCGGGTCTTCTCGCGGAGCAGCGAGAGGAGATCCAGCACCTCCCGCGCCTGCTCCGCGTCCCGGGTCAGCCCGCCGGACTCGGGGTGAGCCTGCACGCCCATGTGGATGAGGGCGGACGAGGCGAACCCCAGGAGAACGGTGGTGAAGTCGATCGGCTTCCCCGCGCGCTCGAGCACGAACGTCTCACCGCGTGCGCGCTCGTCGGGGGTGGCCACGTCATTCCTCGTCGGACTCGTCGTCCAGGAAGTCGTCGGAGTCCGCCATGACCGTCTCCACCTGGGCGGCCTTCTCCGTGACGTCGGGAAGGGACTTGAGGTACCGGTCCCAGGCCTTGTCGTCGAGATCCCCCTGGGAGAGGTACCGGGCAGCGGTGCGCTTGTCGATGTTCTTCGGATCGAGTGGCTCGGCCATTGCGGGCGAATTTGACGGGCGCCCCCCCGGTCGTCAACAACCGTCTCCGCGGAGAGGAATCGTGTGAGCACCGGAGTGTTGCCGAGGGGCCTGTACGCCGTGCTGGACGACGGCGCTCGCCCGGATCTGACGCTGGTCGAGCAGGCGCGGGTGCTCGCGCGGGCCGGGGTCCGCGTGGCGCAGGTGCGGTGCAAGCGAGGGCCCGGGCGCACGGCGTGGGCGTCGGTGCAGGAGACGGTGGCGGTGCTGCGAGCGGCGGGGGTGGTGACCCTGGTGAACGACCGGGTGGACTGGGCGCTCCTCAGCGGGGCCGACGGCGTGCACGTCGGCGACGAGGACCTTCCTCCGCGGGAGGCACGCCGGCTGCTGGGCCCGGACCGGATCGTCGGGGTGACGGTGCGTGGGGCGGCCGGGGCGCGCGAGGCCGCGGCGGCAGGGGCGAGCTACGTCGGGCTCGGCCCGGTGTTCGCCACCCGGACGAAGGAGGTGCCGGCGCCGGTGCTGGGTCTGGAGCGGCTGCGGGCCGAGGTCCAGGGCAGTCCGCTCCCGGTGGTGGCCATCGGGGGCATCGGCCTGAAGACCGTGACCGCGGTGGCGAGGGCGGGAGTCCACGGGGTCGCGGTGGTGTCGGACCTCTGGGCAGGAGGTGATCCCACCGCCCGGGTGGAGGCGCTGCAACGAGGCTTCCTTCTGGGGGAGACTGGGGGCGTCACGTGAAGCCGCATGGACACGTCGTGCGCCGACCCACCATCGGGCTCACCCCGGACGTCGAGGACGCGGGCGGAGCCGAGGCGCCGCCGCGCTACGTGCTGAAGTCCCCGTATGCCGACGCGGTGCTCCGGGCCGGCGGGCTGCCGATGGTGCTCCCGCTCGCGAGCGACCCGGCGATGATCGACGCCTTCCTGGACCGCATCTCGGGTTTGGTGGTGACCGGGGGCGCGTTCGACGTGCCGCCGGAGGCGTACGGGGAGAGCGCCCGCGAGGGCCTCGGCGCGCTGAAGCCGGCGCGGACGCGCTTCGAGACGGCGCTGCTCCAGGCGGCGCTGCGGCGGAACATGCCGGTGCTGGGCGTGTGCGGGGGGATGCAGCTGCTCAACGTGGTGCTGGGAGGGACGCTGCTCCAGGACATCCAGCGCGATCTCCCCGATGCCCGCAACCACGAGCAGTCGCACGACCGGACCCAGCCCTCGCATCCGGTGGAGGTCCGGGACGGGACGGTACTGGCGGAGCTCGTGGGGCGGGGGCAGCTGATGGTGAACTCGACGCATCACCAGGCGGTGTCGCGGCTCGGAGAAGGACTGGTCGCGAGCGCGGTGGCGCCCGACGGGGTGGTGGAGGCGATCGAGTCGAGCAACGGCGCGTTCGCGGTCGGTGTGCAGTGGCATCCCGAGCTGCTGCTCCAGTCGATGCCCCTTCAGCTCGGGGTCTACCGCGGGCTGGTCACGCGTGCGCGCGACACGCGGCGCTGAGCGCAGGACGACGTCGGGACGCTCCAGGCGCGCGCCGAGGGTCCTGCTCGTCGGCGGGCTCGAGCCTTCCGGGCGAGCGGGGCTCCTGGCCGATGCCGAGGCGGTCCGGGCCCGGGGCGGAGTGCCGCTGGTGGTCGCCGCTGCGGTGACGGCGCAGGGGCGAAGGACCTTCGGGTGGAGCGCCGTCTCGCCGACGCTGGTCGCGGCGCAGATCCGGGGCCTCCGCGAGCTGGGGCCCATCGACGCCGTGAAGCTGGGGATGATTCCCGGTGCCGCGCAGCTCCGCGCGGTCCGGCGCGCGCTCGCGGGGGTGCGAGCCCCGTGGGTGGTGGACCCGGTCGTGCGGGCCTCGACAGGAGACAGGTTGTCGGGACTGGGTCGCCGGGACTACCTCAGGCTCGCCGGACCGGACGTGTGGCTCACGCCGAACGCGGTCGAGACGGCGTGGCTCCTGGGGGTGCGTGGCATCGGGGACACCGCCGAGGCACGCCGCGCCGCGGAGGTGCTGGAGGCGCTGGGCTTCGGGGGAGTGGTGGTGAAGGGCGGCCATCTCGCCGGACGGACGGTCGCGGACGTCCTTGCCTGGCGGGGAAGGGCGCAGCTGTTCCGCTCGACGCGCCTGCCGCGCGGCCCGCAGCATCGGGGATCCGGCTGTCGGTTCGCCTCGGCCCTGGCGACGGAGCTCGGTTCGGGGGTGCGACCGCGTCGTGCCGTCGGGGCCGCCAGGAAGGTGGTGCGGGCCTCGCTGAGCGCAGCGCCGAGCGTCAGCCCCCAGTTCCGGCCCTGAGGGACGGGGAACAGCGTCCGCCGCTGGCCTCGAGCGGAGCCGTGCCAGGGTGCCGCAGATGCAACCGAGGTCCACGGTGTGCCGCGGCTTGACAGGATCGATCGTCCGGTGGCGGATGGGGCCGGAACGGGCAATCCTGAATCAGGCCTCGGCCGTCGGAAGACTCTGCCTGGCCGGGCCAAGGAGCGAGGGACATGGGGAAAATGAACGTTCCGAGGATCATCATCGGCGGCGTCGTCGCTGGAATCCTCTGCTTCATCGGCGACGGCATCGTCCATGGCGTTCTGCTGCGGGAGCGCTGGATGCAGGTGATGGCGAACCTCGGTCGCAAGGCGGCGGAGGAGCAGCCGGTCCACATGGTCTATTACGCGGTCTACGACCTCGCGAAGGCGCTGCTGGGCGTGTGGCTCTACGCGGCCATCCGGCCCCGCTTCGGCCCGGGCAGCAGGACCGCGGTCATCGCCGCGGTGGTGACCTGGGCCCTCGTCATCCCCATCGCGCTGCTGGGATTGATCCCCTCGGCCTTCTTCGGGCGCCGGTTCGCCTTGCTGTGGTCCATCGACGGGCTGGTCGTGATGGTGATCGCCATCGTCGTCGGGGCCTGGCTCTACCGCGAGGGCGACACGGCCAGCCCAGCGAAAACCTGAGGCTCCCGGGCCCGGGGTGAGCGGCGGTGTTACGCTCGGGGTCCTCGAGGCTCTCGTCGCGCGTGGCAGGTCCCATCTACAGCTTCGGTCCGTTCCGCCTCGAGGCCCACGAGCGCCGCCTGGTGCGGGACGGTGCCGAGGTCTCGCTCCCGGGCAAGGCATTCGACACGCTGCTCCTCCTCGTCGAGGGCGCGGGGAGCCTGCAGCCACAGCAGGCACTGATCGAACACCTCTGGCCCGACACGTTCGTCGAGCCGAACAACCTCCAGTACAACGTGTCGCTCATCCGTCGTGCGCTCGAGGGCGCCAGCGGCGTCGAGCTGCAGACCGTGCGCGGCCGCGGGTACCGGCTCGTCGCGGACGTGGCTCGCTCGGACGCGGCCCCTGCTCCGGCGGGCGAGGGCAGCGCCACCCAGAAGACCTACTTCTGCAAGGCCACCGACGGCGCGCGTCTCGCGTACGCGCGCCTCGGAAGCGGCCCGCCGCTGGTGAAGGCGGCGAACTGGCTGAGCCACCTCGAGCTCGACTGGCGCTTCGGCGTCTGGCGGCACTGGCTCCCGCTCTTCGGTCGCCGGCACACGCTGGTCCGGTACGATGCACGGGGAAATGGTCTCTCCGACTGGGCGCCTCCGGAGCTGAGCTTCGAGCGGTTCGTCTCCGACCTCGCCACGGTCTTCGACGCGGCGGGAGTGGAACGGGCGCCGCTGGTGGGCCTGTCCCAGGGAGCCTCGGTCGCCGTCGCGTACGCCGCGCGTCACCCGGAGCGGGTCTCCGCGCTGATCCTCATCGGTGGCTGCGCACGCGGCTGGCGGGCCAAGAACCGTCCGAGCCTGAGCCGGAAGTTCGAGGCGATGATGGTCCTCATGCGCGATGGCTGGGGCGGGCGGAACGCTGCCTTCCGGCAGATCTTCACCACCACCTTCTTTCCGGACGCAGATCAGAAGATCACCGAGGAGTTCAACGAGCTGCAGCGGGTCACGACGACGCCTCAGAACGCCGCCGCGCTCCTCTCCGCGCTCGGGGACATCGACGTCCGCGAGGACCTGCCGCGGGTGAAGGTCCCCACCCTGGTCCTGCACTGCCGGGACGACGCGGTCGTTCCGATGAAGGATGGGGTCGAGCTGGCGAGCGGAATCGACGGGGCCCGCTTCGTCCCGCTGGAGAGCCGCAATCACGTCGTGCTGCCCACCGAGCCGGCGTGGGCGCGATTCTCCAGCGAGATCGAGACCTTCCTCGCCCAGGAAGCCCTCAGGTAGACCTCAGGCTCCCCAAAAGCTTCGCCTGCCCAGTCCTCCGTACCGTGCGGCCTTCAGGAGGCTCGCATGAGCAACGAAGGATTCACCCGCTGGCTGTCGCTTCACGCATACGGAATCGTCACCCGGACGCTGTTCGGTCCAGGCACTCACCCCAGGGTCATGCGCCGGCGCTTCGAGCGGTTCGGCGCGACCTCGCGCAGGCGGCTGCTCGCACGGCACCCGGGACTGGTCTTCGCGGAACACGCCGTCGGGCCGCTGAGGGTGGAGAGCGTTCACGCCGGGAGCCCGGAGCGTGCGGTGCTCTACCTCCACGGCGGCGCCTTCGTGATGGGCTCGCCGGCCTCGTACCGGAGCCGCGCGGCCCGCATGGCGTACCGCTGCCGTGCCGAGCTCTTCGTGCCGGACTACCGGCTCGCCCCGGAGCATCCGTTCCCCGCGGCGCTCGAGGACGCGGTGGCGGCCTGGCGGCACCTCCGCACGCTCCGCCGGGACTGGCCACTGTTCGTGGCCGGTGACTCGGCCGGTGGTGGTCTGGCGCTGAGCTTGATGCTCCGGCTGCGCGACCTCGGTGAGCCGCTCCCCGACGGTGCGATCCTGATGTCGCCCTCGGTCGATCTCGACGAGCCCGGCGGGCACGGAGAGGAGCCCGGGACGGATCTCTGGTTGACCCGGGAGCACCTCCGCCAGTGGTTCCGCCACTACGTGGGACAGGCCGACCCCGCGCACCCACTCGTCTCTCCGGTCCGCGCGAGTCTCGCCGGGCTCCCTCCGTTCCTCCTCCTCGCAGGCGCCGACGAGCTCCTGCTGGAGGAGGGAAGGCGGATGGTGGACCGCGCGCTCTCTGCCGGCGTCGACGCCCGGCTCCTGGTCGGGGACGGCATGCAGCACGACTGGCCGCTGACGCTTCCCTGGCTCCCGGAGAGCCGCCACGCCTGGAAGGTCATCGCCAGCTTCGTCGACGAGCACGCGAGTCAGTCGTGGCGTCCGGGAGCGGCAGCGTGAGACGCCAGCTCTTCCTCTTCTACGGTGTCGTGGCGTACGCGGCGTTCCTCGGGACGATCCTCTACGCGGTCGGATTCGTCGAGGGCGTGGTGGTCCCGCGCAGCGTCGACTCGGGCGGACCCGTCGCGCCCGTCACCACCGCAGCGCTGGTGGACGTTGCGCTGCTCGCTCTCTTCGCCGTCCAGCACAGCGTCATGGCGAGGAGAGGATTCAAGGAGCGCTGGACCCGGCTGGTCCCTCGGCCCATCGAGCGCAGCACCTACGTCCTTCTCTCGAGCGCGTGCCTGGTCCTGCTGTTCCTGCTCTGGCATCCCATCCCGCGGGTGGTCTGGTCGGTGGAGAGCGCCGCGGGCCGGGTCGCCCTGGTGCTGCTCTCCGCGCTGGGATGGCTCGTGGCGTTGTTCTCCACGTTCCTGATCAATCACTTCGAGCTCTTCGGGCTTCACCAGGTCTCCCGGGGCACCGGCCAGACGGAGCCATCGCGGTTCAGGACGCCGGTGCTCTACAAGCTCGTGCGCCATCCGCTCTACCTGGGGTTCATCCTCGCCTTCTGGGCCGCGCCGACGATGACCGTCGGGCACCTCGTCTTCGCGCTCGGAATGCTCGGGTACATCCTGGTCGGCATCCAGCCTACCGCGAGCAGGTCCGGGGACTGGTTCCACTCCCCAGACAGGTGCCCGGCAGCCCGCAGCCCAAGCTCGAGGCGGAGTAGGCAGACCCAGCTCTACCGGCGAATGTTGGCCCCGGCATGGGGACCCGCTCATCCCCCGCGTGCCCGGCTCTCGAAGCGCGTGAACTCGGAGAGGAAGACCAGGTCGATCGTCCCCGTGGGCCCGTTTCGCTGCTTGGCGACGATGAGCTCCACCGGGACCGCGCCGCCCCGCATGTAGCCCGGGCCGCCGCCGCCGTCCTCGTCGTCTCCGTCGTCGCGGTGGATGAACATCACCACGTCCGCGTCCTGCTCGATGGCGCCGGACTCGCGGAGGTCGGAGAGCATCGGCCGGCCTCCCTTCCGCTCCTCGACCTTCCGGTTGAGCTGGCTCAGCGCGAGGATGGGCACCTCCAGCTCCTTCGCGAGCGCCTTGAGGGAGCGGCTGATCTCGCTCACCTCGAGCTGCCGGCTCTCCACCTTGCCCTTCTGGTGCATGAGCTGCAGGTAGTCCACCACCAGGAGCCCCAGCCCGGAGTTCTTCTGCTTGAGCCGGCGCGCCTTCGCCCGCAGGTCGAAGGGGGAGAGCGCGCCCGTGTCGTCGATGAAGAGAGGGGCGTTGAACAGGCTCCCCGCGACCTCCTGGAACTTCTCCTCGTCGTGAGGCGTGAGGCGGCCGCCGCGGAGCTTCTTCATGTCCACCCGCGCGGCGCTGGCCAGAAGGCGCATGAGCAGCTGATCGGCCGGCATCTCCAGGGAGAAGATGCCCACCGGTCGCTCCTCCTTGAGCGCCACGTGGATCGCGACGTTCATCGCGAGCGACGTCTTCCCGATGCCGGGCCGGGCCGCGAGGATCAGGAGCTCTCCGGGATGGAGCCCGGTGAGCTGAAGGTCGAGGTCGACGAAGCCGGTCGAGAGGCCGGTGACGCCGCTCGACGACATCTTCATCCGGTCGAGCAGGTCGAGCGTGCGCTCCATCAGCTCGCGGACCGGCCGGAGCTCGCCCTCGCGCTTGCGCTCCGCCAGCTGGAACACCCGGCGCTCGGCCTCGTCGAGGATGGCATCCAGCTCGCCGGTGTCCTGGCTGGCCAGCTCGAGGATCTCGCGCCCCACGTTCGCCAGGCGCCGCCGCACCGACTGGTCCTTGACGATCCGCGCGTACTCGACGGCGCTCGAGGCCAGGGGGACCACCTGGTCCAGCGTCATGAGATACGCCGGCCCGCCGATCCCGGCGAGCTGCCCGCGGGTCTTCAGCTCCTCGGAGAGCGTGAGGTGGTCGACCGGACGCTGCGTCCCGTCCAGGGCCAGCATCGCGGCGAAGATCTGCGCGTGGGCCGGGCTGGAGAAGTCTTCGGCGAGGACGACCTCGGCGATCGAGGACACCATGGTGTTGTCCGCCAGGACCGCCCCGAGCACGGCGCGCTCGGCGGCGAGATCTTCGGTCTGCTGACGGATCGGCTGGACGACGGCCATCGTTCACCACTCCCGGCGGGGAGCGGCGTAGGATCCCTCCGCTCCCTGACAGACAGCAACGGCAAACCGGCCCGGGAGTCGACGCCCCGGGACGGCCTCAGCCAGGGGTTCAGCCCTCGGGAACGACCTCGACCTTGATCTTGGCGGCCACGTCGCGGTGCAGGCGGATCTCCACCTCGTGCGCGCCCACCGTCTTGATCGGCTCGGTGAGGTGGATGTGGCGGCGATCGACCTTCTGACCCTTGGCCGCCAGCGCCTCGGCGATGTCCAGCACGGTGACCGAGCCGAACAGCTTGTCCTGCTCGCCGACCTTGCGGGCAATCGTCACCGAGACCGCGTTGATCCGCTTGGCCTGCTCCTCGGCGTTTCCGCGCAGCTTGGCCTGACGGGCGGAGATGACCGCGCGGTCGTGCTCGAGCTGCTTGACGTTGGCCTCGTTGGCCAGGACCGCGAGCTTCCGGGGCAGCAGGTAGTTCCGGCCGAAGCCGGGCTTGACGTTGACCAGCTCGCCCGAGCGGCCCACGTTGGGAACGTCCTCGCGCAGGATGACCTTCATCGGCATGGCGTTCTCCTCAGCCCACCAGCGCGTTGTAGGGGATGAGGGCCAGGCCGCGGGCGCGCTTGATGGCCACCGCCACCTGGCGCTGGTGCTTGGCGCAGTTCCCCGAGATCCGCCGGGGGATGATCTTCCCCCGCTCGGTCACGAAGTACTTCAGCATCGCCTGGTCCTTGAAGTCGGGATGGCTGCCCTTCTCGGCGCAGAAGCGGCAGACCTTCTTGCGGCCAAAGCCGCCGCGTCCGCCGCGCTTCTCGTCGTCGCCGCCCGGTCCGCCGGCGCCACCCATCCCGCGATCGCCACCGCCGCCGCCGAAGCGACCGCCGCCGCCACCGCCACGGGGCCCATCACCGCGGGGCCCGTTTCCGTTTCCGTAGTGTCCGGTCATGTCTTGCTCTTGCCAGGGTGGCCCGCTCAGGCCTCCTCCGGCACCTCCTCGTCCAAGCCCTCGGGATCGATGCCGTCCCGCGCAGGGCCGGCGCGCTCCGGAGCTGGACCGCGGGCCTCGTCGACGTCACCGGCGAGCTTCACGTCCTCCTGCACCGGGCGGGACTCGGGGTCGACGTCATCCGCGACCTTCACGCTGAGCCAGCGGGTGACCTCGTCGAGGTTCCGGAGGTTGCGCTCCACCTCGGCGACCAGGGAGTGCCCGCCGAGGTATGAGGCGTGGACGTAGATGGCCCGGGGCTGCTTGGACACCGGGAACATGGTCTTCTTCTTGCCCCACACCGTGAAGCGGATCAGCTTGCCGCCCTCGCGGTTGACGATGCCGCGGACGCGGTCCTTCACGCGGTCCACGCCCTCGTCGGTCAGGTCGGGCTTGACCAGGAAGATGGTCTCGTACTCGCGCAGGTGATTCGCGGTGCTCTGCTCTGTCATGTGTTCCTTCCCCTCGGGTTGTGCCCCGGGTCCAGTGCCCGGAGCGGGGATGCGGTCAGCGGCCGGTTGCCGGCACGCCCACCGGGGACGGGAAAACCGCGCGCCCGTCGCCCTCGCGCTGCTGCCAAAGAACGAGGGGGGTGACTATCGGGCAGGGGCCCTGCCGTCAAGTCGGCGTCGCTCAGCGACGGTTGTGGCGGTTCATCGCCTCGGCCAGCCCGAGCGACACCCAGGCGTGGGCCATGTCGGTGGCGCGCTCGAGGAGCGGCTCGAGCGCAGCCTTCTCCTCGGAAGAGAAGTCGTGGAGGACGTGGCCCACCACCCGCTCCTTCGCGTTGGGCCCCTGGGGCTTGCCGATGCCGAAGCGGAGCCGGGCGAAGTCGGCGGTCCCGAGCTGCTCGACCACGGACTCGAGCCCGTTGTGGCCGCCGGTCCCTCCACCGCGCTTCAGCTGCAGCCGCCCGAAGGACAGGTCCAGCTCGTCGTGGATCACGAGGAGATCGTCGGGCGCCACCTTGTAGAAGCGTGCCGCGGCGGACACCGCCTCGCCCGAGGCGTTCATGTACGTCTCGGGCTCGAGCAGCAGGAGGCGGGTCTTGCCGACGTCGCCCTGCCCGAACCGCCCGTGGAACTTCGACTGGCCGAGCGCGATGCCCACCGCGCCGGCCAGACGGTCCACGACGACGAAGCCCAGGTTGTGCCGGTGCCCCCGGTACTCCGGGCCCGGGTTGCCGAGCCCCACGACCAGCCTGGCCCCGTCCACGCGCGCTTACTTCTTCTTCTCGTCCTTCTTGCCGGCGCCCTTGCCCTCGGCCGCCTTGGGCTCGCCAGCCGCCGGCGCTGCCCCGGGTGCACCCGCCCCGGCAGCGCCCGCCACCGGAGCCGCCCCCGGCGTCCCTGGCGCCGCTGCACCTGCCGCCGGGACCGCCGCAGCGACCGGAGCGACCTCCTCCTTCTCCGGCACCGAGACCACCGCGACGGTGAAGTTCAGGTGGCTCTTCACCCGCACGCCCTCGGGCAGCTTCACCTCGTTGATGTGGAAGGACTGGGCGATCTTCAGGTGGCTGACGTCCGCCTCGATCTTCTCCGGGATGGCGGCGGGGAGCGCGTAGACCTCGAGCTCGCGCCGGCTCTGCGAAAGGATGCCGCCCTCGGTCACGCCCACCGGCTTGCCGGTGAGGATCAGCGGTACGTTGACCTTGATCTGCTCGTTCTCGTGCACGTCGATGAAGTCGGCGTGGAGCATCTCCCGGCTCACCGGGTCCTGCTGGTAGTCCTTGAGCAGCACCATCCTCTCCGGCTGCCCGTCGAGCTTGAGGCTGAGGAGGGTGTTGAGCCGGTGCGGGGTGGCGATCGCCTTCTTCACCTCGATGGGATCCACCGCGATGTGGACCGGGGTCTCGAGGTGCCGCCCGTAGACGACGGCGGGGACGAGGCCCTGGGCGCGGAGCCGCCGCGCCGTGCCCTTGCCGGCGCCATCGCGCACGCGTGCTGTCAGGGTGTTCCGGGTGAGTGCCATGTGGAGTTCCTCTGCTGAACGTCGGTTGCCCGGGACAGGCATCCCACCCCCTGGTGGGCCCCTGCATCCGGAGCGGAGGCGCTCTCCTGCCAACCTTTGGGCCGGGCGTCAAGCGCACCCCGGGAATGGTCATTACTCCCTGGGGTCCCGGACCTCATGTTCCCCACCCGCTTCGTCCACCTCGAGCAGGCCCGCCGGCGGTTCGGCGCCCGGGTGGACCGGATGGGAACGCTCCTCGGCGCGAGCGATCCGCTCGCCGACGCGGCGGTGGAGGCGCTCGCCGGACGCACCCCCGTGGACCGTGAACGCGCGGTCGACCGGGCCCTGCGGGGTGATCTCCGGAGCGTTCCTTCCGAGCTCCGCGCGCTGCGGGACACGCTCTCGACGCTCCCCTTCTGGGCCGACCTGGACCGCGCGCGCCGGGGCGGAGAGGTGCTCCTCCGCACGGGCTTCTTCGGTGGCATCGTGCTCGGGTTCCGCTCGCTCGTCGCCGGCTACTGCAGCCCGGCGGGGAACAAGCCGCTCGCCTTCTCCGGACGGCTCCGCGAGGCCGCCCCCCGCCGTCTGTCGGAGACCAGCCGCTTCGTGAGCCTGGTCTATCAGCCGGGGTCCTTCGCCCCGGGAGCACCCGGCTGGGTCGCGGCCGCGCGGGTGCGGCTCATGCACGCCCAGATCCGCAGGATGCTGCGCGCCTCCCCGCGCTGGGACACCGGCGCCTGGGGCGAGCCCATCAACCAGGTGGACATGGCCGGGACCACGCTCCTCTTCTCGCTGGTGCTGGTGGACGGCCTGCGGATGATCGGCTTCCGCATCGGGCGGGAGGAGTGCGAGGACGTGCTGCACCTCTGGCGCATCGGCGGCTGGATCCTCGGTGTCGACCCCGAGCTGCTCTGCGCCACCGAGCCGGAGGCCCGCGTGCTCTGGGAGCTGCTCGAATCCACGCAACAGCCGCCTGACGCGGACTCCGCGGCCCTCGCCGCCGCGCTCGTGGAGGGGCCGCTGCACGAGGCGAGGACGCCCCGGGACCGGGCGCGGGCCGAGCGCTTCCTCCCCGTGGCCTACGGGATCGGCCGCTACCTCGTCGGCGATCGGTATGCGGATGCGCTGGGCTACCCGCGGACCCCCTGGCGCTTCGCCGCACCGGCGCTCCGGGCGCTCATCTCCGGTACCGGGCGGCTCGTGGGCCGGTTTCCAGGGGTCGACCGGCTCGCGCTCGAGGCGGGAATCCGCTACTGGCGCCGTACGGTCGAGGTCGGCCTCGGGGGACGGGAGGCGCGGTTCGAGCTCCCGGGGCGGGTGAGCCGAGCCTGACCTTGCCGTTGCGACGACACCTTTCTGACCGATTCGTGGCGTGCTGCGGCGCGTTCGTCGCGGGCTCGACTGGACAACCCGTGGCGGCGCAGGTGACCGGAGACTTCCGCACAGCGCCCCACGCCGGACCCACCGAGCGAGCGTAGTACCGTTCTGCTCCACGTGAGCTCGAACGGGAACGCGCTGGAGGGGTGGACCGCGGGCCGCTGGCAGGTGGAGCGGCGGTTGCGGCGGGGACGGGTGGCCGATGCGTTCCAGGTCCGTGGACCGGATGGCGAGGGGCGCGTGCTGCGGCTCATCCACCCGGTGCACGTGGTGGATGCCCGCGCCATCGCCCGGTGCCTGGACGAGGCGAAGGCGCTCCTCTATCCGCCCCACCCGGGCATCGTTCCGGTCGAGGACAGCGGCCAGCTGCCCGACGGGCGGGTGTACCTCGTGGGCGAGGACTGCGAGCTGCCGCTCAGCCTCGAGCCCCAGCAGGGACTGTCGCCCGACGCGCTGGTCCGCATCGCCGAGCAGATCGCCCCGGCGCTGGACGCGCTGCACGCCCGCGGGCTCCTCCACGGGCAGCTCGAGGTGGACTCGCTGGTGGGCGATCCGGTCCGGCTCGCCGGCGTGGGCTTCGGCGTCTTCCAGGGCGGAACCACCCAGGAGTGGACCGGTGGGCGTGACCCCGGACGGCGCGTGGACCAGGGGCTGCTGGGACGGCTTTTGCTCGCGCTCGCCGGGCAGGGTCCGGAATGGGCCGGCGTCCGCGCCATCCTCGAGCGCTGCACCTCGGTGGACGACGCGCTTCCCTTTCCGAGCGTGAGCGTGCTCGCGCGGGCGCTGCGCGCGGTCTGCACCACGGATCCGCTCGCCGAGACCCGGCACGTGCCCGGCCCGCCGCCGAGCATGGCGCTGCGGGCCGCGGAGAGCGTTCCGGCGACGGTGGGAACGTACCGGGTGCTGGGGCTCCTCGGCGAAGGCGCGATGGGTCGCGTGTTCCGGGCCGAGCGCGACGGCCGGCCAGTGGCGCTCAAGCTGCTCCGGCGCGAGCATCTCCGGTCGCGGCTGCTGCTGGATCGGTTCTTCCGCGAGGCACGCGCCGTGAGCCGCATCTGCCACCCTCACATCGTGGAGGTGCTGGACGTCGGCGAGGAGCGCGGGCCCGAGGGCCTGGAGCGCGCCTACTGCGTGATGGAGCTCCTGGAGGGGAAGACGCTGGGGGCGCTCTTCCGCGAGCGGGCCCTGGACGTGGCGCGCACGGTGGAGATCGCCGCCCAGGTCTGCGAGGCGCTGGAGGCCGCTCACGCCACCGGGGTCGTCCACCGGGACGTGAAGCCCGACAACATCTTCGTCGTGTCACGTCGCGGCAAGGACTGGGTCAAGCTCCTCGACTTCGGCATCGCCAAGCTGCTGCGGGTCGGGTCCGAGCAGAGCCCCACGCCCGCCACGGTCATCGGCACGCCGCACTACATGGCGCCGGAGCAGGCCACCGGCGCTGCGGTGGACGGTCGGACGGACCTCTACGCGCTCGGCGTGGTGCTCTACGAGATGCTCGCCGGCCGGAGGCCGGGGAGGGTGCGCGGTGCACCCGAGGCACTGCCGACCGAGACGCCCGCGGGTGAGGCCATCCCCCACGGGCTGGTCCGCCCCATCCTCGACTGCCTGGCGACGGACCTCGCGGCCCGGCCGGCGTCGGCGGAGGTGCTCCGCGCCGCGCTCCGGTCGGCGATGGGCGAAGTCACTCGAGATATTTCTCGACCAGCGCCAGCACTTCGTCCAGGTCGAAAGGCTTCTTGACGTAGCCCACCACGCCGGGGAGCTGCGCGGCACGCTCGACCGTCTCGTTGGCGCTGATGAGAAGCACGCGGTCCCCGGTGCGATCTTTCCGTCGCGCCAGCTCCTCGAGGAAGGCGAAGCCGCTCATCACCGGCATCATCAGATCGAGCAGCACCAGCGCCGGGGGATCCACCTGCGCCAGCGCAGCGAGGCCCTCGGCGCCGTTGGTCGCGGTCACCACCGCGTGGCCGCCGGCGTCGATCATCTCCTCGAGGACCTCGCGGATGTCCGGATCGTCCTCGACGATCAGCACCGTCTTCGATCGGCTGCGGGCAGGCATCCACTCTCCGCGACGAGAGCCCGCGAACGTCCGTTTCGAAGGCGCGGGGTACACTCCGTCCGCGCTCCGCGGGACCGACCCGGGATCCAGCGCTTCCGAGTATGGCGGAAGGTTGCCGCCTCCGCCAACGTCTGGCCGCGGCCCCGGCGCCTGTGGGCGCATGCGCGAGAGGGGAGGCGGCGGTGCGACGGCGGCTACACGAACAGGGAGCTCAGGGAATCACCCGAGTAGATCCTCTGGATCGCGTCGGCGAAGAGGCGCGCGGTGCTGAGCTGGCGGATCTTCGTGCAGGCGGCGGCAGCCGGGCCGAGCGGCACGGTGTCGGTGAACACGGCCTCCTCCAGGACCGACTCCTGGATCCGCTTCACCGCCGGCCCGGAGAGGATGGGGTGCACCGCGTACGCGACGACGCGGCGTGCTCCCTCCGAGCGCAACGCCTGCGCCGCCTGGGTGAGGGTCCCCGCGGTGTCCACCATGTCGTCGATGAGAACCGCATCCTTGCCCCGGACGTCTCCGATGAGGTTCATGACCTCGGACACGTTCGCCCGGGTGCGCCGCTTGTCCACGATGGCCAGCGAGGCGTTGAGCCGCTTGGAGTAGGCGCGCGCCCGCTCCACGCCGCCGGCATCGGGTGAGACCAGCACCAGCTCGTCGGTGGCCGGGAAGTTGCGGCGGATGTCCTCGAGGAACACCGGCGAGGCGAAGAGGTGGTCCGAGGGGATGTGGAAGAAGCCCTGGATCTGCGCCACGTGCATGTCCATCGACACGACGCGGGTCGCGCCGGCCGACTCGAGCAGATCCGCCACCAGCTTCGCGGTGATGGGTGTGCGGGGGACGACCTTGCGGTCCTGCCGCGCGTAGCCGAAGTAGGGGAGGACCGCGGTGATCGACTGTGCCGAGGCGCGCTTGAGCGCGTCGCACATGATCAGCAACTCCATGATGTGATCGTTCGCCGGCGGGCAGGTGGACTGGATGATGAACGTGTCCTGGCCGCGGACGTTCTCGCCGATCTCGATCTGGATCTCCCCGTCCGAGAAGCGGCCCACCTCGGCCTTTCCGAGCGAGCGCTTCAGGTGCTCACAGATCCGGCGGGCGAGCGGGAGGTTGGAGTTTCCAGCGAAGACCTTGAAGTCGCGCGCCGTGGGCATGGGTGGGGTGTGGGTGCTCACCTAGACCAGCGCCGCCCGATGTGGAAGTGCGCCGAGCGTTCGGGTGCTAGGCAGCGCCGAGCCGCTCCGTGCTCCGCTCGTACTGGTCGAGGATGACGCGCTCCATCCGCGCTCGCATGTCGGTGTTCAGCGGATGGGCGATGTCCTTGTAGGTGCCGTCCTTGCGCTTCTTGGCCGGCATCGCGACGAACAGCCCGGCGGACCCCTGGATGACCTTCAGGTCGCGCACGACGAAGCAAGCATCCAACGTGATGGTGACGTAGGCCTTCAGCTTTTCCTCGTCGACCGGAAAAATCTTCACGTCCGTGATGTCCATGGCCGCCCCTCGAGAGGAGAAGCATCCGTTGGGCATCAGACAGAAATCAAGCACCACCGCCTACCCACCGAACGAGCAGCCATACGTGCAGCAGGCAGACGCCCCCGTAGAGGGCGACCCCGCCGACGAGCGCCCCCCGCGCCACCGCGACCCGGGCGGCGTACCGCTGGAGGATCCACGCGGCCATCCCCACCGCGAGGACCTTGCAGGTGAAGAAGAGGCCCGGCCCCCCGTCGACGTAGGCCAGCCGCATCAGGGGGTTGAGCTCCCGCGCCACCCCCGCGCTCAGGAAGACGTGGGTGCAGACCCCGTCGACCAGATTGAGCAGCACCAGGACCGCCGCCCCCACGCCTCGCGTCACGCCACGCCTCCGCCGCCACCCACCCCGCCAGCCCGCTCCAAGATCCACGCCAGCCCGGGAACCCCATGGAATCCTTCGCTGAGGGCGGCCGGGCGTGGACGGTAGAGTGGCCCGCATGGCTGAAGACTTTCCGGTCGCGTGGGCCCCCGGGGTGCGGGTGCTGTTCGGGCAGGACGTCCTGGCCAGCCGGGTGGCCGAGCTGGGCCGGACCCTCTCCGCCGACTACGCCGGCCGGCCGCTCACCGTGCTCTGCGTCCTCAAGGGAGCGTCGCTCTTCACCGCCGACCTGATTCGGGCGATCGCGCTCCCCTTGCGGCTCGAGTTCCTGGGCGTGGCGTCGTACGGCGGCGGGACCACCTCGAGCGGCGAGGTCCGGATCACGAGCGACACCGGGACCCCGCTGCACGACCGGGACGTCCTGGTGGTGGAGGACATCGTGGACACGGGGCTCACGCTCCGCTTCCTCCACCAGGCGCTGACGGCGCGCGGGTGCCGGAGCGTCCGCACCTGCGCGCTCCTCGACAAGCCCTCACGCCGCGTCGAGGCGGTGACGGTCGACTACACGGGGTTCGTGGTCGAGGACCGGTTCCTCGTGGGCTACGGCCTCGACCACGACGAGCGGTGGCGAAATCTCCCGTTCGTCGGAGTGGTGGAGCCCGCCCCGACGACGTGACCACTGTGTCGCGGCCGCCGTGACCTATATGAACGCGCCGACCATCGCCAGGGCGAAGGCCGGAGTCGGCGGCATCTGCTGCGCCTCGCCCTCGAGCGTGAGCGACTGCGGGCCGCCGTACTCGCCCTGACCGGCCAGCTTCACGTAGGTCTCCGAGCGACCGGTGGCGGTGCTGGAGCTCGTGTAGACGCGGATCTCGGTCGCGCCGACCTCGAAGCGGATGATGCGGTCCTGGACGGAGCCGAAGATCCGGGTCTGGCCTGCCTCGCGGGTGATGGTGAGCCGGATGTTCGACCCCACGAACTGTCCGCCCTGGAAGGTGGCGTCGATGGGAGTCGGGGTGGAGGCGCTTCCGTAGATCGATCCACCCCAGCTTCCGTCCGAGCGCTGGTTGATCTGGACCTTCGGACCGACGACCCGGGTGGCGTTGAAGCGGGCGCCGTTCCCTGACGCAACGCGGATGCCCCCGGTGGGCTGGAAATCGGCAGCAGCGCCGGAGCCGGAGGCGCCCTCGGCGCAGGCGAGGACAAGCATCGCGAGCGAGATGAACGTGGTGCGGGTACGCATTGTCGAGACTTCCCCCTGTGACGTCCTGGGCGGACGGGTCCCCTCGGCGGCGCAGCATCGCCGAGCGGGCAGGCCGCCCACAAGCGTCAGGGCGTTCCGGCGTCCGCTGGCCCTCGTCCGGACCCGGCGGGGACGGCCGGTCCGGGCCCGGGACCCGTCGGGACAGCGGGAGTTGTCCCCTCGGTGGCATCTGAGTCGAGGGTGAAGACCGCCCGACGCAGCGCCTCCTCCAGCGCCGCGGCCGGCGCCTCCACCGCGCTCAGCATCCGGTGGGCCGCCCGGGCGTGCCGCGTCCCGCTGTCGGCGGCGATCCGCAGCTGGGCCATCGCCTCGGCCACGTCCCGGCGGGCCTGGTCCAGCCGGGTCCGGGCCTGGAAGAAGGCCACCTCAGACTCGAGGCCCCTCAGGGTCTTGCGCTGGTCGTCGGTGATGCCGCCGAGCTTCTGCATCCGGCTCAGCGCCACCAGCCCCTGGGACAGGACGGCCGGGTCGTCGGAGACCAGCCGCGGCCGGGCCAGCCCCTCGAGGAACTGGAACAGCGCGCGGTCCATCGCGTCTCGCTCCTCGAACCGGGCCCCGTCCATCCCTGCGGCGCCTCCCCCGAGGAGGTCGAGCGGCGCATAGGCCGCGGCGAGGGCCGGGTCGGACGGGCGGTACGGCTCGGCTCCCAGCGGCAGCATGCGGCCCTTCATGACCAGGAGCTTTCCGTCCTGCTGCTGGAGGGTGAAGGTCCGGGCATTCAGCCGGCTGAGGAGGAAGCCCACCGCCCCGAGCAGCGCGAAGACGAGGAGTGTCACCACCAGCCGGGTGAAGGCGCGTCCGGCGCGGCGGCCGAACGAATCCGAGGTCGAGGACATGAGGGTCTCCTGAACGCCGGTATACTCCCGAGTCGAGAACGTCGGCCTTGAACCTGACCTTCCGCCGCCTGGGCGTCACTGAGCTACTCCCGCGCTACATCTTCGCCGAGAGCCTCTTCGTCCGGAGGCGAGTGCTCGAGGTCGGAGCGGTCTCGGCCACCGGCGGAGCATCCGCGGAGTTCCTCGTGTCGCGCGGCGCGCGGCTGGTGGTGGCCTGCGACGACGACCTGACCGCGGTGGAGGCTGCCCAGGGGCGAGCGGGCAGCGAGCGGCTCCGCTTCCGGCCGGCGGTGTTCGACGACCTGCCGCCCGGCGGGTTCGACCTCGTGCTGGTCGCCGACCTCGCGCCGTACGTGCGCGCCCCCGCGCTCCTCGCGCAGCTTGCGGAGCAGGTGTCCGGGACCGGGGTGCTGGTGGGTGGGGTTCGCAACCCGGCGGGCCTGGCGCTCGCGCAGCTGATGGAGCCGGACGGCGACGGCGCGCCCCCGACCTACGGGCAGGTGCTGGACGCGTTCGCGGCGCACTTCCCCCACGTGGAGACCGCCACCCAGAGCCCGCTCCTCGGGTACCAGCTGGCGTTCGAGCGGAGCGAGGGGCTGCAGGTCGACGGCTCGCTCGCCGGCGCGGGCGAGGCGGCCTACTACGTCGTGCTCGCCAGCCGGGAGCGACTGCGGGCGGTGGATCCGACCTGGGTCCAGCTGCCACCGGCGCCGCTGGCCTTCACCGGAGGGCGCCTCGACGAGGCCTCCACCCGCGCCCGCGAGTGGGAGGAGCGTGCGCGGCGGCTGAAGAGCGCGCTCGGCGAGGCGCGCGAGGAGCTGGCGCAGGCCAGGAACGACCTCGAGGCGACCCAGGGAGGCCTGGAGCGCGCGCGGGAGGAGGCGGCCCGGGCGCAGGCCGAGGCCGAGGTGCGCGGAGCGGCCGCGCTTCACCCCGTGGTGCAGGACGAGCTGGCGGCCCGCATCCGCCGGCTGGAGTCCGAGCTGCAGCTGGCCTCCGATCGGGCTGCCGAGGCCGAGCGGCGGCTGGCGGCGCGCGCCGCGGAGTCCGAGGCCGCGCGGGTCCAGGAGCGGCAGCAGCAGGCCGGCGTGCTCGCGGCCCAGGAATCGGTGCGGCTCGAGCGGGCGCGGCGCGAGGAGGTGCAGCGCCAGCTGGACGACGCCCGGATCAAGCTGACCGCCGCCTACGACGAGCTGCGAGGAGTGCGGGAGGAGCTCACCCGGATCCGGACCGACGGAGAGCGGGGCAGGCTCACCCTCGAGGCGCGCGGCTCGGAGCTGGCCTCGCTCGAGGAA
>Ga0310810_10002553_pt1 | contig 19612 bp, 12 predicted proteins | sample NCmetagenome_FD_207641 | JGI IMG/M metagenome (GOLD analysis project Ga0310810, IMG submission 207641) | Soil microbial communities from experimental microcosm in Duke University, North Carolina, United States - NC | ecosystem: Engineered > Artificial ecosystem > Soil microcosm > Unclassified ...
CGCTGCCACCACGTATCGCGCGCGGTGCGCGCGTTGTCCAGCGCGGCAATCGCCGCGTCGTAGAGCGCGAGAAACCGCTCGTCGTGGGTCAGCGCGTCGAGCTGGCCTTGCGCGATCTTGTGAAGCACCAGAACCGGGTTGTGCGCCGTCTCGCGCCATAGCTCGTAGTCGAGCTGGCGGAACACTTCGCGCGCGTCCGGATTCCACGTCCACCAGAGATCCATGGCGAGTTCGGGCAGGCGGCGAAGGCGCTCGGGTACTGCAATCGGGGCCGGATTCATCATCGTGTGCGACTCGGGGGACAGGTCAAGTGTACGCCGGGCGCGGTCACGGCTGACACGCGCCGACGAGCTGCGCAAAGCGGGCCAGGTCGACGTTGCCGCCGGACACGACGGCTACGACTTTCCGATGACCGCGGCCGGCGAGCGCCGGCGAAACGGCGGCGGCAACCGCGCAGGCGGCGGCGCCTTCGGCAATGACGCGCGCGCGTTCGGCGACGAGCCGCATCGCCGCCGCGGCCTCTTCCAGCGAGACGACGATCGACTCGTGGACGTGGTCGCGGAGCAGCGGCCACATCGTGGTGAGCACGGACCGGCCGCCGGCGCCATCGACGAACGAGGCCTGCCATTCTTCGAACTCACTGGCTTCTCCGCGCGCGAACGATCGCGCGAGCGGCGCCGCGGTCGCGGGCTCCGCCGCGTAGACCCTAGCGTCGGGCCTCAACGCGCGGAACGCCACGCCAATCCCGGTGAGCAGTCCGCCGCCTCCGACGGGGGCGACCACGGCGTCGGCGTCCGGCAGATCTTCCAGGATCTCGAGCGCGACGGTTCCATTGCCGCTGATGAAGGCGTCGTCGTCGAACGGATGGACGAAGTGTCCCGTCATCCGCTCCGAGGCATGGTCGGTGACGGTCTGCCAGCACTCGGAGTACGTCGCCTTGACGATCGTCGCGCCCAAACGGTCGATCGCCCGCAGCTTCGTGTCAGGCGCCGTGTCCATCACCATCACGCTGCACGCCGCGCCGGCCTTGCGCGCCGCCAGGGCGACGCCCTGGGCGGCGTTGCCGGCGCTCACCGTCCACACGCCTTCTCGCAGCTGGGATTCGGGCAGCTGCCGAACGGCGTTGTAAGCACCGCGGATCTTGAACGAGCCGATGGGCTGGAGGACTTCGAGCTTGAGGAAGATCTCCGGCCCGCCTTCGTGCAGCCGTCCGATCGGCACGAGCGGCGTGCGCGCCGCGGCGTCGTAGACGAACCGCGCGGCGTCGCGGATGGTATCGATGGAAATGTTTCGATCGCTCATCAGGAAAGCCCCGATCGTACTGTCGCGCGACCTCATCGTCAACGGATGCACTACACTGCGGCGGATTCGACCGTCATGACACACCCGCGCGCACCTGTCGTCATTGCGTCCGCGAACGGCAATATTTTCCGGAATGGAGGGCCGGAGACGTGCGTGGAGCGCGCCTTCGCGTTGATCGTCTCCGGGCGGGACGTGCTCGACGCGCTGGTCGAAGGGGTCAGCATTGTCGAGCTCGACCCCCAGGAAACGAGCGTCGGCTACGGCGGGCTGCCCAATGCAGACGGCGTCGTGCAGCTCGATGCGAGCTGCATGCACGGCGCGCGGAAGACTGGCGCGGGCGTCGCCGCTCTCGAAGGCGTCGCGACGGCTGCGCGCGTCGCCCAGCTCGTGATGGAGCAGACCGACCATCACCTGCTGGCTGGTCGAGGCGCCAGTGAATTCGCCCGCCGGATGGGGCTTCCGGTTCGAGAAGATCTGAACTCCGCGAAGTCACGTGAAATCTGGCGCGAATGGAAGCGCCGCGTGGATGCAGCCGGTGGGATCGGCGGTCCCGCCGGGAGCGGCGCGCTCCGCCAGATCGAGCTCTCGATGATCGCCGACGGCTGGATCGACGCGAACCATTTCTACGGCACGATCCACTGCAGTGCCGTCAACGGAGAGGGTGCCGTCAGCGGTGTGACTTCGACGAGCGGTCTTGCCTGGAAGCCGCCCGGCCGGGTCGGGGATTCGCCCGTGCTCGGCGCGGGGCTCTATGTCGACGGCAGCGCGGGGGCGGCGGGTTCGACCGGCCGGGGCGAGGCGAATCTGTACGGCCTCAGCGCCTTTGTCATCGTCGAGTGCATGCGGCGCGGCATGCACCCGAAGGACGCCGGTCTCGAAGCGCTTGGCAGGGTTGCGGCGAACACCGTGGCGCCGCGCCTGCTCAACACGCGCGGCCGTCCGAACTTCAACGTCAACTTCTACGTGCTGAACACGGCAGGGGAGTTTGCAGGGGTTTCGATGTATTCGGAAGGCCGCTTCGCGGTCTGCACCAGGCACGGTGCGGAGATCCGGAACTGCGAGCCCCTGTTCGACGGTTCGTCGACCGACTGAACGGGCATCATCGCGGGACGATCTGTTCGAAGAGGACGTTCGATTCGTTTTCCGTCCCGTGTTTCCGGACAACGACCCGGCCCTGCCACGCCCATGGCGCGATGGGCGTATTCGGCTCGCCGCCGGGATGAGGTGCCGTCGTGAGCAGAACGTCATCCACGAGTCCCGCTGCCAGCAGCGTGCGCGCGAGGCTCCGTCCGCCGACGCATGAAATGCGGGCGATGCCCATCGCACGCAGGTGCGCGAATGCCGCGACGAAGTCTCCGCCGTCCACGGCAACGCGTGTGATCCAGGGACGCGTGGCGAGGCCTTTCAGCAGATCGCTCGACGGCGGTTCGCCAGTGAGCAGCACGACGCGTGTTGAAGGGATGTTGCAGATCAGTTCTTCGTCCGGGTTCAAGCCGCGGCTGGTCGCGACGATCTGAACGGGGTGGCGCGAGCAGCCCAGCGATGCGCGCAACGCGACCATCTCGGGATGCCACACGGAGAACACGACGCCGGCTCCGCGCACGGTACCGGCTCCCGCCATGACGGCGTCGGCGGCAACCCGCGAGAGTCCTTCGTAGATGAGGTGCTTGTCCGTCGCGCCGCCGCCGAGCGAACCCGGATCGTCGGCACCGGTATTCCCGTCTGCCGACTGCACGAAGACGAGCGAGCACGCCGGCCGTGTCGCGTCGCCCGCGCGGGAAAGGAAGAAGGCGCCGTCGAAGAGCCGCCGCGACCATCGGCTTCCGACCGCTTCGAACCCCGCGGCGTCGGGTCCGTCGACCGTGACCATGGGAGAAAGCCGCGCATCGAGCGCCTCTCGGGTTTTCCTTGCCGCGAACGCGTCGAACCGCTCGTGCCATCGATCGGATATCATTCGCGCTCCACCACCCGAAGGAGAGACGTGATGAGAAGGTTCCTGGTCGGCGCTGCGCTGATTGCCGCGGTCGTGTCGCTGCCGGCACAGCAGATGGTGACCGAGACTCGCGATCCGGCACAGACGCAGGATGACGACTTCGCCAAGTCCGTCAAGGAATGGACGACGCGGCCTTACTACATGAGTCCGCTCGTCGATCATCTCCCGAAGGTGGCCGGGATCCCAAGTCCGAAAGACGTACTCGGGTACCACGTCGGCGCCCCGTACAAGCTCACGTACTACGCTGACATTCTTCGGTACTACCGCGCGCTCGCCGCCGCGACGCCCCGAGTGAAGATCGAGACGATCGGCCATTCCGACGAGAATCGCGAGCTGGTGGTCGTGTGGGTCTCGTCGGACGAGAACATGCGCAATCTCCAGGCGAACCGGGACAACCTCGCCAGGATCGCCGACCCGCGCGGCCTCTCGCAGGATCAAATCAAGCAGCTCATCGCGACGACAAAACCCGAGTATCACCTGATGGGCGGCCTGCACAGCGGAGAAACGGGACCGTCGGAAATGCTGATGGAGCTGGCGTATCGCATCGCGACTGAAACGTCGCCGCTCATCACTCAGATTCGAAACAACGTCTACGTATCGATTACGCCGGTGGCGGACCCCGACGGCCGGGATCGCAACGTCGACTGGTTCTACAGCGAGCAGGAACGGCTCGGGCAGGGGCCTTCCGCGAATTCAGGCCAGGCGTCCGCGTCGACACCCGCGCCGGCTGGCCGTGGTGAAGCCACCGCCGGGCGCGGCGCGGCGCAGACTCGAGGGCCGGCCGCAACGGCCGGACGCGGCGCGCAGCTTCCGTATTGGGGTAAGTACGTCTTCCACGACAACAATCGCGACATAAACCTGTCGCAGGTATCGATGCGCGCGATCGTGGACTGGTACTTCACCGCGCATCCGCCGATCATGCACGACCTGCACGAAGCGCAGCCGCTGATGTACACCTACAGCGGCGGGCCGCCCCAGAATCCCAATCTGGATCCGATCCTCTTCACCGAGCTGCCGTTCTTCTCCAATTTCGAGCTGGAGCAGATGACGAAGTGGGGGATGCCTGGCGTTTACACCCACGCGTTCATGGACGGCTGGTCGCCGGGATATCTCGGTTCGGTCGCATACAACCACAACGGGATGATGCGGATGTACGAGACCCAGAGCGGCCGCGAGAACGGTCCGGCGGAAACTCCTGCAGCTTCGACGCCTCCTGCCACGCCTCCTGCCGCCGCGGCGGGCGGCCGTGGCGGTCGCGGTGCGGCGCCGGTCGTACAGGGCCGCAGTGTCGATCCCAATGCGGCAGGCGCGATCACGACAGGCTTTGCCCGGGCGGGGGTGCCCACCGGCCGCGGGGGCGGCCAACCACGCGAGTGGTACCGCGGGCTGCCGATTCCTCCGGACGCGCTGCAGAACTTTTCGCGCCGCAACAATACGAACTACATGGAAACCGGCGTTCTTTCCGGCCTGCAGCTCACGTCGATGTTCCCGAACATGGTGCTCGAGAACTTCTACCGGAAGACGGAAAACTCGATCGACGCCGGCAGCGCCGAGCCGCCGTACGGCTACGTGATACCGGTCACGCGCGACATGACGCGCGCCGCGACGCTGGTCAACATCCTTCGGCTCCAGCGAATCGAAATCGGGCAGGCCACGTCTGAAATCAAGACCAGCGACGGCACGTTTCCCGCCGGCTCATACGTCATCAAGCGCAACCAACCCTACGGCCGCCTCGCGAAGAACCTGCTCGAGAAACAGGACTATCCGGACCCGAATCTCACGACGTACGACGACAGCGGCTGGACGATGGGGCTCGCCATGCTGGTCGACGTGAAGGAGATCAAGGACAAGGCGATTCTCGACGCTCCGGTGACGCCGGTGAACGAGGCCGTCGCGAAGGGGAAGGTGCTCGGAACCGGTTCCGCCGCGATTGCGGTTGCCGACTACGGCTCGAACAATATGATCGCGTTCCGGTATCGATTGAAGGACGTGCCGATGAAGATCGCCGAGAAGAGCTTCACGGCTGACGGCGCCGAGTTCCCCGCGGGTTCGTTCGTCATCACGCCACCAGCCGACGGGGCAACGGTCAAGACGGCCGTCGAGGAGCTCGGCCTCACGGCCGCCGGACTGAACACTGTGCCGTCCGTCCCCATGCACGATGCCGATCTGCCGCGCATCGCCATGCTGTCATCATGGAACGGCACCCAGGAGATCGGCTGGGTGCGCTACACGTTCGACAAATTCGGCATTCCGTACGACCTGATCTTCAAGGAACGGCTGAAACAGGGAAACCTGCGCGCGCAGTACGACGTGATTGTGATGCCGACGCAGCAGGCCACACGGCAGGCGGTGTTCGCCCCTCCCGCCGCGCGCCCGGTGCCGTATATGAAGAGCGAGAAGTACAAGTTCCTCGGCATGTATGGCGAGTCGCCGGACATTACGGGAGGCATGGGCGGCGACGGCGTGGACGCGATCGCGAAGTTCCTCGATGCCGGCGGCACGCTCATCACACTGGGAGAGGCGTCGCGATTCCCGGCGGAGTTCGGGCTGGCGCGCACAGTCGATGCGAACTCGACGTCGAGCGGGTTCTACGCGCCGCGGCCGATCGTCAACGCGGAGATCCTCAAGCGCGACCACCCGGTGTTCTACGGCTACACGGAGGACACGCTGCCGATCAAATATCTCGGCGGCCCGCTGCTCTCGGTGCAGAGCACCGACCAGACGTACGTCCTGGGCAAGTACATCGGCGGCGACGGCGCCGTGCTCTCGGGTCTGATGCGCGGCGCCGACGAGATTCGCGACAAGGCATTCGCGATCGACGTCCCCGGCGGGTTTGCCGGAAAGGGGCGGATCATCATGTTCGCCAACAATCCGATCTACCGCTGGCAGAACCACGGCGAGTTCACTCTGGTGTTCAACGCCATCATGAACTGGAACGACATGGCGCGAGAGCGCGTACCATGAGGTATGCGATCGATCCAGCGCGAGGCCGCTAACGCTCTGCTGCTCGTCGCCGGCGTCCTCGCCGCCGGCATGGGCATCAAAGGGTTCCTGCTCTCGAGCCACTTCATCGACGGCGGCGTAACCGGCGTGTCCATGCTGCTCGCCAAGGTCACGGCGGTGCCGCTGTCGGTCTGGCTCCCCGTCGTCAACCTGCCGTTCATCCTGCTGGGCCTCCATCAGTTGGGAACGGCGTTCGCCGTACGGAGCACGCTGGCGATCACCGCACTGGCGCTGGTGCTTGCCGGCGTCCCGTACCCGGATGTCACGCCGGATCCCCTCCTGACGGCGGTCTTCGGTGGCGTCTTCCTCGGCGGCGGCATCGGCCTCGCCATGCGGGGCAGCGCGGTGCTCGACGGGACGGAAATCGCCGCTCTGCTCATCGGCAGGCGCAACATCGGCCTCCGCGTTGGCGACGTGGTGCTCATGTTCAACGTCGTGCTCTTCCTCGTCGCGATGACGATCCTTGGTGTCGAAGCGGCGCTCTATTCGATCCTGACCTACGTCGCTGCCGCGCGCACGCTCGATTTCGTGCTGCACGGCATCGAAGAGTTCACCGCGATCACGATCATGTCGGATGCCTCGGCGGAGATTCGCGTGCGCATCCTCGACGAACTGGGCCGCGGCGTCACGATCTACCAGGGCCGCGGCGGCCGAACCGGTGAGGATCGCGACATCCTCTACTGCGTTGTCACGCGTCTGGAAATTGGACGCGTGATGCGCATCATCGACGTGCTCGACCCGGGTGCGTTCGTCGTCCAGCATCCGCTGGCGAACGTTCGCGGCGGAGTCATCCGGCGGCCCGCCCTCGCATGACGCGGGTCCTGCAGGTCGAACGTGCGGCCGCACTCGCCTGGCTGGCTGTCGCCGCCTTCGCCTGCAGCGACGCCGGAATCCCGTATCCGCTCTGGATGGCGCTCTTCCTCTGGATGGTCGCGCTTTCGGCCTGGTGGGTGTTGCGCGTGCTCGCTGCCTTGGTGTCCTCGAGCGGCTCGGAACGGTGGAGGAGTCGACTCTTTGTGCCCGCCGTCGTTGCCGTTGGCGTGTCGTTGGCGTCCACACCGTTTCTTCTCATGGTGCGTGTGCGCGCCAGCCAGGAGGCGCTCATGGCCAGCGCACCGATGCTGGCCCGGGTTCCGCCGGGGCAGTTGTTTCACGAGGGCCAGCGCGTCGGTCTCTTCACCGTACGGGGTTTCGAACAACCAGCCGGCGAGCTCCGCTTTCTGACCAGCGCCTGCGGCCTCGTGGACTCGTGCGGGGTCGTATACGTGCCGTCGGGGCGTCCCTCGCGTCGGGGCAGAGACGCCTTCCGCCACCTGTATGGACCGTGGTGGCACTGGTATCAGAGCTTCTAATACAATCCGCGCTCATGACAGCGCGCCACTCCCTCCGACTCACCGCGGCCTGCCTGACCGCATTCGCGGCTTCCTTCATGACGCCTCGCCTCTCGGCGCAGGACGCTGCGGCGCTGCAGAAAGCGGATGCTCCGCCGAACGGCGTGTGGGTCGACTCCCTCGATCTCTCGAAGGAAGCGGTACGCCGTCCGCGGTTGCCGCGGGGACAAACGGGCACGCCGCCTCCATTGAAATTCGTGCTTGGCGGCACGGCGTACGCCCACGCGCTACCGCTCGCGTCCGATGGCGACGTCGAACTCGCGCTCGCCGGCGCCGCGTCGCGTTTCGAAGCCATCGTCGGCGTTGACGACTCCGTCCCGGCGGGCTCGGGCAGTGTGCTTTTCGGAGCATGGGTGGACGGCCACAAGGTGTTCGACAGCGGCGTCATGCGCGGCGGTGACGCACCGAAGTCTGTGTCGCTCGATCTCACGGGCGCACGCTCGCTCGTTCTTGCCATGAACGATGCCAACGACGGCACCGGAAGCGACACGGCGGAATGGGCCGGCGCGCTCGTGACCATGAAGGACGGAGAACACCAGCTGACGACGAGCCAACGTCCCGACACGAGGCCGCGCATCGCCCCGAGCCGGAGCGCAGCGCCGACGATCAATTTTCCCCGCATCACCGGCGCAACGCCCGGGCGCCCGTTCCTGTTCAGAATTCCGGCGTCGGGCGACGGCGATTTGACGTTCTCGGCCACGAATCTGCCGCCGGGCATCACGATGGATTCGAAGACTGGCATCATCTCGGGATCGCTGCGCGGCGACGGACGGTGGAACGTACCAGTCACCGTGCGCAATGCTGCAGCACAGACAAGCAGTACGGTCATCACGATCGTCGGCGGGAAAGACGCGCTCGCGCTGACGCCGCCGCTCGGCTGGAACTCGTGGAACGTCTGGGCCGCCCAGGTCGACGACGCGAAGGTGCGCGCCGCGGCCGACGGCATGGTCGCGAGCGGTCTCGCAGCTCAGGGCTACACCTACATCAACATCGACGATGCGTGGGAAGGACCGCGCACCCCGGACGGCGAGATCACGTCGAACGAGAAATTCCCCGACATGAAGGCGCTCGCCGATTACGTACACGCGAAGGGCCTGAAGATTGGCATCTATTCGTCCCCGGGACCGCGCACGTGTCAGGAACGGTTCGCGGGCAGCTACCAGCACGAGGAGCAGGACGCGCGCACGTGGTCGAAGTGGGGCTTCGACTACATCAAGTACGACTGGTGCTCGTACTCCGACGTCGAGCCGCTCGCCTCGAAGGCGCCCCTCGAATCCCTGCAGAAGCCGTACGTGCTGATGCGGGGCATTCTGGACAAGCTCGATCGCGACTTCGTATTTTCGCTGTGTCAGTACGGGTGGGGCAAGGTGTGGGAGTGGGGCGATCAGGTTGGCGGAAACCTGTGGCGCGTCACGGGCGACATCACGGACACGTGGCCGTCGATGTCGTCGATAGGATTCCAGCAGACAGGCCACGAACAGTACGCAGGTCCCGGACACTGGAACGACACCGACATGCTCGTCGTGGGCAAACTCGGATGGGGACGGGCGGAGGGACCGCGTCAGACCCAGCTCACGTATGACGAGCAGCTGACCCACATCTCACTGTGGGCGCTGCAGGCCGCGCCGCTGCTGATCGGCGCGGACCTGTCCCAGGCCGACGACTTCACGCGCGACCTGCTCGGCAACCGCGAGGTGATCGGCATCGATCAGGATCCGCTGGGCAGGGCCGCGCACCGGGTGACGAGCGACGGCTGGACGGAAGTCTGGGCGCGGCCGCTCGCGGATGGGCGCGTCGCAGTCGGCCTCTTCAACCGCGCGCCCGTGGCTACGGTCATTCGCGCCACGCTCTCGGATCTGGGCGTCAAGGACCAGAACGCGCCCGTGCACTTCCCGTGGACCCACGCTGATCTGCCGGACGGCGCGAGCGGCGCCTATGAGGCGAGCGTTCCACGCCACGGCGTGCTGCTCGCGGTCATTGGCCGCGCGACGAAGCCATGAGTCCGGGCGTTCAGCGGGCCCGCGCGGTGCTCGATCGCGATTACCCGCTGCGGCTGACCATCGAGGACCTCGCGCGACACGCGCGGATGTCGAAGTTCCATTTCATCCGAGCGTTCAAGGCGCAGACGGGACAGACGCCGCACCAGTACCTTCGCGCGCAGCGGATCGATCGCGCGAAGCACCTCCTCGAAACAACTCCGATGTCCGTGACGGAGGTCTGCGAGACGATCGGATTCGAGAGCCTCGGGTCGTTCAGCGCCCTCTTTCACAGGCTGACGGGTGAGTCGCCCGTGGCGTACCGCGCTGCCCGTCGCCGCAAGCTCTACATTCCGTCCTGCTTCTTGAGGATGTACCGGGTGAATCCAGCGGAATAGCAATTTCGAAGAAGCGCGCCGCCCGCTCGCACGGTACCTTCACCGCCATGATCAAAGCGCTGTCACACGTCACACTGTTCGTGAACAACCAGGACGACGCCAAGGCGTTCTACGTCGACAAACTGGGATTCAAGCTCCACACGGACGTCGTCATGGAGAACGGGTTCCGCTGGCTGACCGTCACCCCGCCCGAGCAGCCGGACCTCGAGATCGTACTCATGGAGCCAAAGACGGGGCCGATGTTCGACGAAGAATCGGCCGCCGCCCTGCGCGCGCTCATGAAGAAAGGACTCCTCGGTGCCGGCGCGCTCCGGGTCGACGACTGCCGAAAGACCTACGAAGAATTGAAGAAGAAAGGCGTCCCGTTCAAGGGGGAGCCGCGGGAACAGTTCTACGGCATCGAAGCCATCCTGAGTGATGGGCTCGGCAACTGGTTTTCGATGACAGAGCCCAAGTGAACTCCCAACTCCAACTCCCAAATTCAATTCCCAACTCTCAAATTCCCAAGTCCCAACTCCCGTGACGTCAATTGGTGTTGCGTCTCGGGCAGTCGGGAATCCGGAATTGTTTCGAATCGCCTATTTCGAGGCGCCTCCGGGTCCGGGCGCCTGGACCGGCTCTAACCCGGCGTTGGTGACCTCTATGTTGAAGGCCTTGAGCTCGTTGCCATACACCGCATTCAGCCTGTCGGTCTCGCCCTTCAGTTCCTTCTTCAGATCCTCGAAGATCGGATAGATGTTCTTCGTCGGCGGGCCTTCGCCGCGCGTGGTCATGCCCAGCAGCGACGCGAGCCGGTTGTTCGTCTTGATGGGGAAGTTGAGAGGGTCCTGGCCGCTCTGGTTCTTCACCTGATAGATGTCCTGCTCGACGACGGACAGCGCTGTCACGAGACGATCGCCCACGAGCTTCAACTCGCGCTTGTCGGACTTCTTCAATCTATCGGCCACGGCATCCTTGATGCGGCGGATGTCGATGACCGCCTGGTTCGCTTCGCTGACCTTGTCGCGGATCTGGGTCGCGAGGTTGAATTGCTCCTGCAGATCCGCGTCGGACGTGTCGCGAAGCGGATGTTTCACGATTGTCAGCGGCTGCGTTTCGGAGACGCCATCGACGGTCAGCTTCACCTGATACGTGCCGGGAAGCGCCATCGGGCCGCTGGTGGTCGCTCCCCACAGCACCATGTTCGGGAACGTGACGGCGCTCGGGTAATCGAGATTCCACGTGACGCGATTGAAGCCCGGGGCCATCGGTGCCGTCGGGTTCCCGCCGCGGCCGCGCCCCTGCGGCGCCGCCGGTTCGGTTTCGCCCCGCCCACGCCCTTCGCCGGGTTCAGGCGGCTTGTGGCCCGGAATCGTTTGCACGACCTGCCCCTTGGCATCGAGAATCTCGAGCGTCAGTTTCTCGGCGGGCTGCGTCAGAAGATAGCTGATCGTCGCCGAGCCGGCGCTGCGGATCACGTCTGCCGGCTTGAAAAGCGTGAACCCGTTCGTCGAGGCCTGGGCCATTCCGGCCTGACGCAGCGGCGCGAGGTCGTCGAGGACGTAGAACCCGCGACCGTGCGTGGCCACGGCGATCGAGTTCGCCTCGATCCAGATGTCCGAGACCTGCGCGTTGGGCAGGCCCGGATTGAACATCGCCCAGTGATCGCCGTCGTCGTACGAGATATAGAAGCCGTGCTGCGTGCCCGCGTAGAGGAGACCTTTCCGCGTCGGATCCTCCCGAACCGCGTGCACGTAGTCATCCGGCGCGATGCCGTTGACGATCTTCGTCCACGTGCGCCCGAAGTCGTGCGTGCGGAAGATGTACGGCGCGTGGTCGTTGAGCAGCGGCTTCTTCACCGCCGCATACGCCGTGCCGTCGTCGAAGGCCGACGCGTCGATGATGCTGACCCGCCCCAGGTCGGGCATCTCCTTCGGCGTGACGTTCGTCCATGTGTTTCCACCGTCGCGGGTGACGTGGATCAATCCATCGTCCGAGCCTGCCCACAGCAGGTCCACGTTCATCTTTCCGGGACCGAGCGCGAACACCGTCGCATAGATCTCCGGACTGTTCATGTCGTGCGTGATCGGGCCGCCGGAGTCCTGCATGGTCTTCGGATCGTGGCGCGTCAGATCTCCGCTGATGCGGTCCCACGTGACGCCCCCGTCGCGCGTGCGCCACACGTGCTGCGACGAGGCGAAGAGCACGTGCGGATCGGCCGGCGAAAAGATGATGGGATAGGTCCACTGCCAGCGCTCGACGACGTCCTTGGATGCTTCGCCGGAGAACTCGCGCGGATACGGATTCACCTCGCGCTCGTTGTTCGTGCGCAGATCCAGGCGCGTCAGGAACGAACCGTTGTTGCCGCCGGCGTAAATGACGTCCGGGTCGAGGGGATCCGGAGCGATGTAGCCCGGCTCGGCGCCGCCCGCCGTATATGGCTCGTGCACATTGCCGCGCCCGAAGCGGCCGCCACCCAGGTTCGTGTTGCTCGCGACGCAGATCGTGCTGTTGTCCTGCTGCGCGCCGCAGACGTCGTACGGCACGTGTTTGGTCGAGATGGCGTGGTAGAACTGGCCGGTCGCATAGTCGCGCGCCGACCACGTCCGCTCGGCCGACTGCGCGTTGAACGAGACCGCTCCGCCGCCATCGTTCGCGTGGACGATGTGGTTCGTATCGTCGGGGTCCACCCAGAAGTCGTGCGAATCGCCGCCGGCGAAGCTCGTTATCGTCTTGCCCCCGTCCTTCGACCAGAACATGCCGACGTTGCCGATGTAGATTTCGTCCTTGTTCACCGGGTCCGCGAACACGTGCGTGTAGTAGAACGCTCGCTGACGGATGTTTCGGCCGCTGTTGACGAGTTTCCAGTTCGCCCCCGCATCGTCCGACGAGAACAGGCCGCCGTTTTCGTTCTCGACGAGGGCGTAGATGCGGCTGGCGTCGGCCCCCGAAATCGCGACACCGATTTTTCCGTCGATGCCGCCGGGCAGGCCCGGTGCGCGGGTGATCTCCGTCCACGTGTCGCCGCCGTCGGTGGACTTGAAGAGGCCGCTGCCGGCGCCGCCGCTCGACATCTGATATTCGACGCGGTACGCCTCCCAGAGCGCCGCGAACATCACGTTTGGGTTCCTCCGATCGATCGCGATATCGACCGCGCCCGTCTTGTCGTTACGGAACAGGACGCGTTTCCACGTCTTGCCGCCGTCGGTGCTCTTGTAGACGCCGCGCTCGTCGCTGGGCGCGCTGTACTTGCCGAAGTCGGCGACAAACACGATGTCCGGATTGGACGGGTGAATGCGGATCCGGGAGATGGCGTCGGAGTTCCCGAAGCCGATGTGCGTCCACGTCTTGCCCGCGTCGGTCGACTTGTAGACGCCGTCGCCCGGCTGGATGTTTCCGCGGATACACGACTCCCCCATGCCGATGTACACGACGTCGGGGTTCGACTCCGAGACGGCGACGGCACCAACCGAACTGCTCCGGACCTGACCGTCGGTGACCGGCGTCCAGGTTGCACCGCCGTCCACGGTCTTCCAGAGCCCGCCACCCGTCTGACCCGAGTACGCCTCTTTTGGCCGTCCCTTGACACCGCTGACCGCGATCGAACGGCCAGCCCGCATCGGTCCGATGCTGCGCCACTGATAGGCCTTCGCAATCGCGGAATCGAGCGGTGACGGGGACGCTGCCGCCGGCTGCGCCGCCTGCGTCGCGCCGAGAGGCAGAGTGAGACCGGCTGCCGCCGCGAGCGCGACAACCGGGATGAACGCACGTCGCATGAATCCTTCCTCCTTCGGTCCCGCCGCGACGCGTTCGCGCGGCGGGGAGGTGCAGGAGTTTATCGTAGCCACCTGCGGCATGAGCAAGTCAGGTCGACTGCGATCCGGACGCCGCGCCGTCCGGACGTCGCGCGACCGTCCATGGCTTGCCCTTGCGCTTCGACAAGAGTGGCGGTATTCTGGTGTCGAAGCAGAAGGGGAAGCGACATGGAACTTCCGCAGGGGACGCTTGATCTGCTGATCCTCAAGGCGATCGCACTCGAGCGGCAGCACGGCTGGGGCATCTCGGAACGGATCCAGCAGATTTCCAACGACACGCTCAAGGTGAACCAGGGATCCTTGTACCCGGCGCTCCACAGGCTGGAGCGCCGCGGGTGGATCCGGGCCGCCTGGGACGTATCCGACAACAACCGTCGTGCGAAGTACTACCAGCTGACGACCAAAGGCCGGCGACAGCTCGAGGAGCGCGTGGATGCGTGGCGCTCGCTGACCGCCGCCGTCAATCTGCTGCTGGATCAGGGCTGAGGTCATTCGTGCTCAGCGACCTGATGTACCGGTTGCGCGTTCTGCTCAGGCGTCGAACCGCCGAACAGGAGCTGAAGGACGAGCTGGAGTTCCATCTCGAACACCAGGCTCACAAGTACGTCGCAGCGGGGTTGACACACGCCGACGCCGCACGCCGGGCGAGACTCGACTTCGGCGGAGTGGACCAGGTCGCGGACGCGTGCCGCGACGCGCGGGGCATTGGCTTGATCGACACGACGCTGCAGGACATTCGGTACGGGCTGCGAGGCATGCGTCGACGTCCCACGCTGGCACTGATGGCCATCGTCACGATCGCACTCGGGACGGCCGCAATCGGTGCCGAGGCGAGCCTCGCCGACACGCTTTTATGGCGCCACTGGCGAGCCGACGACGCGGATAGTCTCGTTTCGATCGGTGCGATTCGCGGCGGCTCGCGTACCGATGGCGCCGTGTCCTATCCCGACTACGTAGCCTTCCGCGATCGTGCGACAACCGTCAGCGCGCTGGCTGCCCACTACTCGACCGCACCGCTCTTCGTCGCCGTCAACGGTACGGCTCGGGAAGTAAACGGCGCAGTCGTGTCGGCGAACTACTTCCCGCTTTTCGAGATGCACCCTGCGCTCGGCCGATTCTTCGGCCCCGAAGAGGATCGCGTTCCGGATCGCGACCACGTCGTCGTGGTGGGCTACGACTTCTGGCAGTCATGGCTCGGTGCCGCGCCGTCCGCCCCGGGGTCCGCGCTGACGATCAACGGCGTGGCCTTCACAATCATCGGCGTGGCCCCGCGGCACCCGGTCGGGCTCACTCCACTACCGGTGGATCTCTACATCCCGACGATGATGCTGCGCGTTGGATACCGATGGTGCCGCGATTCCCTTGCGGGCGATTGCACGACCCTCGGCATGGTTGGCCGTCTCGTCCCCGGCCGGACGGTCGCGGATGCTCAGGCGGAGTTCGCGGCGATCGTGCCGCCAGCATGGAGGTCTGCGCCTCCCGGCGAGAACCGGGGCGTCGCGGTCCGGCGGCCGCGCGGGATGTCCGACGACGACCAGGAAAGCCGGCTGGTTGCCGTGCTCGGGGGCGTCGCCGTGGTGCTGCTCCTCGTGTGCTGCGCAAACCTGGGCGGGCTGCTCAGCGCGCAGTCAGCGGCGCGCGAGAATGAGTTCGCGATCCGTGTCTCGCTCGGCGCGGGCCCGGGTCGCATCGTTCGACAGGTCGTCACGGAGTCGCTGATGCTTGCGCTTGCCGGCGGCGCGGGCGGTCTCGTCCTGTCGCGCTTCTTCGTCGCCGCCCTCGCCCGGATGTTCTTCTCGATGGACGACGAAGGCCACCCGCTCTTCTACGATTTCAGCCCGTCGTCCACGATCGTTCTCGCCACGATCGCGGCCGCGGCGCTTGCCGGAATACTCTTCAGCGTGTTGCCCGCGATCCGAGCCGTGAGGCGTCCCAGAACGGCTCATACAGCGCGTCGGACCGTCTCGGCGCGATGGTCCACCGGCCGGGCCCTGCTGGGTGCGCAGGCGGCGGCGGCCGTGGCCCTGGTCGCGACGTCGGCGCTTCTTGGCTCGAGCGCGCGTCTGGTGCTGACCGGCCGCAATTACGACACGGCGCACGTCGCGCTCATGCGCGTGCGGCCGCGGCTCGTCAAGTACACGCCCGAGCGCGCGCAGCGATTTCAGCGTGAGGCGCTTCAGCGCCTGCGCGCCGTTCCATCTGTGGAATCTGTCTCGATGGTCGGAGTCGGCGCGGTGCTGGGCGGCGGTTCCACGACGGCGACCCTGCCGGGATCGTCAGCGGCCCGGTTGACGGTGAAGTACAACGAAGTCGGACCGGCGTACTTCGCGACGCTGCGCACGCCCATGGTCGCGGGACGCGAATTCGACGATCACGACACCAGGGACTCGACGGCAGTAGCCGTGGTCAATCAGGCACTCGCCAACCGCCTCTGGCCGGATGGTCGCGCGATCGGCTCGACGATTGTCATCGGTAATACGCCGCGGCAGATCGTCGGAATCGTCGCCGACCTGGCGATGACTGCTCGGACACAGCCCGCAGACCTCTGGGCCTACACGCCGTTCTGGCAGAATCCCGGACAGATCGATTCGAGAATCGCCGTACGTACTGCCGGCGATCCCGAGTCATGGCTGCCCGAGCTGGCGCGTGCAGTGCACCAGGTCGATCCCGATGTGCCGATTGCCGAAACGATTACGCTGCCGATGCGAATGGCGGGTCTCACCCGCCCGATTCGTGTCGGCGCCGTCTTCATCGGCTACGCCGCCTGTCTGGCGATGCTGCTGACGGCCATCGGCCTTTACGGCGCGCTCGCGTTTGCGGTGTCGCGGCGGACGAAGGAGATTGGAATCCGGCTTGCCCTCGGCGCCGCCCGCGCGGGGCTGATCGCGTCCATCGTTCGTGAGGGCGTGACCGTCGTGCTCGCGGGGGCGTCTGTCGGCATCGTGCTCGCGGTCGCCGGCTCGCGCGTCATGTCCCATCTGCTGTACGGGTCGCCGAGCGACGATTGGAAGTTCTACGCTGCGGCCGCATCCGTCGTCGTGGCCATCGGGGCCCTGGCAGCGCTGCTGCCCGCGCGACGCGCCGCGGCCGTCGAGCCGAGCATTGCTCTGCGTCAGGAGTAGCGATTCTCGAGTCCGTGATCCGTGAAGGGCTCCTGCTCACGATTGCGGATCTCGTGATTGGACCCGCGCCGCGCACGCGACCGCTATTTTCCCGTCTTCCCCTTTGAATCCGTCACACTCACCGGCGCCGGCGCCGCGAGCGTCACGTTGTATTTCGCCAGATCGCCGCTGAGCGTTTTCGCCTTCGCGAACATCGCGTTGGCGTCGGCGATTGCCTTCGGCGTCTCCGTCTTCACTTCCTGGAATGACTTCATCGTCTGCGCGGTGGGCCACATGCCTCCCATCAGGGCGTTCTTCGCCTGCGCGAGTTTCCCGAGCACCGTCTGGTCGGCATTGCCGCGGCCGAACCCGCCGCGCCCTCCGCCGGTCGCGTATTTCGGCGCGATGTCGTTGACCTCTTTCTTGAAGGCGTCGAACGACGTCTTGAGCTCCGCCGGCAGCCCGCTCTTCGCGGCCATCGTCTGTGCAACGTCGTTCGCCTGGCGGTTCAGCGATGTGACCCGCGAGGCTGCCTCCGTCGCGTCTCGCTGCAGGCCGTGCAGTTCGCTCGCCATCTCGAAGAGCTGCTTCCGCTGCGCTTCGGTCAGGATCACGTCGGGATCGCCGTTGACGCGGACCGGCTTCGTGTCGACGGTCTTGCCGTCGATCACCAGCGCGACGTTGTACGTGCCGGTGAGTACGAGCGGCCCCGGAATCGGACCGGTGGCTCCGCCGCCGAAGCCTCCGAAGCCGGCGTTGCTCGTGCACCCGGCGCCGAACCTTTCACCGTCCTCAGTCCGTTCATCCTGCGCCGGCTGGCCCGCGCCGGCGCCACGGCCTTCCTCGCGTCCCGCGTTGTCGGCCGGGGCCGGAATGGGTTCCACGCGCAGATCCCAGCAGGCCGTCTGGACACCTGCGCCCTTGCTCTTGGCCAGCACGGGGCCGGAGATTTCGCGCACGGTCCGCCCCGCCGGGTCCGTGATCTTGAGTGCGACATCGTTCGCGTCGTGCGACTGATACCAGGAGATGATGGCCGCCTCCGGCGGGTTCTCGCCGAAGAACGTCTGATCGCCCCAGAACTCGTAGTTCCGGTCGCGGGCGGGGCGCCGATACGTCGCCGGCGCAACCGTGAACAGCTTTGCCTCCGTCTTTGCCGCCGCCGCGTATTCCTGGATCGGCTCGAGGTGATCGAGGATCCACAGCGCGCGCCCGTGCGTCGCGACGATCATTGCGTTGTCGCGCGGGTGCAGCGTGATCTCGTCGACGCGGACGTCGGGCAGATTCGTGCGCGGCCGAATCCACGATGCGCCTCGATCGATGGAGATGAACAGCCCGGTCTCCGTTCCCAGATAGAGCACGTCCGGATTCTTCTGGTCTTCCGTGATCGCCTTGACGACGATTTCGCCGAACGATGGAAGATTCCCGTTGAGCGACTTCCAGGTCTGTCCGTAGTCGGCGCTGACGTAGACGTAGGTTCCGTAGTTGTTCTGCCGGTGATCGTCGATCGTCGCGTAAACGGTCCCCTCGTCATACCTCGACGCCGCGATCCGCGACACGTATCCTCCCTTCGGCGCGTTCGGAAGATTCGCGTAAACACTGGTCCACGACTTGCCGGCATCCTTCGTCACCTGCAGATTGCCGTCGTCGGTTCCGGCATAGATCACGCCCGCCCGCTTCGGCGACTCCGAAAGCGCCACGATCGTCGGCCACGCGGCGATGCCGTCATCTTTCGCAATGTGGATGTCGCTCCCCTTGACACCCATGGTGACGATCTCGTCGCGGCTCGCGTTGCTCGTGAGATCGCCGCTGATTGGCGTGAACGACAGCCCCTTGTCGGTGGAGCGGAACACCTTCTGGGCGCCGATGTACACCGTCGCCGCATCGTGTGTCGACAGGACCATCGGGGTGTCCCAATGCCACCGGTACGCGGGTTCGCCCTTGGGCGCCACGGGGCGGATCGACTGGGTTTCGTCAGTGACGCGGTCGACGCGGACGATGTTGCCGTCCTGTGTCTCGCTGTAGATGACGCGCTCATCCCGCGGATCCTGCAGAACGACGAAACCGTCGCCCCCCTGCAGCGTCTTCCACTCGTAGTTGCCGATGCCGGCGGAGCTGCGGCTGCGGCTCGGACCGCACCAGTCATAGTTGTCCTGCATGCCGCCGCAGACGTTATACGGCGTCGCCGCGTCCACACTCACGTGGTAGAAGAGGCCGACCGGCAGGTTCGGGAAGAACTGCCAGGTCTTCGCCTGGTCGTGTGTGGCCGCCAGGCCGCCGTCGTCGCCGATCATCACGTGCTGCGAGTTGGACGGATCGATCCATATCGCGTGCACGTCGTCGTGCGCCGACGGGGTGACGTTGGTCGAGATGGTCTTGCCGCCATTGGTGGTCAGGTGGAGCTTCACTCCGCCCATGAAGACGACTTCGGGATCGTTCGGGTCGATGCGGACCTGGCTGAAGTACATCGGGCGCGCGTTCTCGTTGTTGACCTTGCGCCACGAATCACCCGCATCGTCGGATCGATAGAGACCCATCGCGCTCTGATCGACGCCGGTCGCCGTCCCGCGTCCGCCGCCGCCACCACCACCGCGGCCTTCTCCCGGGGGTGGAACCGGGCCTTCGATGAGCGCGTACAGCGTGTTGGGCCGGCGGCG
>Ga0310810_10002554_pt1 | contig 19611 bp, 13 predicted proteins | sample NCmetagenome_FD_207641 | JGI IMG/M metagenome (GOLD analysis project Ga0310810, IMG submission 207641) | Soil microbial communities from experimental microcosm in Duke University, North Carolina, United States - NC | ecosystem: Engineered > Artificial ecosystem > Soil microcosm > Unclassified ...
CCACCTTGATCTGCGCCACTTCCTTGCGGGACGCGACATCAATCGCATGGACGATGTCGGTGTTCTCGGTGGTGATGTAGATCAATTTGCTGTCAGGCGTGAACGTGACCCAGTCTGGGCGCCCACCGAGATCGACGGGATTCGGCAGCAGCTTCACGTCAGGCAGCGAATACGTGTAGACGCGCGCGTTCGGACGGCTCGTCACCCACAAGGTCTTCCCATCGGGTGCGACGCCAAGGCCGTGCGACGGCGAGCCGTTGAACGGCCCCTTGTCCACCTTCTCCGCCGGAATGTCATCGGGCAGCGTGACGCGGCCCACTTCCTTCCGCTGCGCGAAGTCCACGATCGCGAAGCCATGGAACTCGGAGAGCTGCACAAAGATCCGTTTGGTCGATCCGTCGGGATTGACCTCGAACGCCATCGGTCGCACACCTTCCTGGAACAGAGTCCAGACCGGTTCGTCGGTCTTCTGATCGATGACCGTCATCAGGCGGCCGGCAATCGATCCGGCAATCACGTACTTCCCGTCTGGTGTCACGTAGGTGTTGTGAATCCCGCCCTTGGTGGAAATGCTCTTCACGCGCTCGAGCGTCTTGGTATCGATTACGTCCACCGCACCAGGCGCGGAGACGATGCCGACGTAGACGCGGCTGCCATCCTTGGCGATCGAGATGTTGTTCGGGCGCCCGGTCAGCGCAATCTTCTTCGTCGTCTGCAGCGTCTTGCCGTCCACGACGTGCAACGTCTGCTCGGCTTCGCTGCTGATGTAGAAACGCCGGCCGTCCGGGTCCGCGGCCGCTCCGTGATTAATCGGAACGCCCTTGATCTCACCGACAATCTTTTGTGACGAGGGGTCGATCAGGTGAATGTTGTCACCCGCCGAGTTCGTTTGAACAATCCGAACCTGCGCCGCGGCCACCGACACGAGGCCGGTTATAAAAAGAATGATCGCGAAACCCCGACGAATGACTCCAACGACCATGAAACCTCCTGTGCAGGCGCGAGCGTAGCATAGGACCCCATGACGGATCTCGCCCGCCACTATTCGCGGTTTCGAGTAAGCGAGCGCCTTCTGCTAACGGGCCATTCGCATCAGGCGTGGCCCGACGTCGGATTCGAGGCCCAGAGCCGGGCCTGGCTCGATGCTGCGGAGTACGTCGACGACAAATGGGACCACGCCGCGGAGCAGGCGAATCGTGTGCGTGCCGGATTCGCGCGGCTGCTCGGCGACACGCCCACCAACATCGCGCTTGGGCAGAACACGCACGAACTTGTGACGCGTTGGCTGTCGGCCCTGCCGCTCCGCCAGCGACAGCGTCTCGTGACCACCGACGGCGAGTTCCACACGATTCGTCGTCAGATGGATCGATTCGCGGACGAGGGGATCGAGGTGAAGAAAGTCGCCGCGCACCCCGTGGAGACGCTGTCCGATCGACTCGCGCGTGAAGTCACGGATCGCACGCTCGCGGTGCTGGTGTCGTCGATCCTGTTCGAAACGTCCGCCATCGTTCCAGGACTCGATCGCGTTGCCGCGGCCTGCGCGACGCACGGGACCGAGCTGCTCGTTGACGCCTATCACCATCTCAACGTCGTACCGTTCGACGTGTCGGCGATGGGGCTACAAAGCGCGTTCATCACGGGCGGCGGCTACAAATACTGCCAGCTGGGCGAGGGCAACTGCTTCCTCCGCGTGCCCGATGACCGCAACCTGCGCCCGATTCTCACTGGATGGTTCGCGGAATTCGAATCGATCGAGGACACCGGCCGTGAACGGGTGACGTTCGCGAGAGGCGCTGCGGCGTTCGCGGGCGCCACCTACGATCCCGCGTCGCACTATCGCGCGGCCGCCGTTTTTGACTTCCACCAACAGCAAGAACTGACGCCGGACGCGCTGCGGCGTATCAACCAGCGTCAGGTCGGCATCCTCATTTCTGCGTTCGAACAACTCGACCTCCCCAGGTCGGTGGCGCACGTCGAGCCGATGCCACTCGATCAACGCGGTGGGTTCGTGGCGATTCGCACGCCTCAAGCACGAGACCTGGCGCGACGCCTTCGCGAGCGCGGCGTGTTCGTCGACGCGCGCGGCGATGTCATGCGAATGGGTCCTGCACCGTATCTGCGCGACGATCAACTGACCGATGCGGTTGCCGCGGTGGGCGAAGTGATTCGCACGTAGAGCGGAGGCTTCTGCCTCCGCGGATCAGCGAAACAGCTTTCCTGGATTCATCCGGTTGTCGGGATCGAGCGCGCGCTTGATCGCCTTCATGACTTCGAGCGCGTCGCCGTGTTCCTGGACGAGGTAGTCGATCTTCCCCATGCCGATGCCGTGCTCACCGGTGCTGGTGCCGCCCATCGCCAGCGCGCGCTGCACGAGGCAACTATTCAACGACTTCACTTCTGCAAGCTGACGCGGATCGTCCGGATCGAACACAAAGTTCAGATGAAAGTTACCGTCACCGACATGTCCGACAAGCGGCGCGAACGCCTGCGAGGCCGCGAGATCCTGTTTGGTTTCGAGGATGCACTCCGCCAGTGTCGAGATCGGCACGCACACGTCGGTCACAAACGACTTGCCGCCCGGACGCATCGCGCGTGCCGCATACAGCGTGTTGTGCCGCGCCTGCCACAGCTTCGTGCGCGCCTCCGTCGTCGTCGCCCACTGGAACTCTCCCGCGCCGTGCTCGGCCGCAATCTCTTGAACCGAGGTCGCGTGCTCGCGTACTCCCGTCTCACTGGTGCCATGAAACTCGAAAAACAACGTCGGCTTCACCGGATGCGAGAGGTGCGAGTAGCGATTGACCGCATCGATCATCACTTCGTCGAGCAACTCGATGCGCGCAACCGGAATCCCCAATTGGATCGTCGTGATGACGGTCCGGACCGCGCCTTCCATCGAGTCGAAAGGACAGACTGCTGCAGAAATCGCGTCCGGTAGTCCGTGCACACGCAGCGTGATCTCAGTAATCACACCCAGCGTGCCCTCGGACCCAACGAACAGGCGCGTCAAGTCATATCCAGCAGACGACTTTCTCGCGCGCCCGCCCGTGTGGATCACACGCCCGTCGGCGAGCACCACGGTGAGACCACGCACCGTCTCGCGCATCGTTCCGTATCGAACCGTGGTCGTGCCCGAGGCTCCGGTCGCCACCATGCCGCCGATCGTGGCGTCGGCACCGGGATCAACCCAGAAGTACACGCCCGTATTCGCCAGTGCCTTGTTCAATTGACGATGGGTGATGCCGGCTTCGACAGTGACATCGAGATCGTCCACGCTGAGTCGCAGCACGCGGTTCATGCGCGACAAGTCGATCGACACGCCGCCCTGCAGCGCGTTGACGTGCCCTTCGAGCGACGACCCCGCGCCGAACGGCACCACCGGCGCACCGTGACGAGCGGCGGCCTTCATCACCGCGCTCACCTCTTCCGTCGTCAGCGGAAAGACGACGACGTCCGGTTCGCCGGGCTGGTGCCACGACTCGCTGTGACTGTGCTGTTCGATCTGTGCAGGCGCGGTGGTACAGCGATCGCCGACGCAGGCGCGGAGATCAGCGACGAGTCCCGCGCGCGCGTCAGCGGAGAGGATAGAGGCCACGTTACCTGGGTCGTTTCATCAGACCGTCGAGGCTCCAGATGCCGGGGCCTCGCGAGGCGATGTAGAGGAACGCGAAACAAAACGCGACCGCATCGATTCCGCCATTGTTGATCGGCACCAGATTGTGGGGAACACCGAGTCCCTTTCCTGCAGCAATCGTCGCTACGTGGATATACCAAAACGCGATGGCCATCTCGCCGCTGGCGAGGAATGACGCGACCCTTGTGAACAACCCGACCATGACGAGCAGTCCGCAGACGGTCTCGATCACCCCCGCCGCACCTTGCATGCTGGCCAACGGCGGCACCTGGCCACCGAACCACCCGAACATCTTCTGCAATCCGTAACACAGGAACAGGAAGCCAAACACGATGCGGAACAGCGCATACGTAATCGGCGCATAGCGCTCTGGAATCATGCCGTCTCCTCGGAAGTGGAGGAGGATTCTACCTGATCCTTGTGCAATGCCATCCGTACGAGGAGTGCGACGACCAGACAACTGAATGCGATGAGAGACACGCCGAGACGCAACCCGCTGCGATCCGCAATGAAACCGATTGCGGAGGGAAGCGCGATGCCCCCGACCTGAAGGAGCGTGAGCAAGAGCCCGAACAACGCACTCATGTTGCCGGGATATCGATCGCCGGCGAGCGCGAGCATTGTCGGCACGGCGAGCGCGATTGCGCAGCCCAGGACAAACGGCATGATGGCCAGCCATCCGTGCGCGCTCATGAGCACGAAGACGCCGACCGATACCGCGCCGGCTACCGCGGAACGAACAACGGCGGCGGCCTTCGTCCGCTCGACACGCGGTGACAGCGTCACGCGCGCGACAATCAGACCAAGCCAGTGCGAGGCGAGCAACCATGTCGAGGTAGTCGCACTGAATCCCGTCGCCTGCAGATACGTCGAGATCCATCCGGCCAGCGCGGCTTCGTTTCCTCCTCCAAGCAACAACGCAGCTGCGAGGTAGAGAAAACCCGGCTGTCGCGCAAACCGCCGAAGCGCGTATCCGAGCGAATGCGGCGGCGCCGTTCCAATGCTGCCTTCGACGCGAACCGCCGCAGGAACCCACACGCACGACAACGCGACGAGTGCCGCGAGCACGCCGCCGGCAACAACGACGGTTCGCCACGACACCAGGACAGACGACACCACGGTCGTGACCGGCATCAGCACGCCGCCAATCCCGACCAGGATCGCCAGACGGTTCATGCGTATCGCACGCTCGCCAGGAAAGAGATCCGACGACAGCGCGTTCGACGCCGTATTCATTCCCGCAGAGGCCACACCCAACGCCACGATGGTTACGCCGGCGAGCAGCGGCGTTCGCATCACCGCGAGGAGCGGCATCGCGAGTGCGACAAGTCCCGACGACAACGCGAGCGACGCCCGATACCCGAGCGCGTCCACGATCGGACCGGACAGGAGACTCCCGAAGAGAAGGCCAATAAACAGCGCCGAGATCAGCGACCCACGACTCGTGAGCGTGAGCCCCAGTTCAGCGGCGGTCTCGGATAGACCGAGCACAGTCCCTGGCAGGCTGAGGACGATGCCGTACACGAGCATCGACGCGCAGGCCACGCTGTAGAGTCGATCACGCAAGTGGAGGTGTGGCTGTCTTTCGCGGCGGATTGAAGAACGGCGTGCGGACGACTTTCGCACCGACGAAGTGACGCGCACCCTCAACCGTAATCTCGAAGGCGACGTGCGCGCCTTCCTCGTAATACGGCCTGTCGATCGTCGCAAGCGCGATGAGTCGTTTCAACGTCGGCGACCACGCGGTCGTCGTCGCGCGTCCGATCTGCCTGCTACCTCGAACGACGGGCACAGCGACGCGCGATGTCGCCGCCGGGGCCACCGGCGCCAATCCTCTTTTCTCGTACAGTCTTTCGACCTCGGACCACTCGATCTCGAGACCGACAATCTGACGACGTGCACCAATGCGCCGTTCCTCGGCAAGGGCCGCTCGGCCAACGAACGGCGCCTTGTCGAGCGAGACGAGGCGCGACAGCCCCAACTCGTACGGCGAATATCGCTGTGACGGTATCAGCGCTTTGCGGCTGCCCACGTAGTCCACGTCGAGCAGGAGTAACCCGGCCTCAGTACGTGCCACATCGAGCGCGAGCATGCCCGCCGGCTTCAACTCGAACGCCTGGCCTGCGATCGTCAGCGCGTCCCACACGGCGAGAGCGCGTTCGGCCGGCATCCAGATTTCGTAGCCGAGGTCGCCGGTGTAGCCAGTCCGCGAGATGTCCACGGGCACGCCGGCAATGCGTCCATGCCTGACGCGGAAGTAACGCAAGGTGTCGATGTTGGCGTCGGCCGCTGCCCGCAGCACGCGCGCGGCCATCGGCCCCTGCAGCGCCAGCGCCGCCGTCGTCTCGGACACGTCCTCGATGTCCACGCGGAGGCCGGTCGTATTCTGCGTAATCCAGCGCAGCGTCGGGTCGGCCGATGTCCAGCGAAACCGCTGCTCATCGAGCCTCGACACCGTGCCATCGTCGATCACCATGCCGTGCTCATCGCACCACGGCGTGTAGAACACCTGACCGACCTCCATCGCGCGGACGTCGCGTGTGATCACGCGATCGACCAGGCGTGACGCATCGGGACCGGTCACAACGTATTTGAACAGCGGCGAAATATCGATCAGCGCCGCGGCGTTGCGGATCGCGTTGTATTCGTGCTCGTGATGCGTTTCATAGGTACTGACGGTGTAGTACCCCGACCAGTCGCGGTAATTGAGCGACTCACACAAGGCGAACGTTCGTTCGTGGAAGGGCGTCCCGATCGGCACTCTCCGGGATTATATGATTCGCAACGGACGGAGGCGGACGGATGAAGACCCGGAAGGTGATCTCGCGAGAATACAAACTGATGCTCCAGGCGGCGAAATTCGCCGGTCCGGAGCAGCATCTGCTCGCAGTCGCCCACGAGGTCTGGGAAGAGCTCGTCGGTGCGATCGCACCGTTCGTCGTCCGCGCTGATGGTGCACTCGACACGATCAGCAAGGAGCGATTGGTCTCGTTCCTCGACACTCAGGCGCGTCACCTCTGGGTGAGCGGCTACGTCCTTCGGCTACGTCGCACGCTCGAGGGCTCACGGCCGGAGGTCACGCTCAAGTTTCGACATCCGGATCGCTACGTCGCTGCTTCCCGTCAAATGAAGAGCCGTCGCATCCGCGCAACGGTCAAATTCGAGGAAGACATCAAACCACCTTTCGTCTCGCTCTATGGTTTCTCGACGAGCGGACGCGTCGGCAGAGAGAACGTGCCGGGGACACTCGACGCGGCGCACGCCTTCTTCCCCGATCTCGCCAAGCGCGTCGCCAAGAGCGACGGCACGCTCAAGTTACGCACCGTAAACAAATTCACGGCTCGCGAAATCGTGATCACCGGTCCCATTCTGACGATAGGAACCAAGCCGAGGACAGAGATCGAGTGCGCCCTCATTGTCTGGTACACCCATCAGGACAAGACCAATGCGCCGGTCGCCGTCGAGTTCAGCTTTCGATACGGCAATACCAGCGGGAGATATAGCGGGAAGGTCGCCCGGCGCGCCTATAACATCTTCGACGCCCTTCAGCACAATCTCACCGAGTGGCTCGATCCGAATTCGTCGACGAAGACCGCGCTCGTGTTTGGCTGTGCGGTCACTCCTGACGCAAAGCGGTCACAGGGTTGACCGATGCGACGCGGAACGCAGGAACCAGGCACGCGACTACGGCCAGCGATAACAGCAGCGCAGCGACGGAAAGGTAGACGCGCGTCCTTTGTCCTTTGTGCTCTAAACCGCGTCTGAGAGCGACGTGAAGTTGAAGTCGCGGACGCGAAGCGCCGGCATCAGGCGTCCCGCTTCGGTCGGCTCCGGGCGTCCGATGTCCTCGAGGCGATTCAGCATCAGAAGCGGGCTCTCGTTCCAGCGGAAGTTCTTCAGCGCCCGCGTGATCTTGCCGTTCTCGATGAGGAACGTGCCGTCACGGGTGAGACCGGTCTGCAGCACCGTGCGCGGATCGAGCGAGCGAATGTAGAAGAAGTGCGTGACGAGAATGCCGTGCGCGCAGCCGGCTATGATCTCCTCTGTGCTCTTCGTCCCGCCGGCAAGCGCGAGGCCACCGGCCAGCGCACCACCAGTCGGTCGCACGCCCTGCTTCTCTGCCCAGAAGCGTGTGTAGGCGAGATTCCGCAGGACCCCTTTCTCGATCCACACCATGCGACTGAGCGGCAGCCCCTGCACATCGAACGGCGCAGCGAGCAATCCGGGATCGGCAGGATCGGAATACAGCGTCACACGCTCATCGGCGACCTTCTCGCCAATGCGATTGCCACCACCAGCCTTCGAGAACGGACTGCGTCCTTCGTCGGCACTGCGCGCCAGCAGCGCGTTGCCGAGTAGCGGAACGAGATCGTTGACCGCCTGTGGCTCGAGCACCGCGGTGTACAACCCCGGCTCGATCGTCTGCGGCTTACGGCTGGCGACCGCTTTCTGCGCCGCAATGCGGCCGATCGACGCCGCATCGATGGCGTTCCAGTTTCGCGCTCCGGCGCGGGCCCAGCCGCTGCCGGTGCCGTCGGGCGTCCGCGCCGTCACCGAGTAGTCCGCGTCGGTCGAACGGTGATACGCGAAGAGACCTTTACTCGTCGCCACCGCCGTCGCGCGGGCGTTCGCCTCGAGAAATCCGGCTGTGACGATCTCGCCGGCCGGCTTACCGGCGGCGGTCGCGGCGGTCATCGTGCGGCGAACCGCCGAGGCCCGCGCCTCAGGATCGAGATCGGCGGTGCTCTCGACGTAGGCGTTGACGTTCTGATACGTCTGCGGGCCGAGCTCAGGCATCAACTCGGGATCTTCCGGAGACAGCCGTGCGAGTTGCATCGCCAGATCGACCGTGCGCTTCAACGACGCATCGTCGACCACGTTCGTGGACGATGACGCTTGCCGCTTTCCGATCGCAACGGTGATCGTCAGCGTGGTGTCACTGACGCCACCCGAGGTCGTGATACGCCCATCAGCAAAGCGCGTGTTGCCGCTCCATCGGCTGACGATCACCACACGCATCTGATCGGCCGTGCTCAGCGCGAGCACGCGATCGGCCAGCGCCTTCGCCTGGTCGCGTGTCAGCAACTGGGACGACGCAATGGACGAACCGTTCTGCGCCATTACGAGCTCCGGGCCGTGTTGAGAATGGTCACGTTCCTGAATCGGGCGGGCACGCAGCCGTGACTCACCGAGTTGTTCTGTGAGGGCTCGCCTTTGCCGTCATTGAACGCACCGCCCATCCAGTACGACGACTTGCCGCCGATCATGTCCATCGAGCGCCAGAACACCGGCGTGTTGGCCTGATACGCGACGTCGCGCAGCATGCCGACGATCTTGCCGTTGCGAACTTCGTGGAATGTCTGTCCGGAGAACTGGAAGTTGTAGCGCTGATGATCGATCGACCACGAGCCGGTGTGCCGAATCAGAATGCCGCGCTCGGTCGCCGCAACGATGTCGTTGACGCTCAAGTCCTTGTCGCCAGGCAGCAGCGAGATGTTGGGCATGCGCTGGAACTGCACCGCGTTCCACGACTCGGCGAAGGAACACCCATGCGAGCGGCTCACACCCGTGAGCTTCTGGATCCGCGCGACCTGCTCGCGCGTCGTTTGGTAATCCTTGAAGACACCCTTCTCGACGATCAGCCACTGATCCGCTGGCACTCCCTCGTCGTCCCATGCCACTCGACTGAGGGAGCCCTCCTGCGTGCGGTCCGCCTGGATGTTCATGATGGGAGGGCCGTACTGCAGCTGACCGATGACCTTCTCCGGCGGCGCCACGAAGCTCGTGCCCGCGTAGTTTGCTTCTTCACCGATGGCGCGATCGAGCTCGGTAGGATGGCCGATCGACTCGTGGATCGTCAGCCAGAGATTGGTCGGTTCGAGAATCAGATCGTACTGACCGGCCTGCACGCTCTTCGCCGTCAGTTTCTCAGCGGCCAGCGACGCCCAGCGTTCGGCGTTGCCAGGCATGTTCAGCGATTGGACGTACTCCCAACCCGCGCCGCGCGGCGCGAGCTCTTCGTCGTAGCTCTGAAAGTCGCCGTTGCCGATCGCGGTACACGAGAAGTCCGGGCCGACGCGAATCATCGTCTGCGTGACGTTTGTGCCCTCGGACGTCACAAGCGTCTTCACTTCACGAAGCAACGCGAGGCTGCTGTTGACGAACCGGACGTTTGCCACCTTCAACGCCGTTTCGTTGGTCGCGAGCAGGAGCGCGAGCTTGTCTTCGAGCGGTACCTCGAGCGGGTCGCGCGTGGCTGGTGTGATCCACGTGCCGGTGACCGGTTTCACTGGCGCGAGCTCGACGCGGCGCGCTTGCACTGCACGTGCGGCACGCGACAGCACGACGGCTTCGAGCGCGGCGGCTTGCGCACCGGCGCGTGTCATCACGCTCGTCGCCGCGAACCCCCACGAGCCATTGACCAACGTTCGCACGCCCAGACCGTACGACTCGTTGTCGCTGACGTTGAGCACCTGCCGTTCACGGGTCGCGACACTCTGACGACGGTAGCGGCCGATTCGCACATCGGCGTACGACGCACCAGCGCCGCGCGCGGCATTGAGTGCTTCGTTGGCGAGTTCGATCACGGCCGCATCGGCCGCCGGTGCGGGTAATGTCTGCGCGGCCGCCTGTGCGCTCCGCGCGTCGGCGCCAACATTCGCGGCGAGATTCCCTACCGCGAGCGCTGCTGCCGTCGAGGTCGTGGCCTTGATGAAATCGCGTCGTGTTGGTGACATCGGTTGTAGGGTCCGGATTCAGCCGGACCGTGTGTACTGTCCGCGTTGTGGCGGAACATATTACGATTTCCACCGGTGCGCTACGACGTTGTTGTCATTGGTGGTGGCCATAACGGCCTCACCACCGCCGCTTATCTCGCCCGGGCCGGACGATCCGTGCTGGTCCTCGAACGGCGTCACGTTCTGGGCGGCGCCGCGGTCACGGAAGAGGTATTCCCCGGCTTCCGTTTCTCCGTGTGTTCGTACGTCGTGTCGCTCCTGCGACCCGAAATCATCCGCGAACTCGATCTGCCGCGGCATGGCCTCGAAATCCTGCCACTCGACGGCACGTTCACGCCGATGCCGAACGGCAACTACTTATGGCGTGTGAACGATCACGCCAAGACGCGACGGGAGATTGCGCGGCACTCGAAGCTGGACGCCGAAGCGTATGACGAGTACGGCCGTGCCATGGTCGAGATGGGCCGCTTCGTCAAACCGATCCTCAGCATGCTGCCGCCCGACCCGACGTCGCTCGATCCGCGCGGGCTCGGTCAGCTGCTGTTCCTGTTGCGCCGCTTTCAGCGGCTGTCGCGGCAGGACCAATACAACCAGATCCAGCTCATGACGATGAGCGCGGTGGACTTTCTCGATCAGTGGTTCGAGACCGACGTGCTCAAGGCGACGATGTCGGCGTCCGGCATTATCGGTACGTTCCTCGGCGTGCGCTCACCGGGCACCGCCTACGTCTTGCTCCATCACTACATGGGCGAGATCGACGGCGCATTCAGGTCGTGGGGCTTCGCGCGCGGGGGAACGGGGGCCATTTCGTTAGCCATCGCCGGTGCTGCACGACAGGCCGGCGTCGAGATCAGAGCGGAGACCGAGGTCGCGAAGATTCTGGTCCGAGATGGTCGCGCCGCCGGCGTAGTGCTGAAGAACGGCGACGAGATCACGGCCAATCTCGTCGTCTCCAGTCTTGATCCGCGGCTAACGTTCCGGCGCCTGCTCGAAGCCGATCAACTCCCGGGCGACTTTCTCGAGGACGTCGATCGCTACAAGTTCCGTGGCTCGTCGGCGAAAGTGAATCTCGCGCTGGATGCGCTTCCGGATTTCACCGCGCTGCCTGGCACCGGTCCGCATCTGCGCGGTGCGATCTCAATCTCGCCGAGCGTGGACTACATGGAGCGCGCGTTCGACGAAGCGAAGTACGGCCACTTCTCACGCCGTCCCTATATGGACATCGTCATCCCATCGCTCACCGATCCGAGCGTGGCACCGCCCGGTCAGCATGTGATGTCGTGCTTCGTCCAGTACGCTCCGTATCATCTGGCCGATGGCACGTGGGACGATCAGCGCGAAGCGTTCGGTGACACCGTCGTGGACACGCTCGCCGAGTACGCGCCCAACATCCGCAACATCATTCGCCATCGCCAGGTGGTCACGCCGCTCGATCTCGAACGTGAGTGGAGCTTGTCGGAGGGCAACATCTTTCAGGGCGAGCTGACGCTCGAGCAATTGTTCTTCCTGCGTCCGGCGCCAGGCTGGGCGCAATATCGCACGCCGATTTCCAATCTCTACATGTGCGGATCGGCGACGCATCCGGGCGGCGGAATCATGGGCGCTCCCGGACGAAACGCGGCGATGAAGATCCTCGCGGATCGGACCAGATGACGGCGACCCCGAGAAGTCCCGTGACGAGCTCGCAGGTGGTGATCATCGGCGGCGGCCACAACGGTCTTGTGGCGGCGTTCTATCTGGCCAAGGCCGGACTGAAGCCACTCGTGCTCGAGCGGAGTGCCCGCATCGGCGGTGGCGCGATTACGACCGAGATCAGTCCCGGCTTCCACTGTCCCACGCTGTCGCACGAGGTCCTCCTTCACGATCAGATCGTCGCGGAGATGGAGTTGCGACAGAACGGCCTCGGACTCTTTGCTCCGGATGCCGACGTGTGCGCGCTCTCAACCAACGGCGATCCGATCGTGCTGTGGAACGACAGCGGCCGTACTGCTGAGGCGTTGCGCGTGCGTCGGCCGAAAGATGGCCAGGCGTACGTGGCATACCGGGAAGGCGTCGATCGTGCGGCAGCCTTGCTGGGCGATGTGTTGACGTCGCCCCCGCCAGACATCAACAGCCCCAATATCAGCGACCTGTGGCAGCTGCTGAAGACCGGACGCGAGTTCCGAGCACTCGGCAATCGCGGCGCGCATCAACTGCTGCGATGGCTGCCCATGCCGATTGCCGACTTCGCGCGCGAATGGTTCGAGGACGATTTGCTGCGCGCGGCGATCGCCGGTCCGGGCGTCTCGGGCACGATGCTTGGACCGCGCTCGGCTGGCAGCACACTGGTCATGCTGCTGCGTGAGGCTCATCGCCGTCTCAGCGGCCAGCGTCGCCTGCAGGTACTCGGCGGCCCGGGACGATTGACGCACGCGATGGCCGCGGCGGCGATCGCTGCCGGAGCAGAGATCCGCACCGACGCAGAAGTCGAACGGATCATCGTTCGCGATGAACGAGTAGCCGGGCTCGTCGTCTCCGGTGGCGAAATCGCCACGACGACCGTCGTCTCGTGCATTGACCCGAAGACCACATTCCTCGAGCTGTTCGATCCGGTGGACCTGACGCCCGACTTCCTATCCAAGATGCGCAACTATCGGGCACATGGCGCCGTTGCGAAGATCAATCTCGCGCTTTCCGCGCTGCCGCGATTCAGAGGCGTCACCGACTCATCGATGCTCACCGGGCACATTCATATCGGGCCCGACCTCGATTACCTGGAGCGCGCCTTCGACCACGCGAAATACGGAGAGGTGTCCAGGTCGCCGTGGCTCGACGTGACCGTGCCTTCGATCCTGGACACCCAGCTTGCGCCCGCGGGCGGTCACGTGATGTCCGTGTACGCACACTACGCCCCCTACTCGCTCCGCGGCACGGACTGGCCGTCGATGCGACAGACCGTTCTGACACGCGTGCTCACAACTTTGGAACACCACGCACCGGGCTTCGGATCGACGATCGTCAACTCTCAGATCATCACGCCCGTGGAAATGCATAGCGATTACGGATTCGCGGGCGGACACATCTTCCACGGCGAGCTTGCTCCGGATCAGCTGTATGCCATGCGGCCCCTGCTCGGTTCCGGACGTTACGAATCACCAGTACGCGGCGTATTCCTGTGCGGCGCGGGAACGCATCCCGGGGGATTCATGAGCGGGATCAACGGCCGCCTCGCGGCACAACACGTGCTCCGCTCCGGCGCAGTCCGTTGAAGACCCGGGCCGTTCGCGCGATACTGACGCGACGCTGAACGGCCGAAAACGATCTGAGTAAGACATCGGTTCATGAGCCACCGAATCCTTGCTGCGCTCATCTGTGCGTGCGTTTTGCTCGCGACAACCGGGATGGCGCACGCGCAGCCTCGTCGCGCGCCGGGTCCCCAGCGCTCTGGCAACGGCTCCATCGTCGGCCGCGTCTTCGATGCGGCGACGAACACACCCATTCGCAGGGCCCAAATCCAGGGGACGAATAACGAGCTTTTCGTCGACACGTTGAGCGACGACGAAGGCCGCTTCCAGCTCCCGAACCTGCCGCAAGGCGAATGGCGCGTGACCGTGGCCAAGGGCGGCTACTTCACGTGGCAACCCGGTCAGAAGCGACCATTCGATCCACCCCCACCGATTCGCCTCGCGCGGGGACAGCGTGTATCGACCGATGTCCATTTGAGTCGCGGCGGCGTCATCACTGGACGCGTGTCTGACGATTCGGGTGAGCCGCTGGCGGGGCTACGCGTGCGCGTCTATCGCGCCAAGATGGTGAAGGGGTATCGACGACTCGAGGACGTCGGTGCTGCGGATCAGACCGACGACACCGGTGCCTACCGCATCTTCGGTCTGCCGCCCGGCGACTACTACGTGGCAGCGAGTCTTCGCGTGGCTCCGGTGGACTCGGTGGTCCAGACGACGTATTCACCCACGTACTACCCGGGCACTGGAGAGCTCGCCCAGGCGCAGCGGGTCCGAGTTGACCTCGGCACCGAATCCACAGCGATCTTTCCCCTGCTCCCCGTGCGCACCGTCAACGTCACCGGGTCGGTACTGACATCATCGGGATCACTGGCGAATGCGTTCCTGAATCTCGTCTCCGATGCAGCGGAGTTCGGTACGCCGCTTGGGCTTGGCGGTGCGACACAGCCAGATGGGACGTTCACGATTCCCGACGTCCCACCCGGACGATACACGTTGAACGCGTCGCTCCGCGGGGACGGACCATCCGAAAGCGGCAGCGTGCCCGTGACGGTGCTCAACGATGATGTGGCTGGCAACACGATCGTGACGGGCCGGCCGGCGAGGATGAAGGGCAGGTTCGTCGCTGATGCCGGAGTTGTCGGCGCGATGCCCGACGCGCTGCTCGTGGCCACCGCCGCGCGGTCCGGTGGCACGGTGCTCGCCAGCGGCTCGGGAAAGACGTTTGAGCTGGATGATCTGTCCGAGCCGTTCACGCTTCACGTCGAGTCTTTGCCAGACGGTTGGGGAGTGAAATCGATCGTCGTCAACGGGATGGACATGACCGATGCGAAGGTTGACCTTGCCGCCAATCAGGACGCCGAAGTGCAGGTCGTGCTCACCAATCGATTGACGCGGATCACTGGATCGGTCAGCAGCGAAGGACAACCCGTGAAAGCGGAAGTCGTCGTCTTCGCTGCCGATTCCGCCAAGTGGTCGTATCCCTCACGCTTCGTGCGCACGGTGAACGCCGATGAGCAGGGGCGCTTTCGCATCAATGGGCTTCCACCTCTCGAGCGTTATCTCGCAGTGGCCACTGACTACCTCGAGGACGGCGAGCACTACGATCCCGAGTTTCTCGAACGCATGCGCAGCAGTGCGGTTGAGTTCTCGCTGGGCGATGTGGAAAGCCGTGCGGTCGAGTTGAAGGTAGTTGAGCGATGAACTTCGTTTCGCGTCGATCGCTCTTGGCGCTCGTGATGTTGGTCGCCCTTGCGGACGGCATCTTTGCTCAAGCATCGAGACCGCGTTCGCAACGCATCGACCCGCTGACGTCGAGCATCAGCGGTCGCGTCACGACGGCCGATACGGGCTCGCCGGTGCGCGGCGCCGAAGTGCGGCTATCGATCGACGGCGGGATCAGGAGGCTGGTCACGACCAATGGCGAGGGCCGCTTCGAAATTCGCAACCTGCCCGCCGGTGAATACCGGCTGACCGTGTCGAAGACCGGATTCATTACCCTCGAATACGGTCAGCAGCGGCCGTTCGAAACAGCTTCGACGATCACGCTTGGCGAAGGTCAGAGTGCGACGGGCAATGTCGCGCTGCTGAGAGGTGGTGCGATCTTCGGGCGTGTGCTCGATGAATTTGGCGATCCGTCGGTCGGCACGCGCGTGCAGGTTCTGCGCAACCGCGCAGAGGATGGCGGCCGCCGTCTGATGCCTGTCGGCGTCGCGGATCAGACCGACGACACTGGCGCCTTCCGCATTTATGGTCTGCCGCCGGGCGAGTACTTCATTGCGGCGAGCACGGGACTGATTGATGCCATCAAGCGCGATCCACCGGTGTACTACCCAGGCACGACCGCGTTCGCTGAGGCGCTGCCGATCACGCTTGGTGCCGGAGCCGAAGCAAGTGCCGACTTCCAGATCAGCGCGGTTGCGCGAGCGGCAACGATCTCGGGTGTCGTGTTGACCTCGTCGGGCGGGCCATCACCAGGTGCGATGGTGAATCTGTCATCGAACACCGTGAGCGCGACGCCAGGCGCACAAAACATGGCCATGCTGCATGCCGACGCTGGTCCTGACGGATCGTTCACCATCCAAAATGTCCCGCCGGGTCCGTACACGCTGACTGCGATGGCGTCGCTCCGGGACTTCGATACAGGGGCAATCGCCGCTTCGCGAGCATTCGTCCGGGAACCGACGCCAGCAGGCGGACCTCCGCCGCCACCGATGTTTGTCCCGCCGGAAACAGCATCGATGCCGCTGAGCGTCACCAGCGAAGGCGTCTCCGGAATCACGCTGACCACTCGGGCCGGGGGGCGTCTCATTGGCCGCATCGTCGTTGACACCGGCGTGACGCAGCCGCTGCCACGAGGACTTCACGTGACGCTGCAGTCGTCGAACCCGGGCAACATGCAGATGAGCCTGAACAATGGCAACGAGCAGTTCCAGCTGGTTGGCGTCAGCGGTCCGACGCGCGTCCAGGTAGACGGTGTGCCTGACGGGTGGATGATCAAATCGATCCTTGTCGACAGCGACGACGTGACCGACGCGCCGTTCGATCTGGCTGGCCGGACCGCCAACCTGCGCGTGGTCATGACCGATCGCGTGACGTCGCTGAGCGGCACGGTTCAATCCGATCGGAACAGACGCGACCACAACGTGATCGCCTTCGCAGACGATCCAACGAAGTGGGCGTCGCCATCGCGGTTCGTGCGCACGATCAGAGCCGATGCCGATGGTCGCTTTCAGATTCGCGGTCTCCCGCCTGGGGAGCGCTACTTCGTCGTCGCACTGAATTACCTTGAGGCGGGCGAAGAGCAGGACCGTCAGCTGCTCGAAGGCCTGCGTTCCCGCGCTACGTCGGTGAGACTCGGCGACGGCGAACAGCGGTCCATTCAGCTCGACCTGACTACCCGGTAGCCAGGGGGTCTGACCCGGGGTCTGACCCCGGGTCAGACCCCTCGGTCACTGTCCTTTTAACAAATTGCTAACGACAGTTGCGGGTTCTGCAACGTCAAATACGGTGTGAATGTGCCGGACCGCATGAAACGGGCGATTATCGTTCTTCTGACCGGTGTCTTCGTCTGCGCGGGCGCCACACTGATCGACGCGCAGCGCGACGGCGGCGGCCGCCAGGGCGCCGGTCCGCGTGGCGGCGGGGGTGGCGGATTTCGCAATGGTGGTGGGGGTCCCCTTGGCCGCGGCGGTTTCGACTTCCCGGGACGTGGCCAGCAGGTTCAAGGCACCGCCTCCATTCGGGGACTGGTGACATCGACCGACACCAACTCGCCGGTCCGCCGCGCACAGGTTCGCGCAACGTCACCGGACACGCGCTCGGCTCGTCTCAGCACGACTGATGCGGACGGCCGCTTCGAACTCCGTGATCTGCCCGCTGGACGCTGGACGATCAGCGCGTCGAAAGGCGGGTTCGTCACGCAACAATTCGGGCAGCGTCATCCGTTCGAGTCGGTCGAACCGATCGACCTTGCCGACGGTCAGCGATTCACGGCGAACTTCACGTTGTCGCGCGGCTCGGCGATCACGGGCCGCGTGTCGGACGAGTTCGGCGATCCGATCACCGGCGCGCGCGTACAGGTGCTGCGCTCGCAGGTCCAGCAAGGACGACGACGCCTCGTGCCGACAGCCAATGGTGCGCAGACTGACGACACCGGTGCGTTTCGAGTGTTCGGCCTCGCACCAGGTGAGTACTACGTCGCCGCGAGTCTGCAGGCGGCGCCAGCCGATTCATCGGCCAATCCCATCTCGTACGCACCGACGTATTTTCCGGGAACCGGCAATATCGCGGATGCACAACGCCTCACGCTGACGCTGGGCACCGAGCAATCCGGCATCAACTTCGTGTTGCAGCCGGTTCGCGCCGTGCGCGTGTCGGGCACCGTCGTGGACTCGAACGGCGCGCCGACACAGGCGCTGCTGAATCTGGTACCGGCGGGATTCGGCGATGACGTCGGGCTCCAGATGGGCAATCCCGCGCGCGTGTTGCCGGACGGCACGTTCACGATTCTCAACGTCGTGCCGGGCGAGTACGTCCTCACCGTGAACGGACGCGCCACTGGCAACGCGACGCCGGAAGTTGCCTCGGTCTCGCTCACTGTGGGCAATGAGGATCTTGCCGGCGTGTCCGTCGCTACGAGCAAGGGCGGAACCATCCGCGGAAGCGTTGTGACTGACAACAACGCCAAAGTCGTGACGACGAACATCCAGGTATCGGTGCAGCCGCTGCGTCAAACACCTGGTGGTTTTCTGCCGCGCGCGCAAGTGAGTGCCGCGGGTACGTTCGAGCTAAACGGTCTCATCGGCGCGCAACTGCTGCGCGTTGATCGCCTTCCCGAGGGCTGGGTGGTGAAATCGATCCGCGCGAACGGGCGCGACATCACTGATACGGCACTCGAGTTCCGCGGCTCAGAGGGGGCGACCGTGCAAGTCGTGCTGACCAATCGCATCAGCGAAGTGAGCGGCACGGTCAAAGCGAACGGACAACCGGTCACGTCGGCGAGCGTCGTCCTCTTCCCAGAGGATGCCGCGCAGTGGGCGTTTCCGTCGCGGCGTGTGCGCATGGTGCGCGTCGATCAGAACGGCGTCTTCCGCGCGCAATCGCTCCCACCCGGGGAGCGTTATCTCGCGCTTGCCGTAAACTATCTCGAGCAGGGCGAGTATCAAGATCCGGCATTCCTCGAACGGATGCGCGGCCGCGCCACGGCGTTCTCGCTCAGCGAGGGCGAGAACAAGAACGTCGATCTGACGCTCGTTGAGCGCTAGAAGTGATCCGCGTGCCAGTAGAAGACATCGTCGGCTGTCTTCGGCATCGCCACATCACCCAGCGCCTTCACCATGAACACGTCCTTCGGCGCCGAGTGATTCGTGAGTTGAATCTGCGGCGGCACCGCGAATGCCCGCGGCCACCAGGCGCGGATCAGCGGCATGCGATGACTCGGCTCCCTCGCCAGAAGCACTTGCAGGATCGCGCCAAGACGAGCGCCAGCAGGATCGCGGTCGCCGGCTTCCTCGAGCGTCCAGCCGTTCGCGTTCTCGTTCAAGATGACGTAGGCAACCGCGGACGCCCCTTCCTCGGCGACGAAGAATTCGAGCTGACGAAACCCCTGCGGGCCCAGTCCCGCCAGCAGTCGCTTCTTCGACAACGCGTAATGCACGAGCGAGCTGTCGCGCTGCAGCGCAAAAGACGCTGTCGCTGACCGCACTGCGTGCATAGCGGCTACGGCCTGAAGATCGCGTTCTTCGCCGGCGCGCACCAGCATCGCCGGCGCGCCACCTTTCATGTTCACCGTGATAGTGACTTCGTCGAGCGCCACTGCCGTAAAGCCGAGGCGCTCATAGAACGCGGTATCAATCTCCGAGAACAGCGACGCCAGCAGTGCACCCTCGCGCTGCGCCCGCGACACGAGTTCCTCGATCAACGTCGAGGCGTGGCCCCGCCCGCGCTGCTCGGGCGGCGTGAAGACCGCACCGATTCCGCACATCCATCCTTCGCGTCCGCCGATCCGGACGTCGAAGCG
>Ga0310810_10002555_pt1 | contig 19611 bp, 12 predicted proteins | sample NCmetagenome_FD_207641 | JGI IMG/M metagenome (GOLD analysis project Ga0310810, IMG submission 207641) | Soil microbial communities from experimental microcosm in Duke University, North Carolina, United States - NC | ecosystem: Engineered > Artificial ecosystem > Soil microcosm > Unclassified ...
GCGATCCGGGTCACTCGTGTACTTCACCTGCGCTTTGATCTGTCGGCCGAGCAGGTTCTTTTCGGCCAGGCCAGCGGTCCACGTGACCTGGTCGCCACTGGATTTGAAGCTCGCCTGCACCTGCGTCGTCCACGAGTCGTTGGTCGTGACATCCTCCACCAACCCGGACGGCGTCGTGCTGCTGTCGACCTGCACTTTTCGGAAGATGCCGAGCTTCCGGAGATTGCGCGCCGTTTCGTTCGCCGTCGCCGAATCGAACGGAGCGCCAACAGGAATCAGCAGCTCGCGGCGCACCACGTGCTCGCGCGTCACGATGTGCAGGCTGTTCGCCGCGCGAAACACCCACGACGAGCTCTCCGCTCGATCGAACACGTTCTCCCGATGAATCTGCACCGAGGCCACCACCGCGGCCATCGAATCCGTGCGAGCCGTCTGCGTCGATTGTGCGCGGCATATCGCCACCGGAATCGTATACGCCGCCGCGGTCACCACGATGGCACTGCGGACCCGCAACCGCATCACGCTCACTTGATGATCTTCTCGAACGCGAACCCGCTCCCGATCGCGATGACCCATTGCGACGTGACCGCGTCGTTCGCGTAGCGCCGCGCGACGTCGATCCGGGTCGCACCTTTCCCGGACGCCGAGCGCAGCCCGCCGAAGCGCAGCCCGACGCCCCAGTCCTTGCCCGTTCGCCTGGGCGATCCGTCGTACCACGCGCCGCCGTAGTCCGCGAACGCGGCGACGCCTAACGTGAGCAGCCCCAGGTTGAGCACGTCCGGCATCGCGACCCACCGGTACTCGGCGCTCGTGAAGAACGCCCGGTCGCCGGTGAACGCGTGGATCGGGTACGCGCGAGGTCCGAACGACAGGCCCAGGTCGAACTCCTCGCCCGGATAGCCGTTCTTCTGCATGCCGCCACTGACGTTCGCGATCACGGAATGGCGAGGCACCGGGCGCAACGCCATCGTCACCTGGGTCGCGACGCTGCCCGAGTCGAGTCCCTTGCTCGTGAACAGCGACGACCCGCGGAGATCGAACGTCGTGAACCCGTACGGAATGTCCCACCCGGCATGCGCCGTCAGATTCGGGCCGACGCCGCCTCGCCCGTACCCCCACGCCTTCGGAGCGAACCAGACCCCGGCATGAAGTGTCGGGCTCAGGTCCACATCCTCTTGCGGGCCGAGACTCCGGAACTCGCGCGCCACGAGGAAATTCGATCGCAGGAGATCCACACCGATCTCGAATTCGCCGAAGAACGACTTTTCGCCGCTGGGGATCGCCTCTTTCGCGTAGTCCTCGTACCGCAGCTGGAGCGAGCCGCCGACTCTGATGAAGCCTAACGGGGACGCCTTCTCCGCCCACGCGCCGTTCAGGTTGCCCCGCGAGAGCGTGTGGCGCACCGTATCGCTCGCCACGTCCTCGCCCCCAAAAAACCGGAGCACGTCCTCGTCGTTGTTCCGCAGGTCCAACGTCAGCGACCACGGCGACGACAGCGACAGGAACGGTGACGAGATCGTCGCCCGGGCGTTGCGACCGTCGGACAGCTGATTGGCCACGCCCGTGAACCCGACGCGATTCCAGAGCACGCGCGGGACGTTCACCTCGAACTGTGTCGTCGAACGATCGGGGTCCTTCGTGTAGCGCAGCGAGATCTTGGTCTGGTAGCCGAGCAGGTTCTTCTCGGCGATGCCCACACCCCACGTCACCTGATCGCCGGTCGACTTGAAGCTCACGTACGGCTGCGTCGTCCACGAGTCGCGCGTCGTGACCCGCTCGACGACACCGGACGAATCACGGACGCTGTCGACGGAGACCTCCCGAAAGATTCCGAGCTTGCGAAGGTTGCGTGCGGTCTCCGCGGCCGTCACCGAGTCGTACGGCTGCCCTTCGCGGATGAGGAGCTCGCGGTTCACGACGTGAGGTTTGGTCACGACGTGCAGCAGGTTGGCGCCTCGCGCGATCCAGGACGCGCTGTCGGACCGATCGAAGATGTCCTCGCGCTGTACCTGGACCGTGGTAACGGTCGTCGTGGCGTTACCGCGGGCAGGCGGCGGGCTCTGGCTCGATTGCGCGCCCGCGAAGGCCGGTGCGAGGACGCACGCCGTCGCGAACAGTATCGCGTTGGTCAGCGGGGTGCCGGCTCTCAACATGGCTCAGCGGGAAACGGCTGTGGTCCCTCCCACCATGCGCCGCACGGCAAACGGACGCACAGTATACCTTGGACCAATGGGCCCACCGCGTCGCGATGGGCAACCTACGGACGACCCAGGTCGATGCGGCCGCCCACACGCGTGTTCATTCCCGATGGCGCAGCGTGCCCGCGGAGGCGACTGAGCCACGCGGCGCTCGCGATGGCGTTTCTTCTCGTGCTGCTTGCAGCGCCGAGCCGCACGTTCGCGCAGACCAACGGCTGCGAGGGGTCCGCGCCGGAAGTGGCCAAGGTTTCGTTCGAGGGCAACAAGGCCGTGCCGTCCACCACGCTCGAAGCAACGATCGAGACGGCACCCTCGTCAGGCGCTCGCCGCTTCACCCGGCTCTTTGGTACGCGCCGTTGCCTCCCGCAGGGTGCCCTGCTGCGCGACGTCGCCCGCCTCATGCTGTTCTATCGGCGAAAAGGCTACCCGCGCGCCGCCGTCGACACCGCCCTCGACCGCACGCCGACGCACGCCGTGCATGTGAAGTTCACGATTCACGAGAACGACGCGATGCTCGTCGACTCGATCGAGGTTCGCGGCGTGCCCGACTCCGCGATTCGTTCTCGGATCCGGCGCGCCATCAAGCTGCAGCCCGGCGATCCGCTCGATCGCTTTTCGCTCGACGCATCGGCAGCGGCGATCGTGGCCGGTCTGCGCCGGGCGGGGTACCTCGCGGGGAGCGCCCGTGTGGGCGAACGGGCCGACTCGGCGCGACGGCGCGCCGTCGCGTGGATCGACGTGAAGATGGGCACCCGCCTGCGCGTGGGAGAGGTGCACGTCGACGCGCGAGGGCTCGACAGCACGGAGCCACGGATCTCACCCGAGCGCGTGGCGCGCCTAACGCACCTCAAGCCCGGCGGCGTGCTCGGCACCCAGGAGCTGACCGACGCCCGCCATAACCTCGACGCCATCGGGCTCTTCGACGATGTCCGCATCACGCTCGACAGCACGCGGAGCGGCGATGGCGACGGCACGACCGACGTGAACGTCGCGGTCCTCGAGGGGACGTCGAACGAGCTGCGAACGAAGATTGGCTACGGCACGCTCGACTGCTTTCGGCTTCAGCTGCAGGCGAGCCGCGCGGCCGTGCTCGCGAAGCCTGGGCGCTTCGAGGCGACCGTGAATCTGTCGAAGGTCGCCGTCGGAGCGCCGCTCGACTTCGCGCCGAGCATCTGCTCGAACGACGTGCAGGCGGACCCCTACAGCCAGCGACTCAACTACTATGTCGGCGGCACCTACGCGATTCCAGCGTTAGGCCGCAGCCGCTGGGCCAAGGCCGTCTCGCTCTATACCGAGCGCCGCTCCGAATATCTCGCGTACCTCAAGACGACCTACCTGGGCGGGTCCGCGTCGCTCACCCGCGCCTACGGCGGGCACTGGAGCGGCGCGCTCGCCTACGACCTGAGCTACGCGCGCACCGAGGCCGAGCCGGCCGTATTGTGCGCGACGTTCTCGGCGTGCCTCGCGGCCGACCGCGAGCAGTTCACCGAAGCCCTCCCCTTCGGCCTCGCGAGCATCCTCACGACGTTCGACAACACCGACGTGCCGCTCGATCCCACGCGCGGCAAATCGCTGCGCCTGGAGCTCCGAATCGCGCCGCAATGGCTCGGAACCGCGGTCCGGCAACAGGTTGCGGGAGCGCGCCTCAACGCCGCTGTCTACTATCCAATCGCCGAGCGGACCGTACTGGCGTTGCGCGCACAGAGCGGCGTTGTCGCGAAGCTGCCTGGCGCGTCGTTCATTCCGCAGGGCGAACGATTGTTCGCCGGCGGCGCGAATAGCGTGCGCGGCTTTCGTCAGAACGAGATCGGCACGCGGGTGTATCTGGCGGACAGCGTTCGGATCCGCGTGCAGGGCGACACCCTCGTCTGGGCGCTTCCGCCGGACAGCACGGGCTGGCGCGCTGTCCCGACCGGCGGCACGCTCTCGGTCGTCGGCAACGCCGAGTTGCGCTGGCGCCCGACGGTGCTGACCGAATTCGTTCAGTTCGTCGCGTTCGTCGATATGGGCAACGTCTGGACGGGTGAGGGCGATGACCTCAGCAACACACCCGTCTTCGTGACCCCGGGGATCGGCCTGCGGGTGTCGACACCGGTGGGTCCCATCAGGCTCGACCTCGCGTATAACTCGTACGCGCCGACGCCCGGCCCGGCCTATCGCGATACGCCGGTGGTTGATCAGGAAGGGCAGCGGTACTCGTCAGCCCCGTTGTACTGCGTCAGCCCTGGCAACACGCTGCCGGTCACCGGGTTCGGCCTGACGGACAGCCAGGGGCAGGCGATTCCGCCCGTCCAGGCGGAAGGGCCCTGTCCGTCGACATACAAGCCGAGCCGGCCGCAGGGGTTCTTCAATCGCCTGACGCTGACCTTCTCGATCGGGCAGGCTTTCTGATGGCGCGGCGGCGGTGGGTGCGCGGCATCGCGTGGGCGGGCGTTGGATTCTCGACGCTCGTCGGCGTGCTGCTGTTCATCCTCGTGCTCGTGACGCAGTCAGCGTTCGGGCGAGAGCAGGTCAGGCAGATCGCGGTACGCGTCGCGTCCGGGTATCTCCTCGGCTCGTTGCATCTCGGTTCGCTGCGCTTCGGGCCCGGCTGTTCGCTCGCGATCGATTCGGCGGCGTTGCGTGATCCCGATGACTCGCTGCTCGTGTCGCTCGGGCCTACGCGGGCCACGTGCGACTTCGGCGCGCTCGTTCACCGCCGACTCGTCATCACATCCCTCGAGGTTACGCGACCTAACGTGGTCGTGCGGCAGCTCCCGTCCGGCATCTGGAATTGGTCGCGCGCCATCAAACCGGACACGTCACCTCCGCAGCCGAGCACTGGTGGACCTTCGCCGGTGGCGGTCGTTGGCCCCGTTCGCGTCAGCGGAGGCGCCGCCGTGCTCGAGGTTCCGTGGGCGCCTCCCGACTCGCTGCGCGGGGCGGCACGAGACCGCGCGATCGACTCGGCACTCGCCGGACGCATTCCGATCGTCCGCCGAAGCGGCAATGCCCTGCTGCGTCGCCGCGAATTCAGCGCCATATCGATCGATGCCGCGCTGGTTCGGACCGCGATCGGTGACACGACAGTGATCGCTCAACTGAACGGGTTGGCGGTCACGTCGGTCGATCCCGACGTGACGGTGCACCGAATTGCCGGTCGTGTCACGCTCATCGGGTCGAGCGTCGACCTCGAGCTCCCCACCATCGCGTTCGACCAATCCTCAGCCGGTGCGCGTGGTCGCGTGGACTGGAGTGGGGCCGGGATGCCGGCAATCCACGCCACGGTCATTGCCGATACGCTCGCGTTCGCGGACCTCGCGCCGTTCGCGTCAGGCCTCCCGGCCTCGGGCGGGGGTCGCCTGCAGCTCACCATGAAGTCGGACGGCGGCTCGTCGCCAAGCGAGTACGCCGTATCCGAGGCGGAGCTCCGTACCACGCGCTCGGTCGTGCGCGGTAGCGCGACGATCGAGCTCTCCGAATCCAACGCGCTGACCATCCGTGCCGCGGCGCTCGACCTGGCTCCGCTCCACACCGAGCTCCTGAACGTCCTGGCGCCGGGAGCTCTCCCGCCGGAGCTGCGCGGCGGACTCACGGGGCGCGTCGTCGTCCGCGGGAGCGCCAGGGGCGCACTGCGCGTCGATACGTTGGTCGCGCGTTACGCTGACGAGGCCGTGCCGGGAAGTGTGAGTCGTGTGACCGCCCGCGGCGTGTTGACGTTAGGTGCGAGCGGCGGGATCTCGTTCTCCCGGCTTTCGGTCGCGGTCGATCCCGTGGACGCGCGCACCGTCGTGCGCATTGTCCCATCGCTGGCTCCGTTGAGCGGACGCCTGATTGGCAGGGTAACGCTCGACTCCACGTTCGAGCACCTGCGTTTCAGCGACGCTGACCTTCGCTATGCGGAAGGTACCGCCGCTCCGCTCCGCGTCACCGGCAGCGGCCGTATCGTGCTGGGCGATGTCCCCCGCTTCGATCTGGCATTGAACGCGCAGCCATTCTCGCCCGCGGCGATCGCACTGAGCTATCCCGCGCTGGCGACCCTCCCCACCATCGAAGGCCAGGCGGCCGTTCGAGGGTCGGCGCACGACCTGACGTTCGCGACGACCACCAGCGGCCCCGCCGGATCGGCCTCGCTCGCCGGCCGCTACACCAATGACGCGTCGGGCGTTTCCGTACGCGCAACCGGAAAGGTCCACGATGTAGATCCGCGCTTGGCCTCCGGACGCACGGACGTGCCCACCGGGAAACTCGCGGCGGACGTCAATGTCGATCTCGCCGGCAAGGACTTTCAGACGCTCCTCGGGTCTCTGGCGTTGACGAACCTCACCGGTACCGTGTCGGGCATCACGATCGACTCTTCGCTCGCACGTGTGGCGCTCACCGACACGCGCGTGGTGGCCGAGAGCGTGGTCGTCGCGACGTCGGCGGGCGCCGTCAGCGCGCGGGGAGCGCTCGGGCGCCATGCCGACGTCCGCGATACGCTCCTGGTCACCGCGTCCGCGTCGCTCGCCAACCTCGCGCCGCTGCTGCGAGCGTTAGGCGTCGCGGACTCCGTCACCCCGGGTTCATCCGCCACGCCCGCGAGCGTGGTGGACTCACTCGGCGGAACCGTGACGGCACGAGCGCGCCTCGTGGGATCGCTGGATTCGCTCGACACCGCCGGGGAGGTCGTGGCCGACAGCGTGACGTCCCCGTTCGCGAACGCCAGGCGCGCGCACGCGACCTGGTCGATGGTTGGCCTCCGTTCGACGCCCCACGGCCAGGTGTCGTTCCAGGCCGATTCGCTGGGGGCCAGCGGCATCCACTTCGCCACCGCCTCCGTGCGCGCACGAAGCGACGGCGGTGGGACGTGGCGTTTGACGTTAGGCACGGCGGCCGCCGACCGGCCCGGCGGCGAAGCGAATGCGTCAGTCTCCAGGCGAGGCGATACCCTCACCGTCGACATCGATTCGCTCGCCGTCCGCGTCCCCGGCACGGATCTCCAGCTCATCCGACCCACGCGGTTCCAGCGCGCTGGCAGCGGCACGATCGTCCTCGACACCCTCCAGCTCCGCGGCACACGCGGCGCAGTGATCACGGCGTCAGGGGTCTACCACGACACCGGTACGGTGGCGGTGTCGCTCGACGTGGCGAACGCGCCCGTATTCCTCCCCGGGCCCGGAGGCGCCGACGATTCCGTGCGCGTCCTGCTCGACGCCGCGGTGCGCCTCGACGGAACCGCGCCGGCGCCGCGTGCCACCGGCGACGTGCGCGCACACGTCGCGGACGAGGATTCCCTGCCGATCGACAGCGTCGTTGCGCATCTCGCTTACGGAGACGGCCGCGCCCAGGCCACGATCAACGCGCAAGCCCGCACGCGGAGCATACTGAGTGGTCGAGTCGATGGCCCGATGCAATTGTCGCTCTCGCCATTCAAGGCCGCCCTGCTCGACGAGCCGGTGACCGGCCAACTCTCGATCGACAGCCTCTACCTCCCCGACATCTCGCGGCTCGTCCCCGGCGCTCGGCTCACAGCCGGCGTGCTTCGCACGAACCTGACTCTTTCAGGAACCGCAAAGCACCCGCGTGCCGTCGGGAGCTCGTCCCTGGCCGGCGGCGCAGCGCTCATCGAAGCGCTCGGCGTTCAGGTTCACGATGCCAACGCTTCGCTCCTGCTGGCGACCGATCGTGTCACGATCGAGAAGGCAAGCATCCGCGCCGGCAACGATCCGGCAGGCCGTGCCGAGCTCACGGGCATGCTGGGCCTCGCCGACAGCGGTCGCGTCGAGCTCCACCTTCGGACGGCGTCGATGCCCGTCATGCGATTACCGACCACCGCGGACCTCGACGTGACGTCCGACCTGCAGCTCGTGGGACCGTACGCGAGACCGACCCTGTCCGGACGAATCACGGTGGACCGCGGCGTGCTTCGACTCCCCGACATGGGACGCGCCGGGGTCGTGGGTGTCGACGACACGGCGTTCGTGAAGCTGGTGGACAGTCTGGCTCCGGCTCGCCTGGAGCGGGCGTCCGCACCGCTCGAGCGCTTCGCGATCGGCGACGTGCAGGTGACGATGGGACCTAACGTGTGGATCAGGTCTGCCGAGGCCAGTGTGCAGTTGGGCGGCTCGATCAGCCTCGAGGCGGCGGCACCGGGGCCGGACGTGGAGGAGGGCCAGTTCGCGCTCCGTGGGCGCCTCGTGACGCAGCGTGGGAACTACCGCCTCAACATCGGCGCGTTCACCCGATCGTTCGAGCTCGAGCAGGGGTCGGTGCAGTTCACGGGCGAGCCGGAGTTGAACCCGCGGCTCGATATCAACGCGCTCTACTCGCGGGAGGGCTCCGACGACCTGACAGCAACCTCCGCGGGACGCATGCCGAAGGTGCGAGCGCATCTCGGCGGGACGCTGGAGCGCCCAGTCCTCACACTCTCGAGTGCCGACTCCAAGCTGACTCAGGCCGAGCTCATGAGCTACCTCGTTACCGGACAGGCGAACTCCGCGCTCGGCAATGCGGTCGACGAGTCCATCCTGACGAACGAGCTCGTGGCCAGCGCCACGGGCGCGCTCGCGCAGCGCCTGGCTGGCGGAATGTTCGACGTGGTGAATGTGACGCCAGGCTCGACCACCGACCAGAAGGACACCAAGTCCACAGCCGCGGACGCCTTTTCGTCGAGCCGCCTCGGGGTTGGCAAGCAGCTGTCCAACCGGCTCTTCCTCACCGTCGACGCCGGACTGTGCGCGCTCACGGGCGGCGCAGCCTCGACCGACCTCAGTCAGACGTTAGGCGTGTCGCTGGACTACCGGTTCCGCCGAGGCGTCCACGGCTCGGTGAGCTCGGCCCCGTCCACGAACGGCGCCACGTGCGCCAACCAGGCGGCCGGCCGCGGCACGGCGTTGACGCCCCGGCAATGGGGCGTGGACTTGAGCCGGGCTTGGCGCTTCTGACCGGCAAAGGACGGCGGTGTGGTCGAGCGTGCTCGCCGATGCACGAAAGTCCAATGTTCGGGGGCGTGCACACGCGCAAGCCTAGCCCATCGCCGCGATCGTGCTCTCGCTCGTTGCCTAACGTGAGGTCACGCCATGCGACACGCCGTGTTCCTGTGCGCCACACCTGTGTTCGCGAGCGCGGTCGCCTGCCGTATGCTGCCCGCCCAGATGTTCCTCGGCTTCGGCGGGCTGGAAGCGCGCGGCGGCATCGCTGACACGAAGGCCGGCGGGTCATCAGCGGCGTTCGAGGCCGACCTCGGTTACGCGTTCATCCCGGAGCTGCGCACGACGCTCGGCATCGACTTCTTCGGCTCGAGCATTGACCGCGAGGTCTCCGGCGAGCGGGTGGGCGGCTCGATGCAGGGCGCCGGGGGCGTCGCGTCCCTCCGCTACGACGCCTTCGCACGGCGGCAGCTCGGTCTCCATGTCGTGGCCGGGGCGGCAATCCATTCGATACGGACGAGCCCTGACGATCCGTCTGCGAAGGACAGCCTCGGCGGTGGACACGGCGGCCTGCAGTTCGGCGCGGGCGTTTCGTGGCGCATCGGGCGCGGACAATTCTGGTCGGCGACTGCCGACGTCCGTCGCGTGGCGGAGCGCGACGTCGGGCGTACGCTCATTACCATTGGGTTACGCTACTCGGTTCGTGGCCGGCGGATGTACGACCGCGATGAGGTTCCGGCCGTTACCCCGACCCCCTTGCCATCCCCGGTCGATCGCGGAACGGGAGGCGCACGGACCGTCACGGCCTGGCGCTAGCGAGCCCAACTATTTTCGCGCGCGCGTTGAACCTTTGGCACATGGCCGCGGCTGGCGAGTCAGGCCATTGTGGGGTCGTCCTAATTCGTAAGACGAAGCGCTACGCCGCCGCCGGCAGGGTTGCGCATGACGCTTCGCACGTTCGTCCGAGCCGGAGCATACCTATGGATGATGAACAGCCGCTCGTTCTCGTTGTCGACGACGACGAGTCCGTAAGACGTTCACTTCGCTGGCTGCTGATTTCTGCCGGCTACTCCGTTGCGACGTTCAGCTCCGGCACCGACATGCTGGAGCATCGGCCGCCGGAGCAGCCTGCCGTTCTCCTCATGGACGTCCGCATGCCGGACATGACCGGCCTCGAAGTGAAGGACCAGCTCGCGAGAATGGGGCGCGACATGGTCACCATTTTCATCACCGGTCACGATGACGTCGCGATCAGCGTCCAGGCAATGAAGAGCGGTGCCGAAGACTTCCTGCTCAAGCCGTTCGACGAGGAAACGGTACTCGAGGCGGTCGAGCGGGGCATCGCACGCCAGCGCGCTCGGTTGAACGAAAACCACCAGGTCACCGCCATCGGCGGGCGCTACGAGACACTCACGCCCCGAGAGCACGAGGTCTGCGACCGCGTCGTCGCCGGACGTCTCAACAAGCAGATCGCCGCCGAGCTCGGGATGTGCGAGCAGACGGTGAAGGTGCACCGGTCGCGCGTCATGCGAAAGATGAACGCGGACTCCCTCGCGGACCTCGTACGCTCGATCGACCTGTTTCGTCGTCTCAGCAGTCGATTCAATCGCGCCGACACGCCAGTCCCGCTGACTGCCGTCGTCGATGGCGCCCGTCACACCGCTTCCGCGTACACCGCGTTCTCTCAACCCGGCGCACGCCAAGCGGCACGCGCTGACTGATCGCCGCCTCGGGCGGCGATACGCTCACGTCATGACATCGTGAAGCCCGTCCAGCGCACACCGCCCGAGCCGCAGAGCCGATGGGTCGCGATCGTCGACGACGACCCCTCCGTGCGCTCCGCGCTCGCCCGCGTATTGAGAACCGCCGGGATCCCCGTCGAGACGTACTCGAGCGCCCATGAGTATCTCAGCGCGTCGCTCGACCGCGACCCCGCGTGTCTCGTGCTCGACGTCCATCTCGGAGGCATGACCGGGTTCGATCTGCACGACCGCCTGCTCGCGTCAGGCTCCTCGGTCGCCGTCGTGTTCATCACCGCGCACGACGAGGTGCCGACCGATGAGCTCGAGCGCCGCGCGGGTCCGGACGGCTACCTGCGCAAGCCGTTCGATGGCGATCAGTTGCTCGCCCTGGTCCGCCGCGTCGCGCACACCGGATCGGCGTAGGTCGTCAGAACGTCTTGACCTTCCCCCGGTCGATGTCCTTGATGAGCGCCTCGAGCCGGTCTCGCACACCCTCGATCTCGTACGTCGTGAGCCCGAGCTGTAGCGTCGATCCCTTGCGACGGACGCCTCTGTCCGCGTCGAGGTTCGGACCCGGCGGCGTCGCGACGTAGTCATCGCCGCGACGCTCGAACTGCGCCACGACGCCCAGCGCGGTCACGAGATTCCCCTTGTTGATGCGCCGCAGCCGCTCGACCGTCGCGGCGGACACGCGCTTCACACGCATGTTCTCCCAGTCCCTTCCGCGATTGCTCGGTGGGCTTGCGAACGCCACACCGTTGTCCACCGCGAACAGCCTCGGGTTCGCCGAGTCCGCGGACAGCAACATGTTGCCCTTGTTCGCGTCGCGGTGCCGTATGAGATATGTGAGGATGTTCAGGTCGCCGAGATGACGTGCGTAGACCGAGTCGCGATCGGCGCGCTTCGCGTCGAAGACACCTTCCGGCGTGACCCCCATCGTCCAGTACTGCAGCGCCACCAGCACGTTCGGCGAATCCTCGAACGTCGGGTCGCCCTTGAGACCCGCCGACGCGGTGAACACGCTCTGCGGGACCATCCGAAGTACCGTCGGTGGCACTACGTAGTCGCGCTCATCGAGGAAAAGCTTCTGCAGCTCGTAGGCAGCCGCCTCGTACCGCGGCTGATTGTTGAATGCCTCGCCCCCCGTGGGCGCGACTGCCCATTTTACCTCGATCGCCGTGGTGTCGTTGAACGCGAGCAGCACGTGCTCCGTTCGGTCGCCCTTGAACCGTGAGCCCTGGCTCGCGACGGGCTTGAGCGCGCTGTCGCGCAGGTACGCTTCGATTCGCGCCGCCGGCATGGCGATGTTCCCGTCCTGGGACGCCAGGACGTGAATCGGCAGCGCCGTGGCAGCGAGCGCGCAGGTGACGAGAAGCCAGTGTCTCATTGTGGGGGTGCCTCTTGTTCGCGGCTCCGATCGATGACCGGAGCACGTATGGGGCGAGAGTCGGGGACCACATCACGCACCGCGAGCTCGACGAGCCACCGGAGTCGAGCGGCCATCCCCCGCAGCAGTGAGACGGCGAGATCCGGTTGATCCTGCAGCAGGTCGCGAAGGTCGCGGCGCGTTAGGCGAAGCAAGCGGCTCTTTCGCACCACCCGCACGTCGAGCCCCATCGGCGCATCGTCCAGAATCGCCAGTGCCCCCACCGCCTCACCCGATCCGATGGAGAGCGCCGATCGGCCAGGCCACTCACCGCGAAGCTCGCCCTCTATCACCACGTACATCGCGTCGGCCTTCTCCGTCCCGCGCATGAGCAAGGCGCCGGCGTCGGCCTCGGCCTCCTTGGCGAGGAGCGCGATGCGCGCGAGGTGATGGCTCGGCGTGTCCGAAAACACCTCGACACGCTGCAGCAGAAACACACGTTCGATGACGTCCATCGCCTCGGTTCCTCCCACTCTACCGGTATCCACATAGGCGGCGCACTGCGCGACCCATGGGTCCTCGTCCCGCCGCAGCGCCGCGATTACATCCGCTCGGCCTTGCGACACGGCCAGCGAGTCATAATCAGGCGCTGCGCGAAGGATTGGCTCGAGCCGCCGCAGCACCGGGCGACTGGCCGACTCCTCGATCAGCTCGAGCGCCTCGGCGCGACGTCGCTCGTCGTTTCCGATGATGGCGCGATAACACCCGTCGACGACTCGCGCCTCGTGAATCACCGCGATCCCATCGAAGACGGCGGCCTGCCGTGTCTGCCAGGCTTCGGTGATCGACTGTCGAAGCAGCCGATCGTGATCGCCATTCGCCGTTGCACCTACCACTGCGCCAGCGCCTGCATACCATTCGGCCGCGCCGAGATGCTCGGCGACGATATCCTGCACGACCGGTATCACCACGTTCACGTCGGGGTGGTCGTCGTGCAGTCGCCGGAGCGCGTGCAGCGCGTCGGTCCGCAGCGCGAGCTCGAGCGCTCCATCGGCCGCGGCGCCGAGCAGGGCAGCCGCCGCGGCGGGCCCGCCGCATTCGCGCAGCCCGTGGACGGCACGGCGTCGCGCGCCCAGATCGCTGCTCGCGTCCCGCACCGTGGAAACGAGGGCGAGCACTTCGCCGTCGCCGTCGCTGGCGGGAGCTCTCTGCTTTACGACTACCTCTTCCCCGGTGTCGCGGAGCACCGCCGCAAGCAGCGCCGGCTCCAGCTCGGGCGCCCGGAGGCCACGGGCGAGCGCTCGCACGTAGGCGCGCCGTTCCGCGACGGCGGCGCCGAGCCAAAGGACCGAGAGCGCGACCGCCGGCCAGGCCAACCGCGAGGCGCCCACCGCCGCGATCAGTATGAAGATCACGCCTGCGCTGAGCGCCTTCGCCAAACCGCTCTCGAGACCGACGTCGATCCACGGTTTCGCCCGAACCCGAATCGCTTGCGACACCGGCATGTATAGGATCTCGCGCCCGGTCCGCTCGGCCGAGTAACGAAGGGTGGTCTCGGTACCCTTGGCAAACGCGGCGGGTCCGAGCCCGGTGCGCAAACCGACGAACAGGTTCGCCACGACCATGCTCGCGGGGAGCATGAGAAGCGCCGCGCCAATCCCCCATCTCGCGAGCGCCGGTCGAATCGCCGCCGCCGCGACAAGCGGCAACCATTGGGTCGCCGCGGCGAACTTCCCCTGAAACGCGCTGATCGCGTCGCGGTCGCCGAGCGTCGCGGTCGCGACGTTGAACTGATAGTCGACCAGCTGCTTCACGAGCACCGTGAGCACGACCGTCGCGGCGATGAGCTGCACCTGCCGGTTGCCGAACACCTCGCGAAATGACGCCTGCTTCTCGTCGGACACGACGCGCACGTGCGCCTGGACCGCGGGCGTCCCGCTGCCCAGAACGAGCGGGATCGCTGCGGCAAACGCCGCCGTGAGCACGGCGGCAACCAGCATGAGGTTCGCCACGCCGATCACCGGCGACAGAAAGCCCGTGATGGCACCGCCCACGGCAGCCCCGACGGACCCGGCGGCGACGATCAGCGGAAATGCCGCCTTCGCGCTGCGAGGATCGAGCAGGGTATTGGCGGCGAGGAAGAACTGCGAGACGAGGATCCCGGCGAACAGGTCGTGCCAGGCGTAGAACAGGATCCCGAACACCGCGCCGCCCGGAAAGAATGCGCGGAACATGAGCAGGTTCGCCGCGAACACGGCCGCGATCGCCGGCGTTAGGCGCTGCTGCGGAACGCGGGCCGCGAGGCGCCCGAAGGGTACGACAGCGACCGCAACCAGCGCGCTCGCCACGTACACCTTGTAAAAGCCCTGCCCGCCGAGGGCGCCCAGGACCAATGCGTTGCGAACCGGATGGAGCATGCCCACCGCGCACACGACCAGCAGATAGAGCGACGTGAGTGCGGCGACGCGCGATCGAATCATTCGCTCACCGGTCGTATTCGGCGCTTGCCGCGCCGTTCGAAGCGGGCGGTCCGGTCACGCAGCAGAGTGTTTGGCCGATGCCAGACCAAACATTGGACTTTGGGCTAGCGACCTGGTCGGCAGAGACGTTCGCTGCCGCAGCTGAGGCCGCTGCCGCTGTCGCGCCCGTCTCGCGCCGTCTCGCGCCGTCTCGCGCCGTCTCGCGCCGTCTCGCGCCGTCTCGCGCCGTCTCGCGCCGTTTGAGCTGATGGCTCGTAGCTCTGACTGGATCCAAGGTGTAATGGCCGCCCCACCGCAACCTGCTCATCGTGGCGTGTCCCATCCGGTTACCCCCGCCTCGAGGAGTGTGCTGATGCGCGTTGGCCTCGCAGTCTCCATCGCCTTGTGTGTGACTGTCGTCGTTCCCGGTCACACTGCACGAGCGCAGGCCGATGACGAGTGGCATATCTCCCTCACACCCTACGCCTGGCTCGCCGGCTTGACTGGCCGAATCGGCTTCGCCGGCGGGATTGCCGATATCGATCTTTCGCCGGGTGACGTTCTCAGTAACACCGACCTGAGTGTCTCGGCATTGCTGGAAGCGAGGCGCAGCCGATTTCTGCTGCGCTTCAACATGACCTACATGTCCATGAGCGACCGGAAGGCCGTCGAGGAAGGCTCCGAGAGCACGGTCATTTTCGAGCACAACCAGACGATCCTCGAGCCGGAGATCGGGTACACGGTCGTCACGGCGGACTGGGGAGGAATCGACGCGCTCGCGGGAGGACGGTACTGGCATCCGAAAGTGGATGTGTCGGCGGAATCCCCGGGGGGCGACTTGCCCATCGCATCGGGCAGCCGCTCGTGGATCGACGGCATCGGTGGCGTGCGCGTGCGACTCAATCCCGCCGAGCGATGGCACATGACCGCCATGGGCGACGCGGGTGCTGGAGGATCGAAGCTGACCTGGCAGGCTGTTGGAAGCGTAGGCTATGATCTCTCGCATTGCTGCTCACTCGACGCCGCCTACCGGCATCTCGATATCGATTACGATCGCGATGCCCTGGTGAACGACAGCCACCTGTCGGGCTTCGCGCTCGGGATCGGGATCCGCTTCTGATGACGAAGCTGGAGGGCTATGGTCCGAGAAATCATCATGGCTGGCCTGGCGGGACTGATGATCGACGCCGCCGCGTGCGCGACCCGTCATCCATCCGCCGCGGCGGCACCGCCGGAGCCCGTGGAGTTGACCGTGAACAACTCGAACTACCTGGACGTGGATGTGTTCGCCGTGCGGGGCACGTCGCGCGCGCGCATCGGGTCGGTGACCGGACTGAGTAGCGCGACGTTCCTCGTGCCGGTCCACCACGCGGCCGACGGCAATCTGCAGCTGCTGGTCGATCCGATCGGCAGCAACGCCACGTACATGACTGATAAGATCGCCGTGAGCCCGGGACAACACGTCGAGCTTATGGTCACGGCCATTCTACGCATGAGTACCTACAGCGTCTGGTCGAAGTGATTCGCACGGTTCGCGTTAGGTCGCACGCGAACGTGTTCGGGTCAGGGGTTGCTCCAAGGTCCAATGGGACATGCTCCCCGGGAGCGGCATTGTCCCGGAACCGAAGTGCCGATCCGTGTCGAGCCGAGGCGACACCATGACCAATTCGCTGAGCACCCTTCACCCCGCAGTGCCGTGCGGCGACGCGGTCACGGGTAATATGGTTTGGATCCCAGGCGGTACATTTCGAATGGGATCCGATCGGCACTACGCGGAGGAAGCGCCCGCACATGGCGTGACCGTGGACGCGTTCTGGATTGATCGCTTCCCAGTCACGAATGACGAGTTTCGGCGGTTCGTCGACGATACGGGGTACGTCACCTTCGCCGAGCTCGAGCCCAACGCGGCAGACTACCCCGGCGCCCTGCCCGACATGCTGTACGCCGGCTCGCTCGTGTTCACGAAGCCCCCGATACGGGTCGATCTCGGGAACTCCCAGCAGTGGTGGTCGTACGTCCGCGGCGCGCAATGGCGACATCCCCGTGGCCCATCCAGCACCCTTGCCGGTCTCGGCCGCCATCCCGTCGTGCACGTCACGTTAGGTGACGCCGCCGCCTACGCCGCCTGGGCTGGCAAGGCGTTGCCCACGGAAGCCGAGTGGGAGTGCGCCGCGCGTGGCGGTCTCGATGGGGCCGAGTTTGCCTGGGGCGATGAGCTCACGCCGAACGGGACCCACATGGCCAACACCTGGCAGGGCGACTTCCCCTGGCAGAACGAGCAGCGCGACGGCTACGAGTACACGTCGCCCGTCGATGCCTTCCCGCCTAACGGTTACGGCGTGTCCGACATGATCGGCAACGTCTGGGAATGGACCACCGACTGGTACCGGCCCCGCCATACCAAGGACCGGGTAAAGGCGTGTTGCATCCCGCACAATCCTCGCGGCGGAAGCGAAGATGCGAGCCGCGATCCGCAAGACACCGCACGCATACCGCGGAAAGTGCTCAAGGGAGGCTCCCACCTGTGCGCGCCGAACTACTGCCTGCGTTACCGGCCGGCCGCCCGATTCCCTGAACCCATCGATACGTCCACCTGCCACGTTGGATTTCGCTGCGTCGTCCACGTGTCAGAAGCCTGATGTACGCGTAAAAGCAGCGCGAGGCGCTCGAGTGATGGAGAGCCTGTTGGAGCAGGTCCCGCACAGACGACTCGCCGCCGAGGCGAGATGACCCATTTACCCGCCGTGCGATCGCTTCCTGGTTCACACGTGGCCGGCCCGAGAGCCGTCGATGTTCCCGACGTCCTCCGGAGCGTCCGCAATGGTGCCGCGTTCGCCGTCTCCTACGCCGCCGCCTGTCGGTTCGCGGACGGCTTCGTCTCGACACTCGAGTTGCCGCCTGCGGTGTTCGTTCCCGGCGCTCTCGTTCTCACGGCACTGCTGCTCACGCCGCTCGCGCGATGGTGGACCATCATCCTCGCCGCGCTCGTCGGACACTGGCTCGCGACCGTTGGCCAGGGCGCCGCGCTCACCGCGGTGCTCGGGTCGTTCGTCATCGACACCGCGTGCTCCGTCCTCGTCGCTGTGCTGGTCCGAAACTACGTCGATCTGGAGTGGGGCCTCGGCGCACTTCCCTCCATCGGCGCGTTCGCCATCATCTCCATCGCTGCCCCGATGGTCGTGCTCCTCGGCTCGGCCGCGCTGTTCCAGATCGCCGCGCCGATCGACCCGACGAACCCCAACGGCTTCGCCAGCCCGGCGAACGCGTGGGCGGCGTGGCTCATCTCCGTCCTCTCGTACCCCCTTGCCTACCTGACCATCGTCCCGGTGGCCCTCGCGAGCCACGGTGCGCTCACCAATGCGTTCGCCTCGCGCTCCCACCTTGTCGTTCGATGGACGCGCGCGGTCGAAGCGGTCCTGCTCGCGGGCGCAGTCACGCTCGTCAGCGCCACCGTGTTCGAGCCGATGCCCGGCCATCCGATCGCCCAGGTGATTCTGCTGTTCACGCCGGTGCCGCTGGTGCTGTACGCCGCGTTTCGGTTCGGCCTCGCCGGCGCGGCGCTCGCGCTGTTCATCGCGGCGTGCGGTGCGATGCGAGGAGCGATGAACGAGGCGAGCGTGATTCGGGCCACCCCGCCCGGCGTCGCCGTCGTCGTCCAGCAACTCCTCTTCCTCGCCGTCGCCTCCCCGCTCCTCTTCCTCGCCGCCGCGATCGATGAGCGCCGACGCGCTGCGCTGGAGCTGGCCGCGCGCGATTCGCGGTACGCCCTCGCCACGGAAAGCGGCCGCGTCTTCGTCTACTCGTACGATCCCGCTTCCGGCACCGTTCAAACCGACATGGCGTTAGGCGAGCTGCTTCGCCTCGCGCCGGTCGAGCTGCAGTCACCTGCCTGGTGGTGGCGACAGGTGCACCCGGACGACGCCAGCACCTTGCAACGGGCATGGAGTGCCCGCGCCGAAAGCCCGTTCGGCGGCGGGGACGGCAGCCCAACCGATTTCCGACTGCTCGATCGCGACGGCCACGTCCGGTGGTTCCGTGACCGGCCCGCGCCGTTCCACCTCGCGCCGGGGGACTCGGTGAGCGTCACCGGCACGGTGGCTGAGATCACCGAGCTCCGCGACGCCGAACAGGTCGCCGCGCAGCGGAGCCGCGAGCTCGCGCACGTCGCGCGAACGACCGTCGTCGGCGAGCTCGCCGCCGCTCTGGCGCACGAGATCCGACAGCCGCTGACCGCGATCCTCATCAACTCGCAGACGGCCATGCGCGTGCTCGACGCGAAGACGAGCGACCCGGACGCGGTGCGCGAGATCCTGCAGCAGTTAGCGGCCGACGGCCGCCGCGCCAGCGAAGTGGTGCAGCGCGTGCGCGCCTTCGCGAAGAAAGGTGACGTCGAACGTGGCCCGATCGATCTCAACGCGATGCTCCGCGAGGCCGTGCAGCTCGTCAGGCACGACACGATCCGCCGCCGCGTCGAGATCCGGTTCGCCCTCACGCACGAATCGCTCGTCGTGATCGGCGACCGCGTCCAGCTGCAGCAGGTCGCGCTGAACCTCGTGCTCAACGCTCTCGAGGCGCTGGCGGACCGTCCCCTCGGTTCCGAGCGCGTCGTGCTGATCGAGACGGCGCGCGCCGCGACGCACACCGCCATCGTCACCATTCGCGATACGGGCCCCGGCATCGCCCCCGAGCGGCAGGCCGCCATCTTCGAGCCGTTCATCACCTCGAAGCCGAACGGGCTGGGCGTGGGGCTTTCGATCAGCCGGACGATCGTCGAGGCGCACGGCGGCGTGATCTGGTGCGAGAGCGATCCGGCCGTCGGGGGCTCGGCGTTCATGGTGGCTTTCCCGTTAGGCAACGGCCGCCTGGCCTGACCGATCACCCCGTCGGGACCGCCGCGGGCACGTCGGGCGCCGCGGCCGGCGCGGCCGGCGCGGCCGCGGCCGGAAGGAGCACGTG
>Ga0310810_10002556_pt1 | contig 19606 bp, 16 predicted proteins | sample NCmetagenome_FD_207641 | JGI IMG/M metagenome (GOLD analysis project Ga0310810, IMG submission 207641) | Soil microbial communities from experimental microcosm in Duke University, North Carolina, United States - NC | ecosystem: Engineered > Artificial ecosystem > Soil microcosm > Unclassified ...
AGAACGGCGATACAGGGCTGCTCCTGGCTGGGCCATCAAATCCGATCCTAACCTTCAAGCCCACGCTGATTCACTGAGGAGAATGAGCCAACTCAAGCCCAATCCGATTTTCCGGCTGATGCCGTCGCTTACCGACGTCGCTTTCCTGATGCCGGTCGTGTTCCTGTTCACCCGCATGCAGGGCGTCCGCTCGCTGCTGGGCGATGGGGACACCGGCTGGCACATCCGCACGGGAGAGTGGATTCTGGCCAACCACCGCGTCCCCTACCAGGACATGTTTTCTTTCACCATGCCCGGAAAACCCTGGTTTGCCTGGGAATGGCTGTGGGATATCGGCGCGGCCTGGATCTTCGGCCGCTTCGGCCTGGGGGGCGTAGTACTAGTCAGTTTTTTCATTATTTGCCTTACTTTTGCGCTTTTGTACCGCCTGATCGCCCGGCGCTGCCAAAACGTACTAGTGGCGATTGGCCTTACCGTACTGTCGGCAGCGGGATCAACGGTCCATTGGCTAGCCCGCCCTCACTTGTTCACAATGTTGTTCACAGTGATATATCTTTCGATACTGCAACGGGCTCAGGAAGGACGGCGGAAGCTGTTATGGCTGCTTCCCCTTCTGGCCGTGCTGTGGACGAACCTGCACGGCGGGTTCATCTTCGGTATCATCATCGTCGGCTTGGTGGGGGCGGGAGAACTGGCCGGGGCCGTGCTCGCGGCGACCAGTGAAGAGCGCTGGGCGGCCGTGCGGGCTTCGATCCCCTATCTGGCGACCGCGGCGGGATGCCTGGCAGCCAGCCTGATCAACCCTTATACCTATCATCTTCATCAGCACATTTGGGAATACGCGCGCGATCCCAAGCAGGCGATGTTTATCGTCGAGTTCCAGGGCGCGAATTTCCAGAAACCCGGCGCGGAGTTTTTCGAGATGATGCTGGCGCTGGGGTTCGGTGCGGCCATCTGGTATCTGGTCCGCAAACGGTATTCCGAAGCGCTGCTGCTGGTGGCGTGGGCGCATGTGGCGCTGCTGGTGATTCGCAATGTGCCGATTTTCATGATCGTGGCGGCTCCGCTGACCGCGACGGCGGTGGTCGACTGGCTGGGTTCGCTCGGCCGGGCGCGGATCGCCGGCTGGATCCGTAAGGCGGCCGACATGGTCCATGTGGCCTCCGAAGAAATCGGGCCGATTGACCGGCTGTGGCGGGTGCACGCGATTCCCGCAGCGATGCTGGTGCTGTTCGGCCTGGCGATGACGTCGCCGGCGGCGGATTTGCGGCTGAAGCCCGAGTACGATCCCAAAACTTATCCGGCCGGCGCGCTGAGCGTGCTGGGCGATCCTGAGCTGCGCATTTTCGCCAACGATGAATGGGGCGACTATCTGGTTTACAAGCGCTGGCCCTCCGGCGGGAAAGTTTTCTGGGATGGGCGCAGCGATTTTTACGGCGGGGAGAACGTCGAGAAGTGGTTAGACGTGCTCAACGTGAAGTGGGACTGGCAGGAGACGCTCGATCAGTACGGTGTGGACACCCTGCTGCTGCAGCCGAATTCACCTCTGGCCACCACTGTTAAGGGTTCCAGCCGCTGGCGGATCGTCTATGACGACGGTATTGCCATTGTGTTCCGGCCGGCCGCGAGTGCGGCGGGGAGCGGCGAACAGACTTCCACCAGGAACATCGGTGGAGGAGCACGTGATCTTATGATCACAAAACCTCACGTGGTTTCGAAGGATCACGTGACTACAAAACTAGGAGGATAGTTAAAAATGAAGCAGTTCATCGTTCGTTTCGTTCGTGATGAGCAAGGCCAGGACCTGATCGAGTATACGTTGTTGCTCGCGTTTGTGTGCTTGGCCTCGGCTGCGTTGTTCATCGGCGCGGGCAATACGTTGGCGGGTATTTGGTCGACCACCAATACCATTCTCGTCAACGCCAATAGCCTGGCGACCGCGGCAAACAGCTAAGCAAGTCAGTAGAAGCGGCAGGAATCCGGCCGAGCCTGGGGCAACTCGGTACCTCGCGCCGGGGTTGGCTGGATTCCGAAGCCGTGCAGTGAGTGAAGTGGCAGGTTCCGAAGGGCCGGTAGACCGTCAAAACAAATTGAGGAAAGTGGAGGATGACTATGAAACAGTTTATCGTCGGTTTCGTTCGTGATGAGCAAGGCCAGGATCTGATCGAGTACACGCTGTTGCTTGCGTTTGTGTGTCTGGCTTCGGCTGCATTGTTTATTGGTGCGGGCAATACGCTGGCCGGTATTTGGTCCACCACCAATACCATTCTGGTCAACGCCAATAGCCTGGCGACCGCGGCGAACAGCTAACAGAGTTTGGTTCGCAGGGGGCCTGGAATCTCGCGGAGCCAGACGCCATGTCGTCAGGCTGGGTTTGGCGAGAATCCCGGCGCCGTTTCGATTCAGGAAGTAGATGTAAGCAGTACTAGGAAAAGAAAAGAGGAAAGTAATGAAGCAGTTTATCGTTCGTTTCGTTCGTGAGGAGCAAGGTCAGGACCTGATCGAGTACACGCTGTTGCTCGCATTTGTGTGTCTGGCTTCGGCCGCGCTGTTTATCGGAGCGGGGAACACCTTGGCTGGTATTTGGTCCACTACTAATACCATTCTGGTCAACGCGAATAGCCTGGCGACAGCAGCCAGCAGTTAAGCACAACCCTAGGCACGAAGGAATCCGGCCGAATCCAGCTAGCGGGTTTGGCTGGGCTCCGTCGGTGGTTTGAAGGGATGAGGTTGGGCAGGAGCGGGAGAATCGGAGGTGCAGAGTGTTACGCTGTATTAAAGTCTTTTGGCGATGCGATCAGGCCCAGGACCTGGTGGAATATTCGCTATTGGTGGCGTTCATCTGCCTGTCGGGGGCCGCTTTCTTCATCAGTGTGGGCCAGTTGACGTCGTCCATCTGGGGCATCGTCAATACCCGCCTGGCTGCGTCCAACAATGCAAGTTAATGCGAGCACAAAAGGGAGTTCGTTGCCGTGAATAAGCGCCTTGTTTCCGTACTGATTTTCGCCCTGGTGGTATCCGCTGCCGCCAGTTACATCCTCTACCGGGTGATCTCCGCGCAGTTCGCGGCGAACAAGACCGCGGCCACCAACCGCGTGCTGGTAGCTACGCATAACCTCGAGAACGGAGCCCTGATCAAGGACGCGGATGTAAGGATGTCGGACTGGGGTGGCCCGGTTCCCACGGGCGCGATCTTGAAGACCGAAGACGCTCTCGGACGCGGCGTAGTGTCGCAGATCTACGAAAACGAGCCGATTCTGGATAGCCGGCTGGCCGCCAAAGGCGCGGGCGCGGGACTGGCCGCGACGATCCCGCCGGGAATGCGCGCGGTGGCGGTTCGAGTGAACGATATCGTGGGAGTCGCCGGATTCGTGATCCCGGGAACCAAAGTGGATCTCCTGATCGCCGGCACGCCGCCTAAGGGCAACGGCGGCCTGGGAGACATGACCAAGACACTGATGCAGAACGTCGAGGTGCTCTCGGCCGGGCAGAACATTACCAAGGATGCCGAGGGTAAGCCGATCAGCGTAGGTGTGGTCAATATGCTGGTGACGCCGGAACAGGCGGAAGTGCTGAGCCTGGCGAGCAACGAAACACGGATCCAGCTGATCCTGCGGAACCCCATGGATAAAGACGAGACCAACACCAAGGGAACCACGGTCTCCTATTTATATGAACAGAAGAACGGATTGGCGCCGGTGGGCAAAGCTGCACCACCTCCGGTCAAGGGAGCGCCCCGGCGCGCCGCGGCCCCGCCCCCGCCCGCTCCGGTGAAGGCCAAACCTGAGCCGCCGCCTCCACCCATCACGGTGGAAGTGATCCACGGTTCGTCGCGCGTACAATCGAAATTCGCGCAGGAGAAGGAAAAATCTGCCTCGGAGGGCAAACAGGAATGAAGTTCCACATACCCATACTTGGGTTTGCCGCGAGCGGGCTGGCCATTACGGCAGCGTTGGCTCAAGCACCCGCTACGACCACGCAAGCTACCGCTTCCCGCGATTTGACGGTGACCGTCGGAAAGTCCGTGCTGGTGGATTCTCCCACCATCATCGAACGCATCGCGGTGGCCAATGGGGCCTTGGCGGAAGCCGTCGCGATTAATCCCCGTGAAATCCTCATCAACGGCAAGGCTGCCGGTGAAACCAGCATGGTGGTATGGCAGCAGGGAGGAAACCGGCTGTTCTTCGATTTGACCGTACAGCGCAACGAGAGTCACATTGACGCGGTCCGGCGCCAGCTCGCTACGGAGATGGGTGGCGATAACGTTTCGCTCGACCTGGAAGATGACACCGTCTTTCTGCGGGGAACCGTTCCAAATCTCACTACGGCGGACCGCGCCATGATGATCGCGTCTACGCTGGGTAAGACCATCAATCTGTTGCGGGTGAACGTCCCCGAGATGGATGCCCAGATTCTGTTGAAAGTGCGATTCGCGGACGTGGATCGGTCGACGGCGAAACAGCTTTCGATCAATTTCGCCACGTCGGGCAACGGTGTAGGCAACACCATTGGCGAGGCCCATGCCGGACCACCTGGTGTGACAACAAACGCGGGCGGGAACCTCACCCTCGGCACGGCCCTAAATATCTTTCTTTTCCGCCCAGATTTGAATCTGGCCACGGCCATCCAAGCCTTGGAAGCCAGGAACCTGCTGCAGATTCTGGCTGAGCCGAACGTTCTGGCAATCGACGGCCACAATGCCAGCTTCCTGGCGGGCGGCGAGTTTCCGTACCCCACCCTGCAGGGCGGCGGCGGGGGTGTGGGGCAGGTGACCATCGCGTTTCGTGAGTTCGGCGTGCGGATCAACTTCACTCCCACGGTTACCCCGCGGGGAACCATCCGGCTGAACGTCGCGCCGGAAGTGAGTTCACTGGATTACGCCAATGGCTTGGTCTTTAACGGGTTCACCATCCCTGGCTTGACCACGCGGCGGGTGCTGACGGAGGTGGAGCTGGAAGAAGGGCAGAGTTTCGCCATCGGAGGATTACTGGATAATCGCGATACCGAAAGTTTCAGCAAGATCCCCGGCCTGGGCGACATCCCGTTTTTCGGGAAACTGTTTCGCTCCCGCACGATCAACAAGAACAACACCGAGCTGCTGGTTCTGGTGACCCCCGAAATCGTTCGCCCCATTCCCAAAGGCGCTCCGCTTCCGGATTTGAACCGTCCCAGTGAATTCCTGGCGCCCAACACTTCATCGAATCCTCCCCGAACGCCGGGCATGGACGTGACGGGCCCGGTGCCGCTTTCAAAGCCGCTGGGAACGCTTCCGGTGGAGCAACTAACCAAGATCCAGACGCAGACCCAACCGCAACCGCAGCAGGCGCCCCTGCAATATCAGGTGCCGGTACCGGTGCTGCCTCCGAATCCGGCAGGGGGGAACGTGGCGCCTGCCGGGACGCCTCCGCCCACGATTCCGGCTAGACCGAATCAGTAACGGCTTTAATAAGGGAGTTCGAAAAACGTGTATCCGATTGCCGCAGGAATCGTCGTCCAGACCAGAGAGCTCTGGGATGAGCTGAGTCGCTCGCTCCAGGATCTCTCTGTCCGGTTACTGTTCGAGCTTTCGGAACTCCCGCCGGATTGGGCGGGGTTCCTGGATCGTATTGATCGCGTGCGTCCGGATGTGATCATGCTGGACGTCACCAAGCTGCGAGAGCCGCTGGAGGATGTCGTCAAACGGATTCGTTCCACGGCGGCGGCTCCCGCGGTGTTCGCCCTGCACACCACCGCCGAGCCGGCTGCCATTCTGGACGCGCTGCGCGCGGGCGCCAGTGAGTATCTCTATCCGCCGCTCCACGATGCATTGAGAGCCGCGCTGGAGCGCCTTTCCCAAACCCGCGAGCTGTCCCGCGAAGGCCGCCGGCCGACCGGAAAGACTTTGGGGTTCGTTTCCGCAAAGGGCGGTTGCGGGGCCACCACGCTGGCGTGTCATGTCGCTACCCAGTTGCCGGGCCTGGTCCATTCGAAAGTGCTCCTGGCCGATCTCGATCTGCAGGCCGGACTGGTAGGATTCCTGTCGAAAGCCAAGTCTCCCTATTCCCTGGTGGACGCCGTCAACAACCTGCAGAGGCTGGATCAGAGCTTCTGGCATGGACTGATTTCCAACGGTATTCCCGACCTGGAAATCCTGACTGCACCCACGTCGCCCGCCGCCAAGCAGGTCTTAGCTCCTCAACTCAAACAGGTTCTGGCGTTCGCGCGAACCCAGTACGGCTGGAGCGTGCTCGACCTTGGCCGCAATCTGAACGGGGCCACGCTCTCGATGCTCGACCTGGTGGATGAAACCTATCTGGTAACCACGCATGAAGTTCCGGCGTTGCATCAGGCCAAGCAGATGATTCGCTACCTGGTCGACAGCGGCTATCCTCAAGCCAATATCCGCCTGATCCTCAATCGTGTTCCCAAACGTCTGGATGTCACGCTGGACGAAATCGAGCAGATGCTCGGCTTGCCGATTTTTGCAACGCTCGCCAACGATTATCAGGCACTTCAGGAAGCCTACGTGGAGGGACGTCTGGTGGACAGCAATAGCCACCTGGGAAAGAGTTTTGCGCGTCTGGCAGCCAAGATTGCCGGCACCACGGACGATAAGAAGAAGAAATTCACGCTCTTCGGTTAGGAATTACGAATATGAATCCAAATTCACAAGCGCTGGTCGGCCAGGAGCCGGGCTGGGTCGGACGCCTCTTTTCGCAAGAGGTTTTCGACAGCCAATATCAAGACCTGAAATTTATACTTCACCGCAAGCTGCTGGACCGGATCAACCTGGAGATCCTTTCGAGCGTTTCGAGCGACCGGGTGCGCGCCGAGGTACGCTCGGCAGTCTCGAAGCTTGTGGAAGAGGAAAAAACGCCGCTGAGCATCGTGGAGAAGGATCGCATCATCGGCGAAGTGATCGACGAAGTCTTCGGCCTGGGGCCTCTCGAACCGCTACTGGCCGATCCCTCTATTTCCGATATTCTGGTCACCACGCCAAAACTGGTGCACATCGAGCGCGCCGGCAAGCTCTACAAGACGCCCGTCCAATTTAAAGACGACGCGCATCTGATGCGAATCATCGAGAAAGTGGTGGCGCGAGTCGGCCGCCGCGTGGACGAGTCCTCGCCGCTGGTGGACGCGCGGCTCCCGGACGGCTCTCGCGTGAACGCTGCAATTCCCCCGGTGGCTGTCGATGGCCCACTGCTCTCCATCCGCCGTTTCGGCCGGGATCGGCTGAAGGGCGAGGACCTGGTGCGCAATCTGACGCTAACCGAAGGCATGCTCACGCTCTTGCAGGCTTGCATTCGCGCGCGGCTCAACATCATCGTTTCCGGCGGCACCGGCGCGGGAAAGACCACGTTATTGAACGCGCTCTCCTCCTTTATTCCCGAGGACGAGCGGATCGTGACCATCGAGGACGCAGCCGAACTCAAGCTGAATCAGGAACACGTTGCGCGCATGGAGACTCGCCCGCCCAACATCGAAGGTCACGGAGCCATCAAAATCCGCAACCTGGTGATCAATGCTCTGCGTATGCGCCCCGACCGCATCATCGTCGGCGAAGTCCGCGGCGACGAAGCGATCGACATGCTGCAGGCCATGAACACGGGCCACGACGGGTCGCTCACCACGATTCACGCCAACGCGCCTCGCGACGCTGTGTCGCGCCTGGAGGTCATGGTCGGCATGGCCAACGCGAATATGGGCGTTCGATCGATTCGCCAGCAGATCAGCTCGGCGGTCAATTTGTTTGTGCAGATCTCCCGCTTCAGCGACGGAACTCGCCGCGTGGTGGCCCTGACGGAGTGCGTCGGGATGGAGGGCGATCTGGTGACCATGCAGGATATTTTCGTCTTTGAACGCACCGGCCTGACCGAACAAGGCCGCGTGACCGGACGCTTCCGCGCCACCGGTATCCGGCCCAAGTTCTACGAGCGTCTGCGCGCGTCCGGCATGCAGATACCCGCCTCCGTCTTTCAGACCGTGGTCGAGATCGGAGGACCTCCGCAGGCATGATTCCCGTCATTATCGCCGTCAGCTTCTTAGTTCTGTTCGCCATCGTTATGGTGGCTGTGAGCATGGGTTATCGTTTTCTCGAAGCCCAGCGTAAGAAACAGGTCGAAGGAATGCTCAACGTGGTCTCCGGCCAACCGACCGAGGGATTGGAGTCGGTGGTTCTGGAGCCGCCGGCGGGCGATGATGCGATCGAGGCATTCTTCCGGAAAACCGGCGAGCTGGAAGGGCTGCGCAAATTCATCCAGCAGGCCGGACTTACCTGGAGCGTGACGCGGCTGGTGGTGGCGACTTTGATCGGCGCGATTTTTGGCGCACTGCTGGGATGGTTCTTGCGTCCCTTGGGATTCATCGCGCTCAGCATTCTGCTGGGGGCCATGCTGCTCGGATCCTTTCCGTACCTCTATGTCCGGATGAAGCGCAGCAAGCGGCTCGCCGAGATCGAATCCCAGCTTCCCGAGGCCCTCGACTTTCTGGCTCGATCGATGCGTGCGGGGCACGCTTTTTCTATCAGCCTGGAGATGCTGGGACAGGAGTCTCCGGACCCGCTCGGTCAGGAATTCCGGGTGTTGTTCAACGAGCAGAATCTGGGTGCGCCCATTGATGTGGCCCTGCAGAATTTTTCCGATCGCATACCGCTTCTGGACATTCGGATGTTTGTTTCCACTGTCCTGCTGCAACGCCAGACCGGCGGCAATTTGAGCGAGATTCTGCTCCGGCTGGCGTACATTATCCGCGAGCGCTTCAAGCTGAAGGGGCAGGTCAAAGCCGCCAGCGCCCACGGAAGAATGACGGCCATGATCCTCAGTGTTCTTCCGCTCTTCATGATCCTGGCTCTGCCCATTGTGGCCCCCGGCTACCTTTCGGGGATGGCCAAGGATCCGGACGGAAAATGGTTGATCGCCGGAGCGGTGGTAGCTCAACTCCTGGGCTACTACATCATGCGGCGCATCGTCGATATCAAGGTGTAAACGGTCATGGCCATTCTTCTTTCATTGCTTTTATTCCTGATCCTGATGGCCGCCATTGGGTACTTCGGCTACCGCCGCTATGCCCGCCCGGGGCGGGTTTATGAGCAGTTGGGAGGAGAGGCGACGTTCACGTCGCCGATACTCGGTGAGACGGATGCCGCCGATGGGATGGTGGTTCGGGTCATCCAAAACCTCGGCGAGCAAGTGCCCATCGATCCCGCGGACGCTTCCTTGCTCCGTCGCGACCTGATGGCTGCGGGTTATCGTTCTGAAAGCGCGCTGTTCTTTTATCAAGCCGCGCGAGTGATCTGTATTGTGGTGCTGGTCGTCCTGGCTCTGATTTTCCGCAGCTACATCACCACCAATGGCATTCTGGCCATTGTGATCCCCATTGGCGCGGGACTCCTAGGGTTCTTCGCACCCGCCCTGTATCTGGACCACTTAGTATCAGCCAGGCATGAACGAATCCGCATGGCCCTACCGGACGCTCTGGATTTGATGGTGGTGTCGGTAGAAGCGGGACTCGGACTAGATCAGGCGATTCAGTATGTGGCGAAAGAGTTGGTGCAAACCCACCCCGATATCAGCCAGGAGTGGCAACTGGTGAACCTTGAAATCCGCGCGGGAAAGCGTCGCGTCGAAGCCCTGCGAAACCTGGCGGAACGGACCGGCGAAGCCGAGCTGCGGAAGCTGGTGGCCATCCTGATCCAGACCGAGCGCTTCGGGACCAGCATTGCGGACTCCTTGCGAACGCATTCAGATTTCATGCGGGTTCGCCGCCGTCAGGAAGCCGAAGAACGGGCGAATAAGGTCGGCGTGAAGCTGGTTTTCCCCATCTTTTTCTTCATTCTTCCGGCCATGCTGGTGGTTTCGGCCGGACCTGGATTGCTGCAGGTATTCAAGTACCTGTTCCCGCTGATGCGGCAGGCTAACTCCGGGTTACAGAAATGACTTACAATGCGTGGATGCATTTGACGAGTTTAGGGAGCACACAAATACATGAGTAACAACATAGTGGCCGCAGGCCTTTGGATTGCCGCAGGATTGATCTTGATCCTGTATTTGGCGCGTCGCAGCCGCCGCAAACGGTCGCGCTAAGCGATCCGTTTCTTTCAATCCGCTGGCAAGTCGTCTTTTAGCTAAATGGTGTCCTATTCGGAGGAGCTTTTAGAACGGCAGAACCAGGACGGCGGGTGGAGGTATGGGAAGGTCGGGAGCTCTTGGACCGAACCCACGTGTTACGCTCTGCTGGCGCTGGCCTCGGGAGAGGTGTATCCACACAACGCCGCCGGCAGCGCCGACCCCGCGGCTCGCGCTGAGGCCATGCGGCGCGGCGCACAGTGGCTGGCTTCCAGGCAAAGGCCGGACGGCGGATGGGCCCCGCGTGACGGTGTGGACGAGAGCACCTGGGTCACCGCGCTAGCACTCCTGCTTCCGTCCAGTCTGACTGCTGGATTGGACCTGAACCACGCATCCCAGTGGCTTCTGGAGCAAACGGGACGTGAATCCGGATGGGTGTACCGGCTGCGCCTACGTCTGTTGGGGGCGCGGCTGGATCCTACACAGCAGTTCGACGGCTGGCCGTGGTACCCGGAAACGGCCGCATGGGTTGTGCCCACCGCGCTGACCTTGCTGGCGCTCCATAGGTTCAACCGTCCCCTTGGGGATGCACATGTGCAGAAGCGTATCAGGGAAGGAACGTCGTTCCTTCTCGCACGCCGATGCCGGGACGGCGGCTGGAATCATGGCTCGACCCATTCGCTGGGCTACGATTCGGATTCTTACCCGGAAACCACCGGTCTGGCGCTGCTGGCTTTGCGCGGCGCGACTCCGGCGGAACTGGGGACCGCCCTGGATGTGGCAGAAAAGCACCTTCACGAGACCCGATCTCTCGAATCCAGCAGTTGGCTGGTTCTCGGATTGCTCGCTCAGGGACGTTCTCCATCGGCCGGATCCGTACTGCCTCACGAGGGGACGGTCGCCGTGGCGCTGGCCGTGCTAGCCCAGGCCGCTCTTCAGGGGAGGAACCTGTTTGTCAGCTAGTGTGAATTTAACGCGCAGGCAGTGGGTCGCCGGAGCCGCCGGAACGGCCGTTCTGACTGGCTGCGGCCGTGCGCCCGGGCAGCTTGCTCCGGTTTCGATCTTGCGCGCACCCGCGTATTCAGAAGATCTTTACGGCCTGATGCGGCGGATCATCGAAGAGCACCACTTGGATGTGCGCGGGAAACGGGTGGTCCTCAAGCCGAATCTGGTGGAGTTCGACCAGAACACGGTCATCAACACGCATCCCAAGATGGTGCACGCGGCGCTTGAAGCCTTTCGGGCCGCCGGCGCCGCCGAGGTGAGGATTGCCGAAGGTCCAGGCCACCGCCGCGTCACCTTGGACCTGGCCGACTCCGCCGGTTACTTCTCAACAGTGCCGCAATTTGAAGCGGCCTTCACGGATCTCAATCTGGACGAAGTTTCGCGGGTGAATCTAGTGCAGCCCAAGTCCAAATTGAAGTCCCTGTACCTGCCGCACACCGTGCTGGGATGCGACTTGCTCGTCTCGATGCCCAAGATGAAAACCCATCATTGGGTCGGCGCCACCTTGAGCATGAAGAACTTGTTTGGGCTGGTGCCCGGTGGCGTGTACGGTTGGCCTAAGAACGTTCTGCATTGGGCCGGCATTGACGAATCGATTGCGGATTTGCATACGCTCTTCCCGCGCACGTTTGCCATTGTGGATGGAATCGTGGGGATGGAGGGGAATGGGCCGATTCAGGGGAGCCCGCGTCCCATGGGTCTGGTGGTGGCGGGAGCCGATCCGGTGGCCGTGGATGCTACTTGCTGCCGCATTATGCAGATCGATCCGCGCCGCGTGGGATATTTGCGCCTGGCGGCCGGCGAGGAACAGTTGCACGAGGATTTGATTCCCCAGGTGGGTGAAAAGATCGCCTCGGTGGCGGCCCGCTTTGCCCTGTTGCCGGGGTTGGAGTCCTATCGTCTGGCCAGTTAGATTAAGCATCGGCCGGCTTAAGACACCGGTTGGATCTAGAGACGGCATGGAGTGCGCGGCATGGACGCGACATCGGAGGCCATTGCGTTGTCGGAAAACTCGCTACCGCTGACCGGTCCCCCGGAGCCGCCTTTACCGCACTTCTCCCGCGCCGTAGAGGCGTTGATCGTGGTCGCGATCTCCGTGGTCCTGCTGATTCCATGTGTCTGGCAGGAAAGGATTCAGGCGGGCGATCTGTCGAGTCACCTCTACAATGCCTGGCTAGCGGGACAGGTCGCGTCAGGCGCCGCGGCAGGCTTGACGGTAGTCCCGCTCTCGACCAATGTGCTTAGCGATTGGGCCCTGGAGCGGCTGCTCTATGCCGATGGTCCAGCGGCGGCCGAAAGACTAGTGACCGCCCTGGCCGTGCTGGTCTTTTTTTGGGGTGCATTCTTCGCCGTCAACGCAGCCACCGGCCGGTGGCCCTGGTTGTTCACTCCCTTGTTGGGCATGCTGAGCTACGGGTTGATTTTTCATCTCGGGTTCTTGAATTTCTACCTGTCGGTGGGATTTAGTTTCTGGATTCTGGGACTCTTGTGGCAGCCTTCCCGGGGACGCGCCGTGGCCGCTGCGCTGCTGGCTGTCCTGGCCTGGCTCGCGCACGGCCTACCTGTAGTCTGGGTCGCATCGGTTCTTGTGTACTTCCACGTGGTCCGTAAGATCCCCATGCCTTGGAGGACGGCCGCACCAGTAGCCGGAATGGCTATGTTGGCGGCTCTCCAAGCTTTCCTTATGAGCCGTTTCCCATACCGCTGGTCGCTGGATCAAGCCGTGAGCTTGAGCGGAATCGCGGGAATCACCGGCGTCGAACAGATCTGGCTGTACGACACTAAATACCTGGTTCTTGCCGCAGCCATTCTGATCGTGCTGCTGGCGCTGTTTCTCGAACGCATCGACCAGGGCGATTTGCTCAATGATCCAGCCGGCCAGATCTGGAGCCTGCACGTGGTGGCGCTGGTATTGATGCCGTCGGCGATCCAGTTGCCGCAGTACCAGCATCTGTTTGCCTATATCCCGCAGCGGCTTTCACTGCTGACAGCCCTGTTCTTCATCATCATGGTGGGCCGGGCGCGCTACGGGCGAGGAATCACACGGCTCACCGGGCTGGTTGCCACGGTGTTCTTCACGTGCCTTTATCTGGATGGCATGGCCTTCAATCGGACCGAAAGCGAGGTCACCAGCCTGGTGGAGAAACTGCCGCCCGGGCAGCGGGTGGTAGCGGCCATATCGGACTCCGGCGCGCGGCTCAACGCGCTGCTCCACGTCGCCGACCGGGCCTGTATCGGGCACTGCTTCAGCTACGGAAACTATGAGCCGGCGACCCGCCAATTCCGGATTCGTGTCACCGGTCCGAATCGAGTGGTCGCCGCGGACATGAGGGTGGTGCAGGAAATCGAGGAGGGGCAGCACATCGTCACCGCGGCGGAAGATCCGCTGTATTCCGTTTGCCCAACGGCGAATGATCCGGACCGTTTTTACCTGCGGTCGATTCACGCGGGTGAGCAGACCTGCGCGTTCTCCCGGCCTATTTCCGTTCGGTTGTGGGCCGAGGGCTTACCGAGCGTGCTGGGAGGAGCCGGGAATTAACTAGCGCGACAGAATCAACACCAGATTCCAGACCACCAGGGCGGCATACCAGTAGTTGATGAGTTTAATCACGTGCATGCGGCCGCTCCAGACGCACACGGCACCCAGCCCGAGAGCCACTACTTTGGAACCCAGCACGGCGGCCATTGGTCCCAGGCCCATCAGCATGCGGATAAACGGACTGGCTTCCGACAACCCAATCCGGAATCCCAGCCAAGTGGTTAAAACATCGAGGACTTGCAGGTAAAAAAACACTTGCAGGCTAAGAGACCAGTCGATGGAACCGGTCGCTGCGGCGGTTCTGAGTAGTGTCTTCACACTTAGACGATCGGCAATTTCAGACGGAACCTTAGGAGTAAATTAGGGCCAAATGCTCTTAGCCACCACGAATCCGATGGTGCCTACGGCAATGATCACCCCATGGGGGAGGCGGACTCCCTGGTCGGTACTGACATCCAGCTCCGGGTTGGTGGCATACGGCGCCTGGCCGTGGCGGACGCTGACCAGAATCATCCAAAGGTTTTGCAGTGTGCGATGGACGCGGCCTTTGCTAAGCACCACGACCGCGGCGGTAAGGCCGCCCAGCACGGCGGTGAAGAACAGTATCCAGAGCCAGGGGGCGAATCCGCCCGCGATGGCGCCTACGGCGGCCATGAGCTTCACGTCCCCGGCGCCCATTCCCCGCAGGATATAGAGCGGCAAATACACCACAAATGCCAGGCCCAGTCCCTTGAGGGACAGCAACACGCCGGCGGTCATCGAAGGATTGTCGTAGGCGAGAAAGGCGTTCATGGCCAAGCCTGCCAAGAGCCCGGTCAGGACCAGCCAGTTGGGGATGCGCCTCTCGCGGTAATCGAATACCGCAGCAGGCAGCACCAACAGGACCAACAGAACCTTAATGGCAAGAGGCATGGCGAACCGTTATCCCTGGTCGGACTCCCGCGAAGCGGTTCGCGTGGCGCCGCTTTCCGCGGCTTTCAGCAGCCTGTAGAGAAGCTTGTTGGAGGGCAGGTGGGTTTCGACATAATCCACACCGTCGCCGGTGATCACGTAATCGCTGGCGTCATCCTGGCGGACACAGTTATGCTCCCGGAGATACCAGATGGTGAACATCAGGTGTTCGCGGGGAACCGACATCATGGATTCGAATTCCAGCAGCGAAAGGCCCGGATCCTCGGGATTAGCCCGGCGGCGGTTGTACAACAGGCACAGGATCCCCATGCGGCGGTTGGCTTCGCCCTCCACGCCGATGCTGAATTCCTTGAGCTCGAAAAGCTCGATCGGCTCGGTGTTGCGCTGCTGATACAGGGCGTCGTATCCGGCGCGCAAACCCGGATTGGTGAGGGTCTCGAAGGCCCGTTGCAGAGCGAGAAACTTATCCAGATCGCCGGTCTCAGTGTTATCCGGGTGATAACGAGTCGCCAAAAGCTTGAAGACGCGCTGGATGGTCTCAAGCTCCGCGTTGGGACTGATCTGGAGCAGCTCGTAGTAGTCGGTGAATCCGTTATCGGACATGCGCTGTTCTTCTGATGGTAGCTTGAGCGCGGCCTTGCCCGCTCTATCGTGATTCGGCAAATGACGCCGGTTTCATTAGGAACGCACGGACATCGTTCGCGCTCACAAGTGGGGTCTTTTTCCACACCCAGCTATCCGGATTACTCCAGACGGGATCGCCGCTGGTGACGACCAGCACGTCGATATGGAGCCGGCGGCACAGGGTCTCTACCTGGTCGGCTTGGGCGCCAGAATCAAAGATCGCCACGAGGGCGGGATAGAATTCAGCACAGCCGTCCCCGGTCCCGCCGAACTCGTTTCCGCACCTAAATCCTTCGACCGCAGTTTGGCGATCCGCGTAAATCCCCCAGTAGACCGGATTGTCCAGGGCGGGATTCTGCTGAACCACGGCGGTGGCGGGGAGCACCTGGCGGAGCTCTTCGTAAACCCGGCGGGCTGCGAGATTTCGTTTGCCGACGACATGTTCCGCCCCGCCGTCGCTAGAAATCTCAGCCATCCGCAGCGTGCCTGCCGAATAGGCCGTCGATACCAAGCCGATCACGAGAAGGAGAGGCAGCGCCGGAGCGAGAATCGCATACAGTCGGCTGGACGCGGTCCACTGCTCCTGTGGGGGTTCCCGCCGGGACCGCAACAATTCCACTGCCCAGATCAGCAGCATGAACTGCGCGGGGAGAAATCCGCGCCAAGCCAGATCGTTATTGGTGCTGGCCCCCGACTTGAAGAACGTGCAGATGAAGACGCTGGTGGAAACCATCACAGCCGCAGCCATCTGATACGGCTCGAAGCGCCGCAAGCGCCGGATCCGGCTTAGATACAGGATTCCAACAATCAGGAAGAATCCCAGCTCCAGGAGATAGTTCAAGGGCAAGAATGCCAGGCGGGCCAGATAGGTCTCCCAGAGTTTCGGAAACTCTGTGGACAAGCCCAACGCTCGTCCTCCGTGAAAATCCCGAACGGTGAAGTGCAGGAACCCTCCTGGCCGGGCCGCGGCGGTGAGACTGATCAGATAAGGGAGGGCGACAACCGCGGTGACCATTCCGGCGACCATCAGGAGAGCGGTATGGTTTCTCAATCCAGTACAGAGCGAGACCACTGTCCACAGAGTCAGGAACGCCGCGATCACCAGACTTACGTAGATGTCATCACCCAACATCGTGGCCAGCAGGACTCCTGCGAGCGCCGCGGTCATCCACCTTTGCGGGGGCCGCTCGAGGCTCGGCGCGTGAAACAAAATGAGAAAGCCAGTTACGCCTGCGACCAGCGATGCGACGCCGTGAGGAACCCACAGCAGCGAACCCAGCCAGGAGGTGACGGCTTCATTCCACGCCTCCATATCGGTGTACAGGATGTGACTGAAACGCATCAGGCTGATGGTGGGAATGATGTCGAGTCCGGTAACCGCCAGAAGAAGAATACCCTTGAAGATCCACCGCGGGGAAATCGGATCCCGGTTGCTCACAAAGAAGCGCAGATACGCAGCGATGGCGCAAGCCAGAGCGATGCCGCACCAGAAAACGCTGGCGAAAAACGCATGCCGGGCGGTCACCCACGCGCCGCCTGCTTGATCCACAAGGCTGCAAAGAATAAACCAGAAATAGTGGTAGCGCAGGGGGACGGGTCCATCCAGGTAGAACATCGGGTTTACCGGATGCGCGATGCCAGTCCGCGTGATGGTATCCGTGAAGGGGACGCGATAAGACTGATCCCAGGTTGTGATGCTGAGGTACAGCCGGTCGCCGCCCAGGGGTAAATCCACCAGCGACCCGAACGCGATCACGGCCCAGGCCATAGCCAGCAGAATAAATGCGATGCACGATTTCGACAGCGGCGCGATGCGGATCTCGTTGCGACGGAGGTCACCGACCAACACTCCGGCGAACACGACCCAGCCGATCGCAAATCCGGTCCAGACGGTAGGCCGCCCGCCCAGCAGGTCCAACCAGTACGCCAGAATGGGGACGACCGAAATAGACACCGGAACGCTGATCACGAATCGCCAGGCCAGCGTCTGCTTTCGGAAATCGAGGAGTCCGGTCAGCCACCCGAGTATGTATCCTGGAGGCACGGCGAACAGCAAGAAAAGTCCCGCCGCCAACAGCGTGGAGACGAAGTCGTCCCGCAGGAAGTGTGCGGCTGTCATGGCTCAGGGATCTAGGCGGACTTCGTATAATTCCGAGTCCACGTAGGGCGTGTCGAACTTCCCGATCTGGGTGAGCTGGGCTCCCTCGGTCTTCAGCTTCCTGAGCAACCACCCGTTCAAATCCATCTCGCCCCAAACGAGGAAGTGCCGGTGGGTCGCGACGAAGTCCGCATAAGGAGAAACGTTGGCGCGGATTGGAAAATACTGCTTCATCACCAGCATGCCTTCAGTCAGGTTGGAGCGCGCGTACTTAATGGAAGACTCCGGATCGACCAGGTAATAAAGCCGCGCGACCAGAGCGGGATTCTCGTAACGGTCCATTTCCATGAAGGTAAATACGCTGTTGGTTACAAACGGAAGGGTAGGGTCGATGTTCTGAAAATCCTTGCGTGCGGGCTTGGCCGCTGGAGGCCCATGCGGCACCAGACTTTGTGCGGGCAGGAAGACCTTGAATCCCAGGATGATGAGCGCGGCCGCCAAACCCGCCAGCCGATTGGCCCTGCTCTCATACGCGATAAACAGGAGGAACAGGAGGACCGCCGTGAGCGTAGTCAGGAAAGCGTGCCGGTCGTAGAAGGCGATATGCTGGCGCATCGCCACCGCATTCAACAACGCGGGAGGCAGCAAAGAGACGAGGAAGAAGGCCATTTCGTGGGCCGGTATACCGGTTGGTGAAGCGGCATCCGGCTGAACGTTAGCGGGCGCGCGCCGTCGCCAAGCGGCGATGGCGAACGCGGTTAACCCGCCCACCATCAGGGGAGGAGAAATCTGGAAGAACGTTTTCACGTAGAACCAGACGGCTTTTGAGACCGAGCCTTGAAACTCGGGCGGAAACACGGCGTGACCCGCGTTTCGAACCAGTGGCACATAGGTCACACACGCCGCCATCGGAAATACTAGCGCGGCCCACAGCGGCCAATCGATGTGCCGCTGCCGCCAGCTCCGCACCACCTCCGCTGCCCAGAACGGCGCGATCCAGAGCGGCGCGTAGACGTGGCTGAGCAGCATGCCCGTTGTGCCCAGTGCGAGCGCGGCGAGCGCCCACCGGCGGTGGGCGGGCGTGGTACTGAGGTCGGTTGCGTAATCCCACGACACCAGAGCAAGGCCCAGGCACCCCAGGAGAACCCCGTAGGGTCGCGCTTCCGTCGCGAAGTAGAAGGACTGGTTGTACCAGAAGAGTCCCACGCCGGCCGCGGCCCAGAGTGCGCCCACCCGGCGCGCGATGAAGACGAACATGCCCAGGCTTCCCAGGAAGTAGCCAACGATGACCGGCAACCGCGCGCCCAGTTCGTTCGGACCTAGAACATCCATCGATGCACGCGCCAATAAGTAAGTGAGAGGCGGATTCAGATCCAGCAGCCGGATCTCGTCGATAAACTGCCGCATACTGGTCGCCTGGGCGATATAGACGGTATGCAGCTCGTCGAACCAAAGATGGCGATGGATAGATGGCGCGATGAGGGCCACGTAGATCGCGGCCAGCACCAATATGATCAGGGCGGGGCGTTGGTCGAGCCACCACGCCGCCGCCTCGATCCGGTCTCCCATGGTCCGGGCCGGCGCCACATTGGCGGATTGGGATGAGGCATCCATCTTTGTTTAGGGCACTAGGTTTATGGCACTAGCCAGACTTCAGATAATTGTGAGTCCGCGTAGGGTGTGTCGAACTTGCCGAGCTCCGTAACCAGCGCTCCCTCGGTCTTCAATTTGCGCAGCAACCACCCTTGTTGATCCATTACACCCCAAACCAGGAAGTGCCGGTGTGCCGCGACGAAATCCGCGTAGGGAGAGACGTTCGCCCGGATGGGGAAGTACTGCTTCATCACTAGCAGGCCCTCGGTCATCGTTGAATGGGTGTATTTGATCGAAGATGCCGGGTCAACCAGATAATAGAGCCGCGACAGGAGCGCCGGCTCCTCGTAGTGATCTATTTCGAGGAACGTCAGTGCGCTGTTGGCCACCAAGGGCAGCTCGGGATGAATGCGATAGATGTCTTGGAGTGCGGGACTCCCAGCTTTCGCCGGTGGCGTCTCCCGGGCCAATCCAACGCCCGGGAGGAATACCGTAAATCCCAGAATCACGACGGCCGCCATCATCCCCGAGATGCGGCTCGAATGGGTCTCATGGGCGATAAAGAGCATGATCAGTAAGTTGACGGTCAACACGGTCAGAATGGCGTGCCGATCGTAAAAGGCAATGTGCCGGTAGACCGACAACGCGTTCAGCAGCGCCGGGGGCAGCAGCGAGGCCGCGAAAAACGCCAGTTCAGGAGCCTCGAGGGCAGCAGCCTTCACGGCTCGATGTGTGGTTACCGCCCGGCGTTCCTGCCGACGCCAGACCGCGACGCCAAACGCGGCTAGC
>Ga0310810_10002557_pt1 | contig 19605 bp, 16 predicted proteins | sample NCmetagenome_FD_207641 | JGI IMG/M metagenome (GOLD analysis project Ga0310810, IMG submission 207641) | Soil microbial communities from experimental microcosm in Duke University, North Carolina, United States - NC | ecosystem: Engineered > Artificial ecosystem > Soil microcosm > Unclassified ...
CGCCGTCGGCGGCGCGCTCTACTGGCTCGGGTTCCGCCGCCGCGCGCGCAGCGCGCCACGGGGCACTGCACCGGAAATGTCAGCGGCCGAACATCGGGGCGAGCCGCATCTCGCACCGGTCGCCGTGCGTCCGCAGTCTTGGCGTGACGTCGGGGCGCACGTCTGGGAGAACATCGGTCGGCACCGCATCCTCGCCATTGCCGCCGGCGTCACCTTCTATGCCCTGCTCGCGATTTTCCCGGCCATCGCCGCGATCGTGACCGTGTACGGGCTGTTCGCCGACACCGGCTCGATCGCCGGCCTGCTCGACAGTCTTGCCGGCGTCGTGCCCGGCGGTGCGCTGACGGTGATCGGCGACGAGGTGACGCGCATCGCCAGCGGCCCGCCGGCCTCCCTGAGCATCACCCTCGTCGTAAGCGTCGTCATTTCACTGTGGAGCGCCAATGCCGGCATGAAGGCGATCTTCGACGCGCTCAACGTCGTCTACAATTCCGAGGAAAAACGCAGCTTCATCAGGCTCAACGTCGTTTCGCTCGGCTTCACGCTGTCGGCGGTCGTGTTCCTGCTGGCAGCGATGGCCAGCGTCATCGTCGTGCCGATCGTGTTGAATTACCTGTCGATCCGCTCGTCGAGCGTGCCGCTCGTCGCGCTGACGCGCTGGCCGGCCATGTTTGCCGTCACCGTGTTCGCGCTGTCGCTGGTCTATCGCTTCGGGCCAAACCGCGACGAAGCGCAGTGGCGCTGGATCACCTGGGGCAGCGCCCAGGCCGCAGCCGTCTGGCTCGCCGCGTCGCTGCTGTTCTCATGGTACGCGGCGCATTTCGGCAGTTACAACGCGACCTACGGCTCGCTCGGCGCCGTCATCGGCTTCATGACCTGGATGTGGCTGTCGACCATCGTCATCCTGATAGGCGCCGAGATCGACGCCGTCATGGAGCGCTGGGACCGCGGCTCAGCGCACTAGAACTCCGACACCTGCGACGCGGCGGCAAGGCGCGACTGCGCGTTGAGCCGGATGGGCGCGTTGATCGCGCCGAAGCCCTTGTAACCCGTCCGCTGCACCATCTCGATGAAGAACAGGTCCTTGAAGCTCTTTGTGTAAACCTGGAGATATTCGCCGTCGGCGTCACGGTCGTAGAGGATGTTGTTGGCCTTGAACACGGCGAGCCGCTCCGCCGGCAGATCGACGCGGGCTTCGAGGTCGTCGTAATAATTCTCCGGGATCGGCAGTACTTCGACGCCGTTCGCCTTCAACTGCTTCACCGTCGCGACGATGTCGTAGGTGCTGAAGGCGAGATGCTGCACGCCCGAACCGAAATATTCGTTGAGGAAGCGCGAGGACTGCGTGCGCGCGCTCTGCGAGCCGTTCATGGCGATGCGCAGCGCGCCGTCCGCGGTCTGCACCACCTGGCTGCGGACGATGCCGCCCGGATCGGTGATGTCCACTTGCGGCGTCTTCGTAACGTCGAGCAGCGAAGTATAGAAGAGCAGCCAGGACAGCATCTCTTCGTAATGCATCGACTGCGAGACGTGATCGACGGCGGTCAGGCCGGCCTCCGGCGCATCCGGCGCGATGGCGTCGAACTCGATGTCCCAGACCTGGCCGAGCGTGCTCGTCTCATCGAGGAAGTAGAGGAGGCTTCCACCCATGCCGCGCACCGCCGGGATGTCGAGCTCGCCCGGCCGCACCTTCTGATGGAACGGCGTATCGCAAAGCTTCTCGGCGCGCTCGAGCGCCGCGGCCGCGCTCGGCACTTTCAGCCCGATCGCGCAAACGCTCGGTCCGTGCATGATATAATGCGAGTGCGCAAAGCCTTCCTTCTCGCTGTTGATGACGAGATTGATCGACCCTTGCATCCAGCGGTCGACCTGCTTGGTCTTGTGCCGGCCGGCGTGGCGAAAGCCGAGACCTTTGAAGAACTGAGCCAGCTCGGCCGCGCCGCGGTCATCGACCGCGAACTCGACGAAGGCGGCGCCGAGACACTGCGAGCGCGGCGGCATGGCCGGGATCTTGATCTTCGACGCGGCCGGCGCGCCGCGAAGCTGGTCCATCAAATAGACGAGCGAACGCTGCCCATCGACCGCGACCTCGCGCGGCGAGCCGGCGCGGAACTGGTCATTGAAGATTTCCAGCGAGAACTCGCCGTCATAGCCGGTCGTCAATACGGCTTCCATGAAGTCGCGTAGTGGCATGTCGCCCTGCCCCGGGAAGCAGCGGAAGTGGCGGCTCCACGACAGCGCGTCCATGTCGAGCCACGGCGCGTCGGCGAGATGGACGAGGAAGATGCGGTCGCCGGGGATCGATTGCAGCGGCTTCAGATCGAGCTTGCGCGCGAAGGTGTGGAAGCTGTCGATGACGAGGCCGACCGCCGGATGATCGGCGCGGCGCACCACCTCCCATGCGTCGCGGAAATCGTTGATATGGCGGCCCCAGGCCAGCGCCTCGAAGCCGACGCGCAGGCCGCGCTTGGCGGCGCGCTCGCCGAGCGCGCGGAAATCGGCCGCGGCGCGGTCGATGCCGCCGAGCGAGTCGGGCGAGACATTGCTGCACACGAGCAGGAAGTCGCAGCCGATCTCCTGCATGACGTCGAACTTGCGTTCGGCGCGGTCGAAGGTGCGCGTGCGCTGCGGCTCCGGCGTGCCTTCGAAATCGCGGAAGGGCTGGAACGTCGAAACCTTGAGGCCGAGATCGGCGATCTCCTTGGCGACGTCCGATGGCGTGCCGGAATACGACAGGAGATCGCTCTCGAAGATCTCGACGCCGCGGAAGCCGGCCTGGGCGATGGCTTCGAGCTTCTCGTGCAGGCCGCCGGACAGGCAGACCGTGGCGATGGAGGTTTTCATCGTGATCCTCCTCTTCAGCCCTGCAAAGCGAGGGCGGCATCGCGCGCTTTGAGGGCGCGCAGGAATGTCGCGTGCATGCGCTCGACGTCGGGCGCGATGCCGGTGAACAGACGGAACGCTTCGACGGCCTGATAGACGCACATGCCACCGCCTGTGAGCGTGCGTGCGCCGCAGGCGCGGGCGGCCTTGATGAATGCGGTGTCGAGAGGCGTGTAGATCACGTCGGCCGCCCAGTGCGTGGGGCGCAAGGCGGCGACCGGCACAGGGTTGCCGGGGATGCCGAGCATGCCGACGGGCGTCGCATTCACGACGCCGTCGGCGGCGGCGACCGCCGCGGCGAGATCGTCCACCGGTCGGGCGCGCTTTACGCCGAAATACCGGTGCAGGTCGGCGATCAAGGACGCGCTCTGCTTCGCGTTGCTGTCATGGATGGCGAGATCGGCGACGCCGAGGTCCATGAGCGCGAAGGCGACGGCGCGCCCTGCCCCGCCGGCGCCGACGAGCGTCACACGTGCACCATCGGCGCTGGCGCGACCGAGATGGTGCTCGAAGCTGCGGCGGAAGCCGCTGCGGTCGGTGTTGTAGCCCTTGGTGGCGCCGTCCGGCGCGATGGTGACGCAATTGAGCGCACCGATTTGCCGCGCCTCCTCGTCGAGCGCGTCGAGGTGCACGAGCACATCCTGCTTGAATGGGAACGTCACGTTGGTGCCGGAAAACCCCGCCACCTTCACCGCGTCGAGCAGTTGCGGCAGCGAGCGGCCGCGCAAAACCTCGACGTCCATGAGATGGTAATAGCCGTCAATGCCGGCGGCCGCGAAGGCGTCGGCATGCAGCGCCGGCGACAGCGATTTCAGGATGTTCGCACCAATCAGGCCGACGAGCGTGCGGCGTCCGGTCATGATGCGGCCGCCACCGGTTCGAGACCGCCGCCGAGGAAGAGCTGCGCGATGCGCGCGTCGCCGAGGATGGCCGGCGCCGTGTCCTCGATGCGCGTCTGCCCCTGCTCCAGCACCAGGCCGAAATCGGACATCTGGAGCGCCTGCTTGGCGTTCTGCTCGATGAGCAGAATGGTGACGCCCCTGTCGCGCAGCCCTTTGAGGATGTCGAACACCTCCTGCACCATCAGGGGCGACAGGCCGATCGAGGGTTCGTCGATGAGCAGGAGCTTGGGATCGAGCAGCAGGCTGCGCGCGACCTCGAGGATCTTCTGCTGGCCGCCGGAGAGCGTCGAGGCCTGCGCCCGCGCCTTGTCGCGCAGCATCGGAAAGCGTTGCATGATGGCGTCGACGCGGGCCGGAACACCGGCCTGGTCCTTCAGCGCCACGGCGCCGAGCTCGAGATTGTGCGCGACGCTGAGCTCCGGGAAGATGTTGCGGCCCTGCGGCACGTAAGCGACGCCGGCGTCGAGCATGGCGCGCGGCTCGAAATTGGTCGTGGCGCGGCCGTCGATCGTGATGCTGCCGGAACGCACGGTCAGCAGGCCGAAGATGGTCTTGAACAGGGTCGATTTGCCGGCGCCGTTCGGGCCGATGACAGTCGTGATGGCGCCGCGCCGGATGCGCGCCGTCGTGCCGTTCAGGATCGTCATCTTGCCGTAGCCGGCGACGACATTGTCCAGAATGAGGAGCGGCTCGTTCACGTCATTCACGTCCGTTCAGTGGCCGAGATAGGCTTCGATGACGACCGGGTTCTTGCGGATATCCTGCGGCAGGCCCTCGGCGATGATGCGGCCTTCCGCCAGCACCACGACGCGGGTGCACAGCGCCATGACGAACTCCATCTGATGCTCGATAACGACGAAGGTCGCTTTCTGCTCCCGATGATAGGCCTGAAGCCGCTCGCGCAGGTTCGCCAGCATGGTCAGGTTGACGCCGCCGGCCGGCTCATCGAGCAGGACGAGGCGCGGGCCGGCCATGAAGGCCATGGCGGCGTCGAGCAGCTTCTGCTGGCCGTAGCTGAGCGAACCCGCCGGCTCGTCGGCGACATGGGCGAGACGGAAGAAATCGATCATCTGCGCGGCCTGACCGCCCAGACCGGCGTCGGCCGCGCCGAAGAGGCGCGACGCCATCGTGCCCTTGTGCTCCTGCCCCGCGAGAATGAGGTTGTCGCGCACCGAGAGCTGCGGGAACACCTGAAGAAGCTGAAAGGTGCGGCTGACGCCGAGGCGATTGAGATCGCAGGGCCGCATGCCGGTCGTCGGCTTGCCGTCGATGCGCACCTCGCCGTCGCTCGGTGCAAGCTGGCCGAGCACGCAATTGAACAGCGTCGACTTGCCGGAGCCGTTCGGGCCGATGATGCCGAGGATTTCGCCCTCGCGCACCTCGAACGAGACGCCGTCGACGGCGGTGATGCCGCCGAACGACTTGCGCAGGTTGGAGACCTGGAGGACCGGCGTCATGGCCGCGTCCTTTCCGCCTGCAAGGCCGCGGCGGCCGGCGCGCGCTTCGTCCGCAGCGCCCGGGCCGCGCGCTGGGCAAGGCCGAACAGGCCGGTCGGGCAGACGGCCATCATGAACATGATCGCCGCCGCATAGACGATGAGGTAGTAGCCTTGCGTCACGCGCAGCCATTCCGGCAACAACACTGACACAAGAGCGCCGAGGAACGGTCCGTAGAAGTAGCCGCTGCCGCCGACGATCACCATGAGCAGCAAATTAAATGAGAGGCCGAGCGCGAACGAGTTCGGCTCGATGAATTGTACCAGCGGCGCATAGAGCGCGCCGGCGACGCCGCCCAGGCTCGAGCCGATGGCGAAGGCCATCAGCGTATAGCGGCGCGTGTCGAGGCCGAGCGAGAGCGCGCGCACCGGGTTCTCGCGCAGTGCGACGAAGGCGCGCCCCCAAGGCGAGCGGATCATCCACCACAGGCCGAACGCCACCAGCGCCAGCATGCCGAGGCAGAAATAGTAATAGGCGAGCGGCTTGCCGAGCGACAAGCCGAGCAACGCCGGCCGCATGATGCCCGAGACGCCATAGATGCCGTGCGTCAGCCATTCTTCGTTGCGCAGCACCAGGAACACCAGCGTGTTGAAGGCGAGCGTGACGAAGGCGAGATAGTGATGCTGCACGCGCAGTGCGGGATAGCCGAGTCCCCAGCCGATGACGAAGCACAACAGCACGGCGCAGACGAAGGCGACCGGAAACGGCCAACCGGCCTGCATCAGCAGCGCCACAGTATAGGCGCCGAGGCCGACGAAGGCGCCTTGCGCCAGCGATACCTGCCCCGCATAGCCGAGCGTGAGATTGAGGCCGAGCGCGGCGATGGTCAGCACCGCCCACATCGACAGCAGATAAATACCGTAGCCCTTGAGGAACAGCGGCAGGACCAGCGCAGTGACGACGGCCGCGACGAGCCCGACTGCGCCGAGCCGCGTCATACCGTGCGCTCCTCGAGGCGGCCGAGCAGGCCTTGCGGCCGCCAGAGGATGACGACAATCAGGATGATGAGCGGAAACGCCGCGCGGTATTGCGACGAGACATAGGCGGCCGAGAGATTGTCGAGCACGCCGAGGATGACGCCGCCGAGGATGGCGCCGCGCACCTGGTTGAAGCCTCCGATGATGGCGGCGAGGAAGGCCGCCATGCCGAGCGTCTCGCCGTTGGTGAACTTGGCAAGATAGATCGGGCTGATCAGGATCGATGCGATGGCGACGAGCGCGCCGTTGATCAGGAAGGTGTAGAGCACCATGCGCTTAACCGGCACGCCGAGAATGCGGGCCAGTGTCGGGTTCTGCGCCGTCGCCTGCATCATGCGGCCGAGCCGCGTGTGGTTGAGCAGCAGATGCAGCGCGACGACGGTGAGGATCGCGACCGCGAGCACGACGATGCTCTGAAGCGAAATAACCGCCTCGAAGATGTGGAGGTCGATCGGCGGCACCAGCGCGGGAAACGGCTGCGCCTGCGACGAGTAGAAGTCCTTGGCGCTCTCCTTGAGGAACAGCGACAGCGCGATGGTCGATATCACTAGCGGCAGCACGCCGTGCCTGAGCATCGGATCGACGATGATCGTCTTGAACATCAGGCCGAGGATCACGACCGAGAGCACGACCGCGATCAGAGCCGCCAGCCAGAACGGCGCGCCAAAATTCATCGCCGCCAGCACGAAGAAGGCGGGCAGCATGACGAACTCGCCCTGGGCGAAGTTGATCGTCTGCGATGTCTGCCAGAGCAGGGTGAAGCCGACCGCGATGAGGGCATAGATCGCGCCGGTCGCGAGTCCGGACACCAGGAGCTGAATGAACGAAGCCATGGCGCGTCCGCCTTGCACGCCCGCCCGGCGTCGCCGCCGGGCGGGGATTTCGTCAAAGGCTCTTGGTTACTTGATGCCGAGCTTCGGCAGCGTCTCGACGATCTTCTGCTTGCCCTGCACGACCTGGCCGAGGAAGCTTTCGCGATCGATATCGCCGTTCTTGTCCCACGTGGCCTCCATCAGAATGCCCGGCTCGTCCTTGGGCGTGATGGTCATGCCATGAGCGGCCTTGGCGAAGGCCTTGCTGTCGAACTTGCCGATCTTCTCCGTCACGTGCTTGACGAAGTAGACCGCGGTATAGCCCTTGATGCCGTTGTGGTCGCAGACGTAGTTGAACCGCTTCTTGAACTTGGCGGCGAACTCCTGCACGGCCGGGATCGGGGCGTCGACGGTGAGGCCGACGTGGCCCTTGACACCTTCGGCTGCGCCGCCGGCAAGGTCGATCACCTTCTGGCCGAGCAGCGTGGTCTCGCCGATCAGCGGGGCGGTGATGCCCTGCTTCTTGGCCTCTTTAAGGAAACGCGCGCTCTCTTCCTCGTTGGTATAGACGAAGATGGCGTCGGCGTTCGCGGCCTTGAGCTTGACGACGTCGGCGGAGAAGTCGGTCTGGCCGGACTCGGTCGAGATGTCGGCGACGACCTTGATGTTTCGTGCCGCCATCTCCTTCACGAAGGTGTCGCGGCCTCCCTTGCCGAAGTCGTTGTTCACCCACAGGACGGCCACAGTCTTGGCCTTGACGCCGTCACGCATGTAATTGGCGATCTTGGGCATCGAGAACTGCTGGCCGAACGAGGTGCGGAAGACGTAGGGGTCGCCCTTCTGCGTGATCGCCGCGGCCTCGCCGCCGACGATCTCGGGAACCTCGGCCTGCTGCGTGAGCAGCATGTCGACGAGCACCGAGCCCGAGAACACCGGGCCGAAGACGACATACGGATTGTCGTCGAGCACCTTCTGCATCTGACCGCGCGAAATGCCCGCGTCGCTCTGGGTGTCGATCACCGGCGTGTTGATCTTGTGGCCGAGGATGCCGCCTTTGGCGTTGATCTCCTCGATCGCCATCAGCATGCCGTCGCGGAAATTGGTGCCGGACACGGCGCCGGCGCCCGACAATTCCATCAGCGCGGGCATGTAGACGGTCTTGTCCTGGGCGTAGCTTGCAGTGCTCAAACCGACGGCGGCAACCGCGGCGAGCGTGCATATTCTCAAGCGAAACATGTTGCTCCTCTCCTGTGTTCGGCCCGATTTCGATCCGGGCTTTCTTCAAATCCGCGCCCTGACGGGCACAAATCCAAGCCGACCATGCAGAGCCGGCTTTGTCGCGTCAATAACCAAAACGAACCTAGTAGGTAACATCGAGTTATTTTCGTCGGACCACGCGAACCGCCGGCCCGGCGTGCCGCTGCGGAGCCGATGCGGCGACCGCCTCCATGCGATTTCGCAGCGCTTTGGCGAAAGCGGCGCCATAGCTCGACAGAGCCGTGTCCCTGCGCTGTACGAGGTAAGTTTGGAAGGGCGTTGGCTCGACGATATCCAGCGCACGGATCGCCGGCCAGTAGCCGGCCGCGAGCGTGAACTCGTCGACCACGGCGACGCCGAGCCCCGCCGAGACCAGGGCGCACACCGTCGTGCCGAAGCGTGCGCGGATCGTCACCTCGCAATGCAGACCGTGACGCGCGAACACTTCCGTGACGATGCGGCCATAAGGGTCATTCGGATCGACGCCGATCAATGGGCAGGCGGCAATGTCTCGCGCCGAAACGCGCGCCTGCCGCGACAGCGCATGCCCCTCCGGCACGATGCATTTGAGCCGGCCGCGCGCCAAAGGCTCGAAGGTCAGCATCGGGTGCTCGAACTTCGAGCTCAACGCCACTAACTCGCCCTTGCCGAGCAGCAGATAGTCGACCGCGTCCTCGATCTTGAGGATGTCGACGTCGATCAGCAAATTCGGGAATACGGCGCGCAGGTCGGCAATCGCCTCCGGCACCATGATGGTGGCAATACTCGGCACCGAACCGATCTTGAGCGCGGCGTTCGAACCGCGCTTGATGCGCGAGATGACGAATTGCAGGTCCTCGACCTTGTCATAGACCCCGTTGATCTGGCTGAAGATGGCGTTGGCTTCCATGGTCGGCGAATAGCGGCCGCCTTTGCGGCTGAACAACTTGACCCCGACCGACATCTCAGCGTGCTTCATCGCCCGGCTCACCCCCGGCGACGACACGTTGAGCAGCCGCGCGGCGCCACCGACAGTGCCGGTGACCATGATGGCGCGGATGATCTCGATCTGGCGCAGCGTCAACATGTGTTGGTTGGTCGCAGGCTTGCTCTCGGCTGCGATCACGGTATCAGGTCTTGCCCTGCGGGCCAGCCCTCGCGCATTTTGCGATGCAGCGGGCTTCAAGGAGCGCGAGACCAGGATGTTCGACACTTACGGCGGTGCCACGCGCGTCTATCCGATCCTCGGCGACCCGATCGCGCAGGCGAAGTCGCCCGGCGGACTGACTCGCGCGTTCCGGCAGGCGGGACACGACGCCATCGTGGTGCCCTTGCAGGTGAAGCCGGAGCACATCGGCCAATTCCTGCGCATGCTCAACGACGTCGCGAATGTCGACGGCATCGTCGCCACCGTTCCCCACAAGTTCGCCGCCTTCGCCCATGCCGCCTCGGCCACCGATCGGGCACGTCTGATCGGCTCGGCCAACATCCTGCGCCGCCGGCCGCAGGGCGGCTGGCACGCCGACATGATCGACGGCCTGAGCTTAGTGCGGGCGATCGGCAAGGCCGGCGGAGATATTGGTGGCCGCCGGTGCCTCCTTGCGGGCGCCGGTGGCGCCGGGTGCGCCATCGGGCTCGAACTCCTGAACGCCGGAGCGGCGGCCCTCGCCGTGCATGACGCGGACGGCGCCCGGCGCGACAGGCTGATCGCGCTCCTCAACACGGCGCATCCAGGCCGCGTTTCGGCCGGCTCCGCGGACCCCGCGGGCTTCGATCTCGTCGTCAATGCCACGCCGTCGGGCATGCGCGCGGACGACCTTCCGCCGGTCATGTTCGAGAGGCTGGCACCTGGCATGTTCGTCGCCGACGTCATCACCGCGCCGGAGATGACGCCGCTCCTCATCGCGGCGCGGGCACGCGGCTGCGGCGTCTCGACCGGTGTCGCCATGTTCGAGGAAAGCGTGCAGTTGATGTTCGACTTCTTTACCGGGCGGCAAGCCTAGCCGATCAGCGCCGGCAGCCAGGTGGCAATTGCCGGCAGCGCCACGATAAGCACCAACAGGATCAGGCTCATGATCACGTAAGGCACGACCGCGACGAAGATGTCGGCCATGCGCACCTGCGGCGGTGCGACGCCCTTCATCGTCATCAGCAGGAGCCCGTGCGGCGGCAGCAGGAGACCGAGCTGCATGCAGATGAGATAGAGCACGCCGAACCACACCAGATCGATGTGCAGCCGCTCCACGATCGGCATATAGACCGGCAGGGTGATCAGCATCATCGAGACCTGGTCGACGAAGATACCGAGGAAGATCAGCAGGAGCAGCATGCCGGCGAGGATCGCTGCCGGCGACAGGCCGTGGCTGAAGATGGCGCTGACGATGCCGTCGGTCGCGCCGGAGAAGCTGAGGATCTGCGAGAAGGTGGTGGCGCCAAGGATGATGAACATGATCATCGCCGAGATCGTCACCGTGCCGCGCAAGGACGACACGAGCGCCTTCGCCGACAGCGCGCGATAGGCAGCCGCAAGCCCCATCGTCGCGATGGCGCCGAGCGCGGCCGACTCGGTCGGGGTGGCGAAGCCGCCCGACATCGCGCCGATGACGACGACGAAGATCGAGATCAGCGGAATGACGTAGAGGACGAGCAGCTCGTACTTTGCCCAGCCGGTCTTCTCCTCGATCGGCGTCGGCGGCGCGAGCTTCGGATTGAGCTTCACGCGCGTGACGATATAGCCGACGAAGGCGGCGCTGAGGATGAGCCCCGGCACGACGCCGCCGATCAGGAGCTTCGAGATTGAGATGCCAGACAGACTGCCGAGAAGCACTGTCAGCGCCGAAGGCGGAATCAGCATGTCGACCGCGCCGATCGCCATGATCGGACCCGCCGCCATTGCCGGCTGATAGCCGCGCGACAGCATTACCGGCAGCATCAGCGAGCCGAGCATGGCCGTGGTGGCGATGGTCGAGCCGGAGATCGCCGAGAACACGGTGCCGGCGACGACTGCGACCACCGCGAGGCGGCCCGGCACCTGCTTGATCAGCCGCTCGATGCCGTCGATCACCTTCAATGCCAGGCCGGTGTGGAACAGGATCTCGCCCATCAGCACGAACAGCGGGATCGGCGTCAGCGAGAAATTGGCGACGGCGACGACGCTGTTGCGGACGATCTGCTCGATGCCGACGGCGCCGCCGAGATAGAGCCATGCCCCGACGAGATTGATTGCGAGGAATGAGAAGGCGACCGGAATGCCCATGAACAGGAGCACGGTCGAGCCGCCGAGCAGCAGCAGCGCGGCAAACTGCAAGGAGATCATCGCGCGCGCTCCCGGTTCATGCCGCCGACGTTGCGTCGTCGCGCGGCGCGCGTTCCGCCATTGCGAGAGCGCGCATGCGGAAAGCGAATTCCGCCGCGAGCATCAGAAAGCAAGGCGACATCGGTGCGAAGATCCACCACTCCGGCATAACCAGCGTCTTGATCGACAACGAGCCGCCCGCATAGCTGGCCCAGGTGACCTTCACGGCGAACGCCACGAAAAACAGGCAGCAAACGAAGCCGGCAATGTCGCCGATCCATTCCAGCACCCAGCCGACCCGCGGCGGCAGCATGCGCAGCACAATATCGATGCGGATGTGCTGGCCGCGGCGCAAGAGCGCCGGGGCGGCGAGGATCGTCATGAGATAGAGCGCGTATTCGGAAAGTTCGTTGCTCGGCGGGACGCCGCCGAGCCCGACATTGCGCAGTAGAACGTCAACGCCGATGAGGAACGTCATCGCAAGGAGCAGCGTGCAGGCGACAATCAGCATGCCGTCGAGCAGCCGCCCGTATTGCTCTGCGAGCCGCTCCATGCCGTGCTCCGCTCGAGACCTAAGATGCTACTTGGCGAAGAACGTGCGCAGCTTCGGCCCGTTTTCCGGGCTCTGCCGGATCACACCGTCCCAGCCGGCCTTGTAGGCCTCGTCGACATAGCGCTTCGTGTTCGCCGCGTCGAAGGCGATCGCCTGAATGCCGGCCTTCGCCTGCCGCTCGGTCTCCGCGGCGTTCTCCTTCTTGAACTCCGGCACCGCCTCGGCCTCGGCCTGCTGCGCCGCTTTCTGGAGCACGGCCTTCTGCTTGTCGTTCAGCTTGTCCCAGACGCCCTTGTTGATGAGGATCGAAACTTCGGCCGAATAGAAGCCCGGGTCGACGCGATACTTCGTGCGCTCGTTCCAGCCGAGATCGAACACACCGGTGATCGGCCAGCCATAGCCATCGACGACGCCACGCTCGAGCGCCGTGTAGACCTCGCCTGGCGCGGTCTGCACCACCGTGCCGCCGAGCGCCTGGAAGAAGTCGCGATAGACCGGCGTGATGCGCAGCTTGAGGCCCTTGAGGTCCGGCCCGTCGATCTTCTTGTTGAGATAGAGATGGAACGGATTGTCGTCGACGACGCGCGCAAGGAAGACGGCGTTCAGCTTCTGCGCGTAGAGTTGCGCCATCAGATCGAAGCCGCCGTTCTTGCGCAACTCCGCCATCGGCCGTTGCGTCAGTTTCCACGCGTCGGCCTCCGGCATCAGGTTGGTGTAGAAGGCGCCGGTGACGTTGGCGATGTCGACGACGCCGTTCTTGAGCGCGTTGCCGACCTCGAAGGGCGGCATCGCCTTCGGTCCGCCGATATAATTGATGTGGACGACGCCCTTCCCCTCGGCGTTGACCCGCTCGATGAACTTCTCGAAGCCGCGCGAATAGGTCGTCTTCTCGGCAAAGGAGGTAACCCCGCGCAGCGTGACCTCTTGCGCATCGGCGGCGCTCAGAAGGCCGATTGCGGCCACCAGCGCCAATCCAGCATGTCTGAGCATCGAAACCTCCCCGAGAGCCGCGTTATTCGCGTGTTCCCGCGGACATTGGCCCCGCCAAAAGGCGAGGTCAATGGCGCGCGCCACATGAGTCCGTCCGTGGGCGGCGCGGTTCACAAAGAGGGCCCCGGCCACTATTGTCCTGAAAACGCAGGCGGCATGCTGCCGCACTGCCCGGAGCCGAACCATGGCCGAACGGTCATTTGCCCGAGAAGTGCGCGACCTTGAACTCGGTGAAGGCCAGGAGTTCCGGGGCGAAGGCATATTGGCGCTGACCAAGGCGCTGCTGCAGTCGGGCGTCGGTTATGTCGGTGGCTATCAGGGCGCGCCGATCTCGCATCTGATGGACGTGCTCTCTGACGCGCAGGAATTGCTCGGCAAGCTCGGCGTACAGTTCTCCGCTTCGGCGTCGGAAGCCGCCGCTGCTGCCTCTCTGTCGGCGTCGATGATGTATCCGATCCGCGGCGCGGTGACGTTCAAGTCGACCGTCGGCACCAACGTCGCCTCGGACGCGCTCGCCAACCTGGCGTCCAGCGGCGTCACCGGCGGCGCGCTGATCATCGTCGGGGAGGATTACGGCGAAGGCTCCTCGATCATGCAGGAGCGCTCGCACGCCTTCGCGATGAAGTCGCAGATCTGGCTGCTCGACCCGCGCCCCGACCTGCCGTCGATCGTGAAATCGGTCGAGGACGGTTTCCAGCTTTCGGAAGCGTCGAGCACGCCGGTGATGCTCGAACTCCGCATCCGCTCGTGCCACGTACACGGCTCGTTCATCGCCCAGGATAACAAGCGGCCGGCCTACACGCTGGCGCAGGCGCTGAACGCGCCGGTGCGCGACGTCAACAAGATCGTGCTGCCGCCCGCCTCCTACGTGCAAGAAAAAGAGAAGATCGAGAAGCGCTGGCCGGCCGCCGTTGCCTTCATCAAGGAGCGCAAGCTCAACGAGACCTTCGACGGCGACCTCGCTGACATCGGCATCGCGCTTCAGGGCGGCATGTATAATGGCGTCATGCGCGCGCTGCAGCGGCTTGGACTGGCCGACATCTGGGGTAAGACGCGTGTCCCGCTCTACGTGATGAATGTGACCTACCCGCTGATCGACGACGAGCTTGCCGAATTCTGCGCGTCGAAGCGTGCGGTGCTGATCGTCGAAGAAGGCCAGCCCGACTTCATCGAGCAGGCGGTCAACACCATCCTGCGCCGCCGCGACATCAACACGCGTCTGTTCGGCAAGGACGTGCTGCCGATGGCCGGCGAATACACGCCCGACGTGATGCTCAAGGGCGTGCGCGCCTTCGTGTCGGCCGCCGCGCCCGGCGCGCTTGCAGACAGCGACCGCGCGCCGAACATGCCCGCGATCGCCGACGATCCGCGCATCAAGGCGCTTGCGGGCGCTGTGCCGCCGCGGCCGCCCGGCTTCTGCACCGGGTGCCCGGAGCGGCCGATCTTCGCGGCGATGAAGCTGGTCGAAAAGGAGCTCGGCCCGCATCACATCGCGGCCGACATCGGCTGCCACCTGTTCTCGATCCTGCCGCCGTTCAACATCGGCGCCTCGACGATGGGCTACGGCCTTGGCCCTGCTTCGGCGGCGGCGTTCAACGTGCCGTCGGCGAAGAAATCGATCTCGTTCATCGGCGACGGCGGCTTCTGGCACAACGGGCTGACCACGAGCATCGGCAACGCCGTCTACAACAAGCATGACGGCGTGATCGTCGTGGTCGACAACTACTACGCCTCGGCGACCGGCGGGCAGGACGTGCTGTCCTCACGCGCCGACAATGTCAGCCGCTCGACCAAGCATCCGATCACCAAGGCGGTCGAAGGCGTCGGCGCAACCTGGGTGCGGCAGATCGACCGCACCTACGACGTCGCCAAGATGCGCGACACGCTAAAAGAGGCGCTGACGACGCGCGAGCCGGGGCCGAAGGTCATCGTCGCCTCGTCGGAATGCATGCTTAACCGCCAGCGGCGCGAGAAGCCGCTGTTCGCCAACGCGGTGAAGGGCGGCCAGCGCATGGTGCGCGAGCGCTACGGCGTCGACGAGGACGTCTGCACGGGCGATCACGCCTGCATTCGCCTGTCGGGGTGTCCGTCGCTGTCGGTCAAGCGCACGGACGATCCCTTGAAGGACGACCCTGTCGCGGCGGTCGACAATTCCTGCGTCGGCTGCGGCAATTGCGGCGAGGTCGCGGAAGCCGCCGTGCTGTGCCCGTCCTTCTACCGCGCCGACATCGTGCACAATCCGACAGGCTTCGAGCGATTCGTCGCGCGAATTCGCGCCGGCATCATCGGCTGGCTGCAGGCGCGGCGCGCGAAGCGCATGCCGGTCTATTCGTGATCCGATGAACGTCGACTCCTCCCGCGTCGCGCTCGACACCACGAAGCCGCTCGCCATCGCCGTGCTGGCCATGGGCGGCCAGGGCGGCGGCGTGCTGGTCGACTGGATCGTCGCGCTGTGCGAGGCGCAGAAGTGGGTTGCGCAGTCGACCTCGGTGCCGGGCGTCGCGCAGCGCACCGGCGCGACCGTCTATTACATTGAGGCGCTGCCGCTGCCGGCCGGTGCGCCGGAGGGCCTCAAGCCGGTGCTGTCGCTGATGGCGGTGCCGGGCGAGGTCGACGTTGTCATCGGTGCCGAGTTCATGGAAGCGGGCCGCGCCATCCAGCGCGGGCTGGTAACGCCGGATCGCACGACGCTCATCGCATCGACGCACCGCGCCTATGCCGTGGTCGAGAAGCAGACACCCGGAGACGGCATCGGCGATTCCAATACGGTCGTCGCCGCGGCCGAGGCGGCGGCGAAGCGACTCGTCGCCTTCGACATGGCGGCCGCGGCGGAACAGAGCGGTGCGGCGATCTCGGCGGTCATGTTCGGCGCGCTGGCCGGCGCCGGCGCCTTGCCCTTCCCGCGCGAGGCCTATGAGGCGACGATTCGGAGCGCCGGTATCGGCGTCGAGGCAAGCCTGCGCGGCTTTGCGCTTGGTTACGAGCGGGCAAAGGCGCCAATGGCGCTGCCGGCGGAAGCACCACCGAAGACCGCGCCGGCCGTCGCAACGCCCGGCAAGAGCTATGCCGCGCTGCTGGCGCGGGCGCGCGCGGCGCTCCCGGCACAGACGCACGAGATGCTGGCGGCCGGATTGCAGCGCGTCGTCGACTTCCAGGATATTGCTTATGGCGAAGAGTATCTCGCGCTACTCGGCGACATTCTGAAACGCGACAATGCGTCGAAGCATTACGCGCTGACGGCCGCGGCGGCGAAGTATCTCGCCGTGACCATGGCCTATGACGACGTCTACCGCGTCGCCGACCTGAAGACCCGCGCCTCGCGCTTTGCCCGCGTCCGCGGCGAGATCGGCGTGCCGGACGATCAGCTCGTGCACACGACCGAGTTCATGCATCCTCGCATGGACGAGGTCGCCGGCTCGCTGCCGGCCGGGCTCGGGCGTTTCATCGAGAGCCGCCCGTCCCTGTTCCGCGCGCTCGACCGCATCGTCAATCGCGGCCGCCGCGTGAAGACCACGACCTTGCGCTGGTTCCTGCCGCTCTACGTCATGGCCGGCATGAAGCGCTTCCGCCGCGGCACGTTGCGCCACAAGAACGAGGTCGCGCACCGCGACGCCTGGCTTTCGCGCGTGCACGAAGCCGCAGCGCGCGACTACGATCTCGCCGTCGAGCTCGTCAACACGCGGCGACTGGTGAAGGGCTATTCCGACACGCATGCGCGCGGCCTGTCGAAGTTCGACCGTGTCATGGCCGCGGCCGCAAAACTCGAAGGCCGTTCCGACGCCGCGGAATGGGTGCGGCGCCTGCGCGAAGCGGCGCTCAAGGACGAGGACGGCGCCGCGCTCGACGGTGCGCTGAAGACCGTCGACAGCTTCTTATATTAGATCACGATCGAGCCGACGCTGGAGCCGCCGCAGACATAGAGCGTCTGGCCGGTGACGAAGCTGTTTTCCGGATCGGCGAAGAACATCACCGCGCGCGCGACGTCGTCGCTGCGGCCGAGGCGTTTCACCGGGATCGCGGCGGCGAGCGTCTGCTCGCGCGGATCTCCGGGCGGGATGACGCCGCGGAACATGTCGGTGTCGCCGATCGGCCCCGGCGCCACGGCGTTGACGGTGATGCCTGAAGGCGCGAGCTCGAGCGCCCAACTCCGCGTGAGACCAATGACGCCGGCCTTGGTCGAACCGTAGGCGGTGCGATTGGCGAGGCCCAGCGCGCCGCGCGTCGACATCAGCACGATGCGGCCGAAGCGGCGCTCCTTCATGCCCGGCAGCACCGCCTGCGTCAGGGTCAGCGCCGCGCCGAGATGCAGTTGGGCCAGCGCCTGCAGGTCCTCAATCTTCGTCTCTTCGATCGAGGCGGGCCGGATCGTCCCGGCATTGTGCACGAGGTGCGTGATCTTGAAACGGGCGGCGACGCCGCCGGCCGCCTTGGCCAACGCGGCATTGTCAAACAGGTCGACCGCGAGCGCATGCAATTTCGCGTGCGTCGCTTGCGGCGCCTGCCGGTCCAGCACCACGACCTCGTAACCGCCGTCGAGCAGCGCGCGCACGATCGCCGCGCCGATGCCGGACGCGCCGCCGGTGACGATGGCGACGTTGCCGCTCATGCCCCCTCCTCGATCAGCGCCAGCACGCGCAGCGGGCTGCCCGAGCCCTGCTTGATCTTGAGCGGCGCCGAGACGATCACCGCGCCTTTCGGCGGCAGCTTGTCGAGGTTGGTCAGGCACTGGAGGCCGTAGCGGCCCTTGCCGTGCATGTAGAAATGCGCCGGGTACGGCGGATTGAAATGCTGCGCCTGGCCGTAATCCGTGCCGATGGTCTCGGTGCCGAAGCCGTGCACGTCGCGCTCCTCGACCAGCCACTTCACCGTCGCTGGTTCCGGGCCCGGCGTGTGCGCGCCGTCCTCGCCCATGCCGGCATATTCGCGGAACGGCTTCTTCGACCAGTCGGTGCGCAAGAGTACCCAGTCGCCGGCGGCGATGCGGCCGTTCTTCTTTTCCCACGCCTCGATGAAGTCGACGGTCACGACGAAGTCCGGATCGGCGCTCTCCTTCGAGCAGTCGATGACCGAAGCCGGCGCGATGAAGTTGCGCGGGTCGATCGTGTCGACGGCGTTGTTCGGCAGGTCCTTGCCGGAGATCCAGTGGATCGGCGCGTCGAAATGCGTGCCGGCATGTTCGGAGACCGAGAAATTGTTCCAGTACCAGGCCGGGCCGCGCTCGTCATAGCGCGAGATCTCCTCGATGCGGAATGGCGCCGCCTGTCCGAACTCCGGCGGCAGCACGATGGTCGGGAATTCCTGCGTCAGGGTCGCGGTGAGATCGACGACGCGGATCGAGCCCTGCGTCACACGCCGCGCGAACGTGAGAAGATCGGAGGCCATGTTCTCTCCTTACCCTGCGATCTCGCGCTCGAGCGCCTTGGGATTGACCGCGAGCCGTGCGCGGATGTCCTCGGCGATATCACCGACGAAGAGGTCTTCGACGCCGCGCTGGAGCGCCTGCACCACCGCTTTGGCCAAAGCCGACGGCGCCACTTTCGGCGGCGGCACGGTCTGGAACCACTCGGTCTCGAGCGGGCCGAAGAACACGTTGACCACCTTGACGCCGCCGGGCCGCAGCTCGGCACGCAGGCACTGCGCCGCCGACAGGCACGCTGCCTCCGCCGCCGAATAGGCGCCGTAGGCCGGCCAGTTCATCAGCGCGTGCACGGACAGGAGATTGACGAAGGCGGCGGCGGAATTGACGCCGTCCGCGCCGCGCGAGCGCATCGCCGGGCCAAAGGCCTGCGCCAGCCGCATCAGGCCGAAATAGCGCACGTCCATCTCCTCGCGCGCCACCGTGAGGCCGTGCCGCTGCATGACGCCGCCGGGCCGCACGTGCTCGGCGGTGTTGACGACTATGTCGATGCGGCCGCCGTTCTGCTCGGCCTGCTCGGTGCACGACTCCGAGTCGGTGACGTCGAGCGGCACGATCTCGACCTTGTCGATCTTGCGCAAGCTCGCCTCGCCCGCGAAGGGCTTCCACGGATCGGCAATGCCGACGAAGACGATGTTGGCCCCGGCCTCGGAGAAGGCCTTGGCCATCGCCTGCCCGACCGCGGTGCGGCCGTCGGTGATCAGCACGCGACGGAATTTCGGATCGCAGGTCATCTCGCGCAGTTGCGGATCGTCGGCCATGTGGGGGGTGTCTTTCTCCGGCAGCGCGATGAGCACGGGCGCGCCGCCCTTGTCGAGCTTGAGATCGAGACGCACGCGCGCGCCCTCTTCGACGTCGCCATGAAGATGGGAGAGCACGACTGGCCCGGCGTCGAGCTTCGTCAGTCCCGCGCGCCAGGGCGTGCGCTCACGGAAATAGGGATCGGTCGACGTCTGGATGGTGGTCTCGGCGAGCACCGTGCCACGATTATCGACCGGCACGAACGGCACGCGCGGCGACAGGCACTTCGGGCAGGCGTCGCGCG
>Ga0310810_10002558_pt1 | contig 19605 bp, 23 predicted proteins | sample NCmetagenome_FD_207641 | JGI IMG/M metagenome (GOLD analysis project Ga0310810, IMG submission 207641) | Soil microbial communities from experimental microcosm in Duke University, North Carolina, United States - NC | ecosystem: Engineered > Artificial ecosystem > Soil microcosm > Unclassified ...
GCTTCGCCCGCTCGCGCCGGCCGGTGGCGCACGCCGGTGAGACGTTGCCTCACCGGCGCCCGGCACCGATTGGTCGAACGTCGTGGAGCGTCCCAACCACCCCTTCGACACGCGCGCGATGACCACGTGATCACCTCTACTGCACCGGTGACGTCCGATCTCGATCGGTGTGTGGGATGTTGCGCAGCTTCTCGGGGTTGACCACCGCGTAGAGCTGATGAATGCGGTGCTCCCTCACGTCGAAGATCAGCACCGCAACGGGATGCGCACGGTCGTACACCACGAGTCCAGGCTCGCCGTTGATTCGCATCGGACGCAGCGCGGACGTGGCAGCGAAGCGCCCCAGCGCGGCGACGATGTGGTTCGCGACCGCGACGGCTCCATGAATCGGCCGATCTGCCGCGCCAGCTTTCCCGCCGGAGTCGGAGTAGAGCGTGATGTCCTTCGCGAGCACGGTCAGCATCCGGTCGACGTCTCCAGTACGCGCCGTGCTGCTGAACGCCTCGGTCAGGCGCGTTGCCTCCACCGGATCGGGCTCGAAGCGGCGACGCGGTGAGCCGAGATGCCTCCGGGCCCGTGAGAGCAGCTGCCGACAGTTGACCTCCGTGCGATCGACGATCCGCGCGATCTCCGCGTGCTCGAAGTCGAACACGTCGTGCAGCAGGAGGACCGCTCGCTCGACGGGTGCGAGTCGCTCGAGCAGGATCAGGAACGCCATCGAGAGCGACTCGGCGAGCTCGAGCGGCTCGGAGAGATCGGCGGTGCGTTCCGTCGCCAGCGGCTCCGGGAGCCAGGGTCCGACGTACACTTCCCGTCTGACCCGCGCAGCGTGAAGGAAATTGATCGCCAGTCGGGTGACGATCGTCGTGAGGAAGGCCCGCGGGGAGCGGAGCTCGCCGGAGACCTCCTGCCAGCGCAGGTAGGCCTCCTGCACGATGTCCTCCGCGTCGGCAACGCTGCCCACCATCCGGTACGCGACGGAGAAGAGCTGAGGCCGTGCATCGTCGAAGACCGATGCGCGAGCGTGCTGCGCGGCTTCCCTTTCGCCGGCCGGCCCGTCGGGTCGTCCAACGCCGCGTCGAGCGGCGTCCGGGAGGGGCGACTCTCCGCGCGTACCTTCGGCGACCCTCATTGCGATCGCGCGCTCGCGGGCTGCCGCGTCGGGACGTTGATCCGGTTCCAGAAGTTGATCAGCGCCACGTTGAGGACGAGGGAGGCGAGTCCCGTCTCGTCGTAGTTTCGCGCAGCCTCCGTCCAGATCGCATCGGGCACGGGATCCGGCCGGTCGCCGACGCGCGTCGCGGCTTCGGTGAGCGCGAGCGCTGCGCGCTCCGCCTCGGTGAACGACAGCGCCTCGCGCCAGGCGGCGACGGCGAACAGCCTCTCTTCGCTCTCGCCGGCCCGTCTGGCGTCTCTGCTGTGCATGTCGACGCACACGCTGCAGCCGTTGATCTGACTCGCGCGCACATGGACCAGGTGGAGAGTGCGCTGCGGCACACCGCTGCGTTGCGCGATGGTGCTGAGCTCGGCCGCCGCCTTCAGCGCGCCGGGGATGACCACGATCGGGTTCTTCATTCGGGGGTCCACGTTACGTCGTCTCCGGGAGTGTCGGTTTCTCATGTCGAGCCATTCGGCGATGACATGACCGGATTCGCCGTGCGTGTGTGACAGCCCGCGTGGTCAGGCCATCGCACCCCGTCGTGTGCGCGTGGGCGCGGTGCGCGCTCAGCCCGCCGGCCCCTGCGGCGCGGGGCAGGAAATGTCCTCGACGAGCCGCCACACGCCGTCGGCCTGTCGCTTCCAGAGAGTCGCGAACCGAACGACGGCCGGCTCCGCTGCGCCGGGGAGCGCCAGTGCGACGGTGCCACGCATGTAGCCGACGTCGCCGCCACTCTCGGCCTGTTCGAGCATGATCGTGCGGCGCACCCCGGTTGACCGCGCCCGTTCGCTCGCCAGTTGCCAGAAGCGCTCGATCGGGGCACGCCCTCGCAGCGTCGGAGTCCCCGTCGCCACGAGGCGGGCATCCTCGGCGTAGCAGGCCGCCATCTCGCGGTACTTGGCGGCATCGAACCAGTCTGTCCAGTCGCGGAGGAACGCCTCCACGTGCACGGGATCGAAGCTCGTCAGTCCGTTCATCGTTGCTCGTCCCTCCGTGTCAGGGTGGGAATGGTCGTGTGGCGCCCGAGGCTCAGCCTTCCGGCTGGAGCGTCGCATTGAGGGTGCGGAGCGCCGCGGCCATCGTGCGGCCGGACGGCGCGCGCGCGGGATCCACGAGCCACTGGGTCACGACGCCCAGCAGCAGCGCTTGGAAGAAGGCGCCGGTCGTGCGGGTGCGGGTGGCGCTCGCGTTCGTGCCGTCGCCGCCGAACGCCGCCGCGATGCGCTCCCGCCCGCGCGCGAGCGCCTCGCCGAGCAGCGCCCGCACCTCGGGCGAGCGCTCGACCTGGGCGAGCGCTTCGATGAGCGACAGCCAGAGCGGCCGGTGCGCCTCGAACGAGTCGATGATCTGTGTCCACGCTCGCTCGAACCGCGCGTACGGGTCGCGCGCGCGCGGGCGCGTTGCGCGGATCGACTCCTGCAGCCGGTCGCCCCACTCCTCGATCGCATCCGCGAGCGCGGCGTTGAGCAGCGCCTCCTTGGAGCCGAAGTGATAGCCGATCGAAGCGAGGTTGGTCCCCGAGGCCGCGACGATGTCGCGGGCGGTGGTGTGCGCGTATCCGCGCTCGTAGAGGCAGCGCTTGGCGCCGTCCAGGAGCGCGTCGCGGTGTCCCATGTGCCGACTCGCGCGGTGCGTCACTCGTCGCAGGAGGTGGAATGACGGGCTGGCCTTGTGGCGCGGCCCCGTGGCGTTTTATACATACGTATGTCTATCCCCGGTCCGTTTCCGCGGCAAGCCCCGCGCGGCGCGGCTCGGACGACGCCACGCCGACGCAACCGGTACGATGCCCGATGGATTCAGCGCCCCCGACGCACTCGCCACCATGCCGGCGGTCGAGATCGCACGCCTGGTGACGACCGGAGCGCTCTCGGCGATCGAGGTCGTGGAGCGCACCATCACGCGCATCGGGGAGCGCAACGGAGTCCTCAACGCCGTCACGGAGTCCATGGCCGACACCGCGCGGCGGAGCGCCGCCGAGATCGACCGCAAGCGCCGCGCAAGTGAACCGATCGGTCCGCTGGCCGGTGTGCCCTTCTCCGTGAAGAGCAACATCGACGTCGCGGGCAGCGCGACGACGCACGGGATCGCGGCACTCCGGAACGCGATCGCCCCGACGGATGCGCCGGTCGTCGAGCGCCTGCGCCGCGCGGGAGCGATCCCGATCGCGCACACCAACATGCCCGACCTCTCCGTGCGCTTTCATACGTCCAGCCAGCTCCACGGCGACACCGTGAATCCGTGGGACGCGAGGTTGACTCCTGGAGGATCGAGCGGTGGCGACGGCGTCGCCGTGGCAACCGGCATGTCGGCCCTCGGCGTGGGCAACGATGCGGGGGGGTCGGTGCGCGTTCCCGCGCTCTTCGCCGGCGTTTCCGCGCTGAAGCCGACGACCGGGCGCCTGCCTTCCGATCGCAGCATCGGCCCACGAGACCTGACCTTCGCGTCGCAGGTCGTCCCCGTCGAAGGATTCCTCGCTCGCACGGTCGCCGACCTGAGGATCGCCCTCGCCGTCGCGGCGGGTCCGCATCCGCGCGATCCGCGCGCGCTCCCCGCGCCGCTGAGCGGGCCCGCGCCCCGCACGCCCACGACCGTGGGTGTCGTCGTGGACCCCGGCGGGATGGGCGTGCACGCCGGCGCGGAGACCGCCGTGCACACCGCGGCGCGTGCGCTCGAGGCAGCCGGCTACCGCCTGGACTTCATCGACGTGCCGCGCCTCGAGGAAACGCTGGCCGCCTACGGAGGCCTCATCATGACGGAGTTCGCCCAGGCGTGGCCGACGATGCAGCGGCTCCTCGGTCCGAATGGGAGGCGGTACATCGAGCTCGCGATGGAGCTCGGGAAGCCCCGCGATCTCGTCGGATACCTCGAGCTCACGGCCGTACGGCACGGGCTGCAGCGCGCCTGGACGGAGCTCCTCGACACGCATCCCGTGATCCTCGGTCCCGTCTACACGGGTCCCGTGCCTCCGGCGAACTACGACATTCAGGGCCTCGAAGAGCACGCGAGCTGCGGGCGCGCGCTGCGCCTGTGCAGCGCAACGAGCTTCGTCGGCCTCCCGGCGGTCTCGGTGCCGGTTGGGCTCACGGACGGCGTTCCGCAAGGCGTCCAGGTCATCGCGAACTACTTCCGCGAGGACCTCTGCCTCGAAGCTGCCGAGGCAATCGAGGCACACGCGGGGTTCACCCTCGAGCGAATCGCCGCATGAGTCGCGGGGGACCGGCACTCTACGATCCGATCGCCGCCTCGTACGCGGCCCGCGTCGATGCCGCGCCGTTCAACGCATGCTACGAGCGGCCCGCGATGGTGAACCTCCTGCCAGCGGTAAGGAATCGCCGCGTGCTCGATGCGGGCTGCGGCTCGGGGTGGTACGCCGAGCAGCTCGTCGCTCTGGGGGCGCATGTGACCGCGCTCGACGCGAGCCCCGCCATGATCGCGTACGCGCGGGCGCGGCTCGGCACACGGGCGGCTTTCCACGTCGCGGATCTCGCGCAGCCGCTCACCTGGCTCGCCGATGCGAGCACCGATCTGGTCATCGCGCCACTGGTCCTGCATTACCTCGAAGCGTGGGGGCCGACGCTGCGTGAGTTCGCGCGCGTGCTCCGTCCCGGCGGCCGGCTGCTGTTCTCCACTCATCATCCGGGCACGGAGGCCGAGCGGCTGTCTGTCACGCGCTACTTCGCCGTGGAGCCCGTCGACGAGACGTTGCCCGGCGTCGGGCCGGTGCGGTTCTTCCGCCGGCCGCTCACCGCGATCTTCGACGCGCTCGCCGACGCGGAGTTCCTCGTGGAGCGCGTGGTGGAGCCCGGCCCCACCGCGGCGCTCCAGACGCTGGATCCCGCCGCCTTCGATCGCGTGTCGCGGCGGCCCGCCTTCCTGATCGTCCGCGCCCGGCGCGACGAGCCGACGAATCACATCACATGACCGTGCAACGTGACGCGCCCGCCCGCGCCGGCAAGCGGCCGGGCAGGATCCAGGTGGAGGCATCGATCCTGATCCACGCGCCGGCGGAGCGACTGGCCGCGCTCTACCTCGATCACGCACACTGGTCGCGGCTCTTTCCGAAAACGATTCGCGGAGTGCGGCTCGTGCGACAGTCTCCCGCCGAGACCGTGGTGGAGGTGGATGACCGCACGGCGGGGCCGGTGGTCAACGTGATCCGTCCTCGATCGGCGCGCGAGATCTCCCTGGAGGAGTTCAAGCCGAAGTTCGACGCGACGTTCCGCAATTCCTTCGAGCCGACGCCCGACGGTACGCGGTATCGCGTGACGGCCGACGTGCGCCTCAAGCGTCCGTTCGCCGTGCTCGCGCCCTTCCTGCACGGGTACGTACGCCGCTCCATTCGACGGTACGTGCTGGAGCCCATGCGCACGTACGCCGAGCGCGAGTCGCACCAGCACGTAGTCGACGCCTTCGGATGACCGCACGTTTTGTGGAGCTCGATGCGATCGCACCATGTCGGCGGCGCGCGACTGCCGGTTCTGGCCGCTCGGTCGAATGCCATGATCACATAGGCAAGAAGGCGAAGCGCCCGTCTCCACAGAGAGAAGACGGGCGCCACGCCTCACAAAGTTGTTCTTGATAGCAGGGGCGGGACTCGAACCCGCGACCCCGGCATTCTGAGGACTGTAGGACTGTCTCTAAGTCTATATGCTGGACCGCGCTCCCTCTGTAGTGCCGCGCACGTGCGCCGCGATACGCCGCCGAGAACCGCCGAGCATAGTGCCACTCATGGTGCCAGCTTGGAAGCGGCCTTTTCTTCTCGCCACCGCCTTCAGGCCATGAACTGAAGCGCGTCTCGCTGGGGGCCGATTTTGACGACGGTGCCGTTCAAGGGGTGAGCTCATCGACGCGCGGGGGACATAGATGCTCCCCGTAGGAGCACAGGACGCAGCAGTCCCCGTCCTTGGGCCGGAGCAGCGTGCGGCAGCTTGGGCACTCGTAGAAGTAGACGCACGCGTTAGCCGGCGTCGGTACGAGGGAGACGTGTGCGCAGTCTGGGCATGTCAAATGCGTGTCCATGGCCATAACTGAATCTACGCCTGTGCTGGACATCTCTGCTCCCTCAACCCGCCTCCGGCCCAGAACGGGCCCAGCCACTCCAGTGTCGCTGGACCTTCATGGACTCCCAGTTGCTCGAGGACACGGCGGAGCGTCGCACGGCACGACGAAGTATCGCGGAAACGCTCAGGCCCATTGGGGCGGGCGAGGTCCAGTGATCGTCAGGTCGGGATGTAACACGCGCCTGCTCCGCACTCGCAACTCGTCAAACTCAGTCTCCCTTCTGAGAAGCGGGATCACTGACCTCGCAGCGCAGCGACGCGAGGGCCCGATGCCACTCCCCCTCGTGGCTCGGCTTCCGCGCCCGGAAGTTGATGCCGACCGTGCCGAACTTCGCGGCGTTCGACGCCTGCGGCGCGCCGCTGAACACGTCCGCACGCCAGGTGATCTCGAAGTCCACGAATCCCGCGGCGACGACCGTCGCCTCGAGCTCTGCTTCCAGCAGAGCGCCGGCGATTCACCCCTTCCAGAGGTCGATGTTGCGCTTCGCGCCGTCACCGACGGACTTCTCGACGAGAATGTCGCCGATCTGCAGTCGGCCCCCAGGCTTGAGCACGCGCGCCATCTCGCCGAGGCCCGCGAGCTTGTCCGGAAAGAGGTTCAGCACCCCGTTCGAGATGACAACGTCCGCCCACGCGTCCGGGACCGGCAGCGCCTCGGCCACGCCGTGGCGGAACTCGACGTTGTCGACGCCCGCCTCGTCGGCGCTCCGGCGCGCGCGGTCGAGCATCTGGGGCGTCATGTCGACGCCGACGACGGCGCCCTGCGGGCCCACCATACGCGCGGCGATCAAGCTGTCGAGACCAGCGCCACAGCCGACGTCGACCACGCGCTCCCCTGGTCGTAGCGCACCCATAGCGAAAGGATTGCCAGTACCGGCGAGTGAGGCGACAGACGCCTCGGGGATGCCCTCTAGCCATGCGTCCTCGTAGCCGAGGAGACGCGCGAGCGGTCGACCGGTGTGGAAGTGGAAGCCGCGCTCAGGCTCCGTGGCGACCAGCGCGTACTCCTCCTGGATCGCGGCACGCAGCTGCGCGACGTCGAGATTCGCGATGGGACGGGCGGCGCCTGGCACGTCGGCGCGGGCATTGGGTGTGACGGTCACGGCTAACCCTCCTCGGCGGGGAGAAGTGTTGCGGGCGCCGCCACGTCGGCCTTGCCGCGGCGGCTTTCCGCCATTATTCTAACGAACATTAGAATTGTCAACCCCGCCGATGAGCCATCGCGACTTCAAGGACCCCCTCTACGCCGAGTTCGCCCGGATCGGCCACGCTGTCTCGACGCCGAAGCGGATCGAGCTCCTCGACCTCCTCGCCCAGGGCGAGAAGACGGTGGAGACGCTCGCCGAGCAGTCGGCGACGCCGGTGAAGAACACGAGCGCTCATCTGCGTGTCCTCAGGCAGGCACGCCTCGTCGAGACGCGGCGCGACGGCACGCACATCTACTACCGCCTCGCGGACGACGAGGTCTTTCGCTTCCTCCGCGGCCTGCAGACGCTTGGCCAGAGCCGTCTCGCCGAAGTCGAGCAGGTCACGCACACGTACCTGACCAGCCGTGACGAGCTGGAACCCGTGACGCTCGCGGAGCTCAGACGCCTGATGCGCGCCGGCGACGTCACCGTGATCGACGTGCGCCCGCACGACGAGTACGAGGCGGGGCACATCGCCGGCGCGCTCTCGGTGCCCGTCGCGGAGCTTGCGCGGCGGATACGCGAGCTGCCGAAATCGCGCGACGTGATCGCCTACTGCCGCGGCCCCTACTGCGTCTACTCGCTCGAGGCAGTCACGCTGCTGAACAAGCGCGGCTATCGCGCCCGTCGCACGGAAGAAGGCTTCCCCGACTGGCGGATCGCGGGACTACCCGTCGCCCGCGGCGCGTGAGCCGTCCGGAAGGCACCCTGATCGCTCCGTCATCTTTGATCTCGCCGAGACTCTCGAATGATCCTCCGTCCATACCTGCACACGGATCCCGCCGTCGCGATCTCCTACCTCTTTGGCTGCGGCGGCAAGGCCGCGGGCGCCGTGGTCGATCCGGTGGAGTCGCCCGACTTCTACCTGCGTGAGGCGCAGGCACTCGGCCTCGCGATCCGCTACGTCGTGGACACGCATGTCCACGCCGATCACCTGTCGACGGGACGCGCGCTCGCTGAGGCTGCGAGTGCCGAGTACGTGCTGCACGAGAGTGCGGGCGCGGAGTATCCATTCCACGCGGTGCGCGACGGCGATCAGCTCGCGCTTGGCAACGTGACCGCCACCGTGTGGCACGTCCCCGGGCACACGCCCGAGCATCTGGCGCTCGTGCTCGCGGACCGCACCCGCGGCCAGGAGCCCTGGCTCGTCTTCACGGGGCATACACTGATGGTGGGCGATCTCGGACGCACGGAGCTCGCCGCGTCGGCCGAGTCGGGCGCCCGCGCGCTCGCCGCGAGTGCAGAACGCCTCCGTACCCTCCCGGACCACGTGCTGGTGTTGCCGGGCGCGTTCTCCGGCTCAGTATGCGGGCGTGGTCTCAGCGGAAACCCGGTCTCGACCGTCGGCTTCGAGCGACGCTTCAACCGGGCATTCAGCGTGACGGATGCGGAGACGCTCGTCGCGCTCATGCTGCGCGACATTCCGCCGCGCCCGCCCCGCGCCGCGGAGATCCGGGCCGTCAACATGGGAACGACAGAATCGCTCGCGGGCGCGTGAGCGTGCAGACGGTGGCCCCGGCGGCAGGCCCCGAGTCGGTGGCGCGCGCCGCCGTGTCCGTTCCGACGCTCGGCTTGCGCCAGAACTGGCGGCAGTTCGCACTCCTGGTCCTGGTCAACGCCTTCGTCGGCGCGATGGTGGGCCTCGAGCGGAGCGTCCTCCCGCTGCTCGGCGAGCGGGAGTTCGGCCTCGCCTCCAGGACTGCCGCGCTGTCGTTCATCGCGACGTTCGGCGTCGTGAAGGCGTTGACGAATGTGTTCGCCGGACGCATGAGCGACCGCTTCGGCCGCAAACACGTCCTCGTCCTTGGGTGGCTGTTCGCCCTGCCGGTGCCTTTCCTCATCATCTGGGCCCCGACGTGGGGGTGGATCGTCGCGGCGAACGTGCTCCTCGGCATCAATCAAGGGCTGGCGTGGTCGACGGCCGTGATCATGAAGATCGACCTCGTGGGCCCCCGACAGCGCGGATTGGCGATGGGGCTCAACGAGTTCTCCGGGTACCTCGCCGTCGCGCTCTCGGCGTTGGCGACCGGTGTGATCGCGAGCCGCTATGGCCTGCGACCACAGCCCTTCTATCTGGGGATCGCGTTCGCGGCCGCCGGGCTCGCGCTCAGCGTGCTCTTCGTGCGGGACACGACCGCCCACGTCCGCGCCGAGGCACGGACGGACGCGCGGCCCTCGGCCTCCCCGACCAGCGGATCGGGTGTCGACCGGCCGGCACCGTCGTTCCGCGAGCTGTTCGCGCGCGGCACCTGGCGAGACCCAGCGCTCTCCAGCGCGAGCCAGGCGGGACTCGTGAACAACCTGAACGACGGGCTCGCGTGGGGACTGTTCCCGCTCTTCTTCGCCGCCGCCGGTCTATCGGTACGCGAGATCGGGCTTCTCGCGTTCGTCTATCCCGCGACGTGGGGCGTGACGCAGCTCGCCACGGGCGCACTCTCCGACCGCTGGGGACGGAAGTGGTTAATCGTAGCCGGCATGCTGCTGCAGGCGGCCGCGCTCGCGGCGATGATCGCCTGGCGCGGGCTTGCGCCATGGGCCGCGGCGGGCGTCGCGCTTGGTGTCGGCACCGCGATGGTCTACCCGACGCTCCTCGCGGCCATCGGGGACGTTGCGCACCCAACCTGGCGTGGCTCCGCCGTGGGCGTGTATCGCCTGTGGCGCGATCTCGGCTACGCCGTCGGCGCGATCCTGGCCGGCCTGCTCGCCGATGCGTTCGGCATGGCGACGGCTATCGGAGTCGTCGCCGGCCTCACGGCGGCTTCCGGACTCCTCGTGGCGCTTCGGATGCCCGAAACGCTCGGTGTACACTCGCGGCCCGGGCCTACTCGGCTCTCGTCGCGCGCCGTGTGACCCATACGAGCACGCGACCAGCTCTGGCCCTTCGATTTCGCGCGCGCGCTTCCTAGTCCTCCTCCGTGATCGCGAGGTCCCCCACTCGCGAGTTCGCGCCCAAGAGAAAACCGTAGTGCCCGCGCACAATGCCTTCATCGTCGCCCAAGTAGTTGGCGGCGCGCTGCACTCCAAACCTCGAGAAGAGTTCTGCGCCGACCGCGTTCCGAATGCAGTGTGGCGTGAAATAGCCGTCCTCGGTCGGACACGAACCGTTCGTTGCGTACGACCAGGGGCCGAGCTCACACTGCCACGCAAATCGGGCGGCTGAGAGGCGAAGCTCGTATGCCTCGTCGTCGCGCCCTGTACCGTCGGGTCGCTCTTCCACGCATCCGATGGGCCGGCCGCAGGCCGTCACGAAGAGCCAGGGGTGGTCCGCCTTCGCCACGAGTATGGGCCGGCAGACGTGCAGCCACTCCGCCTCCAGCCATCCGGGCAGGAAGTTCTCCCCAATCGAAGCCGTGTGCTCCTCCCTGTTCTTTCGGTCGACGGGCCGGAGCCTGCACTCCCGACGGCGGCGCCGGTCCGCGTCGTATTGATTGTCCAAACGCACGTGATGCAGCTCCTGCCAACGCATGCCGGTGCTGATCAGCCACGCGAGGCGGTAGGCCGCCTGTACGAGCTGGCAGTAAGATTTCGACCGGTCGCCCTTCTCGCGCCGCCGCTGCACTGCCGCGAGCATACCGCGAAGCGTCGCTCTCCAGTAACCGATGGGAGTACGCTCCACGACGAGCCTGATGTCCTTTCGCGTGTTGCGACCGGCGCCGCGCGACGAGTTGGGCAGCACCTTGTCGACGGCGTCTGCCATCCCGCTCGCAGTCTCGTACGCGGCGTAGAGCTCGTCCTCGAGCGGATCCATCGCAACCGCGGCCTCCGCGTGGCGCTCGCGCCGGCTCGGCGAATGATGGTCGCCCCGTGCGAGAACTCGCCGCTCGTGGCGGCGGCGGGCCCACAGGACGTACGCGAATCCCGCGGCGCTCCGGTACATGGAGGCGAGCCCTGAGGTCTGCGCGGCCGTGACCTCTCCCCGCTCGAACTTCTCACGCCACCACAGCTCACACTCATCCGGAACACGAGGAAGTTCGTAGCCGAATACCTCTTCAGGGTTCATCGCGGACGGTGACATGCCGAGCCGGTTGATCGCCACGCCGATCACGCCCCTCAACTCCATGAGGATGCCTGCATACGTGGTTCGCTTAACGAGGCGCCGGATGCGCTTCGCGGGGAAACGCTGCCGGTGTTGACGAAGCTCGGCATCGGTCAAGACGGAGCAGTCGTGATGGAAGCGAATGGCGTTCCCCCACGTCTCAGAGAAGCCGCGCATCCGCATTGCTTCGACGACGCCCTCGAGGGTGTTGACGGTCCGACCTTCGGGATGGCTCAGGTACGTCGTGTCCACGACCCGGTTCGCGAGAGGGCCGACGCTGAGCCGACGAGCGATGTCGCTGAAGGGCCCTCGGAGACGTGGCACCAGACGAAAGCGTCAAGTGCGTTTCAACTCTGTCTTGACGTGCTCGAGCTGATCATAGGTCAGCAGAAGTGGGTCGGTCGCGGCTGAACCGAGGATTTCAAAACACACCTCTCTACAGACGGTCCAATCCGCCCGCGCCCGGCCCTCCGATGAGGAGTAGCGCGGTGCACCGCCTTCTCCTCCGGACTTCCCCGGCCACGCGCGGGAGCGAACGTCCTCCCACGCATCCAGCGCGAAGTGCCGCGGGAATACCAGCGGGACGAGGCGCTCCTCGGCTGCGTAAGCCCGCAACTTCAAGGCGAACGACCGAAGATTGCGGCGAGTCTGCGGTGCGAGGTTCTCCGCCGCCCGCGTCGCGCGATCCGGAAGGTCGAAGAGCACGGCCGCCGAGAGCTGACGCGCGTAGCGCAGGAGTGTGGTGTCTGCGCACTGGCGTGGCGCCTTCGTCAGCATGCGCACGAGCGTTCGCATGTGCCGGGCTCGACGGCTCCGTGCCGATCATCGCTGAGGTACGACGCGAGAACATCCGCCGCGGTCCCGCCGTCGATGGGCAGCGCCGAGAAGTTGACGATGTGTGGCACCTGCCCCTGCCCGCCCGGCGCGACCTGCCAGGTGAGTCGGCCTTCCGACTCCAGCTGGGCGAGCCGCTCCTTCGTACCGTTGAAACCGTGATTGCCCGCCAGTCCGCTGAGCGTAGGCATCTCGCCCCGTGCGAAGCAGCGCGTGAGGCGAACCTCGACATCGAGGCGGATCGGATCCGGATTGGACATGGGAAAGGAGGGGAAGAGTGAAGTACGGCCGTGTCAGGGGGTGGTCACCCCTACGAGGCGTACGAAGCGCAGTGAGGGCATCGACTTGGGTAGCGTTCCCCCCCGACGTGCAGTACGCCAAACCCGGGGGGTTGAGCTACGACTGGCCATTCAGGGTCGGACTGCACTCGGCGCCCTAAGTCGTTGCAGCGCCTTACTCGAGTGAAGTGACGAGGTAGTCGGGGCGTACGAGGCGTGTACTTCACTCTTGGGCCCCCTCGCTCGGCTCGTCGCGCGATACTTCGCGCTCAGTAGCAGGCGCACGCTCGCACCACGCCGGCAGGAGCGCCGCGATGGCGGCGGGCTCCTGCTCGGGGAGCGTCGCCAGGTACTGACGGCTGGTGACGGGATCGACGGCTTCGCGCACGAAGCCCCACGAGTTGCCGCGCCAGATCGGCCAGCCGTACAGCCGACGGTAGGCGGGGCTCTTCAACTGTTGCAGCAACGTCTTGAGCGATTGACCCGTGAGACGGGCCACCTCTTGGGTGCCGATCTCACTCGAAGACGCGGACGGCGAGATGTGAGGCGCCAACTTCTCGAGAACAATGACGCGTACGGCATCGCGTGTGGCGTCCGAGACGCCGGCATCACGAAAGCGCCGGAGGAATGCGCCGAGACTTCGCCCCGGATCGGGCATCCTGGCGACGACCGGCGCGAGCTCGCCTCCGACGCGACGGATCAGTTCATCCGTCGGCCCGGAGGCGAGATGGTCGAGAAGATGGCGGAAGTGATGAGGGAGACGGGGGCGGGGCACGGCCGGTCGGGTGAGAGAGTCCCCCGACCCTACTCGCACCTACAGGCTCGCCTCAATAGCAGTGCGCACGAGGTGCCGCTTCACCTCGCCCTCCCTCCACGCCCGGGAGAGCGAGCGCGAATAGCAGGACTACCTCGCCGTCTCCTGACGGGAAGGCGCCGAGACCTTCACCCGCCCGCGCGGCTTGGGCTGGGCCGCCGGTCGCATCGACTCGACCTCCACACGCGTATGCGAAACGGCCTGCCCTTCTCGTTGATGACCCAGTTCGCGACGCAACGCGTCGCACTCGGCCGCTAGCGCCGCACCTTCAGCCCGCGAGCGCTCCAATTCCGCCTGGCTCGTGGCAGCACGCTCGCGCAGCTCCGCCGCCGCACTCTCGGCGCGCTCACGCGCCTCGCGCTCTGCTTCGCTCCGCCCCTGCAGTTGGCGGAGCTCAGCGAACGCCGCCTGCGCCGCCGCCTCGGCCTGCACTTGGTTCTCGTGCGCTCGCCGCGACTCCTCGCGCAGATCCGACACGTGTGCGCTGTGCGCGGCGTGCGTCTCGCGACGCTCTTCCTCGCAGCGCTCGAGTCGCAGCGTCAACGAGCGGATCTCTTCTTCGGCAATGCCGAGCGCCTCGTCGACGACGTCCGTGGAGCGGCATGACGACTCGACCTCCACCTCAAGCTGCGCAATGCGCTCGCGCAGATCGCGCTCGCGGAGATCTGCCGACTGAGTGGCGGCGTCGATCATCAGATGCGCGCGCTGCTCGCCGGCTGCATGCGCGGCGGCGAGCTCGCGGTTGACGGCCTCCGGAATCGCGCCGAGCATCCGCTGCAAGGCCGGTGGCAGGCCGGCAGGCTCGCCCGTGGTGGGCGGCTCCGTGGGCGGCGCCGCATGCACGAACTCCCGCTTCACCTCCTCGGTGATCCGCCAAATGCGCGTGGTGTCCCCGCGGTACCGCTCCACGCCCCGCGCTACAGCGAGTCGCGCGAGCTCCGCGCGCACAGTATCGCGCGAGAGCGCGCCAACGCCCCGCTCCTCTGCGATGCCGCGGGCGACCGACGCGATCTCTTCGTCCGTGAACAATCCCTGTCCCATGTCAATCTCCGTGGAAGTGCCCGCGTTGTGAGCGGTTGACTGTCTGTCCGTCTGTCCGTCTGTCCGTCTGTCCGTCTGTCCGTCTGTCTGCTGGACGGCGGAGCCGAGCAGATCCACCGGCCGGAGCGCCAGGCTAACTGCCTGGACAGCCCCGCCACCAAGGCCCTCGGCCCAGCGGTGCTGCGCCTTCCTCTCGGGCGCACTGAAGCGCAGGACAGTCCGGAGCGGAGCGCGGGCCACTTGGGAAGAGCGTAGGGGGAACTGCTGCCGCCGCCCACCAGCAGGATCTGAGGACGTGCGGTTCGGTCGCGAAGGGCGCCGCGGTTCCCGGCGCGAAGGGGACTAGAAGGGTTCGTCCTCGTCCTCGAATGACGCAGCGCGGGTTGCGCACTCGGGTTCCGGAAGGCGCCAGCGTGCGTACCCGTCCTCAGGGCCGGCGGGGGCGGCCATCAGCGTGGCAGCGATGCGGACCACGTCGAGCGCGACATAGCCCGCCCCTGCAACGTGTCCACCTGCGATGAGCACGTCCTCGACCGACCGGCAATGCAGGTAGAGAGCGCCGGTCAAGGAGTCCGGGTCTGACGTGACCCCAGGAAGCTGATCCGGCTATTAGGCCGGGCAGATGCGAAAGAGTCGATTCACCGAGGCCCAGATCATCGGGATCCTGCAGGAAGCCGCTGCGGGGGCGACCATCGGCGAGGTGTGCCGGCGGCACGGCATCGCGGCGAAGACGTACTATTGCTGGAAGCAGCACTACGGCGGGCTGCAGGTCAGCGCGGCGAAGAAGCTTAAGGGGCTCGAGGACGAGAACCGGCGGCTGAAGCAGCTCGTCGCCGACCAGGCGCTCGATCTCGCGATGCTGCGTGACGTGGTGGGACGAAAGTGGTGACGCCCTCGGCTCGGCGGCGGGTCGTTGCCCACTTGCAAGCCGCCTACCGCACGAGCGAACGCCGCGCGTGCCGCGCCGGCGGGGTTCGCGCGCAGCTCCCAGCGGTACGCCTCGTGCCGGCCACCGCGGGAGGAGCTGCGCGCCCGCCTGCACGCGCTCGCGCTCACGAAGCCGCGCTGGGGCTATCGACGGCTATACTGGCTGCTCCGGCGCGAGGGCTGGCTCGTGAACCGGAAGCTCGTGCAGCGCGTCTACCGCGAGGAGGGGTTGGCCGTGCGCCGGCGTCGCCGGAAGCGCGTCAGTATCGCGCGGAGCCCGCGCGAGCTGCCGCTCGGACCGAACCAGCGGTGGAGCATGGACTTCGTGCGCGACGCCTTGGGTGATGGCCGCGCGTTTCGCGCACTGACCATCGTCGATGACTTCACGCGCGAGAGCCTCGCGATTGAGGTCGATACCTCACTGCCTGGTGAGCGCGTGGTGTACGTGCTCGAGCGGCTCGCCGCCACGCGCGGGTTGCCGCGCGGGATCGTCTGTGACAACGGGCCGGAGTTCGCGGGCCAGGTACTCGATCAGTGGGCGTTTCGGCGTGGCGTGCAACTGTTGTTCATCGAGCCCGGCAAGCCGGTGCAGAATGCGTTCGCCGAAAGCTTCAACGGCCGGCTACGCGATGAGTGCCTGAATGAGACCTGGTTCTGGACACTGACCGAGGCGCGGGTCACGATTGAGCAGTGGCGCGTCGAGTTCAACACCGCTCGGCCGCACAGCGGCCTCGCTGGTCGAATCCCCACCGAGTACGCGATGGAGCTCACGCCAGTGAACACCACACCCCACGACTGGACATAATCACTGGATCAGCGTTGGGGGTCACGTCAGAATGGTACGCCATCCAGCGTCGGGGCTGTCGTGACGACAGCGCTCGGCACGCGCTTCGTCACGTTCTCGAGCTCTTCGGCGGCGGTACATACAGCGAGTCCGATGAGGAGGTGACCATCCGCGTGAGCGAGGGCATCCTCGCGAGCACCGTCACTACCGAACTGCTCTCAAGCGCCTTTACGCGCTGCCAGGCAAGCGAAATACGCTGCGCAAAGTGCACTCGAGTTGGTCCGTGTTCTTCGCGTACTGCACACAGGTCAAGGGACTGTACTCGAACAATCCGATGGACCTGGTGAAGCGCCCGCCCCAGGAGCTCCCCCCATCCAGTTCTTCGAGATGGAGTCGGTGGAGATCATTGTCGGCAGCCAGCCGACCCTCGCGCGTCGCGCTCTGTTCGCGCTCCTCTACGGCACCGGTCTCGAGATCAGCACCGCGCTCGCCACGGCTACGACCGACGTGCTGTTCGAGACGAAACAAGTACGAGGGCCGGGCACGAAGGCGCACACTCGTGACCGCGTGGCCCGCGTGGCCGACTGGGCGTGGCCGGTCGTCGCCGAGTACGTCCGTTCGATTCCCGTTGGATCACAACTCTTCGAGGGCATCGACCGGCACGCCGCCACAGAATGGCACCGGGAGACCCTGCAGGACGTCGGTCTCAAGCACATCCCCATGAAGAATGCGCGACACCATTGGGCCGTGCGGATGATCCGCGCCGGCGCTCCGATCCGCCTGGTACAGGAGCAGCTCGGACATTCGACTCCGCTCCTCACGCTCGACACGTACGGACGATTCCGGCCAACGGGCGGTGAGATGGACGAGTGGGAGAAGAGCGCGACCGCGCGTGACAGCCGTCGGCGGGAGGCACGGTCATGACCGGGCCACTGGACGGGCCGACGTCATCGGAGAGTGCCCCGGTGCGCGGCAACGAAGACCTGGGCTACTACAAAGGTCTGCGCCGGCGTCGCGACAAGAAGGGCTACATCCGCGTCGGCAAGAACGGCTCGGAGCACCGACTCGTGATGGAGGAAATGCTGGGCCGGAAGCTGCGGGACGGCGAACAGGTCATGCACCGTAACGGGGACCGCGCCGACAACCGCCCCGCAAATCTGCAGCTCATCTCGCAGTCGGAACGCGTTGCTCAGCACAACCGACTCATGCCCAAGAGGAAGAAGGGCGTGCGCTCAGCTCGCGAGCAGGCCACGATGGACCCACGCACAAACGCGCGCGCGGCAGGCGCCCGCGCACGGGCGGCTGCATTCGTCGCGGCCCTTCGTCGGAATGACGGCGTGGCGCGAGACGGCGATGAGGCGTAGTGCCAGGCATAGTGCCAGAGCGAGAAAGGCGCCTCCGCACGGAAGCGCCTTTGTCCCTCTTTCCCTCGATAGCAGGGGCGGGACTCGAACCCGCGACCCCGGCATTATGAGTGCCGTGCTCTAACCACCTGAGCTACCCTGCCTCGCTTGCCCGCGGCGAATCCGACCCGCCCGGCAACCCACGACTCCTCGGCAGCAGAGCCGCCAAACGACTCGGCCGGCCCCTGGAGGCCGGCCGATATAGCGGGGGCGGGATTTGAACCCGCGACCTTCGGGTTATGAGCCCGACGAGCTACCAGGCTGCTCCACCCCGCGTCAGTGCATGTACGATAACTTGCGCCCCGGGAGAGTCAAGCCGAGCACGAGGGAACGACGCCCCCTCGCGCGCGTACCACCGAGCAGGTTCGTCCAGCAGTCTCCTCGAGCACACCCCTGGATGCGCGCATCCTCCACCGCAGCGTTCGTCTTCGGGCTCGCCCTCGCGCCGTCGCTCGCCACGGCGCAGAGCTCGCGCGCGGCGCGTGGCGACGCCGCGCCCGCCGAGCTCCCCCGCGCGACGGTCTCCACCACGTACCCGGCCGGCGGACGCCCCGTGCGCGTCGCCGCCGGCGCGGATCTGCAGCGCGCGCTCGACGCCGCGAAGCCCGGCGACGTCCTCCTCCTCCCGCCCGGCGCCACCTACGTCGGCAACTTCCGGCTGCGCGACAAGGGCGACGTCGCGAGCGGTGCACGCGCCGGCGGATGGATCGTCCTGCGCACCGACGTCCCCGACGCGTCGCTCGGCGCGGCCGGCACGCGCATGACGCCGTCGCGCGCCGGCGCGCTCCGCCTCGCACGCATCGTCACGCCGAGCTACGACCCGGCGATTCGTACCGAGGCCGGCGCGCATCACTGGCGGCTCACCGGGCTCGAGGTCACCGCCGACAGCGACGTGAAGACGGTGAACATGCTCGTGCGGTTCGGCGAGGGAAGCGACGAGCAGCGCACGCTCGCGAGCATGCCGCATCACCTCGTCGTCGACCGCGCGTACGTGCACGGCTCCCCGACGCTCGACCTCCGGCGCTGCGTCTTCCTCAACAGCGGCACCTCGGCGGTGATCGATTCGTGGCTCGCCGACTGTCACAGCCGCTCGGGCGACTCGCAGGCGATCCTCAGCTACAACGGCACCGGCCCGTTCCGGATCGAGAACGACCATCTCGAGGCGGGGCACGAAGTCGTGATGTTCGGCGGCGGCGATCCGGGCATCGCCGACCTCGTCCCCTCGGACATCGAGCTCCGCGGGAATCACATCATGCGTCCGCTCGCATGGCGCAGGCGATGGCAGGTGAAGAACCTCGTCGAGACGAAGAACGTGCGCCGCCTGCTCGTCGAAGGGAACGTGATCGAGAACACCTGGACCGACGGCCAGACGGGATTCGCCTTCGTGCTCAAGGCCGAGAACCAGACGGGCAGAGCGCCGTGGACGACGACGAGCGACGTCACGGTGCGCGACAACTACATCCGCAACACGGGCAACGCCTTCAACCTCTCGGGCCACGGCAGCAACGCGCATCCAGTCGTGCCGTCGGCGCGCATCACGATCACGAACAATCTCGTCGAGGGAGTGAACGTCGGGCCGTACACCGGCCAGGGGATGGCCTTCCAGATCCTCAGCGGGTTGTCCGACGCGATCATCACGCACAACACGATCATCAACCAGAACGTCGAATCCGCCGGCCTCGCGTTCGATGGCGCGCCGTCGCGGCGGCTGGTGATCCACAGCAACGTCTTCGGCGCGGGCAGATACGGCATCAAGGGCTCCGGCGCGAGCCCGGGCGCCGGGACGCTCGAGCGCTTCGCCCCGGGCGCGCTCTTCCAGCGCAACGTGCTCGTCGGCGGCGATTGCGCGGCGATGCCTCCGGGCACGGCATGCCCGGAGCGCATGACCTCGGCGGGATTCGTCAACGCGCTCGAGGGGGACTTCCGCGCGGGCGCTGGCGCGCTCAAGGGGCGGGGTCTCGACGGCGGCGACGTCGGCGCCGACATTGCACGGGTGCGGGCCGCCACGCGCGGCGCAATCGTTGCGCCCTGACGCGACGGCCCGCACGCCCACCGCGACCAGTCCCCACCTCATGTCCCCAG
>Ga0310810_10002559_pt1 | contig 19602 bp, 17 predicted proteins | sample NCmetagenome_FD_207641 | JGI IMG/M metagenome (GOLD analysis project Ga0310810, IMG submission 207641) | Soil microbial communities from experimental microcosm in Duke University, North Carolina, United States - NC | ecosystem: Engineered > Artificial ecosystem > Soil microcosm > Unclassified ...
CCACGCGCGTGTCGGCCGTTCGCGGAGGGTCGCTGAGCAGGCCGAGGATTTGCCCGGCGCCGCCCTCCACGGGCGCCAGCGTGGCCGCCCGAGGTGTCTCGCCGGCCACGGTGAGGAGGACAGCGGGCGCCCGCTCGCACTGGCCGAGGCAAGGGCTGCGCAGCCAGGTCGCGCCGCCCCCGCTCGACACGGCGCCGGGTGGCCCCATCGCGTGCTCGAGCGCCTCGCAGAGCGCCTCGCCGCCGTGGATGCGGCAGGCGATGTCGTCGCACACGTGGGCCACGACGGGCGGCCGAGCAGTCGTGGCCAGCAAGTGGTAGAAGCTCACGACGCCCCACAGCTCGGCGGGGGGCACCTCGAGCCGGCGGCTGATGTAATTGAGCGCGCCCCGGCTCACCCACCCCAGACGCGCCTGGGCGGCATGCAGCGCGGGCAGGACCAGGTCACGCCGCGAGCCATCGGCGACGACGGCATCGATCGCGGCACGCTCGGCATCGGTGGCGCTCGGGCCGACGATCTTGAGATCGATTGCTTCAGCGCTCCAGCCGCTCGATGCGGATCGCGGTCGCCTTGAACTCGGCCGTGCCCGACTTCGGATCGGTGGCGTCGATGGTGAGCAGGTTCGTCGCCACGTCGTCCTGATGGTGCAGGGTCATGAACGCCAGGCCCGGCCGGAGGCCATCATCGCGGCGGACGGGTACCTCGACCTCGCCGCGGCGTGAACGCACCCGGACCACCTCGCCCTCCCGCAAGCCGTAGCGGTCGGCGTCCTCCGGCGACACGTCGAGGGTCTCGCCGCGACGGAGCGGCGAGGCGTAGGCCGAGGTCTGCACGCCGGTATTGTAGTCGTCGAGCCTCCGCCCCGTGGTGAGGCGTACCGGGAACTCGTCGTCCAGCCGATCGACCGGCGGATCGTGCGGGACCGGGACGAACGCGACCCGCGGTCCGCGCAGCGGCCACTCCCAGAGACGGCTGTGCAGGAACAGCTCGCCCGGGTGGTCCTCGTCGTAGCACGGCCACTGCAGTCCCCCCAGCTTCTCCAGGCGCGCGTAGCTCATCCCCGCGTGCATGGGCGACAGCCCGCGCAGCTCGTTCCAGATGGTCTCGGGGTCCGGCTGGCCCCAGTCGCGCCCGAGGCGACGGGCCAGGTCGAAGAGGATGGCCAGGTCGTCACGGCTGTCGGCCGGCGCATCGAGCGCCTTGCGTACCCGCTGCACGCGTCGCTCGCTGTTGGTCACCGTGCCCTCGGACTCACACCACGCCGCGCTCGCCGGCAGCACGACGTCGGCCAGCTCGGCAGTCTTCGTGAGGAACAGGTCCTGTACCACCAGGCAATCGAGGCCTTCGAGCAGGTGCCGGACCTTGTGCTGGTCGGCTTCGGACTGCAGCGGGTTCTCGCCGATCACGTAGAGCGCCCGCAGATCGCCGCGCTCCATCGCCTCGAACATCTGCGAGAGGTGCCAGCCGCGGGTCGGCGGCACCGTCACGCCCCAGGCCCGGTCGAACTTCGCCCGCAGGGCGTCGTGCTCGACGTGCTGGAATCCGGGAAGCCGATCCGGCAGGGCGCCCATGTCGCCGCCGCCCTGCACGTTGTTCTGCCCGCGCAGCGGATTGAGACCCGCGCCATAGCGCCCGACGTGCCCGGTCAGCAGGGAGAGGTTCACGAGCGCCAGGACGTTGTCGACCGCGTTGTGGTGCTCCGTGATCCCGAGGGTCCAGCAGATCATGGCCCGGCCGGCGCGGGCATAGGCGTGGGCCATCGAGCGGATGAGCTCGGCCGGCACCCGCGTCTCGCGCTCGGCCCAGGCCAGCGTGCAGGGCTCGACGGCGGCCCGGTACTCCTCGAAGCCCGAGGTCGCGTTCGCGATGAACTCGCGATGCTCGAGCCCGGCCGCGATGATCTCCCGGCCCATGGCGTTGGCCAGCGCGATGTCCGAGCCGACGTCCAGCGCGGCCCAGCCCTCGGCCCACTGCACGGAGCTGGTCCGGCGGGGGTCGACGGCGAACAACCGCGCCCCGTTGCGGAGCCCCCGGAGCAGGTGATGAAAGAAGATCGGATGCGTCTCCCGCGCGTTGGAGCCCCACAGGAGGACGAGGTCCGTCTCCTCGATCTCCTGGTAGGAGTTCGTTCCCCCGCCCGCCCCGAATACCGTCGCCAGCCCGGCGACGCTGGGCGCGTGTCACGTGCGGTTGCAGCTGTCGATGTTGTTGCTGCCGATGACCGTACGCGCAAACTTCTGCGCGATGAAATTCATCTCGTTCGTGCTCTTGGAGCAGCTGAAGAGCCCGAACGCCTGCGGTCCGTGCTGGCTGACGACCTGCCGAAGGCGGGCGGCCGCGCGATCCAGCGCCTGGTCCCACGTGACGGGACGGAGGGCGGACCGGCTGTCGCCTTCCCGGGCGAGCGGCTGGGTCAACCGGCGATAGCGGTGAGACATTGGTGACCTCTCTTCATGGGTGCTCGTCCCCGGCTCGTGCGGAACGACCCGCGACCCAGGATACCGCCGGGACGGCCATCCGGTCGGACGATACTATGCGGGCGAAAGCATCGTCAAACCGCGCCGATTCTTCTCGAGACGCCGAGGCAGTGGTCCTGCGATCGCGCCCTTCGAATACAGTCCTCAGCGACGCTTGGCCAGGTCTCGCGGAAACTCCAGCCTCGCCGTCATCAGCTCCGCCCGAGTCTCACGCACGGCGTGGCTGCTCTCGACGTGGAACTCGTCGATGGCCTGGCGCACCCCCCTGGAGATGACGTCGTGGACGAAGACCACTTCCCCGCCCCGCGCACCCTTCCACAGCTCGGACAGCAGGGCTCTCGTCGCCTCGTACAGGTCCACGTCGAGGAAACTCACGGAGAATCCGTTCTCGGCCACGATCGACGGCAACGTGCGCCGGGCGTCTCCGACGTGGAGATCGACGGCGTCTCTCCGGCCGAACGTGCGGACGTTATGTTCGTACTCTTCCTGCGTGGACAGGAACTGCCCCTTCTCGAACTTGGGATCATCCAGGGACTTATCGACCTCCGGCAGGCCCTGGAACAGCTCGAAGGAGTGCAGTCGCGTCCCCGTGTTCCCGCAGGCGATGGAGAGGAACACGGTCGACAGGCCCTTGAAGGCCCCGACTTCCACTACCGGCCGCCGCAGCTCGGCCGAGCGCTCGCGAACGGTGCGGTGCAGGAGGTAACCGAGATATGCGCTGATGTGGCCATCCACGGAGCGGGAAATGCGGTAGAGGCCCCGATGGAACAGGACGACCCGCAGGTTCTGCAGAGCCCGTCGCCAGTCACGCAGGCCCAGCCACCAGTAACCGGGGTCGAGCAGATAATTGCGAGTGCTCATTGATCCTCGTTCAGGGCTTCCTAAGAGGGAAAACCAGTCGCGGCATGGCCTTGAGCCCGAGGCGTATCATCATGCCCGGGTCGCAGGTCTTGATCAACCTGACGACCTTGGGCCACTCGGCCCTCGCGTGGGACCGAGCGCACGTTTCGCTCCGTCGCGGGTCAACGCACAGAGGATAGACGTTGAGCATCGTAACGACCCGGCAGGGTGATCGCGTCGCCGGACGCTGGCCCGCCATCTCGGGCCTCGTCTGGCCTCGTTCCACCATCCCGGCGGGTCGGCTCTTTCCTGTAAATGCGTCGCGCCACTATGTAGTCCGCTTCACTGTTGACTGCCAAAGCATCGTGCTGCCAGCAGATTGTCTTCCGGCCCGCCGGGAACGCTTCTTGCTCCCGCAACTGGGGGTCGTGTTAGGGGAGAAAGCGGGACGCGGCGCCCGGCACACACCTTCTGCGTGAGCTCCACCCTTCCGGGCGGCTCAGGGTCCAGCACGTCAGGTGTGCGCTGGCGTGGACTCTGGAAGTCCGAGCCGCGCACTCTGTACGACCCCAGGGAGGCGAAGGGGTTTTTGCCTACCAAGTTGCCCGGCGAGCGCCTGCGTCTTTGCAACCGCGACGTCCGTGAGGCGGACCTGGAGGCGGACTTGAAGGATGCAGGCGATGAAGAGGAGGACGACCTGGTTCCAGACGTCGTCGCCCTGCAGCTCCCCGGGGCTGCTCGTTGGCGGGATGATGTTCGCCGACCGTCGCCGGGGCGCCGGGGCCGGCTGGGATGTTGACGCTTCGGACGACAGCAGCGCGGCGGATGCCGGCAGGCCCCCTGGCCGGCCTGCGAGTCGTCGTGACGGACGCCGAGACGCAGCTGGGACTCTATGTCATCCGCGCCCTGGGGCGGGCGGGGTGCACGGTCACCGCGGTCGGGGTGGACACGCCGCGAGGCGTCCTTGGATTTTCCTCTCGTCACACCCGGCAGCGCTGCCGGCTGTCGCGGCCAGAGGAACTCTGGACCGTCCTGGAAGACCTGGCCCCGACGCATGACGTCGTCGTTCCGGTCACCACCAGAAGCATCCAGGGGCTCGCTCGTCAGCCCGATAGCTTTGCGGCCGGCTTGCTCCGTCATATCCCCTGTTCCGAGGCCATCGACGTCGCGAAGAGCAAGACCAGAACCACTGCGCTGGCCGGAGCCATCGGCATTCCCGTACCCGAGACGTTCGAGCGATTGGAGCCTGACACGATCGAGGAGTGGGCGCAGACGAGCAAGGTTCAGTTCCCACTCGTCGTGAAGTTCGCGGACGACTCACACCCTGGTCTCTGGAGTCCCGAGGACCGCTACCGCATTGTCCACAGCATCGACGATCTGAGCAGGGAGTATCGACGGATGCACCGCGTGGCCCCCTACCCGCTCGTTCAAGAGTGTGTCGAGGGCGGCGGCTATGGCTTCTTCGCGATCACGGATTCCCGTGGAGAACCGGTCGTCACCTTCTGCCATCGCCGGCTCCGGGAATATCCGATCACCGGCGGACCGAGCACGTTGTGCGAGAGTGTCAGGGATCCCGTCCTGATCGACCTCGGGACGAGGCTCCTGCGGGCCCTCGGCTGGCGCGGCGTGGCCATGGTGGAGTTCAAGCGCGGCCGCGACGGGCAATACAGGCTGCTCGAGATCAATCCTCGCTACTGGGGATCGTTGCCGCTGGCGCTCGCCTGCGGGGTGAACTTCCCGCAGTATCAGGTGGAGTTGGCGCTCGGTCGATCTCCGTCGCAGCCGGCGTATCCAGTTGGCAGAAAGATGCGGTTCTTCTTGCACGATCTCCGGGCCGTGGTCCAGACGGCGCGCTCCAAGGGGGCCGCATCCGCATTTGGGGAGTATCTCCGCGAGCTGTGCGATTTCTCCATCAAGGACGGCCTTTTCGAGGTCGATGATCCGTGGCCATTCCTCACGTACGTGTATAGCCGCCTCCACCGATGATCCTGTGCGATCTCGACAACGTTCTGGCCACCAACCGTGGGCGGGACACCGCCGTTGGCCAGCCGATTCACAGAACGTTCGTCCGGCTGCCGCCGGCGCTCCTCGACATCAGGCAAGCGCGCGTTCCGATCCATGTCGTGACGAAGAAAACTGAGGCGGAAGCCGCTCAGATCCTTGCCGCCATCGGGTTGACCGCCTGGGTGGACTCGGTCATTGGCGCCAACAGGCTCTTGTGGGCGACTCTCCTCGACGGTGTGCGCCGCCGCCGCGCACCCTCGACAGTCTCGAAGGTGTTCTGTACCAGGTTCCTCTCGGCACACCGGACCGGCGCGGTGGTCATGATCGAGGACCGCCCCGGCCATCTGCGGGAGATGCTGGACCACGGCAGTATCGATGCCGGCATCCTGGTGCCGCCGATCCGGTTCAACGGGGACGATGTCGTCGAGTGGTTCGATGTCAACGCCGCCCTGCTCACGGCCTTGATGATCGTCGGAACCACCGCTGTTCCCCTGCGATCTGGCGAGGATGGCTTCGCGGAGGACCGGGGCATCATCCGGCTTCCGTCGCAACGACCGGGCATTGACGGTGTTCCAGCTGTCAAATCGGACCAGCTCGCGACGGGGCAGGTGCTACGGAACGCCGGCTTTTCTCCCGTCTCGCTGCTCCGGCACGCCCGACAGCGACTGCACCCCCGGCACTCCTGACCGACGGAGAGCTGCCATCCAGAGTCGTCCGAGGGGCTGCGGCTCGTCGTCAGTGATCACCGGCGGTGGACGGCCTTGACGGGGGCACGGTAGGTGACGCTACGGGCCGTACGGCTGCGACCAGCCTCACGCTCAACCGGGCCTTACCGTCGATGCTCTGCTCAGGCCGTCAGGCCGACAGCGGGTGGCGCGCACCGACCCGCGACCGCCGCCAGCACGGCTTCGTAGCGCGCCGCCACCGCCTTCCACGTATACCGCTGCTCGACGAGCCGTCGCGCATTTCCGGCGAGGTGCTCGGCGAGCGCCGGCTCGTTCAGCAACCGCTGAACCGCCGCCGCGATCTCCTCGTCGGAGTCGGCGTGGAGCAGATGAGCCCCGGGGACGACGTTGGCCAGGCCCGAGAGGCTCCGGCTCGTGGCCACGATCGGTGTGCCGAGCGCCATCGCCTCGAGGATCTTGTTCTTCACCCCGAAGCCCGCGCGCAGGGGGCTGACGTACACGGCCGCGCTCCAGATGTTGAGGCGCAGGTCGGCGACCGTCCCCGTCACCTGGACGCCCGGAATCGCGCCGAGTGCGCGCACGGCCGGCGCGGGCGCCGCGCCGGCGATGACGAATTCGGCGGCGGGCCACGCACGCTTGATGAGCGGGAAGATCGCGGTGGCGAAGCGCGTCGCCGCGTCGACGTTGGGCGCCCACGAGAAGTTGCCCGTGAACACGATGCGGCCGGGCTGGCCCGTCCGACGGAACTCATGGTGGGCGACGTCGACGCCGTTGGGAACGACGTGCACGCGCGCCGACCCGAGATACCGTGCGACCTCCGCCCGGTCATCCTCGGACAGGACGATGCAGGCGTCGGCGCCAGGCAGCCAGCGCCGCTCGAACGCGGACTCCTCACGCTCGCTCAGCCACGCCCGCAGCCAGGTCCAGGGCGTGCGCATGAGCCGGCGGAACTCGCGGGCGCGGAGCGCGCGCGAGTCGTGGATGCCGATCACCGTCGGGATCCGGCCGGCGCGGGCCAGTGGCGCCGGCGCGGCCCCCTCGATGTGGATGACGTCCGGCGAGAACATCTTGATCATGCGATCGATGGTGGCCCGGGCGCGTTCGAGGTGGACCGGCGGCACCGAGGTCCAGCGCTGCCGCCATTGCATGGGAGGAAGTGTCTCGACGACCTCGCAGTAGGGTGCTGCCCACTCTCGCTGCTCGGGGGTGTCCTCGTCTGCCCCGGCGCTCACCAGCGCCAGGGCGTGGCGGCCGCTCAGCTCGCGCAGCAGATGCGCGGGGACCAGGCGAAAGCCATCATGGCAGGGCAAGTAGGGCGTCATCTGGGACACCATCAGGATTCGCATGCGCATCCGAGTTGGGCAGGGATCGTGCCACCGGGCTCCTCCCCCCAGATGAACGTCCACCGGGGGAGCGCGGGTCGTCAGCGGGCCTTGCCGCGCCCATTCCGAGTGCAATCTTGCCCAATACCGGGTAAAACCCTGCGCGATCGCCCGGCCTCTCCGAGTGCGGGCGGCGATCCGGCCTGCGCGGGCGTACCGGCCCCCGGTTCTGGTCAGCGTCAAGAGCGGCGGTGGGCTGGCCCGCGGCAGGGCCGGCGCAGGCGCATGGTGACTCGACACAGCGAAGGGGTTGCGGGTTTCCCCGCAACCCCTGATGTTGGAGCGGCCGACCGGATTCGAACCGGCGACGTCCAGCTTGGGAAGCTGGCATTCTGCCACTGAATTACGGCCGCTTGTTCCGCAGGGGGCCCCGAGATGGCCCCCAAAGGCCCAGCGCGCGTCGCCCCCGGCGGAGCCGGAGGGCCCCTCGATATTACGTCGGCTCTCGGCGCTGCGCCACTTGCTCGATCCTACTTGCCGTCCTTCAGCGCCATGTCGTAGGCGCGGATCAGCTCGTCACTGCGCGCCTTCCAGACCAGCCGCTTGTTGGCGCCGTAGAGGTCGATCTGCTGGTAGAGCGGGATCGCCGGCATCTCCTCGATCCACAGCTTGTTGATCCGGTGATATAGCGCGAGCCGCTTCTTCTCGTCCATCTGCGACTGCGCTTCCTCGACCATCCCGTTGAAGTCCGGGTTGTACCAGTTGACGAAGATGTTCGGCGACTTGAAAAGCGGCACGTAGATGGCCTCGGCGTCCATCGACGAGTGGCCCCAGCCGATCAGCCAGACCGGCCCGGCCTTGTGCACGTAGACCATGCTGTTGAGGTAGTTCACGAACTCGAACGTGCGGAGCGTGGTACGGATGCCGGCCTTGTTGAGCTGACCGGTCACCGCCTCGGCGACTTCCTTGTCGCGCACGTAGCGACCCTGCGGTCCGTTCAGCACGATGTCCACGCCGTTCGGGAAGCCGGCCTCGGCCAGCAGCTTCTTGCTCCGGGCCAGGTCCTGCTTGATGGGCTTGAGCGAGGCGTCGTAGCCGAAGTGCATGCTCGGCAGCATCGTCGCGACGCGCACCGCCTTGCCGTCCATCACGCTCTTGATGATCTCGTCGGCGTCGATGGCGTAGGCCAGTGCCTGGCGCACCCGCTTGTCGGCGGTCGGCCCGTTGTAGGGGCCGGTCGGCTTGTGCTCGGCGTCCATCTGGTGCGTGTAGATCATGAGCTGGATGGTGCGGATGGACGGCGCGGTGCTGAGGAAGATCTTCGGGTGCCGGTCGATGATCCCGGCCAGGTGCGGCGGGATGTTGACGGCCACGTCGACCTCACCGTTCTGGAGCGCGGCCACGCGCACGGCATCGTCGGGAATCGGCTTGAAGACGATCGTCTTGATCTTGGCGGGGCCGCCCCAGTAGCCGGGGAAGGCCTCCATGACGATCTCCTCGTCCTTCGACCAGCGCACGAACTTGAAGGGGCCGGTGCCGATCGGGTTGCGCGAGACCGTCGCGGTGTCCTTGCCAGCGTACTCCTTGGGCGGGTACATCGAGGCCTGGCGCAGCGCGATGTGGTTCGGGAAGACCGGCCACGGCTTCTTGGTGTGGACCTTCACCGTGTAGGGATCCACGATCTCGACCCGGTCGATCGGCGCGAAGGAAGACGAGCCCCGCAGCTTGTTGGCCGGGTTCGCCAGCCGCTCGAGGCTGAACTTCACGGAGTCGGCGTTGAAGTCCTCCCCGTTGTGGAACTTCACGCCCTTGCGCAGCTTGATCTCCCAGGTCGTCGGGGCCAGGAGCTTGGGCATCTCCGTCGCCAGCATCGGGATCAGCTTCAGGTTCTGGTCCCGCTCGTAGAGCGCCTCGAACATCTGGGCGCCGACGTTGGAGGCCGGCTGCTCCTGCTGGTTCATCATGTCGAGTGTGGTGGGATCGACGCCCTGGGCGATGACCACCTTGCCCGCCGGAGCGGCCAGCGCCGTCAGCGGAACGAGCAGCAGGGACACGACGAGGACCACGGTGCGCCACTGACCCATGAAGAGACCTCCCCAGCCGAGGATGTGCGCGTTGAGTCCCGCTACTTTATGGAACGGGCTCGGATGAGTCAAGGTAAGCGAGCGCCTCCTCGCGCGTGCGCACCAGGCCGAGGTCCTGGGCCTCGCGCGCCCGCGCCAGCAGCTCGCCGACGGCCGGGCCCGGCGGCAGCTCGAACCGCCGCATCACGTCCTCGCCGCGGAGCAGCGGCGGCGCGGCGGCCGCGCTCTCCGCCTCGCGCCAGCCGCCCATCAGGTCGTGGACGAGCGCGGCGCGCCGCCACAGCGCCAGCGGCGAGGCGCCCGTCACCGCAGCGCCGTCGACCAGCGCCAGCAGGAGCAGGTCGCGCGTGTCCGCGCCGAGATCGCGATAGAAGCGATGGCGCGCGCGGCGCGTGATCTCACCGGCCTGGGCCAGGTGCATCGGCCGCAGGTGATGGCGCACCAGGCGCTCCAGGACGTCGACGGCGCGCGCCGGCAGCTTCCAGCGCTGTCCGATCTCGCGCGCGCGGCCGGCCCCCAGCAGGTCGTGCTCGAAGAAGCGCACGCGCCCGTCGATCACCTGACGCGTCTCGGGCTTGGAGACGTCGTGCAGCAGTGCGGCCAGCTTCAGCACCAGCGCGCGATCGAGCGCACCGCCCAGCCCCTCACGCGCGTGCCCGGCCAGCTCCTCGCCGAACGGCGCCAGCGCGGCGACGCGCGCCACCACGCGATCCGCTCCCTCCACCGCGCGCAGCGAGTGCTCGAGCACGTCGAAGCGGTGCGGCGCCGGCTGGAGCGTGGCCCGCATGGGCCCGACCTCGGGCAGGATCACCGGCAGCAGGCCGAGCGCATCGGCGCGGCGCAGCGCCCGTCCGGTGCCAGGCAGCCGGAGCCAGGCGATGACCTCGTCGCGCACGCGCTCGGCCGCGACGGACGCGAGACCGGGCGCCGCCGCCCGCACCAGTCGCGTCGCGGGCGCCGTGAGCCGGAGTCCACTGCCCGCCTCGAGCCGCACCGCGCGCAGGGCGCGCAGCGGGTCGTCGCCGAGCACGCGCGGTCCGGGCGGACGCAGGCGGCGCGCCCGCAGATCGGCGAGCCCGCCGGTGGGATCGACGATCGGCGCGCGCCCGTTGCCCAGCAGCGCGTGCAGTGACACCGCCAGGGCGTTGACCGTGTAGTCGCGCTCGACGAGGTCGCCCTCGAGCGTGGCGGCGCGGAAGTCGTTGACGTCGAGCTGGATGCCGGCGCCGGCGACGCGCCCGGCCCCCCGCTCGGCGTCGAGCACGACCGGTGTGGCGCCGAGCCGCTCGGCGATGCGCTCGGTGAGCACCAGCGCACCGCGTGGCACGGCGAGATCGACGTCGGCCACGGGCCGCCCCGCCAGCGCGTCGCGCACCGCGCCGCCCACCAGCACCACGTCGCGCCGCCGTCCGCCGGCGGCGTGAGCGGCGCGCAGCAGCGCGATCGTCGCCGGAGGGAGGCGATCGAGGCGGAGCTCGGTCACCGCGCGAGACGCCATGGCCGGCTCGTTCCCGTCCTCAGAGGCCGAAGAAGCGGAGCGCGTTGTCGTGGAAGATCTTGCGGAGGACGGTCTCGTCGAGGCCGCGCTCCCAGGCCCAGCGCCGCTCCCCGTCGTAGTCGTAGGGAGTCAGCGGGAAGTCCGAGCCGAAGATCACGCGGTCCTGCCAGCGCACGAGGTCCGCGTCGCTGACCGCATCGGGCACGGCGCCCGTGTAGGGCGTGGCGAGCGGGGTCATCGCCATGGTGGTGTCCAGGTACAGGTGAGGGTACCGCGCCAGCAGGGCCAGGAAGGCCGCGCTCTGGAACGCGCCCATGTGCGCGACGCACACGCGCAGCCGCGGGTAGCGCGCCATGAGCCGGGCGAAGCGCTCGACGCCCGTGAACGCATCGCGATACGGCATCGTCCCCACGTGCAGCACGAACAGATGGCCGGCCGCCTCGGCCCGCTCGTAGACGCCATAGAGCCGCTCGTCGTCCACGTGGAAGCGCTGCACCGAGTGGTGGAACTTGAAGCCGCGCAGCCCCAGGTCATCGGTCGCCTCGCGGGCCACGGTGTCGACGTCGGCGTCGTCCGGATGCAAGGTGCCGAGCGCGATCGTGCCCGGCAGCGCGCGGGCCTGCTCGGCGAGCCAGCCGTTGAGCGCGCGGGCCATCGCGGGCTTGTGGGCGTAGGAGAAGAAGCAGAAGCGCTCGACGCCGCGCGCCCGCAAGGTGTCGGCGACCGCCGCGGGCTCGAAGGTGTGGCCGGCCACCCAGCCGTGGCCGACGAACCAGCGCTCGATCGCGCGGGCCAGCCCCGGCGGGTGCAGATGCACGTGAGCGTCGAAACACGGAAACGCCGGGCCCGGCAGCGGGGGCTCGGCCACGACGGCGGGGGCTCAGCCCAGCTCGAGGCCGCGCTCGCTCACGCGGTACTCGACGATCTCGTCGCTCATCGCGCTGCCGCGGTGCTTGACGACGCAGAGCTTGCGGGCCAGGCGCGAGCCCTCGCGCTCACTGCCCAGCACGATGATGGTGTTGGCGGTCGCGCCGATGTCGCCGGTCGCCACCTTGCGCGCCAGCAGATCCTCCAGCCGCGTCTCCTCGGTGGTGACGAGCAGCAGGGTCGTCACCTGGCCGTGGTCGTAGCGATGGGCGTCGATGAACTCGCGGTGCTTCCACACCGGCAGGCAGATCTCCATCCCCAGGGTCTCGGCGTCGCGGTGGATGCTCTTGCGGTAGAGGTCGTCGAAGAGGTGGAACTGGATGGAGTCGGCCGGCGAGTCCATCGGCTCCACGCCGTCCACCACCACTCGCCGCGTGCCGGCACCGAAGTGGAAGTAGAGGAAGGGCCGCACCGTGTAGAGCGCGTGGTTGTAGGTCGCCTTCCAGTTCCAGTCGAACTCGAAGCCGCCGTCGGGCGTGGGCACCTGGAAGTCGCGCACGCGGCCCACCCACTTGAACGCGTTGGAGTAGAACGCGCTCATCTGAGCGGCCGGCGGATACGGGTCCGTCATCGGCGGCACGGTATGGGTCCACTCACCGAGCGTCCAGCCGAAGAGCCGCTCGGCATACTCGGCGTGCTGCTGCGAGTCGCCGCGGCCGTTCATGTCGAAGATCAGGCCGCGCGCGCCGTCGGCCACGCGCCCGTGATCGGCGAAGGTCAGCCCCAGGTGCGTCTTGCCGATGCCGGTGGCGCCGTAGACGACCGCCAGGGTGCCGGGCAAGAGACCACCGCCGAGCATCGCATCGAGCTGGGGGACACCGGTCGAGACGCGCGAGGTCACGAGGCGCGATTCTACCACTGCGCCGAGGCACGCCCCTTGGTGGCGAACTGTCGCTCGTAGAGGTGGCGCAGCTCCTCGAGCGTGGTGGCCTGGCCGGGTCCCTTGTCCTCTCGCAGCCTCGCGATGCGCGCGAAGCGCAGGGCCAGGCCGGAGGGATAGGTCGGGCTGCGCTGGATCTCGTTGTACTCGACCTCCACCACCACCTCGGGACGCACGCGGACCGTGTAGCCGTCGTCCTCGGTGGCCAGCGCGCGCAGCCGCTCCGTCATCGCCGCGAACTCCGCGTCGGTGAGGCCCTTGAACGTCTTGCCGACGTCGGCGAAGCCGTCACCGTCACGCACCGCCAGGTGATAGTTCGACAGCCACCCGACGCGCCGCCCCGAGCCGCGATCGGCGGCGATGATCACGCAGTCCACCGTCTCGACCGCCTTGAGCTTGAACCAGCGCTTGCCGCGCCCGCCCGGCTCGTAGGTCGAGTGCTCATCCTTGGCCATGACGCCCTCGTGGCCCGCCGCCAGTGCGCGGGCGTGGAACGCCTGACCGGCGGCGGCGTCCGTCACCACGGCGCGCTCGGCGAGGTGGCGCCCGCCCGTCACGCGCGACAGTGCTTCCCAGCGCTCGGCCTGCGGCGCGTCGATCAGCGAGCGGCCGTCGAGCAGCAGGCAATCGAACAGGTGCAGCGCCAGCGGCATCTCCCGCGCGAGGGCCTCGACGCCGTGCACGCGGCGGAAGCGCCGCATCAGCTCCTGGAACGGCAGCGGCCGTCCGTTCCCATCGAGCGCCACCACCTCGCCGTCGAGAATGAACGGCGCGCCCTCGAGCTGCCGCGCGATCGCCACCACGTCGGGCAGGCTGCGCGTGACGTCGGAGAGCCGGCGTGTCCAGATCCCCACACGCTCGCCCTCGCGATGCACCTGCACCCGCGCGCCGTCGTACTTGAATTCCAGCGCGCTGCGGCCGCCGTGCGCAGACAGGACGTCGTCGAAGTCGGCGGCGATCTCGGCCAGCATCGGCAGCAGCGGCACGAACGGGCGCGGCGCCACTCCGCTGAGCGCCGCCGCGCCACCCTGGCGCACCAGCGCGGCCACCGCGGAGAGATCGCCCAGGAACAGCGCGGCCCGGCGCACCGCGGTCAGATCGGCCTCGGCGGCGGCGGCGATCGCCTCCAGCACGAGCCCGTGGGAGACGCCGGTGCGCAGCTCGCCGCCGATGATCCGGCCCAGGAACTCGCGCTCCTCTGCAGTGGCCCGGCCCGCCAGCTCGACCAGCCGCGCCTGTCGCGCGCCCCGCGACCCGCTGCCGCTCGCCTCGGCAACACCCGCGAAGGCCTCGCCCACGTCGCCCAGCGTCAGCCCCGGGCCGTCGGCCGGCTCCACGTTCCGCGGCAAGCCGCGGACACCCAGCACCCGCGGATCCGAGGTCGGGAACGGATGACCGGTCAGGAACGCCACGGCCAGGCCGACCTCGCCGGGATCGACGGCGCGCAGGAACTCGGCCACCAGGCGTCGCTTCTCGAGCCGGCCCGGGGTGGCCTCGAGGCGGCGGCCCAGGGCAGCGAAGTCGGAGAGGGGCGTCACACCATCATTCTAGTGACGCCGGCCAGGACATCCGGGGCATTTGACTGGACGAGGCCGGGAGCACTAGGCTGCCAATATGCGCCGCCGGATGCTGCTCTACGATGCCGGCTCGCCGACGGCGACTGCCGCGGCGGCGCTGCTGGCCGACGACTTCGACGTGCGGGTGTGGGCACCGCCCGAGACCACCCAGGCCGTCGTGCTCACCTCGAATCCGGCTGCGACGGGCGGAGATCGCCTGAGGCTGATCGGTGTCGTCGAGCCCGGCTGGACGGCGTCGCGGCCGGCGAGCTGGTACGGGCTGATCGCGGCCGGGGCCGGCCGGGCCATCGTCGCCGCGGCGGTGGCCAACGCATTCACGGACCTCGAGGCGTCGGCCGAGCGTGATCGGCTGGAGCGCGAGCTGGGCGAGCTGAACGCCATCGGCATCCAGCTCTCGGCCGAGCACGATCTCGACGTGCTGCTCGAGACCATCCTGACGAAGGCGCGCGAGATCACGCGCAGCGACGCGGGCTCGCTATATCTGGTCGAGGAGGGGCCGCAGGGCGAGCGACGCCTGCGCTTCGCGCTCGCCCAGAACGCCAGTGTGGAGATCCCCTTCCACGCCGTCACCCTGCCGCTGGACGAGGCCAGCGTGGCCGGCTACGTGGCGCTGACCGGGGAGGTCGTGAACCTGGCCGACGCGTACGCGCCGCCGCCCGGCTCGCGCTTCCAGATCAATCGCTGGTTCGACGAGCAGGCGGGCTATCGCACGATGTCGATGCTGGTGGTGCCGATGCGCACGCCGCAGGGCGAGACGCTGGGCGCGCTGCAGCTCATCAACTGCCGCCCGGAGCTGTCGGGACCGCTGCGCTCGGCGGCCGAGGTGGAGCGTCACGTGGTCCCGTTCGGCGACCGGCACGTGCGCCTGGCCGGCTCGCTCGCCTCGCAGGCCGCGGTCACGCTCGCCAACCGGCGAATGTACGACAGCATCACCGAGCTGTTCGAGGGCTTCGTGAAGGCCTCGGTGACGGCGATCGAGGCGCGCGATCCGACGACCTCGGGCCACTCGTTCCGGGTCGCCGAGCTCACCGTGGGTTTGGCCGAGGCCGTGAACCGCAGCGCCACCGGCCCGTACCGCGAGCTGCGCATGACGACCGAGGAGCTGCGAGAGCTGCGGTATGCCGCGCTTCTGCACGACTTCGGCAAGGTTGGCGTGCGCGAGCACGTGCTCGTGAAGTCGAAGAAGCTCTATCCAGGCGATCTCGACAGGATCCGTCAGCGCATCGAGCTCCTGATGCGCGACCTGGAGCTCAGCACCACGCGACGCAAGCTCGACTGGGCGCTGCGGCGTGGTGAGCACGGCTACGCCGAGCAGGCCGCGACGCTGGACGCCGAGCTGACCGGAGCACTCGCCGAGCTGAACGAGGCGCTCGACGTGATCCTCACGATGAACGAGCCCAGCGTGCACTCGCAGGACTTCACGAGCCAGCTGCTGCGGATCACCAGGCGATCGTGGGGCGATCACCGCGGCCGCCGGCGGCCGCTGCTGACGCCCGAAGAGGTCGACGTGCTGACGATCAGCCGCGGCAGTCTCACCGACGCCGAGCGCCACGAGATCCAGCAGCACGTGATGCACACCTTCCAGTTCCTGGCCCAGATTCCCTGGACGCGCGAACTCCGGCGCGTGCCCGAGATCGCCCGCTCGCACCACGAGAAACTGGACGGGACCGGCTACCCGCTGGGTGCCACCGGTGAGGCCATCCCCGTGCAGTCACGGATGATGACCATCGCCGACATCTACGACGCCCTCACCGCGACCGATCGCCCGTACAAGAAGGCGATCCGCGCGGAGGAGGCGCTGGACACCTTGCGCCGCGAGCAGCACGCCGGCGCGCTCGATGGCGCACTGCTCGACCTGTTCATCGACGCGCGCGTCTTCGAGCGAACCGACTGGCGCTGAGCCCGCTCTTCTGGCGGTCGGGGCGTGGCGGCGCGCCCGACGTGAATCAGGCGGCCAGCAACACGATGGCGACGCCCCAGGCCACGACTCCGGCCAGCGCGATCGCCGCGCGTGTGATCTCTCGTCGCAGCGCAGCCCTGCGCAGATGTTGAGTGGTTCTGGCGAAAAAAAGGGCGCGCGATCGGCGCTCCGCAATCAGGCGGCGCTGCAGCGACGGATACGACATGGCGTGAGCGTTCATGACTGCCTCCCGCATCTGCGTCGAACGATCTCAGAATCCCCGTAGCAGACCGACAACCTTGCCCAGGACGCGGACACGGCGCTCGCGCGGATCGATCACGATCGGCGCCATGGTCGGATGCTCGGGCTTGAGGACGATGCGGTCGCCGTCGCGCTGGAAGCGCTTGACGGTGGCCTCGTCGCCCGACTCGGACTCCACCAGGGCCACGACGATGTCGTTGGCCTGCGCGCTCTCCTGACGGCGGACCAGCACCAGGTCGCCGTCGCAGATGTGCGCGTTGATCATGCTCTCGCCCCTCACCCGGAGCGCGAACAGATCCTCGGGGGCCGCCGGCAGCGCGCCCGCGGCGATGGGCAGCTCGCCCTCGCGATTCTCCTCGGCCAGGATCGGATTGCCCGCGGCGATGCGCCCCAGGATGGGGACGCTCGGCATGCTGGCGCGGCCACCGGCCGCCTCGCTCAGCGTGAGCGCGCGCGCGGTACGGCCCGGGCCGCTCCGCCGCTGCAGCATGCCCTTTCGCTCCAGGGCCCGAAGATGATCGAAGGCCGCTCGAGGCGTGACCCGAAACTTGTCGCCGATCTCCCGCACCGTCGGCGGCACGCCGTGGCGCGAGGTGAACGCACGCATGAAGTTCAAGACGTCACGCTGACGAGTGGTGAGATCTCGCATCGGCACGCGTCCCTCCCGCTCGCAACTTACTCAACCAGTGTTGAGCAGTCAAGAGAATAGTGGTGGAGGCTCGAAGAGGGGCGCGGAAGAGCCTAGGCGGGCTCCCAGGGCTCGCAGACCGGGCAGGTCTGGTAGGCCTGCTCGCGAGCCTCGGAGATCTGCTTCAAATAGACCCGGTCGATCTCGGGGATGCGGCGCACCCATGCGCACTCGCGGCGGTGGAAGAGGCGGGAGGCGCGCTGGGCCACGAAGGGCTCGCCGTGCTCGGACTCCGCGACGCTGACGAGCGCCGTCGGCGCATCCGGCTGGGTCTCGGCCGGCAGCGCGGCCATGGCGGGCTCGGCCTCGATCGTGGTCGGCGTGGGCTCGGGCGGCGGAGGATCGGGGTCGTTGATGTGCAGGTTCGTTTCGACGGTGGAGCGGAACTCGTCGCTCGCCCGCCGGAATTCGCGCATGGCCCGTCCGACCATGCGGCCCAGCTCGGGGAGCTTCGACGGGCCGAACACGAGGAGTGCCAGCACGCCGATGACCAGCATCTCCTGCAAGCCGATGTCGAACATGGCGCTAGGGTAACACGCGCCGACTGCCGCCGAGGGGGAGGCGAAAGCTTTCGTGAATTGAGAAGGCCCTTACCGTCCCGCCGACCGGGCCCTACCCGAGATCCACCATCGGCGCGAGGTTGACGGCCGAACGGCAGGGGCACGCGCCTTGCTCCCCTCCCCGGGGCCGGGGAGGGATCAACGATGCTGCAGGTCTTGCGCTTCGCGGTGCTGCTGACGTACCTGACCGCGCGCGAACGGCTCGCCCGCGCGATCAGGAGGCCATGACTTCCGTGGGCTTCTCGTCCCGCTTGTCCTCGTGAACCACCAGGCCGCACTGCACGATCTTGTAGAGCAGCGCCTTGTAGCTGATCTGCAGCAGACGTGCGGCCTTCGCCCGGTTCCAGTGGACGCGATCGAGCACTTCCTTGATGGCGACGCGTTCGGCGTCGCGGGCCGCCTGACGAGCGATGTCCTTCAGGCTGATCGGCGCGTCCGGACTGGGTCGCGTCTCGAGCGCCACCACCGCGGGCTGGGCCGCGCCGTTGCGCGCCGCACCGTTGAGGTGCCCGATGATCTCCTGGTGCACCGGCCGCGCGCTGCCGAGCACGACGACGCGCTTGACCGCGTTCTCCAGCTCGCGGATGTTGCCCGGCCACTGATACTCGACGAACGCGCGCAGCGTCTCGGCGGGCACGTCGACCGTCCGCCCGTACTGCGCGTTGAACGTGCGCAGGAAGTGCTCCACGAGGATCGGGATCTCCTCGCGGCGCTCGCGCAGCGGCGGGATGCGAATCTCGATCACGTTGAGACGGTAGTAGAGGTCCTCGCGGAACTGGTGCGTGCGCATCGACGCCTCCAGGTCGCGGTTGGTGGCCGCGATGAGGCGCACGTCGGTGTCGATGATCTTCTCCCCGCCCACGCGCGAGAACTCACCGTCCTGGAGCACGTGGAGGAGCTTGGCCTGCAGGCGCAGCGGCATCTCCCCGATCTCGTCGAGGAGCAGCGTCCCGTTGTCGGCAGCCTCGAACTTGCCGGGCTTCTGGCGGTACGCGCCGGTGAAGGCCCCCTTCTCGTGGCCGAAGAGCTCGGATTCGAGCAGCTCGCCGGGAAGCGCCGCGCAGTTGACCTTCAGGAACTGGCGCGAGGCCCGCGGCGAGGCCTTGTGGATGGCGCGGGCAACGACTTCCTTGCCTACGCCACTCTCGCCCCGCAGCAGCACGGTCGTGTTCGTGACCGCGACCTTGGACACCAGATCCCGGATCGGCTGCATCTTGCCGCTGTTGCAAAGCCCCAGGAGTACATCACTCATGTCCGTCGATTCCCCCTATGTGGGCTCGGTTCCTGTTTTCGCCACAGATTCCCGAGACGGGTGCAGCGGGTTGCAGGGGAAATGCCAAGTATTTACCCACTTGAACGTCCAGCGATTACAAGCACTTTGCTCTGAGGCGGAATCACCTTCCCTTTCCCTTTTGTAGGAAGCGGAGTTCGCTGTTGTAAGACTTGCACAGGAGGAGGAAAGAAAATGGAGATCCTCATCGTGGACGACGAGCCTCAGGTGGCCGAGGTGCTGGCGCGCTCCCTCAGCCGGCAGGGGCATCACACCACCGTGGCGCACTCCGGGCCGGAGGCCCTCGACTGCCTCGGCAGCCAGCCGCTCGACGCGATGTTCCTCGATGTCTCGATGCCGGGCATGAACGGCCTGGACGTGATGGCGGAGGTCAAGCGCCTCAAGCCGGCACTGGCCGTGGTGGTCATTACCGGCCACGCCACCGCCGATGAGGTCGATCGCATGAAGGCGCTGGGCGCGGTCGATGTCATCCAGAAGCCGTCGGCCCTGACCAACTATCACCGCGCTATCGAGCGCCTGGGCGGCACAAAGCAGTACCCCGGCGCCGACAGGCTGTGATAAAGCTTATCCGTGCATTGCCTGCGTGACGCCTCCATCGGCTGTCTGC
>Ga0310810_10002560_pt1 | contig 19602 bp, 10 predicted proteins | sample NCmetagenome_FD_207641 | JGI IMG/M metagenome (GOLD analysis project Ga0310810, IMG submission 207641) | Soil microbial communities from experimental microcosm in Duke University, North Carolina, United States - NC | ecosystem: Engineered > Artificial ecosystem > Soil microcosm > Unclassified ...
AACGATCGATTGTCGCGCTCTCGGTCCTTGCGCTGTTCGCGGTGGCGATGTACTTCCACGGTCATCATTTGTGGGAGACGCTGCTGGCGATGCACGGACATCGTCCCTCTCAGATTGGAATGCCCTGAAGGATTGGGACGCCCCGAACGGCGTCGCCTCCCGATCGAATTAGCGGAATCGTGGCATGCTGTCGGCATGAGCTCTCTCAGCCGTCAGCTGGCAAATCACCTGAAACGCACCGTCACTGGACCGATGTGGCACGGGCCTTCATTGAATGAAGCGCTGGCCGACGTGTCGCATGACGTCGCTATCGCTCGACCGATCCCCAGCGCCCATTCGATCTGGGAGCTGGTGCTTCACGTGACCGTGTGGTCCGACATTGCTCGTGCCCGGTTGCACGGCGAGCGGATCATCGACCCCACGCCGCAGGAAGACTGGCCGCCTGTGATGGAAACGACGCAGTCGGCGTGGACATCAGCGGTCGAGCGCATGCGCGAGAGCTATCGAGCGCTCGCCGACGACGTGAAGCAGCTTGACGACGCGCGACTCGACGAAAAGATCCCCGGCCTCGACTACACCGTGTCCAACCTTCTTCACGGCGTCATCGAACACGGCACCTATCACGGCGGCCAGATGGCAATCTTGAGGAAGATGTAGGGGACGGCCTTCAGGCCGTCCCAAGCCTTCAGGCCATCCCAGGCCTTCAGGCCGTCCCGATTAGCACGCCCTGAAGGACGTGCTCTACAGAACAGGTCATCGCGCCGGCCGCGCAAACACGTCATCCGGGACAACTTCATTGAAGCGGATGCTCGACGCCGCGTAGGTGATCTTCGCACCCGGGAGGACGATGCGTTCGCGAAAGGGCGTCAGCACACCGTCGGCTCGACGATAGTCCTCGTAAAAGATCGTCGTCACCCGTCCGGCTCTGGAGGTGATATCGAGCCGATCGACCAGACCGGTGGCGGCGTTGAAGGACCACCGTTCCGTGCCTTCAGGCAATTCACATCGAAGGACTTGTCCAGCCGCCGGATCTCGACGTTCTTCGACAGCGACCGTCGTGCACGTTGACACCAGGTGGGCGGGGCGGAACGGGTCCGCGCTACGCCTGACTTCAGCGATTTCTGACGCCGACAGATCGCGAAGACCGGTGCCGACGAAATTCTTGTCCCAGCCGATGCGGCCGTCGCTGGCGCGTCCCGATCCGCCGGCGTCGCCGATCTCCTTACGGCCGATGTGAGTGGCGAAGTGATCCGGCGCCTTCACGAATGTCACGAACGGTTCGACCATCCCGCGGCCGTTATCGAACATCCCTCGAGTGACCCTGGAGGCAATGGCGGCGATCGCGGCGGGTCCGCCCACCGCGGTGACATATCGGGCCACCATGATCTCGGCCTCGGCACGCGAGGAGGTGGGAGTCTGTGGGGGGAGTGTCGCGAGCGACAGTGCGAGCAGGACCGACATCGCATCGTTCATGCCGCGATTGGACGAACCAGGTTCGGGAAATACCCGTCATTCGTCCCAGCAATCGGTTTTTGCCGCAACGACCCGCATCGCTCGAGGCTGCTGAAAATCCGGCAGCGGGCGCGAAGGAATCCGCGGCCCACGGCAATGGTCTCCGGAAAGTGGCCTATTTACGGTGATTCCGGACTGGCATGCAGCCTGCTAGGACGAGTTGGTATCGTGACGTCTGCACGTTCGGCATGTTCGACCGTCATCGTGACGTTGGCGCTCCTGGGCGTCGTTGTCAGCCCTGCCTTCGCAGGATTGGCGCACCAGGCCTGCACGTCAAAGCATCACGACTGCGGCAAGCCGAGAATCACCGCGTGTTGCTGCGGAGACGAACAGGGATCGACGACATCAACTACCCCTGTGCCCTCTCGGGTTGAACTGCGTGCAGACCTGTCGCCGATGCCGGCGGTGACCAGTGCCGTCCATGTGACGACTTCGCCACTCGCTGGGATGACGGTCTATACGTCACCGCCGCATCGCTGTCTCATCGACCTCCCCACACTCTTCTCATCACTGCTGCTCTAGCGGGCTCTTCACGTGTGTAGGCGACTGGCTTCAGCCTGTCGCCCGGCCGTCCTGACGACCGGCCGCTACACCGATGTGAAAGCGCCCTAGCGTCCGGCAGCGTCTGCTCCTGAAGGTTCCGACGCAGTCGATTCTGTTCAATCGCCTCGATCGAGGTCGAAATGCGAGTGTTCCGTTGGTTCGTCATCACGTTGCTGTTCTCGTCGGCCGCTGGCGCGCAGACGCCGGCGCGGCTGTCGCTCGACGACGTCGTCGCCGAGGCGCTGGCCAGGAATCCCGAGATCGCGGCGGTCGAGCGCCAATACGACGCGGCCCGCCAGCGTCCGATCCAGGAACGAAGCCTTCCCGATCCGATGCTCTCGGCCGGGTACAACGCGAACGGCAATCCACTGCCCGGCGCGGGCCTCGGCACGGAGCCCACCGCCAACATCGGCTTCATGGTGACCCAGCCGCTGCCGTATCCCGGCAAGCTGGATTTGCGCGCGTCGATGGCATCGCGCGAAGCCGACGCCACAGAGCAGCAGATCGAGACGGCTCGCCTCAACGTGACCGCCCGCGTCAAACAGGCCTACTACCGGCTGTCTTACACCTACGCCATCGACGAGGTCCTGACCCGCAATCGAGATCTGCTCTCCACGATCCTGAAGGTGAGCGAGAACCGCTACACCGTCGGCGAAGCGGCCCAGCAGGACGTGATCAAGGCGCAGACACAAATCAGCATCCTCGACTTGCGGCTGGAGCGAGTCCGGCAGGAGCGCGCGACCCGCGAAGGCGAGCTCAACGCCCTGCTGGCCCGGCCTCCATCGACACCGATCGGCCGTCCCGAAGACCTCCCGCTCACCGATTTCGACGCATCGCTCGACGCCTTAGTGACCGCGACGACGGACCATGCGCCGATGCTGCGGCGCGACCAGATCATGATCGATCGCTCGCAGCTCGCCGTTGACGCCGCGCGCAAGGACTACAAACCAGATTTCGCAGTGAGCGGCGGCTACTACTACATGGGCGCCATGCCGCCGATGTACGAAGTCCGTTTCGACGTCACGATTCCGCTGCAGCGGGCCCGCCGCGCTGCCGCCGTTGCCGAACAACAGAGCGCGGTGGAACAGGCGCGCCGTACCTACGACAGCACGCGCCTGGCGCTGCAGGGCCGGGTGCACGAGGATTTCCAGACCGCGGCCACGTCGATCCGCCTTGCCCGCATGTATCGCGACACCGTGCTCCCGCAAGCGCGGCTCGCGCTCGAATCGTCAATGGCCAGCTACCAGACCGGCCGCGTCGACTTCCTGTCCGTGGTCACGAATTTCGGGACCGTCCTCGAATACGAGATGAGTTACTTCGACGAGCTCGCGGCGTATCACACGGCCGTCAGCCGAATCGAAGAGATGAGCGGCACGCCGCTGGTGCATTGAAATGTTCATCAAAGTTCTCAAGGTTTTGTGTGCGCTGGTGCTGCTGGCTGGCGTCTTTGCCGGTGGCTACATCATGCGGGCGACCAGGAATCCGGCCGCCGCGGCAAACGGCCGCCGCGTTCTGTACTACGTCGACCCGATGCATCCGGCGTACAGGTCGGACAAACCCGGCGTCGCGCCCGATTGCGGGATGACGCTGGAGCCGGTGTACGCGGACGATGCCGAGGGCACCTCCGGCACTTCCGGCCGTCGCGAGATCCTCTATTACCGCGACCCGCAACAGCTGGACTACAAGGCCGACAAACCGGGCTTGAACCCGGAGAACGGCAACACGCTGGAGCCGGTGTACGCCGCACCAGTCGTCAACGATGTGCCGCCGGGTGCGATCCGGATTTCGCCGGAGCGTCAGCAGGTCATCGGCGTGAAGTTCGCCACCGTCGAAACCGGTCCGGCGACCCGGGCGATTCGCACGGTCGGCAAGGTGACGGTCGACGAAACCCGCGTCGGCCATGTCCACACTCGTATCGACGGCTGGATCGACAAGGTCTTCGTCAACTTCACCGGCGACATCGTGAAGAAGGGCGAGCCGATGCTCACCATTTACAGCCCCGAGATGCTGGCGTCGCAGGAAGAGCTTCTGCTCGCCGCGCGCGCCCGGGACGTGATGCCTTCGCTCCTCGACGCGGCCCGGCGACGGTTGCAACTGTGGGATTTGAGCGACGAGCAGATTCAGCAGGTGATGCAAACCGGCCAGCCAATCCGCAGTATCGCCGTCAACGCGCCGATGGGCGGTTACGTCACCGAGCGCAACGCCTTCCCGAACCAGAAGGTCACTCCCGACAGCGATCTCTACACCATCACCGATTTGAGTCGCGTGTGGATCATGGCCGACGTCTTCGAGGCCGATATCACGTCGATCAAACCGGGCGATCCCGCCTACGTGATCTTCGTCAACGGCGGCGCGCCCAGCATCGCCGCCAGGGTGAATTACATCCAGCCGCAGGTGGATCCGGCGACGCGGACCCTCAAAGTACGGCTCGACGCCGTCAATCCCGGCATGCGGATGCGGCCGGAGATGTTCGTGAACGTCGAATTCGGCGTCAGGTCCAGGCCGCAATTGACGGTACCGGCAGATGCCGTCCTCGACACCGGCGATCGTCAGACGGTCTTCGTCGATCTGCAGAACGGCTATCTGCAGCCGCGTCAGGTCGTGGTCGGCGAGCGAATCGGGGACCGCGTGACGATCACCTCCGGCGTGTCAGCCGGCGAGCGCGTGGTTTCGTCAGGCACGTTCCTGATCGATTCGGAAAGCCAGCTGAAGGCCGCCGCCGGCGGCATGGGCGCGCCCAGACCGCAGGCGTCCGACAACCAGCCCCACCCAGGACAAGGCCGTGATTAACGCCATCATCGAATTCTCGGCGCGCAACCGCTTCATCGTCTTCGTGCTCGTCACGGTGGCGGTGGTCGCCGGCGTGTGGTCGATGCGAACGGTGCCGCTCGACGCCATCCCCGACCTCAGCGACACGCAAGTGATCGTCTACTCGCGCTGGGATCGCAGCCCCGACATCGTCGAAGACCAGGTCACGTATCCGATCGTCACCGCCATGCTCGGCGCTCCCAAGGTCAAGGCGGTCCGCGGCTTCTCCGACTTCGGCTTTTCCTACGTCTACATCGTGTTCGACGAAAACACCGACATCTACTGGGCGCGCTCGCGGACGATGGAGTACTTGTCGGGCGTGCTGCCGCGGCTGCCGCAAGGCGTGCGCACCGAGCTCGGGCCGGATGCGACCGGCGTCGGCTGGGTCTTCCAGTACGCGCTCGTCGACACGACCGGTCGTCATGGCCTCGACGAGCTGCGAAGCTATCAGGACTGGACCCTGCGCTATTACCTGAAGGCCATTCCGGGCGTCGCCGAAGTGGCGCCGCTTGGCGGGTTCGTCCGTCAATATCAGGTTCAAGTCGATCCCAATCGCCTGCGCACGTTCAATCTGCCGATCGCGAAGGTAATCGAAGCGGTTCGCGGCGGCAACAACGACGTCGGCGGACGGCTGGTCGAGATGACCGGCGCCGAGTACATGGTGCGCGGCCGCGGTTACGCCAAATCGGCCGGCGACATCGGCGACATCGTGCTGGCCCGAAGCGAGAGCGGTGTGCCCGTCCGCGTGCGCGACGTCGGCGAGGTGACGCTCGGACCCGATCTCCGTCGTGGCATTGCCGATCTCGACGGCACCGGCGACACGGTGGCCGGCATCGTGGTGATGCGGCAGGGCGAAAACGCGCTGCGCGTCATCGACAACGTCAAGACGAGGATCGCCGAGCTGGAGCCGACGCTGCCGACCGGCGTGAAGATCGTGACCGTCTACGACCGATCGGATCTGATCCTGCGATCGATCGACAACCTGAAGCACACGCTGATCGAGGAGCTCTTGATTGTCTCGGTCATCATCCTGATTTTCCTGTGGCACATCCCGAGCGCGCTCATTCCGATCGTCACGATTCCGGTCGCCGTCCTGATCTCGTTCATTCCGATGCGTCTGATGGGCGTCAGCTCGAACATCATGTCGCTTGGCGGGATTGCGATCGCCGTCGGTGCCATGGTCGATGCGGCCATCGTCGTCGTCGAGCAAACCCACAAGAAGCTCGAACAGTGGGAACGGACGGGGCGAAAAGAGGATTACCACCGCGTCATCGTCGATGCGGTGAAGGAGGTCGGCGCACCGAGCTTCTTTGCGCTGCTGGTGATTGCGGTCTCCTTCCTCCCGGTGTTGACGCTCGAAGCGCAGGAAGGGCGGCTCTTCAGACCGCTCGCCTACACGAAGAACTTCTCGATGATCATCGCGGCGGTCCTGGCGATCACCCTCGACCCGGCGATGCGGCTGTTCTTCACGCATATGAAGCGCTACTCGTTCAGGCCGGCGTGGCTGGCGCGCCTGGCCAACGCGGTGCTGGTCGGGAAGATTCACTCCGAAGAATCGCATCCGATCAGCCGTGTGTTGATCCGGGTGTACGAGCCGATCTGTGCCTGGTCGCTGCGCTGGAAATGGCTGGTGCTGGCGAGCGCCGTCGCCATCGTCGTCGCCACCGTGCCGGCCTACCAGCGGCTCGGCTCTGAATTCATGCCGCCGCTCGACGAGGGCACGCTGCTGTACATGCCGTCGACGCTGCCTGGCATCTCGGTCACCGAGTCGCAGCGCCTGCTCCAGGCGCAGGACCGGATCATCAAGCAGTTTCCGGAGGTCGAGCGCGTGCTCGGCAAGGCGGGACGCGCGGAAACGTCGACCGATCCGGCGCCGTTCTCGATGATGGAAACCATCATCGCGCTGAAACCGCACGACCAGTGGCGCTTCGTGGAAACCTGGTATTCGGATTGGGCCCCGCAATGGGTACGGCCGGCGCTGCGGCGGATTACCAGCGACCGCATGTCGACGGATCAACTGGTTCAGGAGATGAACGAGGCGCTCAGGCTGCCGGGCACGACCAACGCCTGGACAATGCCCATCAAGGCCCGCATCGACATGTTGACGACGGGCATCCGCACGCCGGTCGGCATCAAGATCTACGGATCGAACATCCGCGAGATTGAACGCATCGGCACCGAGATCGAGTCGGTGCTGCCGAACGTGTTCGGCACTCGCAGCGCCTTTGCCGAGCGGACGTCGGGCGGCTATTTCGTCGACTTCAACTGGAAGCGCGACGAGTTGGCCCGTTACGGGCTGTCGATCGACGACGCCCAGCTGGTCGTGATGTCCGCGGTCGGCGGCGACACGGTGACGACGACCGTGGAGGGCCGTGAGCGTTACTCGGTGAACGTCCGTTACTTCCGTGACTACCGAAGCGATCTCGACCAACTCCGCCGCGTCGTGGTGCCGGCGATGGATGGCCGCATGCAGATTCCGGTGAGCCAGCTGGCTGATGTGAAGCTCGCCAGCGGACCGTCGATGCTGCGCGACGAAAACGGCATGTTGAACGGCTACGTCTACGTGGACGTCGCCGGCAGAGACATCGGCGGGTATGTGGCGGAGGCGAAGCAGACGATCGCCCGCAGCGTCAAGCTCCCCGCCGGCTACTCGCTGGTGTGGAGCGGCCAATATGAGGCCATGGAGCGCGTGCGCGAGCGGCTGAAGATCGTGGTGCCGGTCACGTTGTTCCTGGTCTTGATGCTCCTCTACGTGAACACACGATCGTTCGTGAAGACGTCGATCATCGTGCTGGCGGTGCCGTTTTCGGCTGTCGGCGCGATCTGGCTGCTGTATGCCCTCGGCTACAACATGAGCATCGGCGTGTGGGTGGGTCTGATTGCCCTGCTCGGCGTGGACGCCGAGACCGGCGTGTTCATGCTGCTGTATCTCGATCTCGCCTACGACGACGCGCGGCGGCAAGGCCGCCTGCGCTCGCTGGCCGATCTGCAGCAGGCGGTGTTGCACGGTGCGGTCAAACGCATCCGGCCGAAGTTCATGACCGTCGCGACGATGTTCATGGGGCTGGTGCCGATCATGTGGTCGGCCGGCGCCGGCGCCGACGTCATGAAACGCATTGCCGCGCCGATGATTGGCGGCATCTTCACCTCGTTTGTTCTCGAATTGGTCGTCTATCCGGCGATTTACGAAATCTGGAAATGGCATTTCGGTCTGAAACGCGAGCTGGCGGCAGCGCCAGCGCCGCAGGGAGAGCCGTCATGAAGACGATGGTGGGTGTGTTGACGCTGCTGCTCGGCCTTTCATCCGGGGTGGGCGCCCAGCAATCGAAGACTTACGTCGGCGTGATCACCGACACCATGTGTGTCGACGACCACAAGCCCATGAAGGTGGCGCCCGACGCCAAGTGCGTCCGCGACTGCGTCGGCGATGCCCGAACCTACAAATACGCGCTGACCGAGGGGAAGAATGTCTACAAGTTGAGCGATCAGGAGACGCCCGCGGCAATGGCTGGCGCCCGGGTGAGAGTCACCGGTGTGTTGTATCCCAGGACGAACATCCTGAAGGTCGAACGAATCGAACTCGCGCGGTAGGCGACGTCTTGTAGGGGACGTCTTGTAGGGGACGTCTTGTAGGGGACGTCTTGTAGGGGACGGCCTTCAGGCCGTCCCTCCGTCCCTCCGTCCCTCCGTGTAGCCTTCACGGCAAATCGAGAAGAAACGACCTGGTCGCGATCGGGAAAGGCCAAAAACCGGCGATTTTCATCGGATCGGGAATTGCTACACTCGGGGTGACGTGACGATCGCCCGCCACCTTTCCTTCCGGCTCACACCACCGTAGAAGCGCGTCCGCCTAAAGGCGGACACCGCCACTTACCGATACTTCGAAACGGAATCGTTCCTCTGAAGGACGGGTGTATGAGATCGAAGGTGTTTCTGGCTGGGGTCGCCCTGGCGCTGGCGTTCTCGGCCTACGCCGTAACCGCACAACAACCGCCGGCGCTGACCGTTGTGCAGAGCGGGCCGACCAACGAAATCCAGAACCTCCGGGAAGCCAACGAGATCCGGATCGTCTTCTCGGAGCCGATGGTGGTGCTGGGCCGCATTCCCGATCCGGTGACGGCGCCGTTCGTCACCATCCGTCCGGCGATGACCGGCACATTCCGCTGGTCAGGCACGACGATCCTGATCTTCACCCCCGATCCTGCGCGCAAGCTGCCAAACGCCACCCAGTACGAGGTCACGGTCGACACGTCAGCCGTGGCGATCAGCGGCCGCCGGCTGGCTGCGCCGTACCGATTCAGTTTCACGACGCCGACCGTCAGGCTTCTCGGCCTCGACTGGTACCGCAAGAACAAACGGTACGACGGCACCATGGTCCTCGCCCTGCGCTTCAACCAGCCGGTCCGTCCCGCCGACGTGACGGCGCACATGAAACTGCGGTTCGAGCCGCACGAATTCGAGACGCCCAATCTCTCTGCCGATGCGCGAGCCCGCTTGAGAACCAACGACGCACAAGGGCTCCCACGCTTCCAGGCAAAGGTTGCCACGGCGATGGCGGCGGCGACCGCCGGTGGCTCATTGCGATTCGCGACCGCGACCGCCTGGGACACCGCACGTTTCAAAGCGTCGCCGGATCTGGTCGTCGTCGAAGTGACCGACCCGACGCCGCCCGACAGCTGGGTGCTCGTCGAGCTGGACGGCGGTCTTCCCGCGGTGGAAGGCCGGATGGTGCCGAACGAACTGCAAAGCCGCCGCGTCGAGGCGGAGCGGACATTCTTCGTCAACGGCATCCGCTGCCGCGCCGAATGCGCGCCCGACGAGTGGAACCCCATCGAACTGCGCAGCCCGATCGACTTGACGACGATTCAGAAATTCATTTCGGTGCGCAACATCACCCGGCCCTCGCCGCAGCCGCTCGTCAGCCCGGCAAAAGCGCCGGAAAAGCAGGACTGGGAATTCGACACGCCATCGCTGTTCGACCTCGAAGACGCCGGCTACGATCGACAGCCGCCCAATTCGAAGTACGTCGTGCGTCTCGATGCGGACCTCACCTCGGAGGATGGCCAGACGCTCGGCTACACCTGGCTCGACATCGTCGAGAACTGGCATGACCGTGCGTTCACGAGTTTTGGCGACGGGCACGGAGTGTGGGAATCGGAGGGCGGCATGGTGCTGCCCTTCTACTCGCGCAACTTCAAAGACGTCACGCAGTGGTCGTCGCGCATTTCCAGGAATCAGTTGATGCCGACGATCCTCAGCCTGATGCCGGACTTCGCGCGACTGCCGCCCGGCGACGGCCTCCGTCGGGCGCTGCGAATCACGACGGACAAGATTGAATCCCAGGGCCTGGATCTGACGCGTACGCTTGGCGCCGGCCAGAAAGGCCTCGTCTGGGCCGGCGTCTCGGAGGGCGATCCCATCGATCGCTCGAAACGACTGCGGACATCGCGAGAGCGATCGACGGTCGTTCAGGTGACCAACCTGGGCATCACCGTCAAGGACAGTCCGCAAAACACGCTGGTCTTCGTCACACGTCTGGACGATGGTGCGCCGGTTTCCGGCGCGCGAGTCTCGCTCATCGATCGCGAGAACACGGTTCGCTGGGAAGCGACGACCGGCGCCGATGGCGCCGCGATCGCGCCTGGCAGCCCTCGCTCCAAGTTCTGGGATTTCGAATTCATTGTCGCCGCCGAAAAGGACGGCGACACGGCGTACCTTGGAAGCGATTGGCACGAGGGGATCGGCCCTTACGATTTCGGCTATGGCTTGAATCTTCGCGAAGCCGATCCGATTCTGCGCGGCTCGGTGTTCACTGACCGCGGCGTCTACAAGCTCGGCGAGGAAGTGCACCTCAAGGCGATTCTGCGCTCCGACACGCCCGCCGGGATGAAGCTTCTGACGCCGGGAACGGTGCTGCAGGTCTCGACGCGCGACAGCCAGAGCAAGGAAATCGACAAACGCACGATCCGTGTTGGCGATTGGAGCAGCGCCGAGTGGACGCTGAAGCTTCCGGGCGACGGCTCGCTCGGGAACTACCAGATCACCGCGATGCGCGAGGACGAGGCGGGCAAGCTTCCGCCCAACGGTCCCAACTCGTATTACGAGTACCTGCGCGTCCCGCACGTGAACGGCACTTTTCTCGTCGCCGCCTACCGCCGCCCCGACTTCCGGGTCGATGCCGTGCTGACAGGTGGATCGAAAGTCGCTGGCGCCACGCTCACCGGCACGGTCACTGGAAAGTACCTGTTTGGCTCGTCGATGGCGAACCGCAAAGTCACCTGGCGCGGCACGCGAACTGGCCTGTGCTCGGCGCCGGAAACGATTTTCGCGCACTTCACCGATACGCGATTCACGTTTGGGGGTGACTGCGATGGAACACTTGGACCGGAAACGGTCGGCAGCGCCGACACCGTGCTCGACGGCAACGGTCAGTTCACGACGACGATGACGACTGCGGTCGGTCAGGGGCGGCCGTATCAGTACACGTTTGAAGGAGACGTCGAGGACCTGTCGCGGCAGCACATCGCCGGCCGCGCCACCCTCGTCGTGCATCCGGCGCCGTGGTACATCGGCGTCCTGGCCCCGTCGTTCTTCCTTGATCAGCGAGCCGGCGTGCAGACGTCTGTCGTCGCTGTGACAAACGACGGGGCGCTTGTTCCGGGCGTCGGCGTTCAATTGAAGCTGCGGCAGATTCAGTGGAACAGCGTTCGCCGCGCCGAAGGTCAGGGCTTCTACACCTGGGAGACGACGCGAACAACGAACGAGATCAGCAGCTGGACGGTGACGACGGCCGCCAACCCGGTGCCGTTGGCGATTCCGCTGCCGACCGGCGGTTTCTTCGAGCTCATCGCCGTCGCGAAGGATGCCGAGGGCCATTCGACGACGACCAAAACCAGCTTCTACTCCCTCGGCACCGGTTACACGGCGTGGGAGCGCTTCGATCACAATCGCATCAATCTCGTTCCGGAAAAGAACACCTACAAGCCGGGAGATTCGGCGCGGATCATGATCCAGTCGCCGTGGGAACACGCAACGGCGCTGCTGACGACCGAGCGCGAAGGCGTGCGCTCGCGCCGGCAGTTCGAGCTGACGTCGACGCAGCAGTACGTCACCGTGCCGATCAGCGAAGACGACATTCCGAACCTGTTCGTCTCGGTGGTGCTCGTCAAAGGCCGGACCAAAGACGACACGCCAGACGACGGCAGCGATCCCGGCAAGCCGTCGTTCCGGATCGGTTACACCGAGCTGAAGGTCGAGGACGCCACCAAACGGCTGACGGTCGGCGTCACCGCCAACAAGACCGAATATCGGCCCGCCAACGCGGCGCACATCGATCTCGACGTGAAGGACGCGGCCGGCAAACCGGCGAGCGCTGAAGTGACGCTGTGGGCGGTGGACTACGGCGTCTTGTCGCTCACGGCGTTCCGCACGCCGGACGTGCTCCGCTCCGTGTACGTCGAGAAGTCGCTGCAGGTGACCAACACCGACAACCGTCAGCGTCTCGTCAGCCGGCGCGCTACCGTGCCCAAGGGCGAAGAGTCGGGGGGCGGCGGGGGCGACGACAACGGCGTCAACTCCCTGCGAAAGGATTTCAACGTGCTCGCCTTCTGGCTCGGTTCGATTGTCACCGACGCCAACGGCAAGGCGAGCACCGACATCAAGCTGCCCGAGTCGTTGACGACCTATCGCATCATGGCGGTGGCGGCTGACAAGGTATCGCGGTTCGGTTTTGGCGAAAGCGAGATTCGCATCAACAAGCCGTTGATGCTGACGTCGGCCTTCCCACGGTTCATGGCGGTCGGCGACAGCGCGCTGTTTGGCAGCGTGCTCAACAGTCAGCTCGCCGAAGGCGGCAGCGCGGTCGTCACCATGCGCAGCCTGGATCCGGGCATCCTCGAAGTGCGCGGCAACACCGCCCAGAACGTTCAGATCGGGCCGAACGGATCGGCTGAAGTGCGGTTCAGCGCCATCGCCAAGACCATTGGACGGGCCCGCGTGCAGATGAGCGCACGGCTGCGGGACGAAACCGACGCCTTCGAGGAATCCATTCCGGTCGAGATCCTGGTGTCGCCCGAGAGCGTCGCCGCCTATGGCGAAGCCAGCCCATCGGCAAAGGAGACCGTCGCGATCCCGGCCGGAGTCGTGCCCGGCTTCGGCGGCCTGCATGTCGAGCTGTCGTCGACGGCGATGGTTGGTCTCGGCGAGGGCGCGCGGTATCTCGTCGAGTACCCGTACGGATGCGCGGAACAGCAGGCGTCACGCGCGTTTGCGCTGCTACTGGCGTCGGACCTCGGCGACGCGTTTCGTCTGCCGGGGATCGATCCGAAGAATCTGAGAAGCGTTTCGCAGACGACGCTGACCGGACTGGCGAAATTCCAGTGTGCGAATGGCGGGTTTTCCTACTGGCAGGGCGCGTGCTTCTCGACCTCGCCGTACCTGACCGCCTACATCCTCCACGTCTTCAACCAGGCGGCCGCGCTGAACTACGACCTCGACCACGGCGTCGTCGAGCGCGCCTACACCTACCTCGAGAAAGAACTGGCGGAGCCCGATCCGCAGGATCAGGGGTGGTGGCCGGCTTACACGGCGTGGCAGACGTTTGCCGTGAAGGTACTGGCAGAAGGCGGCCGCAATCAGGATTCGAACATCAACCGGCTGTATCAACGACTCGATCGCATGCCGGTCTTCGCTCATGCGTATCTCCTCGACGCGCTCGTCGCCAAGGGCGAAACCAACGGCGCCCGCGTCGACGAACTGCACCGCCGGATCATGAATGCCATTCTGCCGGAAGGCGGCAGCGCGCACGTCGAAGAGCTGAACGACCCGTATCTGCTGTGGTTCTGGAATTCGAACATCAGGTCGACGGCGATCGCGCTGCGAAGTCTGATGCGCGACAACAGCGCCGATACGATGGTGCGCCAGACAGTCCGCTGGCTGCTCAATGCCCGCAAGAACGGACGCTGGGGCAACACGCAGGAAAACGCCGTTGCCATGGAGGCGCTGGTCGCCTACTACCGGAAATACGAGAGCCAGGTCCCCGACTTCCGCGCCGTCGTCAAGCTGGCCAGCGACGAGATCGCGCGCGAAACCTTCCAGGGGCGATCCACGGAGTCCACGATTCGCGATGTCCCGATGGCCACGCTGGCGGCCAAGGCCGCGCCCGGAACGCAGCGCGAGCTGTCGTTCTCGCGCGAGGGCACGGGCACCCTGTTCTACGTGGCTCGGTTGAACTACGCCGCCGACCGTCTCTATCAGGATGGCCTCGACAGCGGGTTCCGCATCCGGCGCAACTACGCACCGTACGTCGAAAACGGCATCTCGCCTGCGCCGACGCTCTCCTACAAGGCGGGCGATCTCGTGCGCGTGACGCTGTCGCTCGATCTGAGCAAGGAGCGGCGCTTCGTGGCAGTCAACGATCCGCTGCCGGCGGGGTTCGAACCGGTCGAGTCGTGGTTCGCGACGACCGCCGCGACGCTCAGCGCGGATCAGCGGACGAATGAGGCGCAGGGCGCGTGGTGGAACTGGTGGCAGCGTGGCGGCTTCGATCACGTCGAGCGCCACGACGACCAGGTGCGCCTGTTCGCCACCAGGCTCGCCGAAGGGCATCACGAGTTCTCGTACGTCGTGCGCGCGACGACTTCGGGCACCTTCCGCACGGCGCCGGCGCACGTCGAGGAGATGTACGAACCAGAGGTGTTCGGACGCACCGAGACGGCAACGATCGAAGTGACGCGGTGAGCTGAGCGTCACGGCGTTCACCACAAAGGACACTATGGACACAAAGGTCACAACCGCAACGAAGAGCACAAAGAGGCTGCGATCTGTCTTTGTGTCCTTTGTGTCGTTAGTGGTGAGCGCTTTGGCGCTCTTCGCCTGGCTGCGTTTCGGTCCACTCCCGCAAGGATTGCTCGACGATCCGGCATCGGTTTCAACAACCGTGCTGGACCGCAACGGTGCCGTGCTCTACGAAACGCGATCGAAGGACGGCACGCGTGGCACACGGCTGTCGCCCGACGCGTTGCCCGAGGGAGTCGTGAACGCCACGCTGGCGGCGGAAGACCAGCGGTTCTGGCGTCATCCCGGCATCGACCCGATCGCGATCGGCAGAGCGGCGCTTCGCGATGCGCGGGCGCTGCGGATCGAAGAGGGTGGATCGACGCTCACGCAGCAGGTGGCCAAACTGTTGCTGGCCCGTCTTCGCAAGCAGTCCGGCGGCTCGACTGAATCGCGCAGCGTTTCCGCCAAGCTGCGTGAGGCAGTCATTGCGCTTCGCCTCGAACATCGGCTGTCGAAGCGCGATCTTCTCGCGTTGTATTTGAGCCTCGCCCCCTATGGCAATCAGATCATCGGCGTCGAGCGCGCCAGCCATGCCTATTTCGGGACCAGCGCGAGCCAGTTGACGGTGGCGCAGTCGGCGTTCCTCGCCGGTCTCCCCCAGCGGCCATCGGCATTCAACCCGCATCGCGACTGGCGCTCCGCACTCCGCCGTCACAACCACGTGATCGATCGGATGGCGTCGCTGCATCTGGTCTCGGCTCAGGCAGCGGCGGAAGCACGCGCAGAGCGATTGACGCTGGCGACCGATACGCCGTCCTTCAACGCGCCACACTTCGTCGAGATGGTTCTGGCCGACGGCGGTCCGGCGCGGCCGGCGCGCATCCAGACGACACTCGATGCCGATCTGCAGCGCGACGTCGAAGGCATCATTCGCAGTCAGCGGCCCGACCTCGATCGCCACGGCGCGAACAACGTCGCCGTCGTGGTGTTGGACAACCGAAGCGGGGAATGGCTGGCCTGGGAGGGCTCGGGCAATTACTTCGACGGCGAACACGGCGGCGCCATCAACGGTCCACTGGCACTGCGCCAACCAGGATCAGCGTTGAAACCGTTCACCTACGCCCTGGCGTTCGAAGAAGGACGAAGTCCGGCGACAGTGCTGCCCGATGTGCCGTCGTACTTCGCCACCGCGGAATCCGGTGTCGTCTACAGTCCGCGCAACTACGACGGCAAGTATCGCGGACCGCTGCTCATCCGCCGCGCTCTCGCGGGTTCGGAGAACGTTCCCGCCGTCGCGATCGCATCCGACCTCGGAGTCGCGAAGGTGATTCGCTTCTTCAGGAGCGTCGGACTCTCGACATTCGACAAGACCGCTTCCTATTACGGGCTCGGCGTCACGCTGGGGAACGCGGAAGTCCGGCTCGCCGAATTGACCACGGCTTACGCGACGTTAGCCCGCCACGGCCTGCCGTTGAGCGCGACCGCGATCAGGCAGATCGACGATGGCAATGGCTGGAAGCCGGTTCAACGTGCGGCCGACCCCGAGCGGGTGATGTCGGAGCGCGCGGCATTCTGGATCACGGACATCCTCTCGGATCCGGATGCCCGGGAATTCGTGTTCGGCCGCGGCGGCAACCTCGATTTTCCTTTCCCGGTCGCGGTGAAGACCGGAACGTCCGAGGGCTACAAAGATAACTGGACCATCGGTTACACGCGCGAGGTCACGGTCGGCGTGTGGGTGGGCAATTTCGATCGCTCACCGCTGAGGAATTCATCGGGGGTGACCGGCGCGGGTCCGATTTTTCACGGCGTGATGCTGGCGGCGGAGCGACGCATGGCCGGGCATGTGGACAATGCCGGCGTTCCGCTGGCGGCAGCTCCCGCCAACGTCGAACGACGCGAAATCTGTGCGCTGTCCGGCATGGTCGCCAATGCCTGGTGTCCGACGAAAACCACTGAGTGGCTGCCTGCTGAAACAGCGGCGGTGCCCTGCAGCTGGCATCACGCCAGCGAAGACGGACTGCTGACGGTGTGGCCCGCGCCCTATCGGCAATGGGCCGCCGAACACGGCCTCAGTGGCGTCCGGCTTCAGCCGGACTCGAAGGATCTGCGTGCCAAAGCAGTCCGGCTAAAGCCGGACACCACGGAATCGCATTTCTCGATTGTCAACCCGCCGGCAGGCGCGGTGTATCTGATCGACCCGACCCTGCGCAGCCAGTACCAGGCGTTGGCGCTCCGTGCTATGGCCGATCGCCGCGCCGGCGAAATCGAGTGGACGGTGGACGGCCGGCGCGTCGGCGCTGTTCAGGCCGATCGGGCGTTCGACTGGCCGCTCGCGTCGGGCACGCACCGCATCAGCGCCCGCGATGAACTCGGGCGGACCGCGGAAGTCAGTATTCTCGTCAAGTAACGCGATCAGTCCTTCGGCGTGTGCCGCGCCGTCACGTCGAGCGTCGTGTGCGTGGCGTGGACCGTCTCTGTTTCAGTTCCTTCGCGTTCCGGATCCTTTCCTTCGCGGACCTCGATCCGGTGGAACGCCCACACGATCAGCGTATTGAACAGACGCGGCTGATAGCTGACGACGAAGCACAACAGCGAGAGAAAGCCGGCGAGACGGATGTACTGCCCGGGCGAAGGATGCGAAAACGGCGCATCATCCAACAGCAACAAGCCGGACGTCATGAACAGATACGCGAAAAAACCCCGGAGAACCGCGGACAGGTAAGGGTTGCTGTCGTCGCGCGAGCGCGTGTCGCGCTGATCGCTCCCGAGATTGGCGCGGTTGCCGAAGGCGCCGAGCGCGCTGGCCGCGGCGCAGACCCAGACCAGGTTCAGCGGTAGGAAGCAGAGGAGCACCACGGTCCACGAAGTCACTTTGCCTGGCGCTGCATGGAGCGCTTGGGCAGAAGGCATGGCGGGGGCTGAAGCCGAAAACCCTGGGGTCCCTTTCATCGGCTCGTTTCTGAGTAAGTCGGCTCCGCCTGAACTGATTGCGACGCGGTACGGCTCGGTATCCACCAAGATGCCGCCGGCGAAAATGCACAGCCACAGGGCGAATACGACGAATGCGGAGACCGACTCGAGGACGCCGAGCCTCGGGCGGTAGAACTTCCTGGCCAATCCCAGCGTTGTCCGGTGCTGCGGATGGGCTGGCGGAGTCGGGGTCTCGTCGGCGACGTTTCGCGCCGGACGTAACGAATGTGCAGAGATTGTCATCGTTCCCCCCTGGTGAATCGGGACGCCGCTGTTAGTTAACGTGGGTCACCGACGGAACGAACTACGGGAGGTCTCAGAGGTGTGGAGAAGGCTGGCTGCAGCGTGTCGTTCGGCCGGCCTAAAGGCCGGCCGCGACAGACGATAGAGGCCGACCGCTACGACGTGGGAAGGTCGAGGGCTCAGCAGGCCAGACGCGAATGAGAGACTGCGAGCGACGGTAGTTCGACGCCGACGGCCTGGGAGCCGCCAATCAGTTGCGAGAGTTGGGCGGCGACAATCGTGGCGGCCGCTCGCACGGCCTGACCTGGCGATGTGCCGTGAAGCTCGAACGACACTGACCCCGCGCACCCGGCCGGGACCAGCAGCGGCACGGCAAGCGCACAGACCTGCCCGTCGCCTTCAATCGAGCTGGCCTGTCCGGACCGGAACGCCATGGCGGTCACGTTGTCCGCGTCTTTTCGCACGTTGGGCAACTGCGCGACGAGCGCGTCGGCATAGCCGGCCGTGATTGCCGGCCGCAGCTCCTCCATGACAGGGTCCCACACCCAGACTACGACCCCAATCGCGTTGACGATCGTCCCGGCGTGCCGCAGCAGCGGACGGACGTCGTTGGGATCCTCGACCCTGGCGAACTCGCTGCACAGCTCGGCGAGGGCAACGAGATCGAGATCTGGCTCCGGCTGGACATGCGAGCGCCCGGCCGCCGAAATCAGATCCAGCGCGTTCTCCATCTGGCTCAAGCCACGCGGAAGATAGCGCTCGTGATCGACCGGCTCCACGTCCACCGGATCGATCAGCTCGTCGGCTGACTCGTCTCGTCGAGGCGCAATGCTGGTGTCGGTGCCGGTTTCGGGACGTTGACGACGCGAAAAGGAGCCTACGGCGGAACTGATCAGCGATCGCAGGCGGTTGGGCGGGGCGCTTCCCCGAACCTGGTCGGCCGCAGCTGCCAGCGCCGCGGTCGTGACGACCTCGACGGGCTCGGGGAACGTCTCGACGAACTGGCGGACGACCTCATCGGGATCGAGATTGATGGCGTGGGCGTAGGCGCGGACAAACGCGCGGCGGAAAATCCCCATCGGCCAATGTGAGATGTCTTCGCGCTCCAGCGCTTCGAGGAGCGATTGTTTGATCTTCGTTTGCTCGGCGATCGTGCCCAGAGCAATCTGTTGTTCTTCGCGCCGCCGGCGCAGTCGAGCGCCGAAGCCTTCGGACATGCGGCAACCTCTCAGTCGCGAGTCGCGAGTCGCGAGTCCCAGTCCGGAGTCGCGAATCGACAGTCGACAGTCGCGCAGTGAATACCGCGGCTGCCGAGCGCTCGTGACAAAGTACCCGAGATCGAAGAAGAGTACAAGACGTTTAAGAGCGCGGACGTCCGAACCAGCGCTCGAGCCTTCTGGATCCGAACTCGGCTTTCTCAGCGGCCAGTACCGTCGAGGGCGGCTGAAAAGTCCCCGACGGTTTCGGTCCGCTGAAAAAGTCGACGTCGACGCGGCCGACCTGCTGGTGACCGAACTCGACATAGCACGAGCCCTGGCCTTTGTAGGCCTCAGGCGACTGACCTCCGCGCATCCGTTCGATGATGGCGGCCGCGACCACGCGTGCCGCGCCCTCGGCAAACACGCCGGCTTTCGGTGTGCCGACACCGTTCACGTCGCCAATGGCATAGACGCCTGCGATGGGCGTCTCGAGCGTCTCCTTGTTGACCGGCACCCAGTCGTGCGGGTGCGACGCGAGGCCCGACCC
>Ga0310810_10002561_pt1 | contig 19584 bp, 18 predicted proteins | sample NCmetagenome_FD_207641 | JGI IMG/M metagenome (GOLD analysis project Ga0310810, IMG submission 207641) | Soil microbial communities from experimental microcosm in Duke University, North Carolina, United States - NC | ecosystem: Engineered > Artificial ecosystem > Soil microcosm > Unclassified ...
GAGCGAGGCGCTCGACCGCTACTATCGCGCCGACCTGCTCCAGCGCGTCGGCCGCCTCGACGAGGCGCGCGGGTGGTATCGCTCGATCGCGCAGCGCGCGACGTACGAGCTCCCCTACCTCGCACCCTCGCGCGCCGCCCTCACCCGCCTCGCCGCCGCGCCCGCGCGCTGAGCGCGACGCCGCACTGAAAGGGAACGGCCCCGGGAGCGAAACCTCCCGGGGCCGTTACCCACGCACCCACACACTCACACACTCACACACTCACACACTCACACACTCACACACTCACACACTGTTTCATCACGAAGTGACTCGCACCTGCACCGGCGCCGTCAGGCTGACCGAGATCGCGCCGCCGTCCGGCACGCAGCCCTCGTAGTTCGCCGTCGCCGCGGCCGCGCCCGCGCCCGCCGCCGCACCGGCTGCCGCGCCGATGATCGTCGACTTCGTGCTCTTGCCGAGGATCTGGCCCGCAATCGCGCCGACCACCGCGCCGCCGACCACCTTCTGCGTGTCCTTGCTCTTCGGCTGGTTGCGCACGCGCTCGACGTCGGCGTTCGCCACCGTGCCGGAGAGCGCGTACGACTTGCCGCCGAACGACACCGAGCGCACCGCGAACTCCATCACGATCTTGTCGTTCGCGTTCTCGCTGCGCTTGAGGTTCGTCACCTCGAGCGTCACGTCCGCGCCGGCGGGAATCGTCGCGCCGTTGGTGCCGGTGACCGCGTTGGCGAGGCTCGCCGTGAAGGTCTGGCCGACCTTGTACGTGTTCGTGCAGACGCGCGCGTTGGAGCGGAGGCTCAGATCGGTGCCCGAGGGGATCGTGCCGACCGCGCCGCCGCCGTTCGCGGCGGCATTGCCGCCGGAGTTCCGCGTCACGGTGTTCCCCGACGCGGTGGTGGTCGTCGTCGGCGTCGCGGGACGCGTGGCGGGCTTGGGCGCGGGGCGCGACGTGGCCGGGCGCGGCGTGCTGCGCGCGGGAGCGGGGGCGGGCGCTTCCGCCTCCGGCTGCGCCGGCGTCGCCGGCACGTCGTTGAGCTGCGGCTGCGCCGCGGTGTCGCGGCCGGCGAGTTGCAGATCGCGGTTCAGCGCGGTGTCCTTCGCGAGTGAGGTGTCGCTCTTGCTGTCCGACACCGTGCACGCGGCGAGCGACAGCGCGGCGACGATGGCGAACGGCGCGGCGTGGCAGCGGATATACTTGGTCATGCGATTCCTCTCCGTGAGCGGGTGCAACCGGCTCGACCGAATTGATCGAGGGTGCCGCCCGACGACGTGTGGCGAGGGCAGATCGTAACGACGTGGCAAGCCATGTGCCCGCCGCCTCCTCGCTGCGGCGACTCGTCCCCTTCTACCGTCCGTACCCGAGGCTGCTCGCCGGCGGGCTCGCGCTCGTCGTCGTCTCCTCGGCCCTCGGCTCGGTCGTCCCGTGGCTGCTCCGCGCCGGGATCGACGACATGCGTGCCGGCGCGCCAGCGAGCCGCATCTGGACGATCGCCGGCGGCATCGTCGCCATCGCCCTGCTCGGTGGCGCGCTCCGCTACTGGATGCGCGAGCTGCTCAACGGGCTCAGCCGCTACATCGAGTACGACCTTCGTCAGGCGCTGTTCGTACACCTGACCCGGCTGGATGGTGCCTACTTCGGCCGGATGCGAACCGGCGACCTCATGGCGCGCCTCACGAACGACCTGAGCGCGGTCCGCATGGCCGCCGGCCCGGCGATCATGTACCTCACGAACACGATCTTCGGCGGTGCGTTCGCCCTCGCGTTCATGCTGCGGATCGACGTGCGCCTCACCCTGCTCGCGCTCCTGCCGATGATCCTCCTTCCGGCGGGCACGATCAAGCTGGGTGGCGCGATTCACCGGCGCTTCGAGGCGGTGCAGGAGGAGTTCAGCGCGCTCACGACGCTCGCGCAGGAGAACTTCGCCGGCGTGCGCGTCGTCCGCGCGTACCGGCAGGAGCGCGCGGAGATCGGCCGCTTCGCGACGTTGAACGGGCGGTATCTCGCGCAGAACATGCGCCTCGCGCGCCTCTACGGGATCATGAACCCGATGTTCGGCCTCCTCGCCGGGTTGAGCGGCGTCGTCGTGCTCGGACTCGGTGGCGCGCTCGTCGTGCGCGGTGTGATCACCGTCGGCGCGTTCGTCGCCTTCGGTCTCTACCTCGGCATGCTCACCTGGCCGCTCATCGCGCTCGGCTGGGTCGTGAACCTCTTCCAGCGCGGCGCGGCGTCGATGACGCGCCTGCTCGACATCCTCGACGCGACGCCGGCGATCCGGTCGCCCGAGTCGCCCGTGCCGCTGCCTCCGGCGGATGGAGGACGCACGCTCGAGTTCCGCGACGTCGGCTTTCATTTCCCGACTCCCGAGGGGCGCGAGCCGCGCTGGGTGCTGCGCCACGTGTCGTTCACCGTGCCGGCGGGCGAGACGCTCGCCGTCGTCGGCGCGACCGGAAGCGGCAAGAGCGCGCTGATCGATCTCATCCCGCGGCTCGCCGATCCGCAGGAGGGGGAGATCCTGCTCGACGGGATCCCGCTGCGCGCGCTGTCGCTCGAGGCGCTGCGCGGCGAGATCGGCTACGTGCCGCAGGAGAGCTTTCTCTTCGGCGACACGATCGCCGCGAACCTCGCCTACGGCGACGCGAGCCATCCGCTCGTCGAGCACGATTCCATCGACGAGGGCGCACGCGCCGAGTCGCGCGCGGCGGGCGAGCGCGACGCGGCATCGAACCGGTGGGCCGCCGACGTGGCGCAGCTGGACGAGACGGTGCGCGCGTTCGTGCACGGGTACGGAACCGTCCTCGGTGAGCGCGGCATCAATCTCTCCGGCGGCCAGAAGCAGCGGCTCGCGCTGGCGCGTGCGCTCGCGCGCCGGCCCCGCATCGTGCTGCTCGACGACGCGCTCTCCGCGGTGGACACGCACACCGAGGCGGAGATCCTGCGCGGGCTGCGCGGCGCGCTCGCCGGACGCACCGCGGTGATCGCGTCGCACCGCGTGAGCGCCGTGCGCGACGCCAATCAGGTGATCGTGCTCGACGACGGGCGCGTCGTCGAGCGCGGCACGCACGCGACGCTCATCTCCGCCGGCGGACGCTACGCCGCGCTGCTGCAGCGCCAGCAGCTCGAGGAATCGCTCGACGAGGACGACGACGCCACGGATACGCTGGTGGAGTCCGCCACCGGCGGTGTGACCGCAGGCACTGGCAGCGACGGCGACGTCCGGTAGACTTCACGCATGCACCGCGCGGACGCCTCCGCGCCTCCGCCGCTCACGCACGCCGCCGGTCCCGACGGCCGCGTACTCGCGCTCGAGGCGCAGCTCAAGCAGGCCCACCAGCACATCGCCGAGCTCGAAGCGCGCGATGCTCTCAAGACGCAGTTCCTCTCGAACATCTCGCACGACCTGCGCACGCCGCTCACCGCGGTCATCACGCACGCCGAGATCCTGCGCGACGGACTGCTCGGCCCACTGAGCGACCGGCAGCTCGAGAGCATCGGCGGCATCATCAGCGGCGGACGCCAGCTGCTCGAGCAGGTGGGCGAGATCCTCACGTACGCGCGGGGCGCGGCGAACCAGCTCACCATCACGCGCACGGCGTTCGACTTCGCCGACGTGATGGCGCAGCTCGCCGCCTTGAACGACGCGCTCGTGAGCAGGAAGGGGCTCACCCTCGCCACCGACGTGCAGCCCGATCTCCCACCGCTCCACGCCGACCGGGAGAAGATCACGCACGTCGTCGGCAACCTGCTCGGCAACGCGATCGACTTCACGCCGCACGGCGGGCGCGTGTGGGTCCGCGCGCACGTCGCGGAACACGACGGGATGCAGGAGTGCGTCGTCGAGGTGGGCGACACCGGCATCGGCATCTCCGCCGAGCACCACGACCTCGTGTTCCGCGAGTTCGCCCAGGTCGACGCGAGCGCATCGCGGCGCCATCACGGCACGGGGCTGGGCCTCACCATCGCGCGCAAGCTCGTCGAGCTGCACGGCGGCCGCATCTGGCTCGAGAGCGAGCTCGGAGCGGGGAGCCGCTTCTACTTCACGATCCCCTACCTCCCCCGCTGACGCCCGTGTCCTCCGCCCCGCTCCCGCACGTGCTGGTGGCGGAGGACAACTCGCTCGTGGCGGGCGCGATGCGCGTCCTGTTCGAGGAGACCGGCCATCGCGTGACGACGACGTCGAGCGTCGCCGCGACGGTCGACGCCGCGCTGCGTGACCCCGTCGACCTGCTGCTGCTCGACCTCGGCCTCTCCGACGGCGACGGGCTCGACGCGCTCGCCGAGCTCTCCCGCCGCGCGGCGATGCCGCGTGTCGCCGTCGCCCTCACCGGCCACGACGAGCCGGACGTCATCGAGCGCTGCCTCGCCGCCGGCTGCCGCGCGACGCTCCTCAAGCCGGTGCCGGCGCGAGAGCTGCTGGCGCGGGCGAAGGGGTGGCTGGACGAGAAGCGGTGACTTGGATCGTTGAGCCGGTGACTTGGTGACTTGGCTCGTTGGTGACTTGGTCGGTGACTTCGACTGAGCAGTTGAACCAAGTCACCGTGGTTGACGGGCGGGCAGGCGCCGGTGCGCACTCACCCGGAGAGCCGAGGCGTCGATGCTCTCGAGAGCGAAACAGGCGCCCAACCAGCCGGAAGTCCCCACGACGTGAATTGGTTGGGCCTCCGTGGCCCGTGCAGTTTCCAGTCACCAAGTCACCGACCAAGTCACCAAGTCACTCAGTCACCAAGTCACTCCATCGCCCGGTCAGAGCCTTTCTCGCAAGCCCGAAGGCGTGATCGCCTGCAAGTACACGCCGATCGTCGTGAAGTAGTCGAACATCATCAACACCCCGACGACGATCAGCAGCACGCCGCTCACCTGCGATACCCGCGCGAGGTACGGGCGGATGCGTGACATGGCGCCGAGGAACCGCTCGACCGCGACGGCCGCGAGGAGGAAGGGGAGCGCGAGGCCAAGCGAGTACGCGAGCAGGAGCGGCAAGCCGCGCGCGAGATCGGCCGTCGCCGCCGTGTACGTGAGGATCGCGCCGAGGATCGGACCGAGGCACGGCGTCCATCCCGCGCCGAACGCGACGCCGACCAGCGCGGTGCCGAGGTAGCCGACGGGCTTGTTGGCCAGATGCACGCGTCGCTCGCGGTCGAACGCGCTCACGCGCACCGCGCCGAGCAGATAGAGCCCGAACAGCACGACCAGCGCGCCCCCGACGCGGGTGATCCAGATCCGGTACGCGCCGAGCAGCCGGCCGAGCACCGTCGCCGATGCGCCGAGCGCGACGAAGATGAGGGTGAACCCGAGCACGAAGAGCAGCGCGTGCACGAGCGCCGAGCGTCGCGCGCTTCCGAGATCGTCGAGGCCCACCCCCGTGACGAAGGTGAGATAGCTCGGGATGAGCGGCAGGACGCACGGGGAGAGGAAGCTCAGCAGCCCCGCGGAGAAGGCGATCGCGACGCCGATCGAGGCGGGTTCGGCCATGTCCGGAATCTATCCGAGCACCGCCCGTGGCGGCGTGCTCACGCCGCCGGCGACGCCGGCGCGGGAAGCGCGGCGCGAAGCTCGTCGCCGGAGAGGCGCACGATCTCGTCGACGTCGCCCGAGCGGCGCTGCACGCCGCGCACGACCGCGTCGACGGTGACGAGCGGCGCGTCCGCCTCCTCGGTCACCGACACCTCCCACTTCCCGCGATCCGGTCCCTTGAGCGTGTGCCGGTAGCGCGCCGTGCACACCACGTAGCGCTGGGGCGCGTCCATCCGCCGCACCTCGGCGACATCCGGCGCGCCGTCGGCGACGTCCGCGCCCTCCGCGCCGTTCGCCGCGTCGAGAACGTCCGGCGCGTCCGGCGCGTCCCGCTCGAGCGCGACCACGGCGACGCCGCTCTCCAGACCGCCCTGCCGGATCGGGGCGAACAGGTGCACCTCCGCGACCCGCTCGGGTGGCACCTGCGTGGCGATCGCGGCGAGGAAGCGCGCGCGCGTGTCGTCCATCACCGAGCGCCCGCCACCGCGCGGTCCGTGGAGGCACCCGACGCGGCGCGCCGCTGGTCGATCTCGCGCTCGACGTACAGCCGGAGGATGTGCATGAAGTCCTGCGCGTTCGTCACCACGCCGAAGGCCTGATGGGTGCCGCGGTCCTTCAGCTTGCTCACGACGAACTCCGCCGAATCCACGCAGATCGTCGCCAGCTCGCGCAGCGAACCGTCCGGCTGCATGACGAACGCGGGAAGCATGTTCCCCGTCGCGATCGCGTGCAGCGCCGTGGCGATCAGGATCGCCATCGTCGCCTTGACGGCGTGCGCGCGCATCGCGTCCTGCGCGGCCACCGAATCGGTGACCACTTCGGGCAGCGGGCCGTCGTCGCGGATCGAGCCGGTGAGCACGAACGGCGTGCCGGTCGTCACGCAGGCGTGCATGATCCCGTCGGTGATCGTCCCCTCGGCCACCGCCGCGGCGATCGAGCCGGCGGCGCGCACCTTGTTGATGGCGCGCATGTGGAGGCCGTGGCCTCCCTGGGTCGCCTTCCCCTCGCCGGTCATCCCGAGCGTCGTGCCGAAGATCGACGCCTCGATGTCGTGCACGGCGACGGCATTCCCCGCGAGCAGCGCGCCGACGAAGCCGTTCTGGATGAACCAGACCATGTCGTTGCGCGCGCGCGAGTGCACGAGGGCGGGCCCCGTCACCCAGATCGGATAGCCGCCGTTGTCGCGCTCGTCGACGAGGATGCGAGCCATGAGCGCGTAGTCGATCGGCTTCTCGCGCGAGACCTCGCTGACCATGAACTTGAACTCGCCGTCGCTCCCGACCTCCTCCATGAACGCGCCGGCGTGCACGTAGATCCCCTCGCGCCCGTCCTCGGCCGTGCCGACGGCGACGAGATCCCCCTTCTGCACGCGCCGACCCTCTCGCACCCACACCTCCCCGTCCGGCGCGAGCACGAGCGCCGAGTCCATGCGCGGCTCCTGCGGCAGCCGCCAGGTCCCCGCGACGCGCACGTAGGTCGGCAGGTTGGTGGTCGAGAAGAACCCGTCGGGCAGCACGCCGTCCGCCGGCGCCGCGACGAACCGCGCGTCCGGCGCGGAGGCGAGCGCCGGCTTCGAGAAGTCGGGGGGATTGAAGGTGGGCACGGAGGTAAGATAACGGTGATGGAGGGTGGGGGCAGTTGCCATCCGGGCCCCCTCAGAGAAGCGCCACCGGATCACGATCCACCGTGATGCGCATCCCCCCGCGCGCCGGCACCTCGAACTTCTCGACGAGGTATCGGCCCACGCGTCCCAGCTCCGACGCGCGCTCGGCCTTGATCAGCACGTGCCAGCGCCAGCGCTGCTTCACGCGCTCCACCGGGCAGGGGGCGGGCCCGATCACCGTCACGCCGCGCACGCTGGCGCGCGTCGTCAACCGGTGCAGCCAGCCGGCGACGCGCGTCGCGAGCCGCGCCGTCGCCTCCTCCTCGGTGCCGCTCACGACGACGTTGGCGAGCCGCACCGTCGGCGGATACGGCGGGTGCAGCCGGCCCTTCAGCTCCTCGTCGACGAAGGCGTGATAGTCGTGCGTCACCGCGCAGCGCACGGCGTGGTGCGCCGGCGCGCGCGTCTGAATCACCACCTCGCCGCCCTTCGGACCGCGCCCCGCGCGACCGGCCACCTGGCTGAGGAGCTGGAAGCATCGCTCGCTCGCGCGGAAGTCGGGCAGGTTGATGCCGACGTCGGCGTCGATCACGCCGACGAGCGTCACGTTCGGGAAGTCGAGCCCCTTCGCGATCATCTGCGTGCCGAGCAGGATGTCGACCTCGCCCCGGCCCACGCGATCGAGGATCTCGGTGTGCGCCCACTTCCCGCTCGTCGTGTCGACGTCCATCCGCGCGATGCGTGCGCTCGCGAAGCGCTCGGCGAGCATCCGCTCCACCTGCTGCGTGCCGAGCCCGCGCTGCCTGAGCCGCGCGCCGCCGCAGCGTGGGCAGACGGTGCGCAGCGCCTCGGCATGCTGGCAGTAGTGGCACACCAGCCGCTCGGGGGTGCGGTGATAGGTGAGGCTGATGCTGCAGTTCGGGCAGATGGCGACGTCGCCGCAGGTGTTGCACTGCACGAAGGCCGCGTAGCCGCGGCGGTTGAGCAGCAGGATGCTCTGCTCCGACCGCTCCAGCCGGCGCCGCAGCGCGTCGGCGAGCGGCGCGCTCACCGCGGCGTGGAACGCGGCGTCGGCGTCCGGCACGTCGCTCGGCGGGCGAGCCGGCCGCTCGGCGCGCAGATCGACGACGGAGACCGTCGGCAGCCGCGCGACGCCGGCGCGCTCGGGAAGGGTGAGCAGCTCGTACTTGCCGCTCTGCGCGTTCGTCCAGCTCTCGAGGCTCGGTGTCGCACTCCCGAGCACGACGACGGCGCCCTCCTCGCGCGCCCGCACGATCGCGACCTCGCGCGCGTGGTAGCGCGGCGCCTCCCCCTGCTTGTAGCTCGACTCGTGCTCCTCGTCGACGACGATCGCGCCGAGGTCGCGCACGGGGGCGAACACGGCGGAGCGCGCCCCCACCGCGATGCGCTTCTCGCCGCGTCGCAGCGCGAGCCACGCGTCGTAGCGCTCGCCGTCGGAGAGCGCGCTGTGGAACACGGCGATCCGGTCGCCGAACACGGCGCGGAACCGGTCGACCGTCTGCGGCGTGAGCGCGATCTCGGGGACGAGCACGATCGCCGACTTGCCCTCCTCGAGCACGACGCGGCGCAGGAGCTCGAGGTAGACGAGCGTCTTGCCGCTGCCGGTGACGCCGTGCAGGAGCGCGACGTGTCCCGGCGGAGCGCTCGCGAGCCGCGCGATCGCGCGCTGCTGCGGCATCGTCGGCTCGTGCGCATCGGGTGCGCGCCGCGCACGCGTCAGGAACGGATCCCGCACGACGGTCTCCTCGACGATCTCGGCCAGCCCGCGCGCGACGAGGCCGCGCAGCACGGACGGCGAGAAGGGAAGCTGCTCGTGCAGATGCTCCACCGTCGCGCGTCCCCCGAGCGCCTCGAGCAGCTCGTAGAGCGCGCGCTGCTGCGGCGCGCGGGCGAAGATCCGGTCGCGCCGCAGCAGCGACGGCAGCTCGTGGCCGAGCTGAAGCACGCGACGCGTCTTCTGCACCGGCACCGGCACGCCCGCCCCGGTGAGCGCGGCGGGGAGCGCGCACCGCAGCGCGACGCCGAGCGGGACGAGGTAGTACTCGGCGATCCACCGGCAGAGCGCGAGCATCGGCGGGTCGACGGACGGCTCGGCGTCGGGCGCGGCGAGGAGGTCCTTGTACGTGATCCCGTCACGCGGCTCGGCGGCGCCGAGGACGATCCCGATCTCCCGCCGGTTGCGGAAGGGCACGACGACCCGTGCTCCCGGCTCGACGCAACCGATCGGACCGCCCGGTACTCGATAGCTGAAGGTACGGAACAGCGGGAGCGGGAGGGCGACGTCGACGAGCGGCACGAAGGGAGTATAGCGCCCGGGGCTCTCCGGCTGGGTGGACGCTACCGCTCGCGCAGCTCCACCCCCAGTCCAGCCCCGTGCGGCATCACGATCCTCCCGCCGTCGATCCGCGCGCCGGCGTACGGATCGTTGGCCACCAGCGCCGCGCCGTCGAGATCCGCGTAGTCGAGCAGCGGCGCGAGGTGGGCCGCGGCGGTGATCCCGAGCGAGCTCTCGACCATGCACCCGCACATCACGAGCATCCCGTGGGCACGTGCCGTCGCGATCAGGCGCAGCGCTTCGCGCAGCCCGCCGCACTTCGCGAGCTTGATGTTGATCCCGTCCACCGCGCCGGCGAGCGACGGGATGTCCGTCGAGACGAGGCAGCTCTCGTCGGCGATGATCGGGAGCGCGCTCCGCTCGCGCACGAACCGCAGGCCGGCCACGTCGTGCGCCGGCAGCGGTTGCTCGACGAACTCCACGCCGAGCTCCTGCAGCAGCGGGATCATCGCGAGCGCATGCTTCGGGGTCCACGCGGCGTTGGCGTCGACGCGCAACACCTTCCGCGGCTCGAGCTCGCGCACGACGCGGATGATCCGCTCGTCCCACGCCGTGCCGAGCTTGATCTTGAGGATCGGGTACGGTGCCGCCTCGCGCACCCAGGTGCGCAGCGTCTCCTCGTCGGGCGCGATCCCGATCGTGAAGCTCGTCGGCGGCGCCGTTGCCGGATCCAGCCCCCACATCCGGGAGAGCGGCACGCCGAGTCGCTTGCCGGCGAGATCGTGCAGCGCGGCGCTCACCGCCGCACGCGCCGCCGGGTTCCCCCGCAGTGCGCGCGCCATCCCCTGCTCCAGCGCCTCGAGCGACCACGCGCTCGCGCCCTCGAGCACGGCGGCGTACGTCGCCAGGGCGGCGACGACGGTGTCCGCCGTCTCGCCGTAGTGCCTGCTCGGCGCGGCCTCGCCCCACCCGGTCGCGCCGTCGTCGTCGGTCACCGTGACGCGCACGACCCGGTACTCGCTCGAGCCGCCGCGCGCGATGATGAACGGATGCGTCGTGCGGAGCACGACGATCTCGTGCGCGAGCTTCACGCGCGGAAGACGGGAGTCCGGATGCGGGCGAGCAGCGCGCCGCGCTGCGCGCCGGCCGGCTCCTCGGACCCGGAGAGATATCCGATCAGGGCATCCGCGAGCGCCGTGCCGCGCTCGTAGCGATCCCCCGCCGACTTCTCGAGACACCGCATCACGATCGCGCCGAGCGACTCCGGCACGCGCGAGTCGATCTCGCCGATCGGCACCGGCTTCTCGTGCACGTGCTTGTAGCCCACCGAGAACGCGTCCGCCCCGTCGAACGGCGGGAAGCCGACGAGCGCCTCGTACAGCACCACGCCGAGCGCGTAGAGATCGCTCCGCCCGTCGACGAGCTTGCCCATCGCCTGCTCGGGGCTCATGTAGTGCGGCGTTCCCATCGCGCGGCCACTCGCCGTCAGCCGCCCGTGAAAGCGCGCCGTCGCGATGCCGAAGTCGGTGATCAGCGCGTTGCCGTCCTCGTCGAACAGGATGTTGTCCGGCTTCACGTCGCGATGCACGACGCCGCGCTGATGCGCGTGGTCGAGCGCCACCGCCACCTGCGCCGCCGCCGCCGCCGCGACGCCCGGCGCCACGGTCCGCTCCTTCTGCACACGGTCGGCGAGCGAGCCGCCGCCGAGATAGGGCATCACGATGTACACGGTCTCGCCCATCTCGCCGAAGTCGAGCACGGGACAGATGTACGGGTGCACGAGCTTCGCCGCCGCTTCCGCCTCGCGCCGGAACCGCTCGGTCATCTCGCTGTCACGCGCGAGATGCGCGTGCAGCACCTTCACGATCACCTCGCGCGCGAGCGGCATCTGCTCGGCGCGGAACACGGTCGCCATCCCGCCGCCGCCGAGCCGCTTGAGGATCCGGTAGCGCGCGCCCGTGGCGCGCCGGAGAGCGGTGATCTCCTCGTCCGGCTTCTCCGTGGGCGTGGCGCCCAGCTCCGGCAGCGCCGTCGCGCACCGGCTGCACGACGCCGCGAGGGCGCGATTCCACGTGCCGCACTCCGGACAGAACATGCGTCAGCTCCCGAACCGCATCTGGACGAAATCGTACGGCGGCCACGGACCGGTGAGCTCGAGCCGCACGTTCGGCGTGCGAGTCCCCAGCTCCTGCACCTTGGCCGCGAACTCCTTCCACAACTCCTGCTCCACGAGGAACGCCGCGCTGAGCACGATCCCCGTGATCTGCTCCACGCGCAGCGGCACCGTGGCCACCGCCGACCGCCTCAGCTCGCGCAGCGTCTCGGCGGCCGTCGCGGCGAGATCGGAGCCCGTCTCCTGCTCGTCGGCCGCCCCCGGTCGCCAGACGTGCACGCGGCCGACCACGCGGCCGTCCACGAAGCTCAACGCGTCGCTCAGCGCGACGTAGTGCAGCTCGAGCCAGCGCTGCACCGCTTCGCGCGTGCGGAACACGACCCCCACCGGCGCGGGGAGCACCGCCTCGTTCGCGGCGTACGCGGCCACCGCGTCCGCCATCTCCGTCACCTGCTCGCTCGTCGGGTCCCCCGCGGCGTACACGCTCTGGCGCACGATCGCGGCGAGCTCACGCACGACGATCAGCTCGAGACCGGCGACGAGCGGCCCGCGGTCGTGCCCTTCGCTGAAGGTCACGCCGTAGAGGCTCAACGCCACGCGCCCGCTGCGCCGCTCCGGGCTGGTTCCGCGCCGCTCCTGCTTGTCTCGCCGGTCCACCCCGGCAGGACGATCGGCCCCCGCCTCGCGTCCCGGATCGACGGAGCTCGTGCTCACTGCGCCGGCCCTCCGAGCAGGGCGCGCAGATGTGTCACGCACGCCGCCCCCAGCCGGTCCGGCGCATAGCCACCCTCGAGCGCGCTCACCAGCCGCCCCCCGCACCACTGCTCCGCGCGCGACACGAGCTCGCGGGTCAACCGATCCACGTCGTCGAGCTCCAGGGTGAACCCGCCGAGCGGATCGCCGGCGAGGGAATCGAAGCCGGCGGAGAGGAGCACGACGTCCGGCGTGAACCCTTCGGCCGCGGCATCCACCGCCGCGAGGAACGCGGCGACGTACCGCTCGCGCGGAAGTCCTTCGGCCATCGGCACGTTCCACACGCTGGCGTGCGGGCCGCGATCGCTCGCTGCGCCCGTGCCCGGATACCATGGCCACTGGTGCATCGAGACGAAGCGGATGTCGGCCGTGTCCTCGACGAGCGCCTGCGTGCCGTTGCCGTGGTGGACGTCCCAGTCGACGACGAGCACGCGCTCCGCGCCGTGCGCTCGCCGCGCGTAGTGCGCGCCGACGGCGACGTTGCCGAACAGGCAGAAGCCCATGCCGGCATCACGCAGCGCGTGGTGGCCGGGCGGACGCACGGCGCAGAAGCTCCTCCGCTCGCCGTCGCCGAATGCGCGGTCGAGCGCATCGAGCACGGCGCCGGCGCCGGCCGTCGCGGCGTCCCAGGAGCCCTCGCTCACGACCGTGTCGGCGTCGAGCCGCGCACCGCCCGCCTCGGCGAGCTCCTGCACCGTCGCGACGTAGCGCGGGTCGTGCGCCAGCGCGAGCTCGCCGGGGGTCGCGTGGCGCGCCTCGTGGTGCGCGACGAGGTCGAACAGCTCGAGGTCGTTCCGCAGCGCGCGCGCGATCGCGCGCAGCCGCCCGACGTGCTCGGGATGTCCCCACCCCGTGTCGTGCCGGCCGCAGTCGGCGTGTGAGATGTAGGCGACGTCAGTCACGGATGTGCGCCACCGCGTCGCGCCGCCGGCTCGCTCAGCGAACCGGGCGCCGCAGCCGATGCGTGATCAGGAAGATCGAACCGTCCACCGCGCCGGCGGCGGCGAGCGACGCGCCCTCGTCGAGCACCTCCCATCCGTGCAGCTTCACGACGAACTCCTCGTCCCGCAGCTCGCTCCCCGGCAGGAGCATCTCGAGCGCGCGCCGCTTCATCGTGATCACCCGCTCGTCCGGCGACGCGTGCACACGCACGGCGTCCCACACTTCGGGCACCTGGACGCGCACCGTGATCGCCGGTCCGCCCGGCGACGCGAGCTCCAGCACGCCGCGCCGCGCGCGGAGCTGGGCGACGAACGGCTCCGTCATCGCGACGCGCCCTCCACGGCGGGACCGGGCGGCAGCAGCTGCTCCTCGAGCTGGTACGGCGGCAGCGTCGTGAAGAAGCGCGCGATCTGCATGTCGTACAGGTAGGCCGATCCGGTGACGCGCGTGCCGCCGCCGTCGGCGACGGCCGCGATGACCAGCTCTTCCGTCCCTTGCCCGCGGAAGGTCACGTAGCCCGGGCCCTCGCGCTCGATGAACGACGCGTAGATCGAGTTCCGCAGCGGGAAGAAGTGCTTCGCTTCGGCGATCACCTCGTCCGGAGTGGCCGTGGTGTGGTATTCCTGGAGCGTGCGCTGGGACTTGATCATGACGGCGCGGTGTCGGTGGCGCGAAGTACCGGACGGAACGGCCGCGTCGGCGCGGCCATCGCCCGCGCCTGAAGCTTAACCGAGCGCGTAGGGGAGCGGGGAGTGCGACAGCCGCTCCGGTTCCTGATACTCGAGCGGGAGCTCCACGCGGAAGGTCGATCCGTGGCCGGCCACCGAGTCGACGAAGATGTCGCCGCCGAGCACCTGCGCGAGCCGCCGCGCCAGCGAGAGGCCGAGCCCGGAGCCGCCGTACCGGCGCGTCGTCGAGCCGTCCACCTGCCGGAACTCGTCGAACACCTGCTGGTGCATCTCCTCCGGAATGCCGATGCCGGTGTCCTCCACGCGGTAGATCACGCGGTCGTCGACGACGGTCACCGAGAGCCGGATCTCGCCCGACTCGGTGAACTTGTACGCGTTGCTCAGCAGCGCCACGAGCATCTTGCAGATCTTCCGCCGGTCGCTGACCATGATGATCGGGTTCTCCGGCTCGCGCACGCGGAGCGCGACCGCGTCGGACCGGCCGCGCGTCGTCGCCAGCGCGTCGTGCAGCGGATCGCGCACGTCGAACGCGCTCGCGCGAATCTCGAGCCCGCCCCGCTTGAGCGTCGTGAGCTCGAGCAGGTCGCCGATCAGATCCAGCAGGTGCTGGCTCGAGGTCTTCACCTGCGCGAGCGTGCGGCGCTGCTCGTCCGTCACCGGACCGGCGAGCCCCTCCTCCATCAGCGCGAGGTAGCCCATGACCGCGGTGAGCGGCGTGCGCAGCTCGTGCGAGATGTTGGCGAGGAACTCGTCCTTCACTCGGCGCGCCTCGAGCAGGGCGACGTACTGCCGCTCGAGCTCCGCGTTCGAGTCGATGAGCGCGGCGTTCGCGCGGCGCAGGTCGTCGATCAGGCGCGCCTTCTGCGCCGTGGCCGCCATCTGGTCGGCGACCATACGGAGCAGCGAACGCGTCTCGGCGCTGATCGCGCCGGCTTCCTCGAAGTAGAACGCCACCGCGCCGAGCACGCCCTCGCCCGTCTGCAGCGGCAGCGCCACGATCGCGCGGAATCCGAGCTCCTGTGCCACTTCGGCCCAGTCCTCGAGCGAGGAATCGGCGGTGACGTCGGGCACCTCGATCACGCGGCGCTCGGCGGCGGCCTCGCCGCTCGGACCGAAGCCGAGCCGTACGCGCATCTCGCCGAGGAACGGCGCGAAGCGCTCCGGCCAGTTGTGCACCGCGGCGAGACGCATCAACTCGGATGCGCCGTCGACGACGTAGACGCAGGCGAAGCTCGCGCCGACGAGGGGGCTCACGCGGTCGAGCGCGAACTGGAACACCTCCTCCGGCCGGTCGGCCGTGAGGAACGCGTGTACGATCTCGCGGATCGCGATCAGCTCGCGGACGCCCGACTCGGCGCTGTCGGACACGGCGCGAGGCCGCTCGCTCGTCACCAGCGTGGGCCTGTTCACCTCGCCAATATGGTGTGCGAACTCGTTTGCGGCCAGATGTTTATCGGCGGCCTCGGCTGTGCGGGACGTTCAGCGTGCGCACCTCGGCGCGGTGCACCAGCACCTGCGGCGGCGTCGCGATCACGTGGGCGACCGTCTCCGCCACGTCCTCCGGCTTCAGCTTCCACGCATCCTCGTCCGACGGCACGTGATCGGCGAAGTGCGTCGCGACCGAGCCGGGCATCACGACCGACACCTTCACGCCTCCGTCGCGCACCTCGAGCATCAAGGACTCCGCCCACGCCGTCACGAACGCCTTCGTGGCCGCGTAGCACGAGCCGCCGACGTAGGCGCTGCGGCCGGAGATCGAACCGATCGTGCACACGTGCCCCGCGCCGCGCGCGAGCATCGCCGGCAGCACGGCGTGCGTCACGTGATACAGCGCGTTCACGTTGACGTCGAGCATCCGCTGCCAGTCGTCGGCGGTGAGCTCGAGGAACGGCTTCATGATCCCGATCCCCGCGTTGTTCACGAGCACGTCGACCTCCGCGCCCGCGAGCGCGGCGGCGACGGCCTGCGCGTCGCGCACGTCGAGCACGAGCGGTCGGCATCGTCCGCCCGCCGCGGCGATCTCGCCGCACAGCGACTCCAGCTCGTCGCGATCGCGCGCCGCCGCCGTGATCTCGTAGCCGTCGCGCGCGAGACGCGCCGCGATCGCGCGCCCGATCCCGCGCGATGCCCCGGTGACCAGCGCCGTCGGCATCAGCGCGCCACCCGCGCGATCGCGCCGTAGATCAGCCTGGTCCCGAACGCCAGACTCGCCAGCGGAATCCGCTCGTCGTTGCCGTGCATGCGTTCCTCGTCGTCCTGGTTCAGCGGAAAGGGAAGCAAGCCGAATGCTTGCATCCCCCAGGCCCGGAGCCGCGCGCTGTCCGTGGCGCCCGTGCTCAGGTAGGGGACCGTGATCAGCGACGGATCGAGCGCGGCTGCACTCTCGCGGATCGCGGCGAACATCGGGGACGCGAAGTCCGACGGCGGCGCATCCTGGCCGCGCGACGCGACCGCGATCTCGACGAGCGAGTCGCCGACGGTCTTGCGCAGCCGCGCCACCACGGAATCGATCGACTCGCCGGGAAGCGTGCGCACGTTGAGGGTCGCCGTGGCCTCGGTCGGGATGACGTTCGTGCGGATGCCGCCCTGCACGATCGTGGCCGAGATCCCGTTGCGGAGCACGGCGTCGAAGACCGGCGTGCGGCCGAGCACGCGCGCGCCGCGCCGCACGCGCCGCGGATCGGTCGAGGCGACGTCGGCCATCGCGAGCCGCTCGTCGCGCGTCGGCCACACGGTGGAGAGGCGCGCGAAGAACTCGCGCGTCGTCGGCTTCACCTGCACCGGCTCGCGGTAGTCGGAGATCCGCGCCAGCGCGCGGCCGAGCCGGAAGACCGCGTTGCCCGGCAGAGGTACGGAGGCGTGGCCGCCCGGCCCGTGCGCCGTGACGGTGACCGCGTGCGTCACCTTCTCCGTGTTCTGCACGGCGACGTACAGTCGCTTGCCGGCGACGACGCGAACGCGTCCGCCTTCGTTGAGCGCGAGCTCGGCCTCGATGAGCTCCGGATGGTTCGCGATGAGCCAGCCCATTCCCCACTCGCCGCTCGTCTCCTCGTCGGAGTTGGCGACGAAGATCACGTCGCGCGAGAGCGTGCCGCCGCGGTCGATCACGTTCCGCTTCAGCAGCAGCATCGTCTCGAGGTTCGCGGCGAGCATTCCCTTGTCGTCGATCGCGCCGCGGCCGTAGAGGTAGCCGTCGCGGATCTCGGCCGCGAACGGATCGACCGACCAGTGGCCGCGCTCGACACCGACCACGTCCATGTGCCCCATGATGAGCACCGGACGCTTGCTTCCGTCGCCCCTGAGGCGCGCCACGAGCGAACCGCGTCCCGGCGTCGGCTCGAACAGATGCGTCTCGATCCCCGCCGCGCGGAGCGTGCTGTCGAGCCAGCGCGCCAGTGGCAGCTCGTTGCCGGGCGGGTTCACCGTGTTCATCCGGATCATCGCCTGGAGGTGATGCACCGTCTCCTGGCGGGCGGCGTCCCAGTCCGGTTCCTGGGCGGCGAGCGGCTCGGGCGCGAGCGACATCGTGGCGGCGAGAAGAGCGGAAAGTGCGAAGCGCATCGGTCGTTGGATCCGGCCGCATCGCGCCGCGGCGGCGTGGGCGGCACCTCGGCGAAAGATAGTCCCGCGCAGCGAAACCGGCGGGCTGTCGCGATCCGTACGCCGGAGTGAGATTCGTTCCCGTTCGGCGCCACCACCATCCGGCCCAGCCATGTCGCCCGATCGCCGTCCGTCGCTCTGCGCCGCCGCGCTGCTCGCGATGTCGTTCGCGCTCTCGTCGCACGTCGTCCTCGCCCAGCACCCGGCCGGTGCGGGGTCTCCCCCGCGTGCCGCCCTCGCCGCGCGGCTCGATTCCATCGCGTCCGCGTACGTGCGGGACGCACCGGCGGCCGGCGTCACCGTCGCCGTCGTCCGCCGCGGCGACACGCTGCTCCTCCGGGGATACGGCGAGCGCGACCGCGACAGGCATCTCCCCGCCGAGCCGTCCACCGTCTACCGGGTGGGCTCGATCACCAAGCAGTTCACCGCCGCCGCGGTGCTGAAGCTCGTCGAGCAGGGGAAGATCCGGCTGCGCGATCCGATCACGACGTACCTGCCGCAGTATTCGCAGTGGGCGTCGGTCACCGTGCGGCAGCTGCTCACCCACACGTCGGGGATCCCCTCCTACACCTCCAGCCCGAAATGGCGGGGCCGGATGGCGGAGGATCTCACGCCGGAGCAGATCGTCGCGATCGTCGAGCGCGATCCGTTCGACTTTCCACCGGGCACCGACTGGCGCTACGACAACACCGGCTACGTGCTGCTCGGGATGATCCTCGAGCACGTCACGGGTGCGCCGTACGCGGAGCTGATGCGCCGCGAGTTCTTCGCGCCGCTGGGGATGAGCAGCGCCACGTACTGCCCGTCGAAGCCGGCCGATTCGAACCACGCACGCGGCACCGTGTTCCAGGGCGAGTTCCAGCCCGCGGAGTACCTGAGCATGACCCAGCCGTTCGCCGCCGGCGCACTGTGCATGTCCGTGCCCGACTACCTGCGATGGCAGTCGGCACTGCACCGCGGGAAGATCGTGAGCGCGCGCAGCCTCGCGCTCATGGCCGGTCCCGAGACCTTGACGGTCGGTCCGAAGAAGGACTCGACGACGAGCTACGGGATGGGCCTCATGCGCGGAAGCGTCGGCACTCACGCGACGATCCAGCACGGCGGGTCGATCAACGGCTTCGGCACGCAGCAGTACTGGTTCCCCGTCGAGTCGCTGAGCGTCGTCGCGTTCGTGAACACGGAGAACGCCGATCAGGACTGGCTGGTGAAGAACCTCGCGTCCGCGGTGTTCGGGCTGCCGCTCACACCGCGCCGTCCACCCGTCGTGCCGCTCGCCGCGGCGGACCGCACGAAGTACGTCGGCGACTACGACATCGGGCTTCCCGACGGCCAGATCCTCGGCGTGCGCATCTCCGTGCGCGGCGACGAGCTCGTGGCCGAGCCCGAGCACGAGGATGCCGCGCCGCTACGCTACCTCGGCGACGACACCTTCGGCATGGACTTCGACCCCACGCTGCGGCTACGCTTCGAGGTGAAGGACGGACGAGTCGTCGGCGGGATGCTCGAGCAGCGCGGCATGCAGATGTACGTGTTCCGCCGGCCATGACGATCGACGGCGCCTTCCGCGCGCGCGTGCTCGCGCGCGAGTTCCTCGCCGGCTTCTGGCTCAACCTCGGGTCGGCCGTGACGGCAGAGATGGCCGGGCTCGCCGGCTTCGACTGGGTCCTGCTCGACCACGAGCACGGTCCCGGCGGCGAGGAGACGCTGCTTCACCAGCTGCAGGCCGTGAGCGCGACGCCGGCCGCGTGCCTGGTGCGCGTCGCCGCCAACGAGCCGCCACGGTTCAAGCGTGTGCTCGACGCGGGCGCGCACGGCGTGATGGTGCCCTACGTCAGCACCGCCGACGAGGCGCGCGCCGCGGTGAACGCGCTCCGCTATCCGCCGCGCGGGACGCGCGGCGTGGCGAAGCTCACGCGTGCCTCGTCGTTCGGCGCGCGGTTCGACGACTACTTCGCCCACGCGCACGAGTGGCTCGTGACGCTGACGCAGATCGAGACGACGGACGCCGTCGCCAACGCGGCCGAGATCGCGTCCGTGGACGGCGTCGACGTGCTGTTCGTCGGGCCGATGGA
>Ga0310810_10002562_pt1 | contig 19578 bp, 42 predicted proteins | sample NCmetagenome_FD_207641 | JGI IMG/M metagenome (GOLD analysis project Ga0310810, IMG submission 207641) | Soil microbial communities from experimental microcosm in Duke University, North Carolina, United States - NC | ecosystem: Engineered > Artificial ecosystem > Soil microcosm > Unclassified ...
TTTTTCGCAATCTGATTCGTACCCGGCTCCCCTTGTATGCCTGCCAGCGGACCATGTTCCTCCCTGTACTTCTACTCCCACCTTGACGTCAGGCCACGCAAAATCTAGGCGAAAGTTTCGACCTGAAAGAAACCTGTACTCTCGTACCGGTGGGGGAAGGTTGGAGGCGTATATACGGCGCGCGAGCTCTTCTTCTCCCGCGCTCTTGGCTTGCGGCATCCTACGACCCTTGGGGGCCTTCTTGCCGGTGAGCCGCTCGAAATCGGAGCGAGAGATTCTCATGATGTCTTTTTAAGGCTGGCGCAGGTTGTAGACGTACGGAATCCCAAATACGAAAAAGCACATCGGCGTGTTGAGCGTCTGGCCCGGATTGCGCCTTCCCTCCACGGACCAGTATCGCCTCACCTCGCCCGTCTCGTAGTTCATGCACGTCACAATCTCGTGCCCGGCGCGGTACTCCATGATCGCGGGTGGACGAGACGCCGGCGCCTGCATAATCGGTATGGGCATCTACAGCCTCCTTTCGGTTTTTACCATTTCAGGGCGTGGTTTCATGCGTTCACCAAGTACCGGCGTCCCGCTGCGGTGATCTGGTAGATTCGCCTTGGGTAGTAGCCGCGCTCGGGGCCGCCGGGTTCGTTTCGCGAAGCGATGAGCTGCTTCTCTTCCAGGCCCGCGAGCACCGGATAAATGCGCGCCGTGCTCACCGTTCTTCCGGTCAGGCGCTTGATGCGCGCTCGAATCGTGAGCCCGTAGGCTTCACCGTCGGCATCCGCAACGGACGACAGGACGAGTCTGGTTAACGAGGCGATCATCGGCATCGACTGTTCCCCTCGGTTAAGAGAAGGACTGGTTTCACGCTCATCGTCCCTCCTGGCTTTCGTACCGTCGGCACCACGCGCACCGACCCTCACCCGCGCAGGTGCAGCGGCCGAACGGGTGAAATAGATCTGTGGCCGAGCCTGCGGCATTCGGCCGGAGAGCTTCGCGCATACGCATCACCATCCACAGGTGATCCGCATCCTGATCCTCGTGGCCCAGGTACGAGATCATCAGGGTCAGGGTTTCTTCGAGCTTCGAGCAGCGGGCCTCGGCGGCTTCGGCGCGCTCCACGGCCTTCGACAGGTTGCCCGAAGTCTCGTGCTCGCGGGCTTCCCATCGGTCGCGTTCGCGCGTCACGGTGGCGAGGGCTGCATCGACCGCGTGCTCATAGTGCGCCGGGCAGTAGCTGTCGTGCTCCTCGACGCCATCGGCGACGCACTGGAACGCGCAAGGAAGCTCTAATCCTACGGAATTAGCACCCACTTTGCGTGCCCTCCGCTTTGGGCGCGGCCCACTCATCAAACGTTACCGGCGGAACATCCTCGGAAAACTCCGCGAGCAGTTCGATGGCCTCCCGAGGCACGTTCATGCAGCCCCCGTCGGGTCCGAAGATGTTCGTTCGATAGCCGACGGCACGCACGGGCAATCCGAAGGTACGGTCGCCATCCTCGCTCACGACGAGCGTCTTCTCTTGGGGCGCCCCAGACTCCACCCACAGAACTTTGCCGACCCATCCGGGAGAGCCGAGCGGGTCTTCCATGATTCGAGCGCGCTGGTAGTTCATCGTCCCTCCCGCTCGCCGCCTGCGGCCTCGGGCTCGACGTGGTTGACCTTGCACTCGTCCATCTCCTCGCCGGCAGTCGCGCACGAGAAACACCAGTCGGGTTCGGCGTCGAAGAGTTCCCCACACGGACAGCGGTAAATGGTCACGCGCGCTCCTGTCCCCAAAGCCGGATGATGTCCTCGACCATCTCGGGCTTCAGATCGAAAATGTAGGCCGTGGTCTCGACGCTCGTGCCTGCGAGAAACGTCTTCATGACCATGGGGCGGATGTCCTTCGCCTCCCAGCCAGTGGTCTTCCTCTCGCTTTTCGAGCCTGGTTTCATCGCATCACCATCCATGTGACGAGCGCGCCCAGCCCCGCACCGAGCACCATGCCGAGCCAGTAAAAGGCGAGGGCGAAAGGTCCGGCGATTCGCTCGTACTCGTACTGCGTCAGGTGCGGCGCGAACCAACGGATTCGCCAGCCGAGTGCCGTGGGTCCGCGTTTCATGCCCGGTGCTCCGTCTCGCTACATGCGGGGTCGCCGCTACAGTGCGGGGATGCCATTGAGCAGCCGTGCTCACAGACGAGCGGTTCGTCATGCTCCACACACACGTCCTCGACCGGCTTGCACCCGACGTCGTTGACAGGATCACGACGACGTTGTTCAGACGGGTCCAAGTATTCCTTCGCGCTCATAGTTCCTCCGCAGCTTGCGCCCTGATACGCCGCACGACTTCGAAAGCGGCGGCGAGGCCCGCGTTTCGATAAACGTCGCCGGCTAGCTTGATAGCGTCGCTGACGAGGTCGAGAGTTTCCAAAGCGACGGCGAGGGAGGCGGCGCGCGCATCGTCGAGGTCGACAGTCTCAAGGGTGAAATGCGAAGCGGCGCAGGCGTTCCGCTGCTCGTCCGTCCACGCGCTACAGCACCGGCAGCTCTTACAAGCCCAGCCGTTCGGGCAGCGTTCCCCGAGGCTATGAAGCCTGCCTTCGATCGCCTTGTCGAAAGCCGTGGCGAATTTGCGCGAGGTCATCAGTGGAACCGTACCGCGCCCCCGTCAGCGGCCAGCTCAAACGCCGAACGCCAGAGCTTGTAGCGATCGTAGAACCACGCATCGCTGTCAGGCATCGCAGCGGCCTTCTCGTCGAAGGAGGCGAAGTCGGCAGCCAGCTTGGCCGCCACCGTGGGGCCGATGTACCCTTCGTTATCGGCGAAGTGGATCAGCTCGGCGAAGGGCTTGCCGGCGTACTCCGGCCACTTGCGCCAGACCTCTTCCGGCTCGACGCCAAGTGCTAATCTCGACAGCTCCCGCCGCCACTGGTTGTAGCCGCTGTAGCTGCCCGCCCTGAAGTCGAGGAAATCGCCGTCCTTCCCGAGGGCGTAGAGCCCAGGATCGATCCCGGCCCCACGAGCGCGAAATTCCTCCTCGACCACGTACAGATGGATCGCATCGTCGTCCGGGCGCCCGTACATCGGCTGGAGCTTGCTGTACGCCGTGATGTCTAGTCCCATCGTTTGCCTCCAAAAGTCATGTTGCTTCCCCTCGGGGTCATCACCGCTGCCCCTTGTTGAGCAGGTTGCGGAATTGCTCGGGCGTCAGGCGGCTGTTGCAGAGACGGACAGTCGCGCCGACAACCGCCGTTTCGAACTCTCGAAGCCGCGCGTTCTCGCGTTGAAGGTCCGCGACGTACTTGAACAGCGCGCGGCGATGCTCGGGGTAACCTGCAATGCGAGGAATCGGGTTCTGGGCGGCAGCCTCGACTCGGTTGAGCAGGTACTCGAACTCACGATCGATCAGCAGCTCGGACGGTCTCGGCAATCCCGGATCCGTTGGCTCGAACGAATGGCGACCCGCGTGCCCTTTCGGAAACGAGCACCGCGCGGAGTCGTCGCCGGTCGGCAATTCCCAATCACAACTGGTCACGTTTTCACCTCGGGTCATGCCCACCCCCGCACAGCGCAGCAGTCGAGCGGCGGTTCGGGGGTCTCGGGCTTACGGACCCACGTCATGGTCGCCAGGAACTTCCGGTGCCCCGGCAACTTGTCGACTCGGACGCGCGGGTATCTGCTCGGCCGAATCATCGCCTGCGTCTCGCGCGCGTCGTACAGCGTGTAGCCCTTGCCGGTCCACGAACATCTGCGGATGGCAAACCACAGTGTCACCTTCAGCCGTCCGTCCTTCCGGTAGCGGTGAACGTGACGGACGAGGCGAGGGATCTTCCCCTTGCCGAACAGGACGGTATCGCCGGGCTCGATCGTCTGAAGCCATGCATCGAAACGAGCGCCGCTCATTCCAGCACCTCGCATTCCGGCCCGTGAAGGATCAGGGGCCACTCGCACTTCGCGCAGACGGCCAGGTCCGAGCGGAACGCCCCCGTCGGGGCTCCCTGGGCGGCGACCCATCGGCGATGCTGCTCCATGGCCGCGTCGTGTTCCTTGGGGTTGCACTCGCGCGGGTCGCACCCGCAGAAATAAGCAGGGCTCCAAAGTGGTTATGATTCGGCCGACATCCATCATTCGTCCTCCACCATCGACTCTCTCAGGTCCTTCGTAAACTGCGCCTCTCGCATGGCCTCACCGCCGAGCTTCCCCTGGGCGAGCATATCCACCATCGTGGAGTCTCGCCCTTCGGGATCCGCATAAATCAACATACGATGGGTCTCGTGGCCCTTCTCCTGGCACTGCAGGATGCGACGATCTCCATTCGGGAAGACGAACACGCAGGCCATCAAAACGCCCTCTCTCGATCGTCGCTGCCCCGGAAGAATCGCACCAGGAGCTCGCACACCTTCTCCGCCAGCCAGACCTCCGAGAGCTTCATGCCGTCGAGCCACCGCTTGAGGTCCATGCCGGGAGACTCCAGGAGGTTGTGGCATGGCCTGCAGAGGGGGATTGAGAGCCAGTCGTTGCGCGTCGGCTCCCTCCACCCACGGCTGACGATATGGTGCGGGTCCGAGGGCGCGGAGGCCTCGCAACGCACGCAGTCGAGCTCCCTGATGTAGGCCAGGTATTCCTCGTTGACGTGCTTTTGGTGGCCGCGCATCAGAACGGGATGTCAAACTTCCCCGCAGTCTCGCGGAGCTGGTTTGCGACGCTGTTCACGATGTTCTCCAGGCCCACGATCGACTCGGCTAGCTCTCGCTCCTGCTCGCGGTTGCCCATGATCAGGTCGACCCGCCCCGCCAGAAACGAAATGTCCGCAGCGGTCTTCATGAGAAGCGCCGCAGCCTTCGCGAGATCCTCGGCGATGATCGTCACCGCCCGACCTTCCGGTACTGCCCGTCGGAGACCTTGTAGATCACCCCACGGCGGCAAAGCTGCGCCACGTTGATCGGCAGTAGCCCTGCCTTCTTCGCCTGCTCCATCGAGAAGTACACGGGGAGCTTCACGATGCGCTTTATGGCCGTATTTGAGCCAGGATCCGGCAGCGAGGACTGAGGCATCTCCGGCGGAACATCTCCCAGTAGCCTGCGCGCCTCATCGATCTTCCCCTGGTGATACGCAATCACTTTCTCGACGCCCCTCCGATGCTCTACCACTGCCGCCGTGGCCTGCCGCAGCGCCGCGATGGGATCGACCGCAGCCTTCCTGTGCTTCCGCTTCGCCCTCTTGGCTTCCGCCGCCACTGCGGCTTGCGCCTCTTCGCCTCTCGTCAATTCCGCCATGTCGCCTCCGTTGGTTGTTGTGCTACCCAACGTCTTACGCTTTACGGCTGCAGTCTGTCAATATGCCGCCGCCCATTGCCTTCTTGGTGGCGAGCAATGACAGCACGATTGTCTTGAAAGGCTCGGGGGTTCCAGCCTTATAGGCGGCATCCAGCTCGGACAGTGAGACCTCGTCGGGGGCCTTGGCTTTCCCGACCACGATCCGCACTGGGCCGACAGGGCTCGACCATTCGAGTTCGTTGCCGGGATTCTCTCGCTTGTAGGCAGAGACGATGCGCGTCACGATCTTGCGGTGCATGTGCTCGTTGGTCGTGCGCCTGCTGCTCTCGAGGTCAGCCATCTGCTTGGGGAAGGTCAATGCGAGCCATCCCTCCACCTCGGAGTCCAGACCGCAATCAAACTCAGCCGCCTGTAGTGCTATGTCGATCATAATTCTCCTGTCAGAGTCTTCCATGCAAATTCAACCACTCGGGGAACTTGTCCATTTCCAATTGCCCGGAGACGCTCCATCCGATCGGCCACCCCATGAGCCACTCGACCCACGAGGGATTCAACTGGCCCTTCTGCGGGGTCGACGTCCCACCATCGGCCACTGCCCGCCCCGTCCCACCGTCGGCCCTGATCGCGCCTGTCAGTGAGATCCCCGGATGCGCCTTCGAGCCCTCGGTATTCCGCGAGCCGCTGCTCTTCGAGTCCCCGACCGTCGGAGTCGGCCAGGACGTCCGAGAGGAGACCGCCTCGATCAGCGTTCCTCCCTCGCGGCCCTTCGCTTCCGAGATCATCCCGCCGTTCGATCCCAAGGTGCTGGTTGGAGTGGGCCAGGATCCACCGCGCGCCATCGTTCCGAGCGATGGTCGACCCCGGCTCTCGACATTGTTCCCGCTCCCATTCCCGCTCGATCCGTACTGTTCGCGGCTCGGTGTCGGGTAGAGCGCTTTGTGCGGACCTGGCGACGATCCAGAGTCGCTTTCGGAGATGCGGCGCGCCGACGTCAGCCGCTCCGAACACGCCCCACTCCGCATCGAACCCCGCTTCGGCCAGGTCCGTGAGAATGGTTCCAAAGTACGGGTTAGCAAGGAGACCTGGGACGTTCTCCAGGAGCGCGTATCGGGGTCGAATGTCGCGAATGCAGCGAATCGTATCGGGCCAGAGGTTCCGCTCGTCGTCGACTCCAAGCCGCTTCCCTGCTTGGCTGAAAGGTTGGCACGGGAATCCCGCAGTGACGACATCCACGATTCCAGCCCACGGCTTTCCATCGAAGGATCGGATGTCTCCCCAGACGGGGAAAGGCTCAAGGCACCCATCATCCTGTCGCTGCATAAGAACCCGCTGACAGTAGGGATCGATTTCAACAGCGCAGACCGTTTTGAAGCCAAGGAGAATCCCCCCAAGTATTCCGCCGCCAGCCCCAGCAAAGAGAGCGAGCTCGTTCATTTGTCCGCTTCCTCGAGGGGCAACTCCAGGGTCGTGTCGCCCTTCTGACATTTGGTGCAGAGCGGAGCTGCCCCGATGAATTCCTCTCTGCACTTGCGGCACCTGCGGGCCGACAGTGTGATCTTCACGGACGCAGATCCTTGAACTCCTGGTCGCTAAGCTCGCGGAACCGGAAATAGTTTTCCTCAAACATCAGCCATCCGATCCCGCCTGCGGCATTGCGTCCCAGTGCGGACACGCGGGTCAGTGGGTGATAGATGCCTCGTCGCACCCGCGTAGTTGGATCGGGCATTTCGGTCTTGATCTCGTCACGATTCAGTGTGAGTGCCAGGTCGGCATCCTGCTCCAGGGCAGACGTGTACTTGCCGTCGTCGAATGTGGTCTGCTCTTTGGTGCGCTTCGGCTGCAGCAGGATCATGAATGCCACTCGCTCGGCCACGGCGAACTGCTTGAACTTGCCGCTCATGGCCGCGCCGTCCGCTTCCATGTTGTTGCACCCGCGCATCAGCAGATGGAAGTGATCGAACACAATCAGCCGTATGCCGTGCTGGCGCACTGCGTACCTGAGCTTCTCCAGCCACTCGTCGAATCGCTCACGGCCCCGAAGGTCACCGCAGATCCAGTAGTACCAGGGCACTTGAGACATCACCTGGGATGCTTCACCCATCCGGTCAATGTCGACTTCTTCCTTCCTGGCGGAAAGCACGATCTGAGCAGTGCGCCTGAGCGTGGATTCTTCGTTCATCTCCAGCTCGACCAGCAGCGACCCGCGGCCCTGCAGCGCATTGTGCAGGCAGAAGCCCATAGAGGCGGAAGTCTTGCCGATCTTTCGCTTGGCCATCAGCGTGACAACGTCCCCCTCGCTGATCTTTCCGCCGACCTCGTTCATGGTTTCCTGCGGGAAATCCACGAAGGTCTCGTCCTCAACCCCGAACAGCATCTTCTCGCGAAGCCTCTCGAATCCCTCCTGCACCGTGAGCACGCCCGGCATCCGGTACGGCTCCGCGGCCATCACCGCGCTGTCGAGTGCCCCCGGACCATGCTTGCGAATGGACTCGAGGCACGTCGGCTCCGGGATCTTCGCGACCACCGTCCTCTCGGGGCCTAGCTGTCGAGCCAGATCGAAGGCGTCCCTGCCGCCGTGGGATACGAGAACGATCTCCCTAGCGCCCTTCATCGCCTCGACCTGGTCGTCCATCAGCGGGCCGACGTGCGAGCTCGCCACCGCCGCGTCCACCCCGAGCTGCTGGGAAACCAGGGCTGCATCGAGCGCCGACGGGCACAGGTAAATCCGCTCAGGAGCGTTTTTAAGGCTCGCGGAATTGAAAGTGGCACGTAGGCCTTGGTACGGCCTTGCGCGAGGCTCCTGCGAGCCCCAGCGCACGAATCCGGCTATTCTGGTTCCGTCGAGAAACGGCAAAACGAGAGTCGAGCGGTCTCGACCGAGCCCTAGGGTGAGCCGGATGGCGGTTTCACGGGTTAGTCCGAACGCTTCCAGGACCTTCTTGCCTTCGTCGGTGATGACGAGGTTGTCGTTGGCTTCACTCAGGTCCCCGAGGGTAATCTTCGGCGTGCCAGCTCCTACGCTTTCCAGGTGGCGTGGGCGTGGCTCTTGTTCGTTGTCGAGATCGTTCACCAGGACTCCTCCTTCGGCTTCCATGACTCTGGCCGTTGTTCGATGTAGAGTGGCGTTTTTGGTTTCTCGATCTCGACCGTGCCGCCTTGGGCAAGAAGGTTCTCCATGGCGAACATGACGGGTATGAAGCCGAGCTTCCCCTTCACGCGAGATGGGGACTCTATCGCCCGGCAAACCGCCAACCTGGCCTCCTCGATCGAGTGCCCATTTGCGCTCCGCTGGATAACCTGGATCTGCTTCGGGGATAGGCTCGTAGGATCCCCGTTGAACCGGAGGTCTGTAGCCGCACCAAATGCTCTGGAAATTTCCTCGTTGTAGACGTCCCGGAGAGCATACAGACTTAACGGCTTCGAGTCTTTTTTCTCCGAGGGAAAACTCCCTGAACTACGCACATCTGGGGTAGTGGTTTCCTTCTTCGTCTTTTCAGAAGAAGGAAAGGAGTTGGTAGTGGATAAGGAGGCGGAGGGAGCTACGCGGAGTTCCGCGCGGAGCGGCGGAGGCAATCCCTGCTTTCTCGTGAAGTTACGAATCTGAATCTCTACGCGTTTGCCGTTCTCTCGTATCGGATACTCCATGCGTTCGGCCAGCATTCGTATGGCATTCACTCCGGACTTGCGGTGCATTCGCCCCGTAATCCACTCCAAATCGGCCCGACTCAAGCTCACCCAGCCGTCGGTTTTGTCGATGTAGGAGCGCTTGGCGATGATCCAAAGCCCGACGATCATTCCGCGCATCATCGGGTCCTCAAACGCAGCTCCGTACCGAGGATGGTTGGTGATGGTGACATGTACCTTGACGTGCTCCCGGACGGAGGCTCGGGAGTCGTCAGACGGATATCTTGGCCTAGGCATTTGCCAGATCCTCCATGGCCCGGAAGTAGGCGTGCGCCGCAAAACGAGCCACTTCCCTGGCGCACGCCTTGGCATCCCGAAAAACTTCCGACCCGGAGAAGTGAAGCACTACCCATCCGCGGGTCTGTAGGTATCGATCCCTCCTGTTCCGGTAGGTGACTTGCTCTCGGGTTTTTTCGTGGAATGCATGGCCATCGATTTCGATCGCAATGCGAGGCTCTTCGACCCCGTTTAGGTACATGTTGTACCCAAGGTACTCGTCAGCCGGGGTGACGATAAAGTCTGGCCTGTAAAATCTCCCCGTGATGGGGGAGATCAACGCCACCTGATACCTGAGCCTTAGCCCAAAGGGGACACGTATGTTGTCCCAGGCAGAGTGGAACATTTCCTCCATTGGGCTGTCCCAAGCCTTGATCGATCCTTCGTCGCCGAGGGCTTTCACCACCCTACCTCGAGCATCCTCCGGCGCTGCAGGACGAGCGTCTTCCGAACGGCTTGGGGGTCCAGCTTCACGGCGAGGCACGCGTAGGAGAATCCGCCGCAGCGCTCGGTGGTCGAAAGGATCCACCGCCGCACGCGTTCCCCCTCTCCCTCGGTGATACGATAGCGGTCTCGGGGGCGCAGGAGGAAGATCTCGATGGCATCCTCGAGGACGGCCCACCAGAGGGCCTGCTCGGGGGTGAGGCTAGACTTCGGATCTTCGGGCGTGGTGGCCGGATCGGGGACGAAGAGCTGCTGGTAGAGCTCGGCGTAGTCGAATCGCTCGCCGATCCCCATCTCGGTGCCCCATTGTCGAAGGGGAGGACGTCGGTAGCTCTGGGTGTTGACGGGGGGTACAGCGTCGGGTACGCTCGACATCGGTTGGATTCTCCTTCTGGTCAGGTTTCCAGTTTCGGGTCGGGTCTAACTTCCGAGCTTGGTCAGCGCGGGTGTGAAGGGGCTCTCTAGCGGGGGCCCTTTCGCGTTTCTGGTGAACTGGGCATGACGTTTGGTTTACTCCCGGTGTCGCTGGGTCGTCAAGCGGAAGTGGCCTTGGAGCGCTGGGAGATGATCTCTGACGCGCGCTTGAACGATACCCGCTCCGGGTCGAGCCCCAGGCGGCGCAGCGCAAAGGCCTGACGTGGGGTGCAGGGACCGTCTGCGCGCTCGTCCTTCCGCAGCTTCAGGAAGTCGATCGTGCGCTTGGCGTCTCCCTTGGTGAGCCGCTCGGGCACCTGACCACCGAGCCTGCGGATTAGCTCGCACTGCGCCGGCGTGGCAGGGTCTCGGAGCCACCGGGCTGATCCATCGAGGAGCCTCATCCGGTCCTGGAAGTGCTCACGCACGTAGGCGTCGGCTGAGTAGAGGGCCTTGTCCTGCTGGGGGAATGGACCCTTGGCGATGGCCTCGTTCGGCATGTGGACCCACCAGTGGTCGCTCGCGTCCTTCGAGACCTCCACCCAGTCGTTGCCGCCCTTCATGCTGGCGGGCGGGATGCGGAGCTTCAGGTTGCCGTCGTGGCTCCTGATCCACGACAGGTTGGAGATCTTCTTCACGGCAGCCGAGGGCTTGCCCAGGAGGTCGATGATGGTCGTCGAGACGGTGGTCTGGGACCTGGCCATCAGCTCGCGAATCTCGCGTCTTTTATTTGCAAACCAATCGATGCTGATCTCTTTCGGGGTCTCCAGGTCGACGTTGGGGAACTCTCGAACGAAGTCGTTGAAGGCCTTACGCACCTCTCGCATGTCGCGGCCCTTGGCGTTCACGTTGCCCGGTAGGCCGAGGACGGTGGCGGAGGTGGCGAGCTTGTGGCGGGTCGTGTTGTCGACCATGTCCACGATCACGCAGTCCTGCTTGGAGTCAGGATGCGTGCATTTCCTCTCGGCGCAGCCATGGGGACACCAGAGTCTGAGACCGCGCCCGCACATCTGGGTGATCAGCAGCGAGCTCTTGGTGGGCCTCGCCAGTAGGATGCAGTCGACCGGCGGGAGGTCGGTTCCCTCGGTGGCCACCCCCACGTTGACGAGCACCGGGAACTCCCCGGCAACGAAACGAGGGAAGATGCTCTCGCGCTCGGCGTCGGGCGTGGTGCCCAGCACGAGCTCGGCTTTAACGTCGGCAGCCTTGAAGGTCGCGACGAGGTGTTGGGCGTGCTCCACGTCGACCGCGAAGACCAGGGTGGAGCGGCGCTTCTTCCCGACGTGCTGCCAAGCTCGGACGATCTCGAGGTTCCTCGTTTCGTTGTCCACCGCGTCCGAGAGCTCGTTCTCTTTGAAGTCCCCGCCTCGGGTGCCCACCTTGTCGAGCGAGGTATGCGTGCGTACGGCGTAGGCTGACAGCGGGGACACCCAGCCCTCCTCGATCATCTCCAGGAGGGGTTTCTCGTAGGCCACGCCCTCGAAGAACGTGGCGAGGGATTCCCCGCCGGTGCGGTAGGGGGTGGCGGTGACGCCCAGGAGCTTCGGGCCGCCCTGGTTGAATGCCCCGAGATCCTTCAGGACGGTGTGGTATCCATTCCCCTCGGCGCAGTGGTGGGCCTCGTCGACTATGATCAGACCGAAGTCAGACTTCTTCAGTCGCTCGCGGCGCTTCTGCGAGATGATCGTTTGCACGCTCGCCACGATCACGTCGGCCTCGTGGTGGGCCCGGTCGTCGGCCATCTCGATCTCGACCCGCAGCGTGGGGTTGGCTGCCCGGAGCTTCTTGGCGGCTTGCTTGATCAACTCCCGACGGTGGGCGACGACGAGGGTCTGCCCGGAGAAGTACTTGGGGAGCTCCGAGAAGACCACCGTCTTGCCCGCCGCCGTGGGGAGCACGACGAGGCCCCGCTGCTTGTCCTCCATCAGGAGGAACGAGCACACGGCGTCGATGCAGTGCCCCTGGTAGTTTCTTAGCTGCATCACTTCTTGGGCTTCGTCCTGCGGAGTTGGCGATAGGACGCGGCGGCGACACTGTAGGCGGCTCGCTCGGTGATCTTCAAGGTGTAGAGCACCCCCGACGGCAGCTTCCCAGCGGCGTGCTCGCCGATGGCCATCTTGAACTGGTTGTCGATCTCTTCCAGCTTGGACTCGATGTCCTTCTTCTGATCGAGCAGCGAGAGGCGCTGAGCATCGAGACCGTCGAAGTCCGCAGTGAGCGCCACGGGGTCGGCGATGATGTCCTCCGGGAAGAGCTTGGCCAAGGCCTGCTTCTCACCTGCGCTGCCCTGCAGCTCGGGGGGTGTATTGGTGAGGACGCGCCACCAGAATTCCTGCTCCCTCTCGATGAGCTCGGAGATCATGGCGTCGTCGCGCTCCAGATCCCAGTGAGCGAACGTCCTCCCCGAGAACAGCACGGCCACGCTCGCCCACGAGTAGCCCGTGACGGCTAGCTGATGCTGCACCTGGGCGACCACGTAGGGCGGCGGGCCGTCCTCCCATCGGTCCTCGAGGGAGGTCGCCTTGATCTCCACCGCCCCTGCTCCGAGCGCCGAGTCTTCCTGCGTGCCGTCGAGGGTGGCGAGCATCAGGGGGTTGTCGATGGAGCGCAGCAGCATCCCGCCGCGCTCCACCTTGCGCCCCGTCTCCTTGGCGAAGCGAGACAGGATCAGGGGCTCCATCTGGGTGCCCCAGTAGGCAGCCTCGGCCTGGCGCTCGTCGATCGACTGAGAGACCTTCTCGGCGTAGAGCTCGAAGGGGGTCTTCCAGGGGTAGACGCCGAGCACCACCGGGGCCTCGGACGCGCCGATCACTTCCTTGCGGGCCTTCAGCCACTCCTCGCGATTGTCGGACGAACAGATTACCTCGTAGCTCACTTGATCATCCCTTCCCAGGCTGCGATCAGGCTCTCGCCTTCTTCGGCTGTGAGTTTGTCGATGGGGCGGTGGTCCGGGAACAGCTCTTCCATCTTCTTCTGGGCCGAGCCGCCGCCGAGCTTCTTGTTGACCTCGCCCACGAGCTTGAAGATGCGCTGCTTGATCTCACGGGTGATCGGGGTCGAGCCCACGACCTCCACGTTGTCGACCGGGGGCGTCTGGACCTCCTCGGGAGGCGACTGCTGGGTGACTCCGGGGCCGGTGACGATCTCGGGCTCCACGGTGGTGGCTTCCACGACCCTCCCCTGGATGCCATCAGCCACGAGCTCGGACTGCTTCAGCTCGGTCGGCTCCTTCGGCGCATCCACGAGCTTCACGCCACCGCTCGGGGCCTTCGGCGGGCGTCCGGGGCCGCGCTTGACCTCGGCGGGTGCTGCAGGTGCTGCAGGCACGGCGGTCACCTCGATGGCCTTCGACTGCTCTTCCTCGGTGGTGGCCTGCGCCATCTCGTCGCTCGTGTAGAGCCCGGAGAGATCGTTGGGGAAGGCTTTGCGGAGCGCGAGGGCTTCGGCGACCTTGGCGAGCATCACCTCGGGCATCTTGCCCCAGAGACCGGAGAGCGAGTTATCCTTCTTGAGCTGCTTGTAGCTCTCCCACTTGGCCACGCCCCACATGGTCTCGGTGAAGTCGCGGCGCAGCACGCCCACCTTGGCGGCGACCGGAGGAGCCTTGTCGAGCCATACGTCCTTCCATGCGCCGTCCGGGCCACACCAGAAGGGGCCGACCTGTCCGGTGTACTGTCCATGGCGCTCGGCGATGACGCGGAAGCCATCGATTGCGACCTGGATGCTCATCACCTCTCGACCGGCGCGAGAATCCCATCGCTTGATGGCGTAGATCTGCCGTTGGAACGGGTCGAGCATGGTGCGCTTGCACTGCTGGATGAACAGCTGGAGCTCGTCGTTGGTGGAGCCTTGGGCGATGGTGCGCTTGATGAGATCCACCTGCTCCTGCGTGTAGATCGTCTCGGGCACGGCATGTTGCTGCACGGTCAGTTCACTGCTCATTCTCATCTCCTTCTCGGTTACACAGCGGAAGCCTCGGAGGTCTTCCAGTTTTTCAACGCGGATGTTGTGGAGTCCGCAGCTTGGGCACGGAGCGATCACCGCGCCTGGCGACCGGGAAACAATTCTTCCGGTTTGATTCCGGACCTGATCTTCTCGGCGAGTTCATGGCGATCTATCTTGAGCCGACGTGACCACCCGCTCACGCTGTCGGTGATCCCTTGCCACGCAACTAGGAGCACCGATCGCGTATTGGTCGCGTTGGTATTCCGGGTTACCCAGCGGCAATTAGTCGGCTCGTAATTGCCGCTGTTGTTGGCGCGGTCGATCTCAAGGCCCCTAGGCGCCTCGCCCATGTCGGCCAGGAAATTCTCGAACCGGAGCCATCGATCGCATACCCTGATCCCTCGGCCGCCGTAGTATTTGAAGTCCCATCGATTGGGGTTACGGCACCGAGAAAGCATTGCGGTCCATGCTCGATGAGTGCGAGTGCCGCTCTGCCCGTGAGTGCGAACTCGCTCGCGAGCCTTGTCGGACTTGAGGCACCCGCATGACCGAACGCGCTGGCGGGTTAGCAGATCGCTGCGGACGATGATTTCCTTGCCGCAATCGCAGGCGCAAGCCCACATTGGAGGCCCAAGGCCGAGAAGGCGAAGCACGAGAAGCCTGCCAACCTTGCGCCCCTTCAGGTCGATTATCATCTAGGCACCGCCCTTCGCCATTCTTTCAGCTCCTGCCGCAACTCGGGTGCCTCAAGGATTTGCGACAAGGCCTCCATATGGGCTGGGTTAGGGGAACTCCCGGCTGACTCATATTTCGAGAGCGTCCAGCCACTGAGCCCCACGAGCGCCCCGAGCATCGCCTGCGTCATCCCCTTGGCGAGCCTATGCGTGCGTATGGGGCACTGCTCACGCCACGCCTGATAGGCCTCGCGAAGGGATACGATCTTGCCCTTGCCTTTCTTGGTGGTGGTTGTCATGCGGACCTTGTAGTATTACGCGCCTTACGAGTCAAGGCTTCGTCTATGTACCGGGCTTGTCGGAGGTATTTCGCGTTTAGAGCTCGCCGGCGCAGATCCGCGGCATGGTCGAGCTGCCCCAGGACGGCGCAGTCGGTGCCGCAGTACTTGTGGCCGAAGGACGGCTCTCCGCAGTACGCGCAGGAGGTCATCGAGCCTGACACCACACGGTGAGCTCGGGGTCGGTCGTTGCCGCGATCGTTACCCCCACGGGGATTGTGGTCTCGGCGTAATTGTAGATCACGGGGTATCGACTTGGATCCCAGTCGATGGGGACGTCGGGGACGACGGGCGTAGTGGCGTAGATTGCCGCCGAGAGCGCCCAGCATACGAGGATCGCGATGGCGAGTAGTTTGTTCATCGCAGTGCCCCCTTGATAGCCGCGCGCAGCACGTCGAGGATCTGCGGGTACCTGCCGCACGCGTCGAGGGCCATACGGCAGGCGTGGAGCAGCTCGGAGTTGACGCGGCGAAGACTTCGGATGGCTTCGAGCTTCTCGCCATCGGTGGACGGGGTCGAGCCGCCGCGCGCGAGTTGGTCCTGCAGGTCGTAGAGGGCGAGGTTGTCCTTCTCGCCGCCTGCTTGGAGGAACTCCCCCTTGCGGACCTGATACCACGTCGTGAGGCCGAGCCCGCAGGGGCCGCACAGCCTCCAATCCGCGCGACCAGGGGTGCTGATCGCCGTAACGCTGACCATTGCCGCCTTCTTGTCTAGCGGCGCATCGCATCGGGTGCATTTGCCCATCATTTGGATTTCGCCTTTCGGTGTTTTGCCCACCGGGCATGTGCGCGTTCGCTCGCCTCGAAAGATCGGCGCTGGCGCTCGAGGTCGTCCGGGGGCTGTCCTTTCGGTTTCCACCGCGCGAGGGCGGTGAGTTTTGCTTCTTCGGGGGTCATTCGTCGGGCCATTCAGAGATCTCCTAGTTTGTCGAGTGCGATCAGGGCTCCGAGCGCGACCGCTGGGATTCCCCATAGGGGATTTATGAGTGCGAGGCCAAGACAGGCTCCATAGATCAGCGCCATAGGCGACACATACCCTCCACGATCGGGCGGAAGAGCAGCCCCGCAAAGAACGCCATCATGACCAGCGACCAGACGTCGGCGGAATTCCATGCGCGCGGCCCTAGCTCTCGGCGGAAGTAGCGCGGCTCGGGCAGGTTCGGGCCCTTCCATGGGTTGAGGATCGGTGGAGGGGGCACGCGCAGGAACGGGGGCAAGAGCGGCGTTGGCTTCTTCGGGGCGCGGGGCTCTCGAAAGACCCAAGCGCCATCCTTGCCGAGAAAGAACGGGTCAGAGGTGGGCACGACAATGGCGCGACGCTTGCCGAAGGTCTCCCATGCGGAGGTTTCGGGGTCGAGCTGCACGGTTCGATCGCGAGCGGGGCGCGTCATCGGGACGCCTCGATCGGGAAGGTGGGGTAATCCATGAGGCGACCCGCAATCCATGCGGCAACCGTCGGGATGTCGTGCCCGTCGCACTCGTACTCCCAGAGCTCGGTTGCCAAGGGCTCGATTTCGATTGCCATGCCGAGTTGCTCGCTGACGTACCGGAGCACGTCCGCGCTATCGACCTTTGGGGTCTCGTAGGCACGCGCGTAGAGGCACGCGATACGGTCCACGATTGTGCCGCAGCCCGAGTAGACGCGGCACAACGCGCACTCTCCCTCTCCCCCTTCGGCTGCAGCGATGGCGCATCCTTGCCCCCTAGGCGCGGATTCCAGCCCGATAGCGGCTGCAGTAGGCGCATCGATAGCTTCCGGACGCATGGGCATTGAGCACCGCCCGCAAAACCTCTCACCATCGATGGTATCGGGCCCTTGCTTGAGAACGTTGCATTGATCACAGCGGGAATTGTTGCATAGCCAAACGATCATGGTGTGATCCTTTCAGGCTCGGTTAGAAGCGCCCGATTCGGGGCGGCGCTTCTGTTGGAGAAACGAAACCTTGAGTGCGTGGCCATAGCGTCCGATGTCGTGCCTGAAATTGAGCACTGCCAGCACGCGCGTAGGGGCGAGCACTTCGAAACACTCGCCCGTGTCGACGCGCACGCGCCAACGCTTCACGGTAGGAATTCGGGTCATGGTAATTTTCCTTTCTTAGTCGTACTCGGGATAATCGAGAGAGAGGGATACGGAGAGTGCCCGAACATCGATGTTGACTGTTAGCTCCATTCCCTCTTCGGCCTGCGTTAGGAGCCTGTCCGCTTGCTCTTCGATTCGGCCGAACAACGAATAGGCGATGTCATGGCCCGAGATGCAGGGGTCGATTTTCTTGTATCGACGCTCGGCTAGGACATATCCGCGCGCGAGCCATTGAGCGATTAGCTCGCGCTCGGCGGCATCGGGCAGGCGCTCGCATTCTTCCTCGCTAAGCAGCCTGCATGCGCGGTATACGATGTTCTTGCATTGATCGATGATATCCACCGCGCCACGCGTTCGTGGGGGAGATCGAAAGCCCGTGCGCCCGTGCGTCCCATGATGAATGCGCCAAATCATAGGAAAATCGGACGCGATGTGCTCTTCGGGGGGATTTCGGTTTCCGTTGCGCTGCATGAAGCCGCTTTCGCCGCGAATCCAGTACGCGGCTCCGAGCGCCATAAATTCCCCCTCAGCGTCGCCCGGATCGCCCGGAAAATGCTCTAGGATGTCATGAGCCACGGCCATGCCGCTCAACGGGTCGCCTGAGGGGTACCACTTCGGGGCAAATCCTAGCGTGCCGAATTCATCATGGGTCTTGACGGTGAATTTGTAAGAGCGCCGCGCCATCTTGGGTTCCTCTTTCTTTGGTTGTTTGTGTTGGTAGGCTAGCCGTTCGCTACGGAATCCGCCTTGCGTTTGCTGCTACCGTGAGCGGGAAAGCCCACGATCGATTTACGAGAGGAAACTGAGCACAGTTCGCAGGATTTGCAGTTGACTTTCTCGCTGTAGGTAGCGGGGCATACTACAACGTGCTTGCCTTCTGGGGTGCGGAGCTTCTGCGGACCTTGGATGGTAGAGGGAAGCAGCACGACTACGGGCCCGATGGCCAAGGCTGCTAGCTCGTCTGCTTCGGCTAGATCGTTAGCCGAGAGATTGACGGTAAAGCCTTGAGCGTTCGCTGCTTGGATGGCTTGAGCGTTAGCCGCAGTTGGGGGCTTGTGAGTGTAGGTAAAGCCGCGTCTACCGGATTGTGCTGCGGCGAGCTCTAGCAGCTTTCCGGCGTCGATATCGTTTCCCTTGCCCGGAAGGTCTCCCGCTTGATTGTGTCGCCACAAGGCACCTAGGGGGATGGAAGCGACGGAGCGGAGGAAGGCGCGCCAAGCGATGCCTGCCGAGTCTACTTGACGCCAAACGATAGCCAAGGGCCCGCCGGAAGCGTAGCAACCCCCCGAATCAGGATCGGCGCTATCTCGGCGGAGTGGGCAAGTGAGGGGGCACGTATCGGAAGAGGAAGTGGAAACGGGAATAGGTCCGGTTTTGGAATTGGTGGATTGCATGGTGAGGCGGAATTTCATCGTGTCCCCCAAGAGAAGCGCTGCTGGCGTTCCTGAAAATCCGCCTCTTCAGCTGCGAGTTTACCGATGCAAGCCAAGGCATTAGCGATCGACTCGGCGGCACGCTTACCGCCGGACCTTGTGGGCTTCCAATACTTTGGGGGAGCGGTGAAGAGGATGCGCCCGTCGATTACTTCGGCGCTGCGGCGAGTCGAGAGGGGTAAGCCATCGAAGCAAGCGCCGCAGATGGCAGTGTTATCGATGAGGACAGCTTTGGTGCAATCCATGATGACGTCACAGCCCCTGACGGGGCAAGCCATCGCTAGGCCAACAGCATAGCGAAGCAGCTGTTTATTGAGTCGTTCGGTTAGGTAGGATTCGAGAGTGGTCATCGGGTCACCTTAGCAACGGCACGCTTGCCTTGTGTCGGAGTGGAGAAATAGCCCAAGGAATTAGCGCCGCCTTGGGGGAGGATAGCGACGGCGTGATAAGCCCGAACGTCTCGGTTCCAAACAACGCTGCCGATGAGGGTATTGTTGGAAACGCCCCGGTAAAAGAAAGGCTTGCCCCCTTTGGTAACGCTAGGATGTTTTAGCCAGGTAATGGTTGACATGATCATATCCCCTTTGTTGGTTGCGGAGTTAATAGCCTAGGAACGGTAAGCCTTGATTCGGGCATAATCGCCCGCACTCTTGAAATAGGTGCCATGGTAGCGAATACGGTTGGTACCGTAGACGACGATAGGAATTCGGACGCCACCTAGATTGTCCCGGTATTCCTTGCCAAAACGTACGTTGCCAAGGACGTCCCCCATCCAAGTAGTGGCAAGCCCAAGGCTCTCGTTGACATAGAGGAAGTAAGAGGAAGGCGGCGTGGAGTGCCAAAGCCACAATTCGGCTCGACCCCTGATCACATTTCCCGGCGGAGAGAAAGAGAAATCAGAGGATGGCTCTATCCCAAATGCGGAGGGATTGACGTTAGCCTCACTTGCCATGGACTCGATTTGTTCTTTCGATACGTGCATTGACATGGTACGTTCCCCTTCTGCTGTGCTGTTGGTATTTGATTGCGTGGATCGATCCA
>Ga0310810_10002563_pt1 | contig 19575 bp, 14 predicted proteins | sample NCmetagenome_FD_207641 | JGI IMG/M metagenome (GOLD analysis project Ga0310810, IMG submission 207641) | Soil microbial communities from experimental microcosm in Duke University, North Carolina, United States - NC | ecosystem: Engineered > Artificial ecosystem > Soil microcosm > Unclassified ...
AGGGGACGCTGGCCGCGATGATGGAGCCTTTGTCCCGCCCGAGTTGGATGACCGTGGCGATATTCTGTTTGGTAATCACACGGTCTTCGCGAGTACGGTCGCAGCCGGCTTCGATGGTGCCGATTGCCTTCCCATCGTGGATGATCGGTGCGAACACCCTCGCCAGGCGTTCGTGATTGAACCGCTCCCACAAGTCCCAGTCGAGGCGCGCATCCCAACGATCGATGACGACGGCCTCCTTTTGGCGGACGACGTCGGCTTGAATGTCTTTGTCCGTCAACTTATGGACGGCGCGAGTGATCCAACCTGGAGGCACGTTGCGGCCGCGCACGGCGCGGATGTGTCCCATGTAATCGTCCACCAGCGAGATGGTGGCGAACTCAAATCCGAGCCGTTCTGTTTCGTCCAGCATCGACTCGAGTTGTTCATTGAGTTCGACCACGGTAGCTGACGCCGAGCCGATCCGGCGAAAAATGCTGAACAGCCTGATACGTTCCCATGCTGCGCCAATCTGCTCGGAGAGGGCATATAAGTAGTCGACGGCATTCTCGGGAGAGGCTTGCTCGTACTGCGCCGCCAACGCACCAATCGTTCGTCCGGTGACGACGATTGGAACGACGCCAGGTTCTGACAGGCCCGAGGCCGTGCGCTCGCACTCCGCCAGTAACAATTCGTCGCGCGTCGGCTCCTGCGCCGTTCCAGAATGCGCCGTCACGTACCGGCCATCACTGGAATCAGCTGGCCGAATTACACACACCACACGCGCCGCCCCCAGGGCCAGCACGGCGCGGTCGATGGCTTGCTCAAGGATCTCGGGGAGCGTAACGAGTTCATCGAGCCGCTCCTTGAGCGAGAGCAGCCCTTGCATCTGGCTCTTGTGAGTGGCGGCAAGCTCTCGTGCCTCGCGTTCGCTGCGCAGACGAAGCGCGTAAATCAGGGTGACTGCAATGAAAAATACCTCTCGCGGCAGGAACACACGAAAGATGAGGTCGGCGACCGGGCGTGGGGTTGGTTGGATCGTGTTCAGTGAAAAAACCACCGCTGCGAATGCGATGGTAGAAAAAACGAACGCGATGATGCTGAAGCGGCCACCCACATACTCCGCGGCGACGATGATCGGCAGGTAATAGAAGAGGAAGAAGTCGGATTCAGGTCCCCCCGTTTGCCAGTAGCAGACCGTGATCGTGACGACATCCAGGAGGGTGACAGCAGCCCATCCGTGTCGAGCCCACGTGGCATTTGGCCGCGCCATGAGCAGCAACGCACCAACGAGAGTGACCGAAAGCAGCAACGCGGGGATACCGACGAGACCGGGTGGGATGACGGAAGTCTCGTGATAAGCAAACCGCAGCCAAATACCGGCAGCGATCAACACCCGTACGATGAGCAGGTAGGGAAGTTGCCGCAGACGCTCGGTGAGCGCTCCAGTGACCGCCTGTGTCATGAAGAAGCCCGCTCCTTCAGGGGCTGGAAGTGTATAACGCCTGAGTTGCATTAACCGGACATTGCAAACGACAGTGCTTATCACTCATTGGTCGAGCTGGAACGACCTGTGGTTACGCCAGAACGCACGCAGGAATCCGCGCATCCGCATGAGTTCTTGTGTGTGGGGCGCTTGCTCGTGGTGGACGGCCGGCGTATAAGAAATCTCACGACGTTGGTCCGGGGACTTCATCGCTTCACCGTGATCGCCAGTCTCATAACCGTGGTTGGATCGACGGCCACGATTGCGTCCGGCCAGACCGAGAAGACCTACTCGCCGCCCCGCACACCGTGGGGCGATCCCGACCTGCAAGGCACCTACACGAACAAGTACGAGCAGAGCACGCCGCTCGAGCGTCCCGAGGAATTCGCCGGACGACGGGTCGAGGACGTGGCGGGCGCGGAGCTGGCTGACGTTCTTGCGAAACGAAACACGCAGGTGATCGAACGCGCGGCAGGCGTCGGCCCCCTTCAGTTTCGCGACCCGCTCGAGGTCACGAAGGGCAGTCGCGCGTGGTTGATCGTCGATCCGCCTGACGGACGAGTCCCTGCGATGACACCTGCTGCTCGAACACGAATCGGGCCGGCGGATCCCTTCCAGGACACGGGCATCCAGGGCATCGTCAATGCGAGGGTTCGAGAGCCGAGCAGCTTCGACCCCGATTCATCGTTCAGGAGCATCGACGACTTCGATCTGTGGGAGCGATGTATCACACGCGGTGTGCCCGGCGCGATGATGCCGCACATCCTCGGCAACTCGTACGAGATCGTGCAGGCGCCAGGATTCGTGGCGATTCGTTACGAACTCGTACACGATGTGCGCGTGATTCCGCTTGACGGTCGCGCGCACGTGACCAGAGCGATGGAGTTCGAGATGGGCGATGCACGCGGCCACTGGGATGGCAACACGCTCGTCGTCGAGTCCACCAACTACAAGGACCGCAGCACGTATCGCAACGCCAATGCCGCCACGCTTCGTCTGGTCGAGCGCTTCACGCGCACGTCAGCGAATCGGATCGAATGGTCGGTGACGGTGAACGATCCCGCCACATGGACGAAGCCGTGGACGTTCTCGATGCCGCTCACGCAGACGGATGCCGAGCCGGTGCTGGAGTTCGCGTGTCATGAAGGCAACTACGCGCTGCCGCATATCCTGAGCGGCGCGCGCGCAGCGGAATCAGCCGGACCGCACTGATCCTCCGGCGGGTCTAAAGACCCGCCGCTACGCTGCCAGGTAGAGGCGGGCCTTCCCTGGCCCGAGCGAAGTCGAGGGCAGACCCGCCTTGATCGCGTCAGGGTCGGAATGTTTCCGGCAGCGATCGTAGGAATTCGCGGATAGATGCGATCTGACTGGTCTCGGAGATGAACTCGAAGTCGGTCGCGCTGACGGCGCGCGTGCCTGAACCCCGCGTTGCCCTGACGCCGGCATGCAGCACGGGGAGCTCATTCAGTAGTCCAGCGAGCGCAGCCCACGCTGGCATGTCGAGCATCGTGATGACGTCCAGAGACTCTGCAGCGTGCCACGGTGCTCCGGCTCGCCAGTGTTTGGTGAGCCCCTTCCGCAACGCGTTGAGACCACTCTGAATGTCGGCGTCATCAAAGCGGAGTGTGGCGAGGACATCGAGCAGTTGCTCTGCCACGTCCATGACGACGTTGTCGTGGAGGACCGTCCATCCGACTTGAAACACCGTGACGAGATCATGGTTCAGGAGAAAATCGTCCTGCGCTCGCAGCCACTGCGGCGGCCAGTTCTCGAGTCCGAGATTGCAGACAGCCATTGCCGCATCCCACGCTTCCTCTGCAGACAGAGGTCGTCCCTGCACGGAGCATCCTGCCGCGATCGTGTTCGCGAGAAACGCGAGCTCGTCGTTTCTGTGCGACGCGGCGACGTCGTCGTGTTCGAGTACGAACTGGATTTGCGCCTGGATGTGATGCAGGCGAGGCGCTTGACTTTCCGCTGCGTTCAGGAGCGCACGCGGCTGCGGTGCAAAGAGGCCCGCGTCGCGCAGCACTTCGACGATGGCCGCGAGCGACGCGGCATCGTCCTCATTGGCGCGCGGCGTATCGATTCCTCCGGGTGCGTGCCCGGGTGCATCGTGACCGTCTCCTGCGGCAGAGTCGGTCGTTCTGAGATGCGCGCGAGCGATGGGATCCAGGGACGGCGCGGTGTCGCGATTGAAGCGAAGCCGGCGCGACGCTTCGAGGAACGCGCGCGCCTGCGCCGGCGCCACGAATCCACTCCGATCCCGCCGCTGTTCGCGATCGAACGCCACGTCGAACATCGCCTGATCTCCCGCGCCGAGCAGCTCGTCCAGGCCGTCGATCTCTGGCGTCGAGTTCGAGAGCGCCCGGCATCCAGTCATCACGTGCTCGAAGCGGTGGTGATGATCGTGGGCGAGCGCCGTGAGCACGGCGACAATGGCTTCCCACGAGTCTGTACGCCGGGCGACGGCGAGGTAGCTGCCGACCTCGCAGGAGAGTCCATCCGTCCGGCCGACGGCCTCTGGCACTTCGAGTCCGTCCGTCGTTGTATAGGGCGATACCGCCGCGCGGTCGAAGACGCGCATGTGCTGGGCGAATCCCGCGGTCACGATTCTGGCGTCCATTTCCGCGAGCTTTTGTGCGGCAACGTCGGCTCCGGCCTCCACCAGGACCTCGAGCCACACGCCGAACCGGTCGGCGTCGAACCGCTCGTCGTGGCCCGGTCTCCCGGCATGCCACAGATCGAGGTCGAAGACACGCTCGAGCTGTTCCGGCGTTGCCAGCGCGACGAATTCGCTGCTGTCTTCGAGTCCGCAGCGCTCGATCAGGCGATGGATGATTTCAGGCTGGAGTTTCGGAACGATGCGGTCGAGATGGGGCGTGCTCAGGATGCGATCGAGCAGGCCCTGTGGTTCCGCTGAACGATGAGTGAGATCGAGTCGTTTGGGCATGTCGAATGAACAACCATGCCTCGAAAGCGTCCGGACCGATAGACTGTTTCGGTATTGACGAGGGGCGTAAAATAAGAGTGGGAAGACGCTTTCGCCACTCCTCTTCGATTTCAATAAACAGCGCGTCTCTGAATCGTGCCCTTCGTCGCCAGCGCGAAGGTGGCTTCGGCTGTCGTCGTGCCGGCGATTAGTCCCGCAACGTATTCCCCGACAGCCGGTCCGTGTTTGAAACCGTGACCGGAACCGCCGCCGACGATCCAGACGTTCTCATGCTCCGGGTGACGATCGATGAGGAAGTCTCCTGTCGCGGTGTTCTCGTACTGACACACACGACTCTCAACCAGCGGAGCGTCAGTCATAGCCGGAAATCGACGACGCAGCCATGCGCGTGCGGCACTGACGCTGCTCTCGTCAACGGTGCGGTCTCCGCTGTCCGGATCGAACCGCGGGCCGTGCGCGTCGATTCCAACCTTCAGCCCGCGGCCTTCGAGATCGGGGATGCCGTAGATGCCTGACGCGAAATCAATCCATGCCGGCGCGTGTGACGCGGTGAACCGGTCATCTCCGGCACCCGTACCGAAATACATGACCACTTGCCGCGTCGGCATGATGCGCTGACCGAGGAGCGCTGGAAACACCGACGGCAGCCACGCGCCACATGCGAACACGAACGTGTCACCCGCCAGTGTCTCTCCATCGGCGAGCTGCACCCCTGTGACCCGCCCCGATGCGGACGGCATCGCGACCCGGCCTCGTGTGACCCGCACGCCTTGACGGGTCAGTTCAGAAGCCAGCGCCTGGATCGAGCGTCGCGCCATGATGACGCCACCTTCGGGCTCGAGCATCGCCGTGCCGATGTCGGACGCGTCGAGTTGCGGATAGCGCTCGCGAAGCGTCGTGACGTCGAGCAGCTCGATCGGGTAGCTACCGCGTTGGAGTGTCGCGCGTGTTTCGGCGGTATACGCGTCGCCGTCTGGAGCGAGCCACAGAACGCCGCACGGATGCCACAGGCTGAGGCCGGAGCCGTGCCGGGCGTCGAGCTCGCGCCACTGCTCGCGTGATGTGCGCGCGAGCCGCGAGTAGATCTCGTCGGTGCCGTATCCGTAGCGCAGGATTCGCGATTCGTCGCCTGAACTCGATCGTGAGTTGCCGGGCCCGTACGCATCGACGAGCGTGACGCGGGCGCCAGCGCGTGACAGGTGGTGAGCCGTCCACGCTCCGAATGCGCCGGCGCCGATCACAATGACGTCAGACACGACTCAGTGACGAATGCTCGAGGACTCTACCGGCCGCGATAGCTGCCCCAGTGATTGATCCAATAGCCCGCACCATCAAGGCTCACTCGCCGAAGCGCGCCGTCCGGTTCGCGGACATCCGCGCGTGCCACACCGCCGTTCGCATTAATGACGTACGAGAATGTATACCCACCCGCCGGGCCTGTCAGCGTGGCCAACCGATTGTCAGCATCGTAGGTCGCCGTGAAATAGACAATGCCGTCGTGGATCGTGCGGGTCAGGTGGCACAGGTCATTGCGCGTCTCATAGGCGTATTCGAAGACGCCGTCCGGGCCTGCGCGCCTGACGAGACACCCCTCGGAGTCGTAATCGAATCGCAGACGCTCGCCAGTCGTGGCAGCGATCGTCGTCACCCGATTGCGAGCGTCGTACTCGAAGTCGATCCGGCCGCCATCCGTGCTGAGCCGCTGAATACTGCCTGTCCAATCGCGATCGATGCGAAGCAAAGGCTCTCCCGTCCCGCGATGCATGCCGAGAAGCGCAGCTTGCTCCAGTCTCGTGGCGTTCTGGCTCTCAGGGAACGACAGTTCGGCGCCGTCGTCGCGCCGGAGGAGCCAGTCGTGCCCGGTCCAGTGCAGTGTCGAGCCCTCAAAATATCCGCTTACGTCTGAGTCCCACACACCGCTCTGAGTCGTTGGGCGATAGTGGATCAGCCCACCCCTTGCCGTCACGAGGTTGACGAAGGTGCTTTGCTTCGCGTCACTCAGCAACCCGATGTCGTACGAGTGGGAGCCGCCCGTTCCAAACGCTCTCGAGAATTGGTCGCGGTTTCGCTGGACGCGCGTCAACGGCCATGGGAGCGCAGTGATCAGCACAGGCTCTGTCTTGCTGTACGTCAAGAGACCGTAACGCAGGTCGACGTCGAGCGTCTCGCGGTCCGGATCGCGCGGCGTGTCGACCGAACAGTCCCCGAAGTTCGACCAGACCGCACCGCGGTCGAGCGCCTTCGTAGGCCGGATCAGTACTAGACACGGATCGCCGACTTGATGGTGCGCATTCAGCCTGAAAAAGAGCCGCGTCGTTGTCTCGACGTAGATGAATGCGAAAGACACGCCCACCGCACATGCAAGGAGGAAGAAACGCTTCCAGAACAGTTGCGCGAGGCGACTCCACGCTCCTGGCCTCCCGTGGCCGGGAGTGATGGGGGTGTTCTCCAGCGGTGAAGCCGGGCTCGAGTCGGACCGGTCAAACCACATCAGAAATCACCGCTCATGAGATCGAGATCGACAACGCTCTCGACAGTGTCGTAGAGGATGCTGCGCGAGTCCGCACTCATGGGCAGCTCGAACCAAAGCAGGCCCAGGCACTTGCTCAACTGCCGACGAAACCGATCGGGGCTCAGCCCTGATGCCGAGACGACGGCGAAGCGCTCATCGTCTCGCCACGAGTACCACTCCATGCCTATTTCGGTGACGGCGATGATCACTGCTTGCGGATCGGCGACCAGTGCAGGGAAGCCAGCTTTGAGAACGCGAATCATCTCCTTTGCCCATTGGCTGCGTTCAGCGTAGGGCAGCGGGGGCAAGACCGTGATGTCGACCTGGTACCGCTCGCTGTAGCTGCGAGCGAGTTCGCCCACATCCAGTCGCGACAGCGGTCCAATGGCGACGAAGTAGAGTCGCCCTGACCCGCGAAGCGCCAGCTTCTGCGGCCGCCAGGGATGCGGCATCAGGTCGATCGTTCTCCCGCGTGCAACCTGCGTCTCGAGTTGCTGGAATTCCCAGCTGCCGCCACGATTCTTGGCTCGCAGTTGCAACGTGGCCTCGCCGCGCGGGCCGTGAATCGGTACGCGGGCGGTCACCTCACCGACCTTGCTGGAGACGTAACGTTCCACAACGGGCCATCCGGTGACGATAGGTGCGCCGACTTGTTGGTCGACGTCTGAAGAGGATCGGACGATGAACATGGCTTCGCCGTACAGGTCCGAAGTCCGAAACCAGAGGTACTCCGCGACGAAGCGGGCGACGACATGTGAGAGACCGGCGACGAGAATGATCGCTGCCAATCGACCAAGACGGCGAGGGGTGAACGCCTGGCGCATTCGCGTGGCTCAGTAGTAGAGAACGAGTTCGCAGGGGGCGCGTGTCGGTGTTATCGGCAGCGCTGGCAGGACCGAGAGTTACGCGACTGCACGCGACAGCCCGTCGTGTCGCGTGTGAGCGACGCCCGATTTCGAAGAGCGGTGGTCTAATTCAAGCCCAGAATCGTTCGTGCAACGTGAGGGGTAGCCACCGTACGGCCGTACTCGCCGCAGAGATCGGCGACCCGCTTCACGAGCTCCGCATTCGATGCCGCAAGACGATGCTTGTCCCAGCGGACGTTGTCCTCGAGTCCCGTGCGGCAGTGGCCGCCCATCTCGAGGCACCAGCGATTGACGTCGAGCTGATGTCGGCCGATGCCGGCAGCGACCCACGTCGCCTCGGGCATCAGTTCGGCGAGCTTCTTGACCTCGAACTCCAGGACGTCGCGCGCCGCCGGCAACGCATGCTTGACGCCGAGGACGAACTGCACGTGCAGCGGCGCCTTGATCAGGCCGTCGCGCACGTAGTTCACGGCGTTGTAGAGCATCGCGAGATCGAAAACCTCGATCTCCGGCTTCACGTCGTAGCGAAGCATCTTCTCCGCGAGCTCCTGGATCAGTTCGGGGGAGTTTTCGTAGACGCGCGTGGGGAAGTTGCACGAACCGGTCGACAGCGACGCCATGTCCGGCCGGTGATGGAGCATCCCGCCGCGCTCGGACCCGACGCCGGACCGTCCGCCGGTCGAGAACTGCACGATGATGCCCGGGCAGATCTTCCGGATGCGTTCCTGGAACTCCGCGAACTTGTCCGGGTTCGAAGTGACCGACTGATCCGCGTTGCGCACGTGGACGTGCACGAGCGCCGCTCCGGCTTCGAATGCGGCGTGCGTCGACTCGATCTGCTCGCTGACAGTGATGGGAACCGCCGGGTTGTTCTCCTTACGCGGGACCGATCCGGTGATGGCGGCAGTGATGATGCAGGGCTGAAGCCCTTGGCTCTGCATTGGATATGTATACCTTGAACCGGGATCCGGGACTCGGGATTCGGGATTCGGGACTCGGGACTCGGGATTCGGGATTCGGGATTCGGAGGTTCGGGATTCGGAGGTTCGGGGTCGGGATTCGGATTCGATCGGGACTAGAATCCAGTCCCGAAAACTCCCAACGTCCAACTCCCCGCTTCCAAGCCGTGCTGGCTGATTCGAGCGATTGGGAGTTGGGAGTTGGGAGTTGGGAGTTGGGAGTTGTTGTCCGTAGTTGGGAGTTGAAGAGATGACTCGACGAATCGCTCTGTTCGGTCTCGTCGCGGTGGTGGGGATGCTGTCGACCGTGCGCGGGCAGTCTCCCCAGGTCGAGTGGTCTCATTACGCCAACGACGCTGGCGGCACGCGCTACTCGCCGCTGACCGATGTCGATGCGGCGAAACTGCCGAAGCTGCAGGTGGCGTGGCAGTGGAAGCACTGGGAGACTCCGCTCAAGGAGTACGGCACCACGCCGGGCCAGTTCGAGAGCACACCGTTGATGGTGGACGGCACGCTCTACGTCACGACACCGTACAACAGCCTCGCGGCGCTCGACGCCGAGACCGGCGCGGAAAAGTGGCGATTCGATGGACACGCGTACGAGCTCGGTCAGTTGCTATCCGGCAGCGGATGGAAGCTGCGCGGCACCGCCACGTGGCGTGACGGCGGTCGGCTCCGCATCTTCCTGAACAGCCGCCATCGATTGGTGCAGCTCGACGCGGCGACAGGAAAGCCGGTCCCGGGGTTTGGCAGCAACGGTGCCGTCTCACTGACTGACGGTCTGCCTCGCATCGGCGACGTGACGCACGTGTCGCAGAGCTCGCCGCCTGTCGTCTATCGCGACCTCGTGATCGTCGGGAGCCAGGTTCCCGATCGCGTGCAGCTTGCGGATCCGATGGGATACGTGCAGGCGTTCGACGCACGAACCGGCAAACGTGTGTGGGCGTTCTCGACGATCCCGCAGTCAGCAACGGATCCGGGAGCCAACACGTGGGAGAACGAGTCGTGGCGCCGCAATGGGCACGCGAATGTCTGGGCGCCGATGGCGCTCGACGAGCAGCGCGGCCTCTTGTATCTGCCCACATCGACTCCGACGAGCGACTACTACGGTGGCAATCGCCCGGGCGCCAACCTCTTTGCGGAATCGCTCGTCTGTCTCGACGCCGCCACCGGCAAAGTGAAGTGGCACTTCCAGACCGTGCATCATGGCTTGTGGGACTGGGACATCCCGACGCAGCCCAACCTCGTGACGATCACCGTCGACGGCAAACGCATCGACGCGGTTGCGCAGGTCACCAAGCGTGGCGACACATTCGTCTTCGATCGCGTGACCGGCACGCCGGTCTGGCCGATTGTCGAGCGTGCGGTACCCACCGACAGCGATGTGCCGGGTGAGAAGCCGTATCCCACGCAACCCTTCCCGACGAAACCGCGCGCGTTCGTCGATCAAGGCGTCACGCTCGAGGATGCGAACAGTCTCACGCCCGAGATTCGCAAGCTGGCGCAGGAGCAGATGCAGAAGTTCCGCATCGGCCCGATGTTCACTCCGCCTTCGCTGAAAGGGACGCTGCAGCGGCCGAGCCAGGCTGGCGGCGCCAACTGGGGCGGCGCGGCATTCGATCCCGAGACCGGCTTTCTGATCGTGCGGGCCAACAACGCGATCGGCGTCAACGCCGTCGGAAAGAACAACGGTTCGGATCCGCTCGTGCAGGTCGACTACTCCCACGTGTTCGCCGATCGGGCCAGCGCGAACCTGCCGGGCGGCCTTCCGCTCGTCTCACCTCCCTACGCTGTTCTCGTGGCAATTGATCTCAACCGGGGCGAGATCGCGTGGCGAGTGCCGCTCGGCGACAACCCGGCGGTGCGCAATCATCCTCTGCTCAAGGGGGTCGCGTTGCCAGAGCGGCTCGGATCGTCGGGCAACCTTGGCGGGGCCATGGTGACGAAGAGCGGCCTCATCTTCATCGGGGGAGGCGACGGCTACTTCTATGCCTTCGAGACGAAAACCGGCAAGGAAGTCTGGCGCTTGAAAATCCCGTATAACAATACGGCGAACCCGATGACGTATCGTACCAAGTCGGGCAAGCAGTTCATCGTCATGGCCACCGGGTCGAGCGATCAGAACGCACTACTCGCGTTTGCTGTTGACGAGAAGAAGTAGGCAGTAGGCAGTAGGCGGTATGCAGTAGGCGAAGTCTCGCCGAAGCGCGGACGAAATCGTCGCGCGAAGGCGGGGAAGTTGGGAGTTGGTTTGTTGGGAGTTGAGATGGGACGAGTCCTGGGTGCAGCGTCGGTATTGTTGGTCATCGCAGTCATCGTAGTGAGTGGTCAGGCACAGAAGACCGTGTGGGACGGTGTCTATACAGAGGAGCAGGCCAAGCGCGGTGCTGACGTGTACGCCGAGAAGTGCGCGATGTGCCACGGCGACAGCCTCGGCGGCGTCGAGTCGGCGCCGGCGTTGACCGGCCCGCAGTTCTACGCGACGTGGGAAGGGGAGAATCTCAACTCGTTGTTCGAGCGGATCCGGATGTCGATGCCGCAGGACAACCCGGGTTCTCTGTCGCGCACGCAGAACGCGGACATCGTCGCGCACATGCTGCACGTCGGCGGATATCCAGCCGGCAGCACACCGCTCGAAGGTCAGGCGGGCACGCTGACTGGAATCAAGGTACTCACATACAAGCCGTAGGGCGGGTCTTGCGTTGTAGACCCACCGGGTCCGAAGAACAGGACCCGGCCTGCGCTGAAAGGGAAGCTCATATGTGGCGAAGGTTGCGGACTTGTGTGTTGGGACTCCTCGTGCTTGTCACGTTGACTTCAGCGTCGGTGCACGGGCAGATCGGCGCGCAGAAGGGCGAGTGGCGGACATACGGCGGTGACCTCGGGCACACGCGCTACGCGCCGCTCGATCAGATCAATGCCGGCAACTTCAGCAAGCTCGAAGTCGCGTGGCGCTTCAAGACCGACAACCTCGGTCCGCGCCTCGAGTTCAATCTGCAGTCGACGCCGCTCGTGGTGGGTAACCGCCTCTACTCAACCGGAGGCACGCGGCGAGCCGTTGTTTCGCTCGATGCCGGGACGGGGGAGCTGCTGTGGGTGCACAGCGAAGATGAGGGTGCACGAGGAGCGGCAGCACCTCGCCAGCTCTCGGGACGCGGGCTCTCATACTGGACCGACGGCAAAGAGGAGCGCATTCTCTACGTGACGCAGGGCTACCGGCTCGTTGCGCTCGACGCGAAGACGGGCAATCGCGTGGCGTCGTTTGCGCAGAACGGAATCCTCGATCTCAAAGCCGATCTCGACAAGAGCATGGATCTCGCGACCGGTCCGGTCGGACTCCATGCGACGCCCGTCGTGGCCGGCGACATCGTCCTCGTCGGCGCCGCGTTCGAGACCGGCGCGAATCCAAAGAGCAAGAGCAACATCAAGGGTGCCGTCCGCGCGTTCGACGTGAGAACCGGCAAACGCCTGTGGATGTTCAAGACGATTCCCGAGCCTGGCGAGGTGGGTGCCGAGACGTGGGAAGACGATTCGTGGGCGTACACGGGCAACACCGGAGTCTGGGCGCAGATTTCGGTCGACCTCGAGCTCGGAATGGCGTACCTGCCGGTCGAGATGCCGACGCACGACTACTACGGCGGTGCGCGTCCAGGCAATGGACTCTTCGGCGAGACGCTCGTTGCCGTTGATTTGAAGACCGGTCAGCGCAAGTGGCACTACCAGCTCGTGCACCACGGCATCTGGGACATGGACATCCCGTGCGCGCCGATCCTTGCCGACATCACCGTCAACGGGAAGACGATCAAAGCGGTCGCGCAGCCGACGAAACAGGCGTTCCTCTATGTGTTCGACCGCGTCACCGGTCAGCCGATCTGGCCGATCGAAGAGAAGCCTGTACCGCAAGGCGACACGCCCGGTGAGAAGTATTCGAAGACGCAGCCGATTCCGAGCAAGCCTGCGGCGTACAACCGGCAGGGACTCGCGGTCGACTGGCTCATCGACTTCACTCCTGAACTGCGAGCAGAGGCCGTGAAGGCGATCGAGAAGTACAAGATCGGGCCGGTGTTCACCCCGCCGGTCGTCAGCAAAGCCGAAGGTCCTATCGCGACGTTGCAGATGGCGAGTCAGGGAGCCGCGACCAACTGGCCCGGCGGCTCGTACGATCCGGAGACGCACATTCTCTACGTCCACTCGCAGAGCGCGGTCGCGACGCTCGGCCTCGTGCCACCGCCGCCCGGCGCGGCGCCTGATGTGCGTTATCACCAGGGCACCGTGCTCGCTGGTGCGCGCCGATCGGGTGGATCAGGATCGGCTGCCGCGGCAGAGGGCGGAGCGGTCACGGCATTGACGATTCAAGGGCTGCCGCTCGTGAAGCCGCCGTACGGTCAGATCAACGCCATCAATCTGGACACCGGCGACATCATCTGGCAGGTCCCGCATGGTGAAACACCGGACACCATCAAGAATCATCCGCTGCTCAAAGGGCTGAACATCCCGCGCACCGGACGTCCGGGCAACGTCGGCACGCTCGTGACGAAGACGCTCGTCGTCTCGGGCGAGCCAGGTTTCGGCATGACGTCCACGGGGCAGCGCGGATCGATGCTGCGTGCCTACGACAAGAAGACCGGCGCAGAAGTTGGCGCTGTCTACATGCCCGCGCCGCAAACCGGTTCTCCGATGACGTACATGCTCAACGGAAGGCAATACGTCGTCGTCGCGATCAGCGGCGGCACGTACAGCGGTGAACTGCTCGCGTTGAAGCTGCCGCAACAGTAGGTCGGGATGTTGTGCGGGGTCAGACCCCTTCACGGAGTTTCACATGTGAAGGGGTCTGACCCCGCACATCCCGCGAACTTACAGTTCTATCGTCGAACGACGATTTCCGCCTGCGCATCCCTCCCCGGATTCGACGCCCCAGCTTCGCAAACCGAATACAGGTGCTGAGTTACGCAGCCAGCGTTGCGCGGCAACCGATTTGCTCCACCACGGGTTGGAGACACATCGATGCGACACGCAGCCTTTTCGTTGATCGTGCTTGGCGCACTCTCAATCCCGGCGCAAACTGACGCCCAGACGCCGTTCAGCGTCGATGCGCGGATCGGAAACTTCCATGTCGCCGTCGCGAATTACTACCACGTGCCGGAGCGTGAGGTCGTCGTGATTCGGGAGCGTCGCATTCGCGAGGAGGAGCTGCCCGTCGTGCTCTTCATCGCGCAGCATGCGCGAGTCACGCCGGCGACGATCGTGGATCTGCGTATGCGCGGGCTGTCGTGGTGGGACATTTCCGTCCGCTACGGGATCGGCCCCGAGGTCTACTACGTTCCCGTCGCCGTCGTCCCCGGTCCGCCGTACGGCAAGGCCTGGGGTCATTACAAGAAGAAGCATCGCAAGGAATGGAAGACCATCGTTCTCGCCGATGACGATGTCGTGAATCTCGTTCAGGTGCGGTTCATCTCTGACTACTACCGCATTCCGCCAGAGCGAGTGTTCGAGGTCCGCGGCCATCACCCGGACATCGTCGCCGTGAACTACGAAGTGTCGAGAAGCCAGCCCCACCACCACGATGACGATCAGGGTGACGGCGAAGGCCACCACGGAAAAAGCAAGGGCAAGCACGGTCACAAGTAGCCGCGTCCGCAAGACGCTCTCAACAGCCGAGTGCCGGTGGCGCTCGGCTTCCCTCCATGTCAGAATCTGCCCGCGTTCTTTCCCCGGAACTCGAGGTGGACCATGAATCGCCGGCTCGTCAGATCGGCCGTTGCGTCATTTCTTGTCGCAAGCGTCTGCACGCTTACAGTCGTTCATCTCGCGGCACAGGCTCGCAGAGCCACGAGCTCGTACTCGGCGCCGCGCACCGCGTGGGGTGATCCCGATATACAAGGCTTCTGGTCCTACAACGACGATGTGGATACGCCGTTCGAGCGGCCAGGCGAGCTCACCGGCAAGGCGGAGTTCGGCGACGAGGAGCTGGCCGCGGTGCTCGAGGAGCGCGCGAAACGCAACCTCGAGCGGGCCCCGACAATCGGTGGCGAAACTGGTGCAGGTCCCACGCACTGGTATGAGTTCTGGAACGCGAAGTCCACGCGGACCTCGAAGATCATCGATCCCCCTGATGGCCGTGTCCCGCCGTTGGTCGCGGCCGCACGCACGCGAGTGGCCGCGCAAGCCGAGGCGCTGAAGGGACGAGGGCCCGCTGACTCCTGGACCGATCGCAGCCTTGGCGACCGCTGCATCGTCTCGCGCGGCGGCTGGCCGCACGTGATCGTCAACGCCGGCAGTTACGGCAACATCGTCCGAATCGTCCAGAGCCCTGGCTACGTGGTCATCACCCACGAGATGATCCACGAGACACGCGTCATCCCGGTCGACGGGCGTCCGCATATCAGCCAGGGCATCCGTCAGTATCTGGGCGACCCGCGTGGTCACTGGGAAGGCGACACGCTGGTGGTCGAAGTGACGAACTTCTCGGACAAGACCGACTTCAGGGGATCGCGGGAGACGCTGCGTCTAATCGAACGCTACTCGCGGGTAGGTGCTGACTCGATCAACTACACCGTCACGATCGACGACCCGGCGACGTTCACAAAGCAGTGGACGATCGGTGTTCCCTTGAAGACCGACAAGGAGCAGACGGAGATTTTCGAGTACGCCTGCCACGAGGGGAACTACGCCATGCGGAACATCCTGAGCGGCGCCCGCGCCGACGAACAGGCCGCAGCAACACGGAGCAGGTGAACGGCATCATGGATCCCATTGGCGTCGCACAGAGTTACTTCGACGGCTGGAATCGTCACGATCCCGATGCGGTGGTCGCCACCATGGCGTCGAATGGCACGTACACCGACCCGACCACGGGTGGGCCCCTCAGCGGCGACGCGTTTGTCGGCTACTTGAAAAGACTGTTCTCCGCGTTTCCCGACGTGTCGTTCGAGGTCGCGAGCGCCGGCCTGGCGGCGCCGGATCTCGTTGCCGCGCAGTGGATCATGCGCGGCACGAACACCGGGTCGATGATGGGGCTGCCACCTACTGGCAAGAAGATCGAGCTCAAGGGTGCCGACTTCATTCGCGTCACGGGCGACACGATTCGCTCGGTGGACGGTTACTTCGACTCCAGCGAAACGCCAAAGCAACTCGGGCTTCAGGTCATCGTTCAACCGAAGTCAGTCGGTCCCTATCAGTTCGGCGTCGCGGTCCGCGTCGGAACCGACAGCCACACCAAGCCGGGCGCGTTCAGCATCACGGCGATCACCCCACACGACACGGCAGAAGAGAATCGCATTCGCGAGTCCAGTCGGCAGGTCGCTGCCGAGATGCTGTCGATGCGGGGGTTCATCGGCTGGGTTGGTGTGACGATCGCTAATCGCATGCTCACGATCTCGGCGTGGGAGAACGCCAGCGATCCGGAGCAGTTGATGGAGCGCGGCACGCATCCGGAGGCGATGAAGAAGTTCTTCGCCGGCGAACTCGGTGGCAGCGCCTTCACCGCGGTCTTTACGCCAGACCGGATCAACACGATGTGGGTGCGCTGCCCGTCGTGTCAGAAGATGACCGACCATGCGGCGCGCCAGGGGACGTGTCAGTGCGGCGCAGCGCTTCCGGCGCCGATGGCTTACTGGTAGCCGCGCTCACCACGAATATGACGCCCACAATGGATCGCCGCCACATGATCGGTCTGCTTGGCGCGAGCACCGGACTCGGTCTCGTGTCACGCTGGGCGACGGCGGCCGCGCCGTCGCAGGCCGCCCCAGGGAGCGCGCTGAACTTTCCCGCGGGAGCGACGATTCGAACCGTCCTCGGGGATGTGCCGCCAGACTCGATCACGAAGGCGACGTTGTTTCATGAGCACCTGTCGTTCGAGTGGGCACGTGTCGCCCCACAGTCGAACAGGCCTGGTCCGTCGAAGGACGCAACTCCCGTCCTCGAGCAGGTCGATGCCGCTGCCGCGCAAGGTGTGGGCTGCATCGTCGATGCCGGCACGACCGACGTCGGGCGCGACACCGATCTCCTGAAGCAGATCGCCTCGCGCACGAGCGTGCACATCGTTGCCTGCGGTGGCCTCTACATGGAGCGGACGTATCCGGGCGACGTCGGATCGAAATCAGAAGAGCAGATCGCTGAGGACCTGGTGCGAGAAGCGCGCGCCAACAGGTACGGCGCCTTCGGCGAAATCGGTGAGACGCCGAACGCGGCGATGAGCGACCTCGAGCGGAAGATATTTCGTGCGGTCGGCAGGGCTCACCTGCGCACGCGCCTGCCAATCTTCACGCACAACGCATATGGCACAGGTCCGAACGTGCCGAGAGACGCCGGCCTGAAGCAACTCGACGCGTTCGAATCGGTGGGCGTCAGCCCCGATCGAGTCGCCATCGGCCACAGCTGTTGTCTCGATGACCCCGCGGCTGAGGTCATCAAGCAGATCGCGAAGCGCGGCGCCTGGGTTGGCTTCGATCGAGTGACGGGCGGTCTGGTGCCAGACGACAAGAAAATCGCGATGATCCTCGCGTTCCTCCATGCCGGCTATGCGGATCGGCTGCTGCTGTCGGCTGACTACAACTTTACGGCGCGAAGCGCGGCTCGTCCGGATTACGCTGTGACGCTGACGATGTTTGCGCCGAAGTTGCGAAAGGCTGGGGTCACGGAGGAATTGCTGCGGCGAATCACGGTTGACAACCCGCGTCGATTGCTCGCGTTTGTCCCATCGTCCTGAAGAGGCCAGGAGCGTCAGCGACGGGTGTGGTCGCTCGCATCGTCATTGCGACTGTTGCGGTCCATCCGGAACATCACCACGAACACAGCGATGCACCCCAGAGTACTCAGGACGGCGAAGGTTTCGAACACGGCGATTCTCCAGTGCTCACAGAGCAGATACTTTGAACAGAAACTAATTCTCCGTACTATCGCAACCCGCCGCCGTATTTGTCAATTCGCGTGATTCAACCGGAGTAACCGATGCCCCTTTTGACACCTGATCCGACCTTCTATCCCTCGGCGCGGATGGCGATGCAGGCCAAGCCGGAGACCTTCGCCTACATGGCGCTCATCAACCCGACGCGCCAGGGCAAACCCGACGCGATTGGCGTCGTCGACGTCGATCCGACCTCGAAAAGCTACGGCCGGCTGGTGGGGCAGACGGACATGCCAAACGTGGGAGACGAGCTGCATCACTTTGGCTGGAACGCGTGCAGCGCCTGCCTCTGTCCCTATGCGCCGCATCCGCACATGGAGCGCCGCTACCTCATCGTGCCGGGGATCAATTCGTCGCGCATCCACATCCTCGACACCAGGCCCGATCCGCGGCAGCCGAAGATCGTGAAAGTGATCGAGGCCGACGAACTTGCCAATCGCGCGGGCTACGCCTCGCCCCACACGATTCACTGCGGACCAGACGGCATCTACGTGAGCGCACTCGGCGCTCCGGGTGGCGAGGGTCCCGGCGGTACCTTCGTCATGGATCCGCAGACCTTCGACATCCGTGGGCAGTGGGAGATCGATCGCGGCCCGCAGCATCTGGCGTATGACGTCTGGTGGCACCTCGGTCTCGACACGATGATCACGAGCACCTGGGGTACGCCGAACATGGTGAAGGACGGCGTGAACCCGGAGCTGCTGCTCGGTGGAAAGTATGGCAACACGCTGCATGTCTGGGATCTCCGCAGGCGGCGTCACGTCCAGGCGCTCGAGCTCGGTGCCGAACAGCAGATGGCACTCGAGTTGCGGCCTGCGCACGATCCGACGAAGGACTACGGCTTCGTGGGTGTGGTGGTCTCGCTGAAAGACTTGTCGTCGTCGATCTGGCTCTGGTACCGAGACAAGAAGGGCGGTTCCAACGGCAACTCAGGTCCGTGGGCGGTGAAGAAGATCATCGAGATTCCGGCCGAGCCCGCCGATCCCGAGAAACTGCCGCCGCTGCTCCAGGGATTCAAGGCCGTGGCGCCGCTCGTCACCGACATCAATCTCTCGCTCGACGACAAGTATCTCTATGTGTCGTGCTGGGGCACGGGCGAGTTCATTCAGTACGATGTCAGCGATCCGTTCAATCCGAAGAAGGTCAGCGCGGTGAGGCTGGGAGGAATCATCAGCCGCGCGGCACATCCGGCCGCGCCCGATCAGCCGCTCAACGGCGGCCCACAGATGGTCGAGATCAGCCGCGACGGCAAGCGCGTGTATTTCACCAACGGCCTGTATAGCCCGTGGGACGAGCAGTTCTATCCCGACGGCGTGCGTGGCTGGGTCGCCAAGCTCGATGTCGGCGCGAACGGCATGACGGTCGACAAGAAGTTTTTCCTGCAGACCGACGGCATGCGCACGCATCAACTGCGCCTCGAAGGCGGTGACGCATCATCGGATTCGTACTGCTACGCGTAGTTGATCCGGGATCCGGGATCCGGGATCCGGGATTCGGGATCCGGGATTCGGGATTCGGGATTCGGGGTTGGAACGAAAACCGAGGACCGTTGACCGGGACTGAGGACTGAAACCAGAGACCAAAGACCAGAGACCAGAGACCAAGATGGAATGGCAAGGCGTTGCGCTGCTGGGTGCATACCACGGGATCAATCCCGGTATGGGATGGCTGTTTGCTGTTGCACTCGGCATGCAGCAGGGGAACGCACGCGGCGTGTGGCGCGCGCTGCCTCCGATCGCACTCGGTCATTGTCTTGCCGTTGGTCTGGTGCTCGCCCTCGCGGCGGCAGCGCAGCTGGTCGTGCCGCTCGACTCGCTCAGGTTCGTCGTCGCGTCCATCCTGATCGCGTTCGGGCTCTACCGGTTGTGGCGGCACCGGCATCCGGTATACGGCGGCATGCAGGTCGGCTTTCGCGATC
>Ga0310810_10002564_pt1 | contig 19574 bp, 13 predicted proteins | sample NCmetagenome_FD_207641 | JGI IMG/M metagenome (GOLD analysis project Ga0310810, IMG submission 207641) | Soil microbial communities from experimental microcosm in Duke University, North Carolina, United States - NC | ecosystem: Engineered > Artificial ecosystem > Soil microcosm > Unclassified ...
CATCGGGAGCACGACGTCTTTCCGACTGTTCAGGGAATCCCGAAGATCGTTCCAGACGTCCGGATCAGGGAGCACGGAGCGTGGAAGCTGCGCCGTCGCGTCGAGCAGATCACGTAGTTCCCGGTACTGCGCCCAACATTCCGAACAGTTTTCTATGTGCTTAACAGTCAACGTCTTGGATGGTTCCTCCAGTATCCCATCCACGTAGTCGTTGAGGGTCTCGAAGGATACGTGCTCCCGTTCGATGGTCATCGCTCCAATGCCTCCATCAGCAGCTTGCGAGCGCGGTGAAGCTGCGCTCTCAGTGTTCCTTCAGCCGAGCCGGTCATGCGCGAGATTTCCTCGTGCCGGTAGCCTTCTATGTCGTGGAGCACGAATACTGTTCTCGCTCCAGGAGGGAGCCCCGAGATGGCCCGCTCCAGATCCATTCTTGTCTCGACGTCATCGGGGCGCGAGACCCCGGTCCGGCTGGGAGCATCGCTACGTGCTCCCGAATCTTCCTCTGGCTCCCGTTGATCCTCCGCCAACACCACCCGAGCGCGCCGTCGGCGATCTGTGCGCGCCTCGGTGAGAACCTCATTGACGGCGATTCGATGGAGCCAGGAGGACAATTGCGCATCCCCGCGGAACGATCCGAGCCGATCCCACGCCCGCACGAAAACGCTCTGCGTCAGCTCGCGAGCTCTCACCGTATCACCCGTCATCCGGACGCAGAGTGCGTATACCCGCCCGACTTCCCGCCGATAGACGTGCTCGAACGCGCCGACGTCGCCGGCGCGTGCCCGTTCGACGAGCCGCGCGTCCGCGTCGCGATCCGGGACGTCATTCGCGGGTGGAACCGCGGTCATCGAGGCATTTGTATGCTTCCGGGCGACGGTCAGTGGCATCCTGGTCTATTGGATGCCAGTGGACGATAGAGTGCTTAACTGGGACCTGTTAACTACCGCCAGTAGCGCCAACAGTCGATGTTGAAGAGTTTGTCGCCTCCACTTTCTACCGAATTACCTGAATGAACGCTCGGTCGATTCTCCGCGTTGTCCGGCCCGTGCTCGCTGCCATCGCGTGCGCGCTTGGCGGCGCGTGCCAGCAGTCGCCCAACACCGCGGCGGATGCCACGAACCAGCTCAATACCCGGCCCCGACTGCCCACCGGCGCGTTCCTGGATCCCGTCGCCGCGGCAGTGCCTGTTGGGTCGATGCCGCTGGCGATGGTGCTCGCGCCGGGTGGCAGTCAGGTGGTCGTGCTCCTGAACGGGTGGCGTGAACAGGGCATTCAGGTCATCGATCGCCGAACCGGGAAGGTGACCCAGACGCTCCTCCAGCCGGCGGCCTTCCTGGGGATCGTGTTCGCCCCGGACGGGCGGGCGCTCTATACGTCCGGCGGAAATCAGGACATGGTCTACCGGTACGACTGGGCGGGCGGCTGGGCCACGCTCGCCGACAGCATTCCGCTGGCGGTGAAGCAGCCGAATCGTTCCGGGAGGTCGTACCCGGCTGGCATCGGCGTCTCGCGTGACGGCACGCGGCTGTATGTGGCCGAGAATCTGTTCGACTCCGTTGCCGTGGTGGATGTCGCGTCGAAGCGGGTCGTCCAGCGGTTCGCGACCGAGCGCTATCCGTACGGGGTCGCCGTAGCCCCGGACGGACGGGTCTTCGTGTCCGCGTGGGGCGGGAACACGGTCTCGATGTTCAGGCCGAACGCGGACGGTAGCCTGCAGGCCGACGGCCAGCTCCGCGTCGCGCGACATCCGTCGGCGCTCGCCCTGTCGAGTGACGGGTCGCGACTGTTCGTCGCCTCGGGCAGTACGGACCGCGTCGCCGTCGTGGACACGCGCGCCAGACGCGTCGTCGCCGAGCTGAGCGACGCCCCGCCAGCCGGCCCTCGCGAGGGCAGCACGCCTAACGCCCTGGCGCTCGACGCCGCCGGCACGCGCCTCTACGTCGCCGAGGCCGACAACAACGCCATCGGGATCTTCGATCTGTCTGCCGCGACGTCAGGCGTCGCCGCCGCCACGGGCCGCGACAGCCTCGCTGGCCGAGTGCCGGTGGAATGGTACCCGACCGCGGTCATTGCCGCCGGCGACACGCTGATCGTGGCGAACGGCAAGGGGCGGGGCACCTCACCGAACATCGACTATCCGCATCCGGGCACCGGCGTGCACACCACACGTCCGACGACGTACACGCTCGGCCAGCTGAATGGCTCGGTGATCTCCGCGCCGCTCGCGCGCGCGACGGGCGCCGAGCTCGCAGCCCTCACACAGCGTGTGGAGCGCGCGAACGGGTGGCGCGACGTCGCGCGCGACGCCGGCTTCCCGCCGTTCGAGCACGTCATCTACATCATCAAGGAAAACCGCACCTACGATCAGGTGCTCGGTGACATGCCGCAGGGCGACGGCGACACGTCGCTGGTGTTCTTCCCGCGCGCGAACTCGCCGAACCATCATGCGCTCGCGGACCGCTTCGGCCTGTACGATCGCTTCTTCGTGAACGCCGAGGTGAGTCCCGACGGACACAACTGGTCGATGGCCGGGTACGCGACGGACTATCTCGAGAAGACGGTGCCGTCCAACTACTCGGATCGCGGGCGGTCCTACGACTACGAGGGAACGAACCGCAACCGTGTTCCCTCGGAGCAAGGCGCGGAGGATGCGGCCGAGCCGGCGAACGGGTACCTGTGGGATCTCGTCCAGCGAAAGGGGCTGACGTTTCGCAATTACGGCGAGTTCGTGATTCCCGAACGCGCGGATCCTAACGCCACCATGCCCGCCGGATATCGCGGCGTGAAGCCGTTCCTCGCGGCCAACACCAATCGCGAGTTCCCGTCGTTCGACATGGCCATCACCGACCAGCGCCGGGCGGATATCTGGCTCGCCGAGTTCCGGCAGTACGTGCAGCGAGGTGCGATGCCCGCGCTCATGATCATTCGGCTGCCAAACGATCATACGTCGGGCGCCCGCGCAGGCATGCCGACACCTCACGCCTACATGGCGGACAACGACCTTGCCCTCGGACGCATCGTCGAGGCGGTGTCGAAGTCGCCGTTCTGGAAGAACACGCTCATCGTGTCGCTCGAGGACGACGCGCAGAACGGGCCCGACCACGTCGACTCGCATCGGTCGGTGCTGCTCACGATCTCCGCGTACTCGCGGCGCGGCACCGTGCACCGATTCACGAACACGACGGATGTGCTGGCGACGATGGAGCACGTGCTCGGGCTCGACGCGCTGTCGCAGTTCGATCACTACGGCCGACCGCTGCGCGAGGTGTGGACGAAGGAACCCGACCTGCGCCCCTACACGGCACTCGTGCCGTCGGTGCCGCTCGATGCGAAGAACCCGGGGGGCGGGCGCGGCGCACGTGAGTCGGCGCGACTGGATTTCGAGTTCGAGGATGTCGCGGACGAACGCGCGTTCAACGGGATCCTGTGGCGCGCGATCAAGGGGGACAGCGTTCCCTACCCCGGCACGAACCGGATGTCGGCCCTCGAGTGGAAACGCGGTTGGTAGTTGACCGGCACGATGGCGCGACGGCGCGTCCGTCCCTCATGACTCCTCGATGACGGCGAAGCGGTGGATACTCACCGCGATCTCGTTCCTCCTCGCCATTGGCGCATCGGTCTACATCATCCGGTCGAGCTGGTCGGAGGAGGGCGCGCGCGTCGGGCTCCCCCTGTGGGGACACGTGGCGTGCCTCGTGTCCGCCAGCCTCGAGGTGCTCACGCGGTCCATCAAGATCCGACTGAGCGGCGCGGCGGTGCACATTCCGTTGACGCTGCGGACCGCATTTCGTGTGTCGTTAGGCGGCGATTTCGGCGGGTCCATCACGCCATCGCGATCCGGCGGTGAGCCGGCGCGTTATCTGGTGCTGCGTGAGGCGGCGCTGCCGGTGGCTGACGCGCTCGTCATCCTGTTTCTCGAGCTGGCGCTCGAGGTGCTGTCGCTCGCCGCGCTCGCGCTCATCCTCTCCCTGGCCCTTGGCGGCTCGGCGAGCGCGATGCGCGGGCTAATCGGTATGGTCGGGGCGTACTCGATGCTGGTGATCGCTGCCGGGATCATTGGCGTGACGGCGGCGCGACGCTGGTCCGACGGACCGGCGCCGGCGTGGATGCATCGCTTCGACGTGACCGATCACCGCTGGCACGCCATTCAGCGCGCGCTGCGGCATCTGCGAGACAACATGGGCAAGCTGCGACGCGCGCGGTGGTGGGTACTGGGCTCGGCGCTCGCGTTCTCCATCGTGCACGTGTTCATGCGACTGTTGATTCTGCCGATCGTCGTGTTTGCGCTCGGTGTGCGTGCGCCGATCGGCCCGCTGCTCGTGTGGCCACTAGCGATCATGTACGGCGGGAACGCGGCGCCCGCGCCAGCCGGTGGTGGGATCATCGAGTTCGCGTTCCGCGGTGCGCTCGACTCGTACATCCCGGCGCGCATCTTCGGCGCGGCGCTGCTCTGGTGGCGCGTCTACACGTTCTACATTCTGCTCGTGGCCGGAGCGCTCGTGACCGGCGCGACGGTCATGCGCGCATTGCGGCGGAACGGAGAGGCGGCAGCAGAGCTGGAGGCCAGTTGACGCGGGTGACCGATGGCCTTTGATGCCGGGCTCGTGGAACGCGTGGCGGACGTACTGCTCCAGATCGGCGAGCGCGGCGTCAGGCAGAAGAACGTCTTTGGCGGGCGAGGCTTCCTCGTCGGCAAGTCGACGTTCGTGATCGTCTGGGGCGAGGGGTTGCTCGTCAAGACGACGGCCGCCGAGTATGACGCGCTGCTCGCGCAGCCGGGCGTCACGCCGTTCGCGCCAGGCGGCGAGGGAGCGATGGGCACGTGGCTCGTGGTCCCCGCCGATGCCGTCGCCGACGATCCCGAGCTCACGGATTGGGTGCGTCGCGGCCTTCGCGGCATTCGCCGTTAGGCACGTCCCGTCAGGGGACGCCTACCCATCGCACGGGCGCCTGACGGCAACCACGGTTCCCGCCTCACCCGTGGCGGTCGCGCGGTCGATCTCCTGGATGGTGCCGCGCATCATGGAGCCAGCAGGTCCCGACAGGCGGAGGCGATCGTTTCGCGTCCCGTAGTCCCATTCGAGCTCGATGGCGTCGGTGCCAGCTGGTCGCCACAGGCCGTTAGGCAGTGTTCCGACCCGCGAGAGATCGCGCGCCCGATACCACACGCCTTCCGCATTCGCCGGTACGATATCCGGGTCCAGCGCCAGGCGGCGCGGCACCTGCCGAAACCCGGTGCGTGCCTGCGCACCGGTCGCCGTGATGCCGAGCTCATAGCAGCCCACGGCATTCGACTGCGAGGCAGGGACCGGTGCACCCGGCGGCGTCTCGATGGCCGGCGCGTTTGCGCGCTTCCGCGCCGGGACAGCAACCGACGACGCTGTGCCCGTGGTCACGACCTCGCTCAACGCGACCTGCGAGGGAGCAAGCACGATTTCCGCCGTGGCCGTCTGGCCTGCCACGACAGTGACATCGCGCGTCGTCACCTCGTATCCGATGCGCGTCACCCGCAGCCGGCGGGTTCCCGGTTCGATTCCGCCGAGCGTGAATTCGCCGGTGTTGCTCGTGGGGACGCCTGTTCCGGTGCCGACGACGCTCACCATCGCGTTGGCGAGTCCGGTGCCGTTCGCATCCGTGACGCGGCCCCGCACTGTGCCGGTAGCGGTTGCACTCGCAGCGTCTGCACGAGCACCCGCGGCGTTCGGTTGGCTGGGGGCCGGCATACCGCGGTAAATGGTCACGGTGTTCGTGTCCCGGGCGCGCTTTTCCCGGGCCGACAACGAATCAGACGCCGATGTTTTCTTCAACTCGTTGCTGGCCACTACCTGGGGTGGCGCTGGCGCCGTCTCCGGTTGCGACTGCGCCGCCTGCCGCGCGACCTGCGCGCGATCGATGAAGCCATCCTTCGCGGCGGTCTCGGCGGCCGTCTTGGCAGAGAGCCGCTGCGGCGCGACGTCGGCTAACGCTCGCCGTTCCGACGAAGCATTCTCCGCCTTCGCGTCCGTGGCCTTGCCGGCCGCCACGGCGCGTTCGTCCGCCGGCGCGCCTAACGACGGGGCCGGCGGCGCGGCTGGTGAAAGTGACGTCGGGGCGAGTGCCGAGACCACGGACGAGTCGACCGCGGGACCCGCGACGATCGGAGGCGAGGCAGCCACCTGGTTCGAGAGATCCGCGCGGCCGCCTGTCCGCATGACCGAGAATGTTCCCACGGCGACGATGATGGCCGCAGCCGCTGCCAGTGATGGACCGCTGAGCCATCGACGCTGCGCACGTTGTTCGGCGCGTGACAGACTCCGCGGCGCGTCGCCCTGCGACGCGTCTATCACCGCCCCTGATTCAGGTCGAGTCGCCGCGGGCACCGGAAGCACATCACGCGGAACGCTGTCGAGCGACATGAGGATGCGCGAGGACGCCGCGATCAGCCCGCGCGCCTCCGCCACCGCGTCGGCACACTGCCGGCACTCGGCGACGTGCGCTTCAACGGCCTGCGCCTCTTGCGGAGGCAGCTGGCCATCGAGCCACGCGTGAATGGTCCCCTCGTCAAGATGCTGCATGTCCCCCTCCGCCTCCTGCTGCGCCGCGGCGCCCGTCAGCCTGCATCGCTTCGTACGTCTCGGCCAACCGCCGGCGAGCGCGTGCGAGCGTCGTTCCAATGGAGCCTGGTGACAATTCCAGTGCCTCCGCAATCTCGTTGTAGTCGAGCCCTTCCTCGCGCATGAGCAGCGCCAGTCGGTCACGCTCGGCGAGTGATTCCACCGCCTTTCGCGCCAGCGCGGCTTCCTGCGCTCGCTCGAGGGACGATGGCTCGGGCTCCTCCATCTCTCTCGCACGCTCCTCGTCCGCGAGGATCGCGAGGTGACGCCGTCGGCGCTCATCCTTGCGCGCTTCGTCGCGCACGAGGTTGGTGGCAACAGCGAACAACCACGACCGCTCGCTCGAGAGCGTGTCCTGTCGGAGGGCACGCAGGAACGTCTCCTGCGCGACCTCTTCGGCCCAATCTCGGTCGCCAAGGCGCCGGGTCAGGTACCGCACGAGAGCGGTGTTGTAGGTGCGAAACAGTCGCTCGACGTCTTCGTCCTTCACGGCCTCACCGGTCTGGCCAGTTCCGTTCGCCGGCACCGCGCCGGTCCGACGGGTGCGCGCTCACCAGGCCGCCTCGATTGCCGCGACGTCCCGTGTGCTGAGCGTGTCCACACCGTCGGACGCGACTACGACTGCGACGGCGCGGCCTGCGACGACCACGCCCGGCGTCCCACCCGTACCCATCAACGCGAACGGCGCGCGAAGATCATCCAACCGTTCGAGCACTGCGAAGTAGGCGGCGGAATACGGCTTCACCCGAACCGTCCGAATGGTGCTGAGATACCGGGAGTCCGTCCATACCCCGCCGGACAGCACGAACGTCCGCGTGCCGATCCGGCGCACCGTCGCGCTCGGCAAATCTGCGCTGACCGAGTCGGCGGCGGACAGGGTCGTCACCGAACGCTGCGCAGCAGCGGTTTTCGCCATCTCGAACTTGCTCTCACGACTGGGGTCGGCCGGTGCGGATGCCGGCGCTGCGGCACGCGATTCGTCGCGAACACCGCCGCGACCCGCACCGTCATCCTTGCGAGGAATTGGCATGGCGCGATACACCGTAACCTCGTTCAGTTGCGGTGACATGTTCCCAACCTGCCTGTTCACCTGCATTCCCGGCTCGAGCACGAGGTAGGACGACAGCTCCGTCGGAATGCCATAGCGCGTTCCGAGCGTTCGCAGCTCGTCATCGAGCTCCGGCGACGGCCCATTTCGGCGACGTTCGGCCGAGAGCCAGCCTGCGCGCTGCGCCGCCCAGAGGCGTGCGACGAAGCTGTTGCGACGCTCGCGATCCGGGAAGCGCACCTGCTCCGTCCAGCTCACCGGCCCATTCGCCGTCCGACCCTCGACGACAATGCGTCCGTTCCCATCGCCCGCATAACGCGCGAACAGGATCAGGTCCTGGCCGGCGAAGATGTCCGTCGGCAGCGACGGATGCAGCTTCGTGAGCCTGACGCCTTCCGCCCGAACGCGCACGTCGGTGACGATCGGACTCGTTATGCGCGTGGCCACGAGCGACACCGCGCGCTCGACGGATTCGTCGGGCCGCACGAACTGCGCGGTGCCGCGCCCATCGACGGCGAGCTGCTCGACCAGCCCTGCGTTCACATCGGAGCCGACGCCGAACGTGAACACGCGGGCACGACCGCGGAGTCTGCTCGCGAGCGCCGCGATGCGCTCGGCGTTGCGCTCACCGACCGTCGGCTCGCCGTCCGTGACGAAGAAGACGATCGGCATGCGCGTCTCGTCCACCGACGCGTCCAGCGCTTCCTCGAGTGCGCCGGAGATGTTCGTCGAGCCGTCGGGGCGCAGGTCATCGAGATACCGATTCGCCTCGTCGATGTTCCGGCGCGTCGCCGCGGTGAACCCGTTGCCGAACGTGCGAACGTCGGTCGAGAAGTCGATGATACGGAATCGGTCCTGGGAGCCGAGCGACGCGAGCATCTGTCGTCCGGCCGCGCGCGCCTGCTCCATCTTCTGGCCGCGCATCGAGCCGGACACGTCCACCACGAACGTGAGATCGCGAGGCGTGGTCCGCGCCGCAATCGCGGGCGGCGTGACCGTGATGAGCGCGAAGCCATCCTCGCCACCTGGCGCGTATGGCAGCATCGCGACGGATGCGGACGACGACCGGCGCAGCGGCAGCAGCATCGTCACCTGCGGAGCGTCGCCAATGGCGGTCACCTCACGACGCGTGCCGCGATCGGCGATGCGAAGCTCGTGCGTCGGCGAGTACGGACGACCGTACTCGTCGCGGTTCGTGTAGACGAGCGTGAACAAGTTCCCGGACTCGTCACCGCGCGGCTGCTCGGCGGAGCCGTTAGGCATCGCGTCGCTCGGGCGACGATCGTCGCGCGGCATCGGCATCGGGAGAGGCCGAGGCATCGGAATCGGCACTGCCTGTGCTCGTGGGCCGGTCCCCCTCAGGTAGTCCACGCGCAGCGCGCTCCCCTCGCGCTCGGCCACCGACTGAAAGCGCACGACGACGCGCTTCTCCTCGCCCGGCTGGATGGGGAAGATGCGCGTGCGCAGCATGCCGCGCCCCATGTACTCGACGAGCGCCGGATCCCGGTTCCGCCTAACGATGTCCTCGTAGATGCGGCGCGCCTGATCGGCGGGCATGGTCTCGCCCGAGACGAGCTCGCCGTCGATCTCGAGCTCGAGCGCCTCGAACGCGGCGCCGGCGGGCATGGGGAAGATGTAGTCGGCTTCCCCGATCAGCCCGCCCCGGTTCCGGAAGGTCTCCGTGATCTGGTAGCGGAGCACGCGGTCCGCGAGCTCGACGCGGACCTGGCTCGAGGTGCGCTGAACGGCGCCCACCGGCGGTACCGGACAGGGTCGGATTTCGGGACACGGTCGAGGAATGATCGTGCCCTGCGCGTTCAGGGCGATCGGCGCAGCGATGAGGGCTATGGCGAGCAATACGGGCAAGCGCATGACAGATCCTGGAAGGGTTCTGTCAATGGAGACGCCGATCAGGGGACCGCTTGCACACGTTCGGGAGAGTTTCTCGCGCCGCGGCCGTTGGAGCGACGATGACGCGGATGACGCCGAAACCGCGGGATGTCATCCCGAGCGGAGCCGCGCAGCGGCGGAGTCGAGGGATCTACTCTGACGTGATCGTTGCCAGGCCAGCCAGTATCACGTTCCAGTAGATCCCTCGACTCGCTTCGCTCGCTCGGGATGACACCAGGCCGATCGACCTACTGGATCTTCTCCGCGCTCGCCGGCGTTCGACGCTCCATCTCGTCAGGCAGGCGGGGCCATTCGCCTGCCCTCGCGACCACGCGCACCGAGATGAGCTCCTGATCCGCGCGATCCACCGTTCTCTCGAATCGTTCGCCCGGGTTACGCACCGCCCAGCCGAGCGAGAATGCGACCGGCGACCCACGCGCCGCGGCTCGTTGTAATCGGACCGCGATCTGCTCCGTGCGCGCCGCGTTCTCGCCCGTGAGCACGATGAGGAACTCATCGCCACCCAGGCGGATCACCGGCTCCTCCGCGCGAACCTGGCGCATGAGGAAGCGGCTCATCTGCACCAGCACCCGGTCACCTTTCTTGTGCCCGTGCAGATCGTTGTACGCCTTGAAGTGGTCGATGTCGATGTAGATGCATCCCCACTGCGACACCTTCTCCTCGGTCAGCCCGTCACCGAGGGCGAGCAGATAGCGACGGTTGTAGCAGCCGGTCAGCGCGTCGCGGATGCTCTGCTCGCGGAGCTGGATCTCCAGCTCTTTCCGACGCGTGATGTCGATCAGGATACCGTGATAGAACGTCTCGCCCGTGTCGGGATCGCGACAGACGTACGTCGTGTCGAGCACTGTGCGGCGCTGGCCGTCCGGACGGATGATCGCGAGCTCGAAGTCGCGGACCGCGCCATCGCGTTCGAGCAGCGCCATCTCCAGCGCGCGCCGATTGGGATCGGCGATGAGATCGCCGGCTCGGAGACGCGACAGCTCGTTCACCCCCGACACGCCGAACATCCGCAGGAACGCGGGATTGGCGTCGAGGATCTTGCCGTCCGCGTTCGTGATGTAGATACCCTCCTCCAGATTCTGAACGATCAGGAGGAGCGTGTCGGTGTCATCGAGACTTCGGAAGCGCCGTCCGTCAGGCAAGGGATCGCGCTCAGGGGTCGTCACGCCGCAGCCTGCGAGAGATCCGCCACGGCGAGCCGAGGCTCCCATTTCGCCATCATCGCGCCGAAGGCTCTGGCGACATCCGGGTCGAACTCGGTGCCGACGCCGCGCTCGATGTAGGTGAGCGTCGCCGCTGGCTCCCAGGCGTCGCGATACGGACGCTTCGTTCGCAGCGCGTCATACACGTCGCAGACGTGCACGAGGGTGCTCGCCTTGTGACAGTCGCAGCGATAGTGCCGATCGGGATAGCCGCCGCCATTGATCATGATATGGTGCTCGAAAGCCACGAGCGCCGCCACGTCGAGGTTCTGATCGCTCTGCAGAATCAGCCGCGCACCTTCGACCGTGTGCGACCGCATGAGCGCCCATTCCTCGGGCGTGAGCTTGCCAGGCTTGGTCAGGACGTCTTTCGGAACGCGCACCTTTCCGAGGTCGTGCAACATACCTGCAACGCCGTACGCGCGCACCTCTTTTGGCGACAGCCCCATGAACTCTGCCAGTCCCATCGACAGCACCGACACGTTCAGCGCGTGCGTCGTCGTGTACTGATCGAACTCCTTTAGTGTCAGCAGCGGGAGCAGCATGTGGCTGTCGCCGTGCATGGCGACCGACAGCGACCGGACGATCGATTCCGCCTCGAGCAGCGGAATCTGTTCACGTGTGTTGACTTCGTTGTGCACCCACTGGATCGCGTCGACCTCGGCGTTGAGATCCATGAGCGACGCTTCGTCGACCGGCGCGACTTCGGTTGACCGCTGGTCGTTGGACCCGCGGACGCCGATGGCGCCGAAGCGAATCGTGGCGCCGCTCGAGCGCGCGAGCGGCGTGGGAGCGGTGGCGTTGGCAGCCGCGATGAGCGTGAATGCGGAGACACGCGCCAGCACATCCTCGAGGAACGCGACGTACGCGCCGCGCTCGACGATGTCCGCGAACTCCAGCCGCTGCACGCCGACGTTCGCGAGTCGCATGGCCCACTCCCAATCGGTGAGCGTGCGAATGGCCTGCTGCCCGTACACGACGTCGCTACCGAGAAACGAGAAGCTCGGTCGCGGGTCCGCGTCCTGAAGGTCTCGCAGCGTATCGAAGGAGGCGATCGCGGCGCGTGCGCGCGCTGGATGGCCCTCGGCGTAGAGCGACATCGTCGCCAACGCCTGCGCCATCGACGTGAGGAAGCGGACGGCGAGCGTCGTGCGATCAGTCGTGCGATCGGTCATGCGACTCCGGTGCGGGCGGCGGCGCTGCGGAGATCGGCGTCCTTCGACTTCGCGACGAGCGCGAGGACCTGGGCCGCTTCCGGCGCGGAGCTCCAATGCGCCGCGAGACCGGCGATGGAGGAGATGAGTTGCGGTGACTTCTCTCGAAGCACCGGGGTGCGAAGCAGCCAGTGCTTCTTCACGGTGCGTTGGGCGATCCACCGCATCGCTTCGAGAGACCCGGACGCCGCGAGCGCACGAATGCCGCGCGCGCGTAGCTCGGCGCTCAACGCGGATGCGTCGATCCGGCGCATGAGGATGGGAACAGCCGGCGTGGGACAGCCCTTGAGCGCCGCGGCCAGCGCGATGCCGAGCGTGCGCTCGTCACTATCACCGAGCCCGATCACGATCGCCGCCTCACGTGTCGCATCGCGACGGAGCATCAGCTTCACGGCCTCGCGTCGGACGCTGGCGTCGGGGCTAGTGGCGTACGGCTCCGGCGAGAAATCGCCCGGCCATTCGCCGAGGCGATCGATGATGTGCAGCATCTGGCGCTGGGCGTGTACCGGAGCGGCGGGCATTCGCTCGACGATGCGGCGTCCCGACACGTCCGCCAGACGCACGAGCATGTCCGACGCCCACCCGTGCAGCCGCTCCTCTTCATCCTCGAGAAGGCTGATGATCGGATCGACCGCCGCCTCACGGAGGCGCAAGGCGAGACGCTCGGCCAGACGCGTGTTCGGCGTCTCGCTGTGCAGCAGCTCGAAGAGCCGCTCCGGCGTGACCACGCGCGCCAGCAGGGTGTCCCTCGTGTCGCCTTCGGGAGCGCCCTCCAGGAGATCGAGGAGCGGTGTGACATCGGGCCGCGAGATCATCGAAGCGAAGATGTTCTCGGTGTGGGGTCCGATGGTCGAGACCTCCAGTGCCAATTGCAGCATGCGCTCGGGATCGGCGTCACCAGCGGCGTCGCCCTCGTGCGAGGCCGTGTGACGCGCGATCGAGTCGAGCGCGGTGTTGTAGTCATCGGGGTTGGGATCGGCGAGTTCCCAACTCGAGATCAGGCGGCGCACCTGATCGCGCAGTTCCGCGTCCGAGCGCACCTGCACCGCGCTGCCGGGCGCGCGTTCGGCGTGCGCGGCGAGCTTCGAGAGCATACGGCCGAGCGAGCTCGAGATCGACTGACCGGAGACGTCGGCGGCGGCCCGCACGACATCGATGACCGCGTCGACGGCGAGGCCATGGCTGGCGTTGACGGCGAACTGAAAACGCTGCGACGCATCGCCGCCCATCGCCAGCAGGCGTTTGAGCGTCCGTGGCTCCATCTGCCGGACGAGTTTGGACACGCGATCGCGGAGCGGGGCGGCGGCGCGCTCCTCGTTGGCGTTGAGCTCGTCCGCGATCTGCAGCATGTAGCCGACGACGACCTGATCGTACGCCGAATCGCCCTGGCGGGCGTCGATGGCGCGCGCCACCGCGGCCGGATCGGTGGTCGGCAACTCGGCCGTCGTCTCTCGAGCGAGGGCTGCGCGAGCGAGCCCGATCCACAGCTGCGCGGCGCGTGTGCGAGCCTCGCGGGCATCCTCGCCCTCTACCGCGACGTCGTCGAGCCGATCATCGATGAGCTCGAGCTGGTCGAACGTCAGCGGAAAGAGCCGGGCGTTGCGCCATCGCTGCAGGACCTCGGGACCCATGAGCCCGAGCGGCTGCTCGACCCGTCCACCGTCGGCGGCGATCGTCGCGAGCACTTCGGCCAGCTCTTCCTTCTCCAGGCCGCGGCTGAAACGCACGGCGCCAATCTGATGCCGGTGCAAGCGCGCCGCGAAGTCGCGAAGGATCGGATGATTCTCGTCGGTGGCGATGCCTTCGATGATCAGCTGACGGCGCGCGACACCGATCGAGAGCGTGGGTGTCTGCTCGAGGAAGACGGCCAACCGCCGCGCCAGACTATCGACGGCCGCGACGAGAAGTGGGTGCGTGCCGGGATAGATGGCGTTCTTGTGCACGGCCACGGCCAACTCGAGCAGCAAGTCGGCGTGGTCCTGGGACAGCGTGGCGTCGGCGGAGCCAGTGATGATCGAGCTCATTCCAATGTGCACCCACCGTGCTGGCGGGAGCCGATTTCTGGCGCGAGAAGTGCTTTCCCAGGAGAGAGATGGCTGTCAAAGAGACGAACCGGGCTGGTCCAGGATACAGGTCTTCCCGGACGGAGCCGGCCATCGCCGGCGACAAAGAATTGTGACGTCAACGGAAGACGCGCGCAGCGCGGAGGATCTCATGGCGGGTCGAGACGATACGACCGGTGGACGGGGCGACACACCGTCGCGGCAGCAGGGCGACGGACGGGCAGACGAGGGCTTCGGGGACGACGGCGGAACCCGGGTAGGACGTCCTGACACCCCGCAGCGCGCCAACGCGGCGCCGGGAACCGGGACCGGCTCGGATAACCGTGATGCCGAGAAAGGCGGTCGTGACACGACGGCCAGCGATCGGGCGAATACGGGCGCTGGAGCCGAGAGTGCCGAGGGGATTCACTCCGTCAAGGCGCGCGACGAGTCGGAGCGCTCGGGCGTGGAGCACGCCCATGGCGAGCCCGGTCGGGGGGAGGGCGCAGGACTCTCGGGGTCGGAGCCGCTCCGGCATCGTGATGCGGAGCACAAGAGCGGATACGGCGGGGAAGGTTCGAGTCCCAAGACCAGCTCGGATCAGCGGTAACACAGAAGGAGCTGGTCGCTTGGGTGGTCGTGCTGCTCGCTGGGTGCTTTGTCATCCCGAGCGAGCCGCAGGCGAGTCGAGGGATCCACTCTCGGATTCTCGTGGCCAGTCTGGCTGCGATAACGGGATAGCAGATCCCTCGACTCCGCCGCTGCGCGGCTCCGCTCGGGATGACAACGCGCGGTCAGGGTTAGCCGATAGCTGTTAGCTGATAGCTTTGGTTGATGCTATCTGCGGCCCACCGGGAAGTCCTGGAAGCCGTCGCGCGACGTGTCGTGCCGCACGCCTACGACGGCGGCGCCGGCACCAGCGACCTCATCTCGCGGATCGACGCGCAACTCGCCGCCGCGCCGCCGGAACGGGTGCGAGACCTCGAGCTCGCGCTCACCGTGCTCGGGAGCCGAGCGGCGGCGTTGCTGCTCTCGGGGATGACGGCCCCCTTCCCTCGCCTGTCCGCCGATCGGCAGGACGCGATGCTCGCTCGGTGGTCGACGTCTCGCGTGGCTCTCGCGCGCAGCGTGTATCAGGGCGTTCGCCGGCTGGTGCTCGCGGTGTACTACTCGCAGCCCGAGTCGTTCGCCGACATCGGATACCTCGGCCCGCTGCGTCAGCGCGAGCTGGCGTTCGCGTGGGAAGGGCCCGCGCCGGAAAAAGGCACGGATGAGGCCATGCCGCCTAACGTGGACGAGCCCGTCGCGCGCGGCCCGTGGACTTCGACCGCTGTTGCGGCGGCAGCCGCGGCCGCCGCACGAGACACTATTGGCGCGCCACGGCAAACAGCATCGGCGGTAAACGGCGCCCGGTACAGCGCCGACGTCATCGTCATCGGCACCGGCGCAGGCGGGGCCGTCGCGGCAGCGCGTCTGGCCGAAGCGGGGCGTGACGTGCTCCTGCTCGAGGAAGGCAACCTCGTGACCGCGGATGAGCTGAGCGAACGCGAAAGCGACATGACCGCGCGACTCTATGCCGAACGCGGCATGCGCGCGACGGACGATCTCTCGGTGGTGCTGTTCCAGGGCGCGGCGGTCGGTGGCGGGACGCTCGTGAACTGGATGATCACGTTTCGCGCGCCCGATTTCGTGCTCGACGAGTGGTCTCGCCGGTTCGGCCTGACCGGATTTTCCGCGTCCGACATGGCGCCGACGTTCGAGCGCGTGGAGCGCGAGATCCACGCGACGGCGGTACCGGACGACGCGCACTCGCCGGCCAACCGCATTCTCCTCGACGGCGCGCGTCGACTCGGCTGGCGCGCGACGAACGGTCGGATCAATGCGCGGGGATGCGTCCGCGCCGGCTTCTGCGGACAGGGGTGCCGCTACGGCGCCAAGCAGAGTGTGGATCGCGTGTACGTTCCGCGCGCCATCGCTGCAGGTGCTCGCCTCATCCCGGACGTTCGCGTGGATCGCATCGACGTCGTGGAGCGGGACGGCGCGGCGACCGCGGCAGCACGTGGCGGACGGCGGACGACGGCGCCGCTCAAGCGCGTCCAGGCAACGGTCATCGATCGCCTAACGCGCCAGCCCCTGGGGACAATGGTAGCCGAGGCGCCGGTGGTCGTGCTCGCGGCGGGCGCCATCGGCACGCCGGTGATCCTCCAGCGATCGGGGCTCGGAGGTGGGGGCGTCGGCCAGTACCTGCGGCTGCACCCGACCACGGCCGTCGTCGGCGAGCATGCGGACGATGTGTACGCGGCGGCCGGTATTCCGCAGTCCGCGGTGTGTGACGAGTTCATTCAGCGCGACGACAACGGCTACGGTTTCTGGATCGAGTGCGCGCCGATTCATCCCGCGCTGGCGTCCATCGCCGTGAGTGGATTCGGTGCGGGGCATCGCGATCTCATGCGCCGCTTCCGACACACGACGAACCTGATCGTGCTCGTGCGCGACGGCTCGGATCTCGACGTGTCGAATGGCGCCGTGACCGTGTCTCGACGCGGACGCGCGCGCATCGCGTACCGCGTTGGGCCGCGCGACCGCGAGAACCTCGTGGCTGGCGTCCAGGCCTCGGCGCGTATCCTCCTGGCCGCCGGGGTCACCGGCGTGCGTACCCTGCACACATGCGGTGGAGAGATCAGCGACGACCGCGATGTCGCCGCGCTTCGGGATCGACCGTGGGGGCCGCACGACCTCACGCTCTTCTCCGCGCACGTGAACGGCACGTGCCGTATGGGGACCGACCATCGTACGTCGGGCGTCGATGGGTCCGGGGAGCGGCATGGCGTGCGCGGCCTCTACGTCGCCGACGGATCATTGCTGCCGACCGGGCTCGGCGTGAATCCACAGGCGACCATCATGGCGCTGTCGACGATGATTGCCGAGCGGATGGTCGCGGCCGGCGCCGTGTAATGCCGCGAGGAGGCTGCTGAGGCAACAGTCCCGGCTCGGAACCGCCGTGGCTAGATTGCGCGGATACCTCGCCGTTTCACTGCCGCCGGAGCGCCATCGTGTCCGAAACCGCTACTTCCACCGCCGTTGCGTCATCGGCGTCGTCGATCGATGAGCTGTGCATCAACACCATCCGCACGCTCTCCATGGACGCGGTACAGAAGGCAGACTCGGGTCACCCGGGGACGCCAATGGCGCTCGCTCCGCTCGCCTACGTGCTGTTCACGCGGCACATGCACCACAACCCGGCTGACCCCTCGTGGCCGAACCGCGATCGGTTCGTGCTCTCGTGCGGCCACGCGTCGATGCTGCTGTACAGCGCGCTGTACCTGAGCGGCTACGACCTCTCGCTCGACGATCTCAAGCAGTTCCGTCAGTGGCAGAGCCGCACACCTGGGCATCCGGAATACGGCCATACGCCCGGAGTCGAGACGACCACCGGCCCGCTTGGCCAGGGCGTCGCGAACGCGGTCGGAATGGCGATGGGTGAAGCGCACCTCGCGGCGATCTTCAACCGCGACGGACACAGCATCGTCGATCACCACACGTACTTCATCTGCAGCGACGGCGATCTCATGGAAGGCATCTCCCACGAGGCGTGCTCGTTCGGCGGACACAACAAGTTCGGGAAGCTGATCGGCTTCTACGACGACAACCACATCACGATCGACGGTCCGACGGAGCTGTCATACACGGACGATGCCGGCGCGCGGTTCGAGGCGTACGGGTGGCACGTGCAGCACATCGCGGACATCAACGACCTCGATGCGCTGGACGCGGCGATCGAAGCGGCGAAGGCCGAGACGGGCCGGCCGTCGATGATCGTGTGCCGGACGCACATCGGCTTCGGCAGCCCGCACAAGCAGGATACGGCGAAGGCGCACGGCGAGCCGTTAGGCGAGGAAGAGATCAAGCTGACGAAGCGCAACCTCGGCTGGCCCAGCGAGGAGGCGTTCTACGTGCCGGAAGAGGCGCTGGCGCATTTCCGAAAGGTGCGTGAGCGCGGCGCGGCACTGCAGGAGGGGTGGCGCCGGCAGCTCATCGGCTACGCGAAAGCGCATCCCGATCTCGCCAAGGAGTTCGGCCGTCGCATGCAGGGCGACCTGCCCACCGGGTGGGAGGCCGCGATTCCGACGTTCACGAAGGAGAACGGCAACGTCGCGTCGCGCGCGGCGTCAGGCGCCGTCCTCGGCGCGCTCGTGGAGAAAGTGCCGGAGCTGCTCGGTGGATCGGCGGATCTGACGCCGTCGAACAACACGCTGCCGAAATCGTTCAAGTCGTTCGCGCCTAACGAATACGCCGAACGATACGTGCACTACGGCATTCGCGAGCACGGCATGGCCGGCATCATGAACGGCCTCGCGCTGCACGGCGGCATCATCCCCTACGGCGGGACGTTCCTGATCTTCTCGGATTACATGCGTCCGTCGCAGCGGCTCGCGGCGCTCATGCACCAGCGCGTGATCTACGTGTTCACGCACGACTCCATCGGGCTCGGCGAAGACGGCCCGACGCACCAGCCCATCGAGCAGCTCACGGCGCTTCGCGCGATTCCGAACTTCACGATGATTCGACCCGCGGACGCGAACGAGACGGCGGAAGCGTGGCGCGTGGCGATCAAGCACAAGACGGGACCGGTCGCGCTCGCGCTGACGCGTCAGAAGCTCGGCTACATCGACCGTGAGAAGTACGGTGCGGCATCAGGGCTGGCGAAAGGCGCCTACGTTCTCGCGGATGCGCCGGGCGGAGATCCGGACGTCGTCCTGATGTCGAGCGGATCGGAAGTCGCGCTCATTCTCGACGCGCAGACGAAGCTGGTCGATCAGGGCGTGCGCGCGCGCGCCGTGAGCATGCCGAGTCACGAGCTGTTCGCGGCGCAGCCGCTCGAGTATCAGAACGAGGTGCTGCCTCCGGGCTCGAAGCGTATCGCGATCGAGGCGGCGCATCCGATGTCATGGTATCGGTGGGTTGGCACGGGCGGCATCGTGATGGGCATCGATCACTTCGGGGCGTCGGCTCCGTTTGCTGAGATCTACAAGGGGCTCGGGCTCACGGTGGACAAACTCGTCGAAACTGCGCGCGGGCTAGCAGCTCGACGAACAGTTACCGAGTAGAGGCGCGAACACCTAACGGCGCGAACCGCCGCCGACGGCTGCCCGCTGCGGCTGCTCGCTGCTCGCTGCTGCTATTATCGCCGCGGCCGCACGTCATCGACGTGCGCTCATCCGCCACCTCACCGATGAATCAGGTCGCCGAGTCGTACGTGAAGCTCGCGCTCGCCGTCGGCAGGCATGACGCCGACTACGTGGACGCGTACTACGGGCCACCGGAGTGGAAAGCGCAAGCCGACTCGGGCACGATTGCGCTGCCGGACATCGAGCGGCGCGCGACGGCGCTCATCACGCAGCTCGGCGACGCCGCCGCGGGCGCGGGCACATCCGACATGGCTCGGCTCCGCCACGCGTACCTGCGCAAGCAGCTCGAGGCGATGGTCGCCCGCGTGAAGATGCTGCAGGGGACGAAGATGTCGTTCGACGACGAAGCTCGCGCGCTCTACGACGCCACGCCAC
>Ga0310810_10002565_pt1 | contig 19569 bp, 12 predicted proteins | sample NCmetagenome_FD_207641 | JGI IMG/M metagenome (GOLD analysis project Ga0310810, IMG submission 207641) | Soil microbial communities from experimental microcosm in Duke University, North Carolina, United States - NC | ecosystem: Engineered > Artificial ecosystem > Soil microcosm > Unclassified ...
CTTCAAAACTGTTCAATTTCGGCATATTTGACCGTTTTGGTATCAGATTAACCTGCTCATGGGAAACCAAATCCTCAAAAGCAACATAAAATAGCTCAAAGTTCGTCTGAATGAGGGATTCTGTTCTGGCATAATTCCTGCGGCCAAACACTTCCCACATGGGAATGGTTAAGGAACAGGAGATGTCGAACCTCAAGAAGGTTGACCATTCTCTGGGTAATTCCGCTATTTCGATCAGAACAGTTGTCCCACGCTCCTTGGTTGCCAGCGCTCGTGTGCTTTCGAGATCAATATTAGGACACATGCTTCATCATTTTCGCGGAGGAGGGATACGGCGGCGTCTTCTCCTGTGGGGACTGAGTCTCTTCGGCCTCGCCCTTTCTACTGCCGTAACCGCTGGTTATTTCTATATGGTTGCGCAGATCCAAAGCGATGCTGCTGCTTTGCAGTCGGAGATCGCTTCCGTAACGGCTGAGCAGATTCGTACTTTTGTCCGACGCAAGATTGAGCGTTTTTCAGACAATGCGGCAGCTCTAAACCTCTATCCTGAAGGCAGCAAGGAGCAGCAATTGCTCCTTGGGCTCCTGGTCAAAAATGACAGCAGTTTCACCGATGCGTCCATTATCAATGCGGACGGCATGGAGGTAGTGAAGGTATCCGATAGAAAAGTTTATTTTCCGTCCGATCTAACCGACCAAAGCAAATCAATCAAATTTATCAAAGCCCTCAAGGGCGAGGACTTTATCAGCCCGGTTTATACATCAGCGCAGGCTCAACCATATGTGACCCTCGCGATACCGCTCTGGGGCGCAGCTCAGAGTATCGTAGGCGTAGTTTCAGCGGAGGCCGATCTCTCTTTTCTATGGGAAGCGATTGGCAAAATTCAGTTTGGCACCACCGGCTATGCTTATCTGGTCGACGGGCATGGAAACTTGATTGCTCACAAAGATGCGACGCTAGTGCTCAAGCGCATGAAGTTTTTGCGTAACCCTACGCGCACCGATGCTACCCCAGCTCGCGAAGGAAAAGGATTGACCGGGAACCCCGTGTTGGTCACCTATGCGCCAGTGCGGGAATTGGGTTGGGCTGTCATTTTGGAGGAACCGATTGAAGCGGCGCTTGCTAATGTAGAGCTTCTGAAGCGATCGGCGCTGTTGTTTTTGGTCGTCGGACTGATCATTGGCACAGTGATTATCGCTTGGGTCAGCCAGAAAATTACCACCCCCATTCAACAACTCGGCCGAGACGCGGCAACCATCGGCGCCGGCAATCTTGAATATCGCGCCGATATTAAGACGGGTGATGAGATCGAAGAGCTGGCGACGGAATTCAACAAGATGACTGAAGCACTACAAAACTCCCATGCGACTCTGGAACAAAAAGTAGTGCAGCGCACGAAAGAAATCACCGCGCTTTATGAGGTGACGACGACGGTAAACCAGTCTCTGGCGGTAAAAGAAATTTCCGATGCAGTGATCGGGAAGATCACGGAAATTTTTCATTTTGAGAGCACCCGCGTCTTTCTCTTCAACGACGAAATGAATGAATTGGAGCTGCGCGCAACCTATTCGCAGTCTCCCGAAGATTTGCCTCGGCCCCGGGCGCATCGGCGAGGCGAAGGAGTTATCGGTCGAGTGGCGCAATCCGGCGAACCGATGGTCTTCGATGACATCCATTCCGATGCTCGCTACGCTGAGCTCAGCACCAGCAACGCATCGCTAAGCGCGCATCTTAGCTTCTTTGCGGTGTTTCCGATCAAGACCCAATCCCGCGTCTTCGGCGTCATTGTTTTTAACGCGCGCGCACCACGAAAATTGACTGCGGATGAAATTCGATTGCTCACCTCCATGTCCGAGCAGCTCGCGGTGGCCGTCGAAAAAGCCGGCCTATTCCATCAGGCAGAGACACGTCTTCAACAGCTTTCCGTCCTGAACGCGATCGGTGCCGCAGTGAGCCAATCGTTGGAACTGGAAGTTGTTCTTAAGAAAGCCCTCGAGAAAATGATTGAGGCGCTCAACTTCGACGCCTGCTGGATCTACATGCTGGATTCCGGTGAAACCGAGCTTCGCCTGCTGGCCCAGCAAGGTTTGGGCGAAGAGACCGCCCGTTCCATGGATCGACGCAAGCTGACAGCGGGGATCAGCGGCACGATCGTCGAAACCGGAAAGCCATTGGTGTTCGATAATATCAACGATGGGAAGTACCAGAAGATCAGCCGCAAAAACACAATATCCGCGCTCGGCTTTGGCGGGGCAGCTGGATTTCCTATCAAAGCCGGCGACAAAACCATCGGCGTGCTGCATCTGGCGACGCGCATGCCCCGACGCTTCGCTTCCGACGAGCTGCAGCTCATCGAATCGATCGCTCATGAGATCGGGGTCGCGGCGGAAAATGCCCAGCTGTTCGCGCAGGTCAACCAAAAGACCGCCGAACTGGGTCAAATGAACCAAGAGTTGGAGCAGGCCAACCACGCTAAATCGGAATTTATCTCCGCCATGTCGCACGAGCTGCGCACACCGCTGAACGTGATCATGGGTAATGCGGAATTGACCAGCGACGGATTTTTCGGGGACATCAATCCGGAACAGAAAAGAGCGATGACGCAGATTCGGCACCACTCGCAGTTTCTGTTGAAACTGGTAAACGACGTGCTCGCGCTGTCGCGCTTGGACGCCAAGAAAATGTCCTTGGAACTGAGCGATGTCGATCTCAACGAAATCGTTACCCACGCCCAAGGCCACATCGACCAACTCAATCGCCAAAACCGTTTGGAGGTAAATTGGGAAATAGAAAGAGATCTTCCAACGATCGTCACCGACGTGACCAAACTCGAAGAAATCTTTCAGAACCTGATCGGCAACGCCTTTAAATTCACACCGCAGGGGCGAATTAATTTGCGCGTCAGAAACCTGCGCGACCTCGCCCGGGTGGAATTTACCATCGCCGACACCGGCATCGGTATCGAAGAACAGGACATGGAACGGATCTTCAGCGCCTTCGAACAGATCCGTGAAGCCCACACCGGCGATTTCAACGGCGTGGGCCTCGGCCTCAACATCGTCAAGAAATATCTCGACCTGATGAAAGGTGATATCCGGGTCAAAAGTCGGGTCGGCGAAGGCTCCACGTTTACTTTCTCCCTGCCTCATTCCGTCGAGCTCAATTCCTGAGCCGTTTCAATTGGTGCCGGACAAAAAAAGAGGCCCGAATCATCAGATTCGAGCCTCTAAATCCCTACTGTTTTTGCAAATCTTGCCGCCTAAGCCCCTAAACCGAAGGTTTTGGTAGGGTTGTCCCAGAGAATTTTGCGCCGCGATTCGGCGGAGATATGGTTGTTGCCGCTGATCGCGCCGACGGTCTTGTCGGGAAACTTGTCAATGGCGTCGCTGTGCGGGTAGTCGGTGGCGATCATCAGATAATCGTCGCCGACGTGTTCGATAAACACCGGTGCCAGCTCTTCTCCCGCCTCGCAGCTCACCCAGCAATTACGCTTGAAGTAATGACTCGGTTTTTCCTTGGTGATCTTCGCCGAGCCGTGCGACTCGTGCTCCCAGTGCTCGTCCATGCGCTCGAGCCAGAACGGCACCCAGCCGCACCCGGACTCGAGGTGCGCCACTTTCAGCTTGGGAAATTTTTCGAGCACGCCGTCGGCGCAGAAGTTGAGACACGCCAGCATCTGCTCCAACGGATGGCAGGCAACGTGGCGGCCGAACTCGCTGTAGCGGTCGTTCCCCGCCTGCGGCAGAATGGTGCGCGCGCCCTCATGCACGCAAACAGTCACTCCCAGTTCGGAACAGACGTCGTAAATCGGATAATAGTCGGGGCTGGAAAAAGTTCGGCCGCAGAACTTGTTGGGCCGCCAGAAAATGCCCACCAGGCCGAGTTTCTCGCGCGCATATTTGACTTCTTCCACCGCACGCGCCGGATCCTGGAGCGGTATCAGCATCACGCCGTGCAAGCGTTTGCGATCGTGGTCGCAATAATCAGCAAGCCAGGTGTTGTAGGCCCGGCAGATGGCCGCGCTCAGTTCGGGATCGATGTCATCGCGCCACATGATGTAAAGGCCGATGGTCGGAAACAGCACTGACACATCGATCCCTTCGCGGTCCATGTCACGCAGGTTTGACGCGGGATCGAACTTGTTGGCGTAGGCGTCGGCGAAGCACTCGCGCCAGCGTTTGGATGACGCAAAGATGTAGCCGTGATCTTCCATCGTGCGCCCGGGACGCTGCGCCGAGTCGGAAACCGGCTTGCCGTCCACTTCGCGCACCGTCTGGTTCGGTCCCGCCAAACGCACCCGATGCTTGAATTTTTCCGGGAGGTAGTTCTGGTAAAGATCCGTCGGCTCGAGGATGTGTCGGTCGGCGTCAATGACTTTAAATCCGTCTTTCATGGGCTCTCCTTTTTGACTCTACGGCGTGATGACTCAACGATCTTTTACATAGATCAAACCGGTACGCGCAGCAAGCCCCACGCGAGGATGATGTTGCGAATGCAAACCGCACGAACACGTTCACGATCACGGTTTCTAATTCGTCTCCCAGCCGCCGCCCAGCGCCTTGTACAAGGCGACCAGATTCGACGACATACTCGCTTCGCTGACCGCGAGATCGCTCTCCGAACCGTAGAGCGTGCGCTCAGAATCGAGTACGTTGAGAAACGGCACCAAGCCTTGCGTGTACAGATCATTGGCCATTTGCACGGCGCGACGATTGGCCGCCACCGCGTCCAGCAGCGATCGATAGCGGACCTGCTCGTTGCCGTAATTGACCAGCGCATTCTCGACGTCTTGAAATGCGGTCAGCACCGAGCGCTCGTACAAACGCAAAGCCTGTTCCTGCTGCGCGTTGCGCACTTCGATGGTGGCGCGAATCCTACCGGCGTCGAACACCGGCCAGGTGATCGTCGGGCCGATCGACCAAAAGCGGCTTCGGCCGGTGAACCAGTCGCTGGCGCTGATACTTTGGAGACCGATGTTGCCCGTGAGTGAAAATTTTGGATAGAGATCCGCGGTGGCAGCACCGACCTGCGCCGTGGCAGCGGCGAGTTGGCGCTCGGCGCTGCGGATGTCGGGCCGCCGGCGCAGCAGATCCACGGGCAAACCGACGTGCGCCTCAGGAGGCAGCGCCGGAATCGCCGCGTCCTTGGCTAACTCGTCCCAGGTCGAGCCCGGCTGCGCGCCGAGCAAGATATCGATGCCATACGCGGTCTGTTTCAGCGCGGTCTGCAAGGTCGGAATCTGCGCCTCGGTAGTTTTCGCCTGCCCTTCCGCCTGCGCTACGTCGAAATCGCTCGCCAACCCGGCGTTGAAACGAATCCGAGTCAGATCCAACGTATCCTGCTGCGCGCGCAGATTGGCCTGCGCCACCGCGAGGCGCCGCTGCAAACCGCGCAAATCGATATAATTTCTTGCCACGTCGCCAAGCAAAGTCACGAGCACGCTGCGGCGGTCTTCGATGGAAGCCTCCAGCGTGGCGCGCGCGGCTTCGACCTGACGCCGCGTGCCGCCGAAAATATCCAGCTCCCAGTCGGAGTCGAAACCGGTCCGGTAAAAGCTGTTTTCCAATTTGCCGCCGCCTGCAAAGGATGAACTACTGGAGCTTGGATTGCCGGAGAAGGCCCCGTTTTGGCTCACGCGGTTGCGGCTATAGGAACCCGACGCATTGAGCGATGGCCACAAACCGGCCGAAGTCACATCGATCAAAGCGCGCGACTCGCGAATGCGCGCTTCGGCAATGCGCAGATCGAGATTCGATTGGATAGCGCGCACGACCAGGGAGTCGAGCAGCGGATCATTGAAGGTCTTCCACCACCCCGCCATATCGGCGGTCTGTGTATCGACGCCGCGCTGGGCTCCTTCCTGCCACCCGGCCGGCGCCGATACCTCCGGAGGCTTGTAGTCGGGCCCGACTGCGCATCCGGCGGCCAGAAACAATAGCGCCGCGCCAGCTCCCAAGTATGAGTGATTTCGATTCCTGAGCATTCCTGAAGTTCCCTTTCGTCGATAATAACTCTGCGCCCTACGCGAGCCGATGGCGAAACATCCACGACGCGCCGCTTAACGTCACCAACGCGATCAGTGCCAGCGGCCACAACTCCGGTATCAACAAACCCAAACCCGCACCTTCGAGATAAACCCGATGCGCGATATCGATCGCGTAGCGCAGTGGATTGATCAAGGTCACATACTGAAGCAATACCGGCATGCTGCTGACCGGCGTCGTCAAACCCGACAGCAGCGCGAACGGCATGATCAAAAGAAACGACAACAGCATCGCCTGCTGCATGGTCGCGGCAGTGGACGACAGCAGCAAACCCATGCCCACCGCGGCGAGCAGAAACACGCTTAAGCCCGCGTACAGCGTGATAAACGACCCGGCGAACGGAATGCGAAACCAGAGCTGCGCCACGAGCAAAACCAAAGTCGCCTGGATGATGCCCACGAATATCGCGGGCAATGCCTTCCCCGCCATGATCTCCACGGGCCGAAACGGTGTCACCAGCAACTGATCGAACGTGCCCTGCTCGCGCTCGCGCGCCACGGAAAGACCGGTCAACAGCAAGGTTTGAATAAACGTCAAGGTGCCGACCAGTGCCGGGATCATGTGCCAGCGCGTCTCCAGGTTGGGATTGTACCACGCGCGCGTCGTCAGCCGAACCGGCCCATCCGGCCGCCCGTGCTCGCGAAGCCACGTGGCATTGAACGATTCGACGATGGTGCCGATGTAACCGCTCGCCGTCCCCGCCGTGTTGGAGTTTCTGCCGTCGAAAACCACCTGCAGATTAGCGGATCGGCCGGACATGAGCCGGCGCTCGAAGTCCTGGTCGATCTGCACAACCAGCAGAACCCTCCGCTCATCGATAACGCGCCGGATATCCGCCGCGCGCTGGAGATTGGCAACCCGATGAAACACGCCGGTGCCGTCGAAAGCCGCGAGCAGCTTTTGCGCGGCCGCGCTGCGATCCTGATCGAGCACGGCATAAGGAATATCGGTCAAGTCGTAAGTTGCCACGTAGCCGTAGATCAGGCACTGCAAGATCGGCGGAATCAGCAGGCTATAGCGGCTCCGCGGGTCCTTGAAGATTTGTATTAACTCTTTGCGCGTCAGCGCAAGAATGCGAAAAAATGCTTCCATCATAGAATCACACCAGGCTCTTGCGCGTGGCTCGGTAAGTCAAGATCACCAGCACCGTAGCCATGCCGGCGAGCATCGCCATGTTCGGCACGATCACCGACCAAATATCACCCGCGAGAAAAATCGTCTGCAGCAGCGCCACATAATAGCGCGCGGGCAGCATATAGGTCACCAGCCGCACCAACGGCGGCATGCTGCGCAGATCGAAGAGAAAGCCGGAGAGCATCACCGCCGGCAAAAAGGTGACCAGCAGAGTAATTTGACTCGCGACGAACTGGCTCTTCACCGCAGAGGAAATCAACAGGCCAATGCCGAGCGCGACCAGCAGATAAAGCACGGATGCAGCGGAGAGCATGGCGAGCGATCCGCGAAACGGCACGGCGAAAAGATATTTGGCGGCGAGCAGACACAGCACCAGGCCGATGACGCCGAGCACGAAATAGGGAATCGTTTTGCCGAGCAGGATCTCGTCGGTGCGCACCGGCGTGACGAACAGCGCCTCGAGGGTGCCGCGCTCCCACTCGCGCGCCATTACCAGCGCTGTGAGCAGCGCGCCGATCAAAGTCATGATCAAAACAATCAGACCCGGCACGAGAAAATAGCGGCTTTCGTTAACTTCGTTGAACCACATGCGGCTTTGCACGACGACGGGACCCACGGCCATCGCCATGCCCTGTGCCGCCCGGCGTGCCTCCCACTGGCCGATCGCGCCTTTGGCGTAGCCCTGAACGATGCGCGCGTAGTTGGCGTCGATGCCATGGACGAGTACCTGGACTTCCGCATCGCCAAGACTGAGAGCGCGAGAAAAATCGGGCCGGATGCGCACGATGCCGTCCACCTCGCGCGCCAGCATGAGCTGCTCGGCGCGCGCCATGGACGTCATCAGACGCGCGTCGAAGTAGTGCGACAGACGAAAACTGGCCGCCAGTTCCGTCGCTGTCGGCGACGGATCCTCGACGACGACCGCGACCGGCACTTCGGTCACGTCGAGGGACAGGCCGTACCCGAAAAGCAGAATCAACACCACCGGCAAGACGATGCCTATGGCGATGCTGCTCGGGTCGCGCACGATCTGGCGCGCTTCCTTGCGCACCAGACAAAAAGTTCGGTGCAGCTTGCTCCGCCTCACGTCCTGTTTGTCGGTGACACCGGCCATTCAGGCGGCTCCCCGGTGCGCGTCTTCGGCGCGCGCCTTTTCGACCACCGCGATGAACGCATCTTCCATGTCGGGCTCGGGTCGCTCGTCGGAATGCGCGCGCGCGCGAATCTCCGCCGGCGTCCCCTGGGCCAACACCCGGCCCGCATCCATGATCGCGATCCGATCGCAGTATTCCGCTTCTTCCATAAAGTGCGTGGTCACCACCACCGTGACGCCCTGCTCGGCAAGCGCCGTGATGCGGCGCCAGAATTCGCGGCGCGCAAGCGGATCGGCGCCGCTGGTCGGCTCGTCGAGAAAGAGCAACTCCGGCTCGTGCAGCAGCGCGGCGGCCATCGCCAGGCGCTGCTTGAAGCCGCCCGGTAATTCACCACTGGCAAGCCCGATGAATTCACCGAGATCGAACTGCTGCACCGCCCAATCGATGCGCGCTTGCTTCTTAGCGCCGCGCAGACTGTACGCACTGGCGAAAAATTCCAGATTCTCGGCCACTGTGAGCTGGCCGTAAAGCGAAAACTTCTGCGCCACGTAACCGATGTGCTGGCGCGCCGAAGCGCGCGCGCTTCGCAAATCCATGCCCGCCACGCGCAACGTCCCGCTCGATGCCGGCAGCAGGCCGCAGAGCATGCGGAATGTCGTCGTCTTGCCGGCGCCGTTGGGACCAAGTAAACCGAAGATCTCGCCCCGCGCCACTTCGAAATTGGTGTGATTCACGGCGATGAAAGAGCCGAACTGGCGGACCAGATCGCGCACCTCGACGGCCGGGCCGTTGTGCGCGTGCTCGACTGCCGTGGTCAACGTCATCGCGCCGACCGATTCGCGCGCCGCGCCGGTGCGGCTCAGCAGGATCATAAACCCGTCTTCGAAGCGCGACGCTACGGCGCGTACTTTGGCGCCGGAAAAAGTCTCGTCGCCATCCTCTCCCGGAGCACTGCTGGCATCAGAGTTTTCGCTGCGCACGAAACGCACCTGGCCGCCGGCCGGCACCGCGTCGACGATGTCCGCTCGGTCGAGCAGGCGCGCTTGAAACTCGCGCGCTTTGCGGCCCGCGGGCGGATCGGCGAGAAATGCGCGATCGGCGGCAATCCGGCTGATCTCGTCGGGGCTCCCCGTCGCCAGCGCCTTGCCGCGATGCATGACGATCACCTGGCCGCAACGCTCCGCTTCGTCGAGATAGGACGTGCTGACGAGCACCGTCAAACCCTGCTGATCGACGAGCTGCATGATGATTTCCCACAATTCGCGGCGCGATAGCGGGTCGACGCCGACCGTGGGCTCGTCGAGCAGTAGCAATTCAGGCGCGGAGACCAGAGTGCAGGCCAGACCGAGCTTCTGTTTCATACCGCCCGATAATTTGCCGGCCAATCTCTCAGTGAAGCGTCCGAGGGCGGTCATCTCCATCAGGCGCGGATAGGTTTCAGCGCGCCGCGCCCCGCTGATGCCGTGGAGATCGGCGTAGAGATCGAGATTTTCCTGCACGCTCAGGTCTTCGTACAAGCCGAATTTCTGCGGCATGTAGCCGATCTGGTCCTGCACTTGCTGTGGAAACTTGGAGACATCGAGCCCCAGCACGGTCAACGCGCCGGCGTCGACGGGCATCAGGCCGGCCACCAGACGAATCAACGTCGTCTTCCCCGCGCCATCCGGCCCCACCAAAGCCGTCAAAGTACCATGCCGAACCTCCAGCGAAACGCCGTCCAGCGCCTGCACCGGCTCACCGCCTTCACGCTGGAAGGTCTTGCTGACGGCGCGCCCGCGAAGGGCAATCGAATTTTCAGCTCCGTTCGTCATGATAGACAAGGAGACATGGAGAAAAGGAGACAAGGGGAAAAAAATTATTCATCGCGAGATGACCCAAAGCCTCGGGTCGATTGATCATCGCAACAATCATTCGCAGAATCTCATCGTAGTTTTTATTTAACGAAGCAGCACTCTCACTCGACAAGTATGAGCATCTCACCGCAAAGTCGATCCACACTTGGGTTTCGGCAGCCTCAGTTTCAGCACCTGAGAGCTTGGCGATGAAGGCGGCCTGGTATCGCCGCTTCCGCCACGCCTCGGCATGCCGGCATTAAACGCTTTACGATAAACCTCCAGATTGCCATGCCGTTCAATCTTCATCGCCTTTCCTCTTCGTCTCTCCTTGTCTCCCCTTCTCCTTGTCTGCCTCTTCCGCTGTTATATACACGCTCGCCGGCATCCCCAGCCGCAGCTCATCCTTCGGATCCTTGACGAATACCCGCACTTCGTACACCAGGCTCGTGCGCAGTTCCTCGGTTTGCACTGCCTTCGGCGTAAACTCGGCGACCGGCGAGATAAAACCGATCCAGCCTTCAAAGCCGCGATTGCGAAAGCTGTCCACCGCCACCGTCGCTTTCATGCCGGGGTGGATTTTGCCGAGGTCGGGTTCCGACACGTAGGCGCGCACCCACTTGGGATCGATGATCGCCAGCGAAAATACCGGGCTTTGCGGCGTCGACATCTCGCCTGGCTCCATGATGCGCGTGCGCACCACCGCGTTTATCGGCGCGGTCAATTGGGAATCCGTCAATTGCTGGCGCAAGCGCGCGAGTTGCGCTTCGTTGGCGCGGAGCTTTGCTTCGTTCTCGGCGATATCTTCCCTGCGCGGACCGATCACCGCCAGCTCCAGAGACTTCTGATTGACCGACACCTTGGCGACGGCGACGTCGAGCGCGGCTTTGGCTGCGTCGACATCCTGCTGGCGCACGGCTCGACCACCTGAGACTTCCGCCGCTCCCTTGAGCCGCTCGAATTGACGCTGCGCGTTGACTAGATCGGCCTTGGCCGATTCAACGTTGGCGCGGGCCTGGGCAACTTCTTCGGGACGGCTGCCGTTGCGCAGCCGCAGCACGACCTGGCGCTGCGCAGCCATCTGCGCCTCGGCCTCCGCGACCTGGGGCTCGAGACGGCTCGTATCGAGCCGCGCCATCAACTGCCCTTGCTTGACGTGGTCGCCTTCCTGCACGAGCACTGCGGCGATGCGTTCGCTATTATTGAATGCGAGCTGAACCTGGCGCAGATCGATATTGCCGTAGAGCACCAGTCGGCCGTCGCCGCTGCGGAGCGTCATGAACCACCAAGCCGCGCCGGCCACGGCGATCAGCACGATGACAATCGGAATCGTCAGCTTTCGTCGCATAATCCATCCTTGTTCATTTCGATCCGGAAACGCGCGCGCTGAAGCGCAGACCTTTCGCCCTGCCCTTGGGAGTAATCACGCCGTCCAGAATCACCATGACAATCGCGCTATAACCGGTCTTCGGCTCGAGGCCGAGTTCTTCCATTTTCGCCGGGTTCATAATCGCCTGGACGGCGCCAATGAGAATCTCGATAATCAACCGGGTCGGCACGTCCGTGCGAATGATCCCGGCGGCGCGCCCTTCGTCGAAAATCCTGCCAAAGTGGCGCTGGATCATCTCGCGCCGCCGCTCTTCCACTAGCTTGAATAGCTCCGGCGCCTCGCGCCGGATATCACGCACGAACGGCGGCTGGATTTCCTCGGTGTGGCGCTGCATGCAGGCAAGAAGTTCTTGGAGCGCGGCTAAAACGTCGACCGACGAGCGTGCCATGATTTGCTCCAGGTCGGCTTCGACGCTGCGAAACTTGTCGAGCAGCACGGCCCGCAAAAGCTCCGTCTTACCGGCGAAAGCCGCGTAAAGCGTCTTCTTGCTCATGCCCAGTTCCTGAGCCAGATCGTCCATGGTCACGCGGCGGAAACCGTGGGCGAAGAAATGCTGGCGCGCGGCCGCGACGATGCGCCGGGCGGCTACTGATTGCGGGGATTTCGAGATTCGTTCTGCCATAATGATCTGCGGAAACTTGATTAGTTTTTATAGTTTCCTGTGATTCAATGCAAGCCCCCTTATTCGCGATCACGGCGAACTATGAAAATCACGCGGAAAGCTCGGAGTTTTTTAGCGTTACGTTAGCGGACAGCGAAAAAGTTCTAACTCTCCGGGCTCAAATCGGTCCGGCGGCGGCCGTGCCCGGAGCGAAAGAAAGACGTGCGGTTCAAGACTTTTTCTTGGAATTCTTCCAGGTAGAGATAGATAACCGGTGTGATGAAAAGCGTGATGAACTGGGAAACAATCAATCCGCCGACAATGACCAGACCGAGAGAGCGGCGCGAGGCGCCGTCGGCGCCGAAGCCGAGGGCGATCGGGATCGCGCCGAAAACCGCCGCCAGCGTAGTCATGAGAATCGGCCGGAAGCGGTCCATGCTGGCGTCGTGAATCGCCTTCTCCGCAGACTCGCCGAGATCGACCCGCTGCAGCGCGAAGTCGACGATCATGATGCCGTTTTTTTTCACGATGCCCATCAGCATGAACATGCCGACAAACGCATAGAGCGACGCCTGTTCGCCGAACAAATAGAGCGTCATGAGTCCGCCGACCAGCGCGGTCGGCAACGTCGAGAGGACGGTCAGCGGATGGAGATAGCTTTCGTAGAGAATCGCCAGGATCACATACATGACAAAGACGGCGAGCGCCATCAAGACCGTCAGATCGCGCACCGTGTTCTGAAACGTCAACGCTTCGCCCTGCAGACTCGCGCGCAGCGTCGAGGGCACCACTTCGGCAGCGGTTTTGGTGATGAAGTCGGTGGCGTCGCCGATCGCGACCCCGGGTTTTAAGTTAAAGTTCAAGGTGACGCTGGTGAATTGATTCAAATGGTTCACTGCCTGCGGTCCCAGCGTCGGCTTCCAATTGACCAGCGCGTCGAGCGGCACCAAACGTTTTCCGTCGTCGGACTTGATGTAAAGCAATCCGAGATCGTCGGAGTTTTCCCGCGCGCTGTCCTGCGCTTCGAGGATGACCTGATACTGATCTTCGGGCTTCTTGATCAGGTAGACGTAATTCTGCGAGTAGGCGTTGCGCAGCAGCCCAAGGATGCGCGCCTCGGAGACTCCGTAGAGTTTGGCCTGTTCGCGGCGGATCTCGATATCGAGGCTCGGCGTCTTGTTGTAGTAGTCCGAAGCGACGCTCAGAAAACCCGGATAGCCCTGAAGCCGTGTGAGGAGCTTATCGCTGGCGTCATAAACCTGCTGAGGATTGACGCCGGAAACCGAAAACGCGTACTGCCCCTGGTTCTGATTGGTCGCTCCAGTGCTGATCTCCAGCACCGGGAACGGCCGCAGAAAGGCCATGACGCCGGGAATCTGGCCGAGGGCGCCCATGAGTTTGGCTACCTCTCCTTGAATCGGCCCGCGCTGGTCCGGCTGCTTCAAGAAAGTAAACATGATGCCCTGGTTCGAAGCGATGAACTGGCTGAGACCGGTCACTTCGATGGTCGCCAGCACATTGGGGTTATCCAGGAGCACCTGATCGACCCGCTCTTGAATTTTATGCATCTGCTCGGGCGAAGAGCCTTCACGGCCGATAAACACGCCGGTCACCACGCTACTGTCGCCCGGCGGCAAAAAAGCTTTGGGCACCGCCATGAAGAACAACACCGTGCCCGCGAGACACACCACCCAGATCAGCGCCGAGATCCAGCGGTGTTGAAGGAACCAGGTCAGCCAAGTGCCGTACCTGCGCAACACGCGGTGTTCCGCGCCGCCGATCACCCGTTCCACCCAGGTGCGTTTGATACCTTCGCCGCGTGCGGCGAGGAGCCGCGCGCACATGAGCGGCGTCAAAGTTAGTGAAACCAAACCGGACGCCATGATGGAGACCACGATGGTGATCGCAAACTCACGAAAAATGCGGCCCACCAGACCGGACATGAAAACCAGCGGGATAAAAACCGCCGCCAACGAGATGGTCATCGACAAAATCGTGAAGCTGATTTCTTTGGCGCTATGCAGGGTCGCTTCGAGCGCGTTCTCACCGCGCTCCATGCGGCGCACGGTGTTTTCCAGAAACACGATGGCGTCGTCGACTAGAAAACCGATCGCCAGAGTCAAAGCCATCAAAGAGAGATTATCCAGGCTGTAGCCCAGAACCTGCATGGCGATGAAAGTGAGCAGCAGCGATATCGGCAACGCCACGGCGGGAATCAACGTGTCCGTGGCCCGACCGAGAAAGACGAAGATCACCAGCACCACCAGCACGAACGCGATTGCGAGCGTGATCTGAACGTCATCGACCGAACGGACGATGCCGCGCGAGCGATCGTAGAGCGGTGTGATGCGGATCGAGCCGGGCAACTCGGCGCTGATCGACGGCAGCAGCGCACGGATGCTGTTGGCGACCTCCACGGCATTGGCGCCCGCTTGCCGATACACTGCCAGAACCACCGTGGCGCCGGGGATCGGGTAGCCGCGCGCCCAGAAGCGCATGTTGAGGCGCTCGTCCTGTACGGACTCGCGCGCTGTCGCCACGTCGCGCAGATAGACCGGCGCACCGTTGGACGAACCGACGATGAGGTTGTTGTAACCTTCAGCGCTGTCCAACTGGCCTTGCGGGCGGAGCAATGTGGTGCCGCTCTTCGAATCGAACTGTCCTGCGCCGGTGTAACTGGTGCCGCTTCTAACGGCCGCGCTCAGATCGTCCACCGAAATGCCGCGCGCCCACATGGCCGAAGGATCCGCTTTGATCCGCACCGCCGATTTGGTGCCGAATACGGAAACGCGCGAGACACCGGCTAGAATGCTGATGCGCTGGCCGATGTCGGTGCTGCCGTAATCGTAGAGGTGCCCGCGCGTGACCGAGTCGCTGGTCACCGCGATATACATGATCGGCTGGTCGTTGGGATTGGTCTTGGAAAAGGTCGGTGGCGACGGCAGATCGACAGGCAGGCTGCCGCTCGCCTGCGAGATCGCTGTCTGCACGTCCGTGGCAGCGGCATCAATGCTCTTGTTGAGATTGAACTGCAGCGTGATGCTGGTGTGGCCCTGGGTGCTTTTCGAAGTCACCAGCTCAAGGCCGTTGATCTGCATGAACTGGCGCTCGAGCGGCGTGGCAATGTTGTTGGCGACGGTCTCCGGGCTGGCGCCAGGATAATCCGCTTGAACTTGAATGACCGGGTAATCCACCGCCGGCAGATCGTTCACCGGCAGGCGAAAGTAAGCGAGAATGCCGAAGAGAATCACCGACAGGGTCAGGACCGAGGTCATGACCGGCCGGTGCACAAAGGATTCGGAAAAGTTCACGATTTCGCCGGAGGATTGGCTGCGGGCGCGCCGTTGGTCGGCTGCTCCGGCTGCACCAAGCGTACTTTGCCGCCCGGGGTAACGCCGAGTTGTCCGGTGACAACCACCTGCTCGCCTGCTTTCAGACCCTCGTTGATCACCACGAGATCGTCCTGCCGCTGACCGACTTTGACCGCCCGCTGCTCTGCGGTCGAATCCGCCTTGACGACGTAGACGAACGATCCCTTGGCCGACAACTGCGGCGCGTCCGCAGGCACAAGAATCGCGCCGTCATGATTTCTCAGGATGAGCCGGATTCTCACGAAGCGGCCCGGCCAAAAGCGCCGATCACGATTGTCGAGCGTGGCGCGGAGTTTAATAGTCCCGCTGCCTTCCTGAACGGCGTTGTCGAGAAACGTAAGTTGTCCGGCGCGCGGCTCGCGATCGTCGTCGGGCAGGCGCACTTCGGCCTTTAACTTCTCACGCGCCATATTACGCTGCACCGCGGTCAACTCGCTCTCGGTCACGGTGAAATCGGCATAGATCGGATCGAGCCGCTGGATTACCAGCAGCGAGCCGTTGTTGGCGGAGACCACATTGCCGATGTCCACAGTGCGCTGGCCGGCGCGGCCGTTGATCGGCGAGCGGATCGTGCAGTATTCCAGATTGAGTTTTACAGTCTCGACCGCGGCGCGGTTTTGCTTGAGGGTGGCCTCCGCGGTTTCCACAGCGTTCTTTCTGGAGTCGTAATCCTGTCGGGAAACCGCGCGCGGATCGCTGACATTCTCCACGCGCGTAAAGTTGACCTTGGCCAGATTGAGCGCGGCTTCGGCCTGAGCGAGATTGGCCTCGGCTTGGGCCAGTTGCGCCTGAAACGGGCGCGGATCGATGGTGAAAAGCAGGTCACCGACCTTCAGCTCTGCGCCGTCGGTGAAATGAATGCGCGTAATGCGGCCTGAGACCTGCGGCTGGATCGAGACCACTTCGCGCGCGACGGTTTTGCCCACCGCATCGATATAGACGGGCACGTCGCGCGCCAACGCCTTGACGACCGTCACCGGCGCCGGCGGGCGCTCGAAGCTTGCCTCAGGTTTCTTGTTGCACGCTGCCACGTGGACGGCACAAATTGTCGCCAGCCCGAGCAACGCAAATCGAACACTCATGCCAGACCTACCTCCCGTCGGGCAATGATTGTGTCGAAAAACTACGCCACCAGGCGCTGATCCGTCTGCGGGCCCGCTGGGGTTTTCTTTTGCGCCGGCTTGCGCAGTTGCGCCTCCCATTGGCGCAAACCGCGCCGGATGTAATTGGGTTCGAGATTGAGCAAGGTGCAAATCGAGACGAACGAGCAGAACCAGTCCGCATCATCGCTGAAGAGCCAATCCTGTGCCTCTTCAAACAACGTGCGGCGCTTGCCATCGGTCGCGTAGATATTTTCCTGGAAGCAGCGAATGCCGTCCTCGAGCACCGCAAGCAGCAAAGTCCGCTCGGCTTCGAGCGGCAGCTTGCGGCGGAAATTCGCGGCGTAGTCCTCGCCCAGTAACGTGTCAGGTTGAAACAATGAACCGACTCGTTCATCGAGGCCGGCAGTGCGTTGCGCCGGGCCGTTGTCGTTGGGACCCTTCAATATCATGACTCCTCCGTATCGACCCTCGGTGGGATCGCTTAGTAAATCTTTACTTACCGTGAAGAAAAATTAAATCAGCCGGCCAGCAGCCGAAATGCCTTCGGGCTGTAGTACCGTCGCACGGCGTCTTCGGTGACGCCGATGCCCAGAAGGCCGAACCACGTCGCCTGAGAAACCAGCTCTTCCCGCGAGACTTTGTAATTCACCGCAGGAACTTTGGGCTGAAGGTGCAGCATCAACGAAAAAGCGACGTGCTGCACCAGCCAGACGCACAGATCGCGCCGGATCGGCACGTCGCGCATTTCCCCCACTTTCGCCGCCGCGTGCAAACAGGCTTCGAACTTCTTCAGCCAGGCTGCGGCGAGCTTCTTGTGCATCAGCCTAACGAACTCGCCGTCCCCTAGCAAGCTCCGCACGAGCAAAGAATTCAACGCCGCGCGATGCGTGTCGCCGGGCCGGCCGAGCACGTAGTGCGAAATCATGAAATGCACCATCACGACCAGAGTCGAAGTCGATGCTTCAAGCTCAAGGATCCGGCTCGCCTCGGCAAAGGTCGGACCCTTGGCGCAGCCGTCGAGCATGGCGGCGTAAAGCGATTCTTTGCTCGGAAAGTGCTTGTAAAGCAGCGCCTCGGAAACGCCGGCTGCCTGGGCTAACTCTCTCGTAGTGGTGCCGTCGAACCCTTTTTCTGCGAATACGTCTTGTACCGCTTCAACGATCGCTTCTTTGCGCGCCTCGGCGGACAGGCGGGGAACGGCTGCCATCGACGGTTAGTTAGCATTTACTCACCATTGTTGTCAAGGGCGGAATTGCGGCTTTTTTACAGTTCGGTAATGCGGTTTTTACCGCCCCGCAATCAGGTGCGCGGCAATTCCTGCCAGCGCGCCTGGCAGACCACCGCGACTCGCAGGCGCTCCAGGTGCTGCTCTATTTGCTTGGCGCCCTGCTTGACCGGATGGCGCGCGAAGAATTCTTTCACGTCGGCTTCCAGCTCGGGAGTCACCAAACCGACGATCCCCTCACACATGCGCGGGATGGCATTATCCGGGTATTGCCGCGACATCTCGTCCCAGTGCGCTTTCAAAAATGCCCAGGCACGCTCGCGGGCCATCTTGTTCAAAAGAATGCCGCGCATGAGGTACGGCGAATTCTGCGTGCGCACTTCGCCGTTGATCGTGAGCTCCAGCGTCTTCTCGATCAGCTCCGGCATACGAAAGTTCGCCAAGGCGAAAAGAAACCGAGTTTCTTCCTGCGGTGTCTCGGCGTTTTTGAAGCGGCGATAAAATTTATCGTACTCCGCAGCCGTACCGGTGTGCGCGACGATCGAAACCAGCGCAGGGATAAGGTTCCGCTCGACATGATCGGGCGAAGTTTCGTAGAGAGCGAAAAGCTGCCGCGCGCGGCTCTGGCACTCCGGCTCGTCGCCGAGCACGCCCAGAGCATTGATCAGATCGCCGCGCAATTGGCTATCGAGGGCGCTTTCGCCTTGACGTCGCGTCCAGCCGAAGCGTACTGCCGCCGGCCCGAGCAGCGCACGCATGCGTTTTTTCAATGCCGAACTCTGCGTCTCGTCGAAAATTCGGTCCAGGTGATAGCCCGAACCGATCACCGTAGTCCAAACGTTGAGATCGTTTTCGTCGCTCAAAAGGCCGATGAGATCCAAGTAATCGGTCAGCGACGCAAGCCCGGCGAGTGTCGCAGCCCAGGCATCATTGACGAGGCTGAATCTTTCCACCGGTGAAAGCCTCGTCGGAAGCGCGTCTTTCAGTGTCGCGAGCAGATCGCCGTCGTAGCGCGCGCGGTAAAAACCGTGCGCGCCGGCGTTGACCACCGCCCATTGCACCGGCCCGCCGAGATCGAGGGTCTGCTCGTTTTCGGTGAGGAGAATGGTTTTCTCGATGACGCCGCTGTCCGTCGCCCCACGCAAAAAAATCGGCACGTGCCAGCGCCGCTCGGGCGCCGAGCCGTCTTGCAAGTAGCGAAACATCTGCTGGGTCAGACGCAGGCCGCGCGGCGCTTTCTCGACGCTGATCAGCGGATAGCCAGCTTGAAAAATCCAGCTGTCCATCAGCGCTCGCACCGGCTCTTTCGTGGACTCTTCGAGTGCGTCCCAAAGATCGGTCGTCTCGGCATTAGCGTAGGCGTGGCGCCGGAGATACAGGCGGATGCCGTCGCGAAACGCCTCGGCGCCGAGGTATTGCTCGAGCATGCGCAGCACCGACGCGCCTTTTTCGTAGGTGAGAATATCGAACATGCCCGCTGCTTCTTCGGGCCGCTCCACGGGAAATTCGATGGGCCGGGTGCTCTTCAATCCGTCCACCTGCATGGCCGCGGCGCGCGACACGGTGAAGCTGTCCCAGCGGCGCCACTCCGGTTTCCACGCGTCGACGGCGAGCATTTCCATGAATGTCGCAAACGCTTCATTCAACCACAGGCCGTTCCACCATTTCATGGTCACCAGATCGCCGAACCACATGTGCGCGTTTTCGTGCGAGACCACGTCCGCGACCCGTTCGAGCTCGGCGCGGGTCGCGCGCTCGTCGTCGACCAGTAGCGC
>Ga0310810_10002567_pt1 | contig 19565 bp, 19 predicted proteins | sample NCmetagenome_FD_207641 | JGI IMG/M metagenome (GOLD analysis project Ga0310810, IMG submission 207641) | Soil microbial communities from experimental microcosm in Duke University, North Carolina, United States - NC | ecosystem: Engineered > Artificial ecosystem > Soil microcosm > Unclassified ...
GCGAAGCGCTAGACGCTGGAGCGGCGAGTCATCACGGCCCGGCTGGATCTGCTCCGGTCGGGCCGCTTCGTGTTCGGACGTCTATGGCGACGGGAGGCCGCAGGCGTCCCAGCCAAGGCGGCGAATTGCCTGCCCGTGCTGGTCCAGACCGGGCGGCGCCCGACGCACTGTGGCGGGGGGTCGGGGGGAGATCCCATGTCGGGCGTCGGCGGCCACGTCGGCGAGGGCTTCCGAAACCCGACGCACGACGCCGGCGGGAACTCCGGCGGCGGCGAGTCGAGCCAGCCAATCCGCCGAGGGCCGACCACGGAGCGCCGCGGCTACCGCGGAGACCACGTCGGCGCGATGACGCACCCGACCCCCGTTGGTCGCGAAGCGCGGGTCGGCGGCCTCCCGTTCGAGACCGAGCACCCGGCAGCAGGCGAGCCACTGGAGGTCGTTGCCGACGGCCAGCGCGAGCGGCCGGTCGGCCGTATCGAAGAGCTGATAGGGGACCAGGTTAGGGTGTCCGTTGCCCCACCGCTTCGGCTCGGTGCCGCCGACCAGCGCGTTCTGTGCCACGTTCACCAGCGCCGCGGTGGCGGAATGGGCCAACGACACCGTGAGCCGCCGGTCCTCGGCGGAGCGCTCGGTGCCGCGGCCTGCCAGCGAGGCGAGAATGGCGATTGCGGCGTCCTTGCCGGCGACGACGTCGGCGAGCGCCACCCCGATCTTCATCGGCGCCCCATCGGGCTCCCCCGTAATCGCCATCCAACCCGACTCGGCCTGAACCACGAAGTCGTAGCCGGGCCGCGACGGGTCGTTGTCGAATCCGGTCAGGGTGCACCAGACGAGCCGTGGGTGCGATCGGAGCAGCGCCACGGGCTCGAGCCCCCGGCGCTCCAGGGTGCCGGGCAGGAAGTTGTCCACCACGACGTCGGCGCCGGCCAGGAGGTGGAGCAGGATCCCGCGGTCGGCCTCGAGATCGAGGTCGAGGGCGACGCTCAGCTTGTTCCGGTTGACCGCGAGAAAGTAGGCGCTCTGCCCCGTGGGATCGAACGGGGGTCCCCAGCCACGGGTCTCATCGCCGGTGCCGGGCCGCTCCACCTTGATGACGTCGGCGCCCAGATCGCCGAGCGCCATGGTGCAGAGCGGGCCGGCGAGGACACGGGTGAGGTCCAGGACGCGAATACCGGTGAGTGGGCCTGGCACGGTCGGGGTGGCGTGGTGGTTGACGACGGGCCTGCAGCGCACCTACGTGTTGTACCAGCCCAAAGATAGGGGAGACCAGCGGATGACGTGGGTACGGCGCGGTGGGGAACGCCTGCTGGACCGTCGGGTGACGCCAAGAGCCGAATACCGCAGGACGGCACCAGGGCTGTTTGAGCTGGATGGCCTCCGGTGCGCCGTGCGCGATCTCGGTCTCGGCGGGCTTCGGATCGAGCCCGCGCCCGCCGGTCGTGTCTGGGAAGCGGGCCAGCATGTGGTCGGGGTTCTTCAGCTCAGGACCGGTGGCCGGATGACCGTGTCGGGACGCATCCGCCGGATCGATCGCGCCGGGCTCGCCGTCTTTCCGGAAGGCGGCTGGCCCGGACCGGAGGTGATCGACGCCGAGCGCGCGGCGCTCATCCGCAATCATCAGGAGCGCCGAGCCGCGCCGCGGCTCCCGCTGCCTCCGCCCACGTCCGGCGGGATCGGGCAGCGGACGCCGCTCCTCGACGTGAGCACGACGGGCCTGCGCTACGTGCTGGGGCCCGCCGAACCGGTCCCCGCCGCGGGTAGCCGGGTCGAGGGCGAGCTCCGACTCGACGCCGACGCGGTGATTCCGGTCCGCGGCCGCGTCGTGCGGCACGGCGGCGGCGAAGTCGCGGTGGCCTTCGATCCACCCGGTCTCACGCCGGACGTGCTCGCGATGTTGCGCCGAAGGTTCTTCCCGACGATACCGTAGGTACGCAATAGTACGGCCTGTACGATGCCTGACACCACGACCATCGCATTCTACTGTACGCCGGACACGACTGCGGTTAGGCTCGGGGCTCCCGACACGCTAAACCGGAAAGCGCAATGGACATGGGCGGTGACAACTCACTGCTGGCGATGCTTCCTGCGGGCCCCCGGTCGGCGCTGCAGCCGCACCTGACGCGCGTGTCGCTGGTGCAGCGTCAGATCCTGTGGAACGCCCACCAGCCCATCACCGACGTGCTCTTTCCGGTCACGGCGCTGGTGTCCATCGTGGGCCAGGCGGGCAAAGGCGAGGACGTCGAAATCGCGGCGGTGGGCCGCTTCGGCATGGTGGGGGTGCCGGTGTTTCTGGGCGATGGCCAGGCGTCGCAGGCCGCGGTGGTGCAGCTCCCCGGCGAGGCGGAGCGGATCTCCGCCGCCGCCTTCCGCGAGGTCGCCGCGCATCAGCCCGAGCTTCGCCGGCTCCTGATGCGCTTCGTGCAGGCCTTCGTCACCGAGACCGGACAGAGCGCGGTGTGCAACTGCCATCACCACGCCGAGCGCCGCCTCGCGCGTTGGCTGCTCACCTGCCAGGACCGCTTCGCCCGGGCCGAGTTCCCCGTCACGCACGAGTTCATCAGCCAGATGCTCGGCATGCGCCGCGCGACGGTGACCGGCGAGCTGGGGAAGCTCCAGACCGCGGGGCTGATCCGCGCGACGCCCGGCCGGATCCTCTTGCTCAACCGCGACGGGCTGGAGCGGCTGGCCTGCGAGTGCTACCGCATCATCTCCGGCGAGTATCGTCGGCTGCTTGGCCCCGACGCCCGCTAGCCTCACTGCGCCGAGCTTACCCCGGAGCCCCGTAGATCCGCACCGCCGGACCCAGCTTCAGAAGCCGGGTCCAGCGACCGCTCATGCCCGCTCTCCGGCCGGCTCCGGGCTCGGCGTCACCGGCTCGCGCCGCCCCAACCGCTCGCTGATTCGGCGGATCAGCGCGAAGAACAACGGGATGAAGAAGATGCCGACCATGGTCGCGGTCAGCATCCCGGCGAACACCCCGGTGCCGAGGCTGTGCCGGCTCGCCGCGCCGGCTCCGCCCGCCACCATGAGCGGGGCCACGCCGAAGATGAACGCGAACGAGGTCATGAGGATCGGCCGGAAACGCTCCCGGGCCGCCTCGGCCGCCGCCTCCACGACGCTCAGGCCCCGACTGCGGAGATCGTTGGCGAACTCCACGATCAGAATGGCGTTCTTGGCGGCGAGGCCGACCACCGTGATGAGCCCCACCTGGAAGTAGATGTCGCTGGGAAGCCCTCTGAGCCAGACCCCGAGGAACGCGCCGAACACGCCGAACGGCACGCCGAGGATGACGGCAAAGGGAATGGACCAGCTCTCGTATTGGGCGGCGAGCACCAGGAACACCAGGATGAGGCCCAGCCCGAACACCAGGCCTCCCTGGCCGCTGGACGCGCGCTCCTGGAAGGACTGGCCGCTGTAACCGTAGCCCACCCCTTCGGCGGCGTACGTGCTGTTGAGCACCCTTTCGACCGCGTCGAGCTGTTGCCCGGAGCTCACGCCCGGCGGCGCCGCGGCGGTCACCAGGGCGGAGGTGAACCCGTTGAATCGGGTAAGCACGCTGGGCGCGGCGCGGAACTCGGCCTTGGTGAGCGCCGAGAGCGGGATCATCTCCTTGTTATCGGAGTCTTCCGCGCGCACGAAGAGGCGGCCGATATCGTCGGGACTCTGGCGGAAGCGGGACTGCGCCTCCGCCTGGACCCGATAGGTGCGGCCGTAGAGGTTGAAGTCGTTGATGTAGAGCGCTGACAGCATGGCCTGCAGGGTGGCGAAGAGGTCGCCCAGCTTGACCCCGCGGGCCTTGGCCGTTTCCCGGTCGACGGTCACGTACACCTGCGGCACCTCCGCCCGGAAGGTGGTCGCGGCGCTGGGCGTCTCGGGGAGCTTGCCGATGTCCGCCACCGCCGCCTGCACCTGGCGGTTGAAGGTCGCGATGTCCTGCCCGCTCCGGGCCTGAAGATTGAGCTCCAGTCCCGCAGTCGAGCCCAGGCCGGGAATCTCCGGGAAGTTGAACCCGAACGCGAGCGCGTTCCTGAGCCCGAAGAGCTGGCCGTTCACCCGGCCCAGGATGGCGTCGAGCTGGTCCTCCTTGCCGCGCTCGTCCCAGGGTTGCAGCAGGACGAACATCGTGGCGCCGTTGGACTGATTCGCCTGGGCCAGGAGGTTGAAGCCCACCAGTGCCGCGAAGGTCCGGATCCCCTTCTCCTTGCGCAGAATCCCCTCGACCTGCTCGACCACCTTGTCGGTGCGCTGCCGCGACGCCCCGTCGGGCAGCTGGATCGCGACCACGAAGAAGCCCTTGTCCTCGGTCGGGATGAAGGAACTCGGCACCCGCCGGTAGAGCACGAAGGCGAGCGCCAGCAGCACCGCGAACGCGGCGAGGAAGGTCCGCGGCCGCCGCAGCACCCGGCCCACCCCGCCGACGTAGCGCGACGTGGTCCGGTCGAACCAGTCGTTGAACCGGCGGAAGAACCGGTTGTGGGTGGCGTGCGGCGTGTCCTTGAGCAGCAGGGCGCAGAGCGCCGGCGTGAGGGTCAGCGCCACCATGCCGGACAGCACCACCGCGATCACCAGCGTCACCGCGAACTGCCGGAGCATGGTGCCGGTGATCCCGCCCAGGAAGCCGACCGGAATGAACACCGAGCAGAGCACCAGCACGATCGCGATCAGCGCACCGCTCACCTGGCGCATGGCCCGGTCGGCCGCGATCCGCGCCGGCACCTTCTCCTCGTCCATGATCCGCTCGCAGTTCTCGATCACCACGATGGCGTCGTCCACCACGATGCCGATGGCGAGCACCAGCGCGAACAAGGTCAGGACGTTGACCGAGTAGCCCAGGAACGAGAGCCCCAGGAACGTGCCGATGATGCTGACCGGCACCGCCAGCACCGGAATGAGCGTGGCCCGCCAGCTCTGGAGGAAGAGGAACACGACCAGCGTCACCAGCGCCATCGCCTCGAGCAGGGTCTTGGTGACCTCTTGGATGCTGGCGGTGACGAACGGTGTGGTGTCGAACGGGATGGTCCAGGTCACCCCTTCCGGAAAGCCGCGGGCCAGCTCGTCCATGCGGGCCAGGAAGGCCTGTTTGACCTGCAGCTGATTGGCGCCGGGCCGAGTATAGAGCAGGATGTTGGCCGTCGGATGGCCTTCCAGACGGCCGACCAGGTCCAGGTTCTGTGAAGTCAGCTCGACCGTGCCGATGTCACCGACCCGGACCAGGGAGCCGTCCTCCCGGGCCTTCACGATGATGTTGGCGAACTGCTCCGGGGTCTCCAGCCGACCCTGCGCGGTCACCGGGAGAGTCAGCTCGGTGCCCGGCGGCGATGGCTCGCGGCCCAGGGTCCCGGCGGGATTGGTGGCGTTCTGCTCCTGCACCGCGTCGCGGACATCGCCCACCGTGATGCCGAGCTGGGTCATGCGGTCGGGGTCCAGCCGGATCGTCATGGCGAAGTCGAGCCCGCCGAATACGCTGGCGTCGCCCACGCCGTTGAGCCGCTTGAGCTCGTCTACGATGTACAGCTTGGCGTAGTTGGCCAGAAAGGTCGCGTCGTACCGCGGATCCTTCGAGGTGAGCGACGCGACCAGCAGGATGTCGGTCTGCGCCTTCTTGATCACCACGCCCTGCCGCCGCACCTCCTCGGGTAGCTGAGGCTCGGCCACCTTGATCGCGTTCTGGACGTCGACCGCCGCCAGGTCCTGGTCGCGCCCGATGTCGAAGTAGATCTGGAGGTTCATCACTCCGTTGCTGGAGTTGGACGACTTGTAATAGAGCAGGCCGTCGAGGCCCGAGAGCTGCTGCTCGATCGGGGCGGCCACCGCCTGGGCCACGTCTTCGGCCGTGGCGCCGGGATAGCTGGCGCTCACCTGCACCGCGGGCGGAGTAATCTGGGGATAGCGAGATACCGGCAGCCGGAGCAGCGCGAAGAGTCCCAGCAACACGATCACGATCGAGATCACCGCGGCGAGCACCGGCCGGCGGATGAAGAAGTAGCGGACCTCCTGGTCCTGCTGGACGGGCGGGCGGCTCATGATTCCTCCTCCGCGGTGGCGCTGGAGGAGTCGGCCGCCCGCGCCGTGCCGGCGGAGTCACCGGTCGCGGCAGTGTCCGCCGCGGGGACCGGATGCACCACGCCGCCCGGCATCGTCTTCTGCACGCCATCGACGATCACCCGGTCGCCCGGCGCGATCCCCTTCTCGATGATCCAGCTCTCGCCGCTCCAGGGACCCGGCGTGACGTCCTGGCTCCGGACGGTATCGCCCTTGGACACGACCAGCACGAACTGGCGCCCCAGCGACTGCTGGACCGCGCGCGCCGGGATCGCCAGCGCATCCCGCCGGACGAACCCCTCCAGCCGCACCCGGACGAACTGGCCGGACACCAGCACCAGGTCGCGGTTGGCGAAGGTAGCGCGGAATTCCTGGGTCCCCGTCTCCGGATCGAGCGAGGGGCTCACGTAGCCCAGCTTTCCGGTGCGGGGCAGCTCGGTGCCGTCGGGGAGGACCACGTGGACCCGGAGGTCACTCCCGGGCCGGATCAGACGCGCCGAGGCAGTGTCACCGCGCCAGCGCAGCAGATCCTGGGACGAGGGCCGGAAGCTGACGTACACCGGATCGAGCTGCTCCACCGTAGTGAGTAGGTCGGAGGGGCCGGTGACCCGGGCGCCCACCTCGAGGCGCGTCCGTCCCACCCGGCCGGAGATCTCGGCCCGCACGACCGCGTCCTCACGGTCCTTGCGGGCCTCGTCCAGCGCCGCCCGAGCCGATTCGGCCTCAGTCCTCGCGTCGTCGACCTCCTGCTGGGCCACCGCCTGCCGCTCCGCCAGCGGCTCGAGCCGTTCCAGCGTGCGCTGGGCATTCGCCAGCTGGGCGGACGCGTTCCGGTAGGCGGCGTCGCTCCGGATCCGCTCCAGCCGGTACAGAACGTCGCCGGCCTTCACGAAGGCTCCCTCGGTAAACGGACGGCGCTCGATCACTCCGTCCACCCGGGCCCGCACCTCGACCCTCTTGATCGGCTGCACCTCCCCGACGAACTCGTAGCTCAGGGGAAGCGCACGAGGCGCCACCGTCACCACCCCGACTTCAGGGGGCGGCGGCGCCGACGGGGTGGCTCCGCTATCGTGGCACCCGGCCGCGGCCAGGGGGGGGAGCAGGACGGCGAGCGTATGCAGCAGCCGGCCTCGGGCCGGCCGAAACTCAACGGGACTCACGTGGGTTCTCCTGAGGAACTCGGAACGGCCAGGAGGCCGTGATCGAGGAGCGCCGTGATGGCGCCCCACAGCTCTTCGGGCGAGGAGGAGCGGGACTCGAAGCTCCCGTAGCACCGGCTCGCCTCCGCCACGCCCACCAGCATGGCGGTGATGACCCGGGCGGCGTGCGCCCCGGAGAGCCGGAACTCTCCTCGCTCGGCGCCGGCCTCGAGTACCCCCTCGATGACCCGGCGCCAGCGCTGACCCAGCTGCTGGAAAAGGGTGCGGGTGCAGTCGGGAAAGGCGGCTCGCTCGGCCTTGACCACCAGCCCCAGCTCGACGCTCCCCGGAGCCCACATGAAGGCCCAGTAGCGGTCGAGCAGCTGGTGCAGCAGGTCGCGGTAGGAGCCGCGGTGACCGGCGAGCAGCGCCTCTTCGCCTTCGACGAAGCGGGTGAAGCGGTGATGGATCACCGCCTCGAAGAGCTCGCCCTTGGTCCCGAAGTAGTGGACCACCAGGCCCGGACTTACCCGGGCCCGGCGGGCGACGTGGGCGATGGTGGCGCGCTCGTAGCCCATCTCCGCGAACACGGCGAAGCCGGCCTCGAGGATCTCCCCGGGTCGGGAAGCAGGTCGTCGCTGCCAGCGGGGTTGGTCGGGAGGCTGTTCGGAGGGACTGGAATTGGTCACGCGGGGCCCTTATTTATACGGTCATTTAACAAGCATGCGAATATATCAGCATCCTATGGGTGAGCAAGCGGTCCCGCAGTTAAACGGTGGATGGGCGGTCCGGCGGCGCACGGTCGCGCGGTGGGCCGGGGCCCTTGCCCTCACCGCAACGCTCGGCTGCGCCCAGGCCTCCAACCTGATGGACCCGGCCGGGCCCCGGTTCGCGGCGGATTACGCGCCCGGCCCAGACTCCCTCCGGACGGCCGGACCGATCCGGGTGGTGAGCTTCAACATCCGCTTCGCGCGCGAGATCTCGCGCGCGACCGAGCTCCTCCGCCGTCCCCCTCTCGCCGGCGCCGACCTGATCGCGCTCCAGGAGATGGACGACCAGGGCGTGGACCGGATCGCCCGCTCGCTCCACCTGGATTACGTGTACTATCCCGCCACCATCCACCCGACCACGGGGAAGCCGTTCGGGCCCGCCATCCTGAGTCGCTGGCCCATCGAGCGGAGCTGGAAGGTGATTCTGCCGCACCCGAGCCGGACCCGGGGTCAGCGCCGGACCGCGACCGCCGCGGTACTCCGAATCCGGGGGGTGGCAGTGCTGGCCTACGCCGTCCACCTGGAGACTCCGGTCCAGATTACGCCGAGCGAGCGGGAGGATCAGGCGCGGGCGATTCTCCGCGATGCGGCGAGCTTTCCAGGGCCGGTGGTGATCGCGGGAGACTTCAACGGCGAGGAGATCGGTCTGACGATGCGGCGGGCGGGATATCGCTGGCTTACCGAGGGCGTCGGCCCGACGGTCTCGTTCTTCAACTGGGACCACATCTTCGTCCGGCGCCTCACGCCGGCGCACCCGGGTCCCGCCGCCGGCGTCGTCCGGCGCATCGACGGCGCCAGCGACCATCATCCTGTCTGGGCCGTCCTGGGGTGGACGCCCGTCCCCACCCCGGTGGGCTTGCCCACCGCACCCGGAGTCGTCTCCGTTAGGATGAACCGGTAGCCTGCGGCCCGTCGGCCGCCCGATTCACCTGCATTCAGAGGATGTGGCAATGCCCGAGGCGCTCATTCGCGAGGCCCGGCTCCGGCCGGAGCACGCCGACAGCTATCCCGATATCGAGGCGGGGGTCTGGAAGCCCGCCGGCGGGTTGGCCCGGCTGGTTCTGGAGCGCGGACTCTACCGGCAGGTCCCCGGCGCCAAGGGCGACCGGCCGCTGCCGGCGGCGCATTTCGAATTCCGGGGACCGTCGCTGCCCCCCGAGAGCCGGCCCGGGGGTCGAAGCCGGCAGACCGATGTCACGGTCACAGAAGCTGAGCGAAATCTGGAGGCCAGTCGGGGACGGCTGGAGGACCAGCTGGGTGCTGCGGAGGCCGGGCTGAACGACGCCCGCGACCTGGACCGGCGGTTCGAGGATCTGGAGCGGAGGGACGAGGAGCTGCGGCGTGCGTCCCCGGAGTCCACCGGGCCGCTGAAGTCTCCCTCAGTGCATCCCGGCCGAAAAGGCGGAGACCGCCCCGCTTGAATCGGACGGCTCACCACCGGCGGAGTCGGCGGGTGTCGGCGTTGGCGCTCCGTCGGCGCTGGGGTGCCAGGAGCCTCCGGAGCTGCCGAACCCGGCGTCCCTCATCGGACCGAGCTTGACCGAGGTCCTCGCATAGGCGTCATTGGCCGCCTTCCGCGTAAGTCCCAGGATCGCCACCAGGCAGGTCGCGACCAGGGCGATGAGGAGCACATACTCCATCAACGCCTGACCCTTCCGGTTCTTGGCGAACCAGGGACGCCGCATGTCGCTGCTCCGATCGGTGGCCGGGGGAGATCGTGCGGAAGGCCGGATGGAACGTGGGGCCTAGCAGGCCACCGGCAGGGTGCGTGCCGGAAGGAAGCCGAAGGCGGATCTTTGGACTATGTCGCAGCGTGGCTGGCGGTTACAGCCATGGGAGTTGCTGCGGAGTAGCCGCCGGACGCGACCGGGCCGGTTGCACCCTGCAGGAAGACTGTCAAACGGCGAGCAAAGCCGTCTGGTAGTCATCGGGTGTCACCAGGATGTCCCGGTCGCCGACGACGACGTTCACTTCGCTCCTCACGCCCGCGACACCGGGCAGATACACGCCGGGCTCCACCGAGAATCCCACACCTGGCAACAGCAGGCGGTCGTCGTAGGTCTCGGTGTCGTCGATCGGCGGGCCGAAGCCGTGGATACCGTACCGGTCGATCGAGTGGCCGGTACGGGAGACGGTGTGTTCCAGGTGGCCGGCGTCCGCGATCACCCGCTTGGCCGCGGCGTCGGCCTCGGCCCCGCGCACCGGCGTGCCGCTGCGCACCCGCTCCGCCAGCAGGTCCAGCGCCGCGTCCCGGGCCCGGCGGACGACCCCCCAGAGCTCCGCATCCCGCTCAGTGGGCGGGCCGATGGCCGCCATCCACGTCTGGTCGGCGTAGATCCCGCCCGGCTCCCTGGCCCAGAGGTCGAGCAGCAGCAGCGCGCCCCGCACGATGGGGCGGCTTTCCTCCGCCGTCGGCTCGTAGTGGGTGCGGGCGGCGTTGGGACCCCAGCTCACGCTGGGGCTGCCCTCGGTCAGCAGGCCGGCGCGGTCGAAGCGCTCCCGGATCCAGACCGCCACCTCATGCTCGCGGATCGGATGCTCTCCGGCAGCGGCGGCGCCGGCTCGCGTCAGCGCTTCCCGCGCGATCGCCGCGATGGCCGCCGCGGCGCGCCGGTGCGATGCGACGTCCTCGGCCGTCCAGATTGAGCAATAGCGGGTCACCAGGTCGGCGGACGGGACCAGCGTGGCGCCGAGCGAGCCGATCCAGTCGGCGACACCGGCGGGCACGCCGTCGAGATACGGGATCGCTCCGTTGGGCGAGATGTCCACCGCGAGCCGCTTGCCTCGGACCAGCGCACCCAGCTCCTCGGCCAGCGTTTCTCTCCTCACCCACACCCGCTTGGTCCATTGGCTCGGCCATCCGCGCCAGAGCTCGGCGTCCACCGCGTGGACCAGCGCGACGGGTGATCCAGCGCGGGGAATGAGGACGAAGACTCTCCGGCTCCCCACGATCTCGCTGCCCAGCACTGCCGAGGCGATGGGATTGCGGCCGCGGAAGTCGAACAGCAGCCAGCCGTCCGTCCCCGACTCCGCGATGAGGCCCTGCAGCCGCTCCAGCTCGGCCGGCCGGATCACTGGCCGGTCGTAGCCGAGGCCGCCGCACGCACGGCCGGGTCGAGTCGCTTGGTCTTCACGTAGTAGTTCTCGTCCACCCGGACGCCGCCCGGCGGACCGGCCGGCAAGGCCGCGGTCTGCCACTCGGCGGTGGGCGTCAGGGCGAGAGTATCGCCCGTTTCGGCGACGACCCGTACCGGCATGGCGAACTTGGGCACCACATTGCCCCAGCGGTACTTGAGTGTGCCCCCGTCGCTCGTGTACTCGAACACCGGGACACGCGTGGTGGTGAGGTACTGGTCGAACACCGGCTGCAGGTCCATACCGGCCTTCTGGCTGAAGAACTGTTCCACCGCCCGACCGCTGGCGATCTGGTGACCGAAACGCTCGCCGAGCCCGCGCAGGATGGCGCGCCAGGTGCTGTCGTTGCCGATCACTTGGCGGAGCGTGTTCAGCGTGTTGCCGCCCTTGTAGTACTTGTCGCCCGAGCCTTCGGTGTTGACGCCGAAAGTCCCCACGATCGGCGCGTCGTTCTTGATCAGCGCGCGAGTGCCGCGGACGTAGGTCTCGCCGGCCGCCTTGCCGTACTGGCATTCGACGAAGAGCGATTCGGAGTAGTTGGCGAAGCTCTCGTGCAGCCAGTTATCGGCCACGTCCTCGGCGGTGATGCTGTTGCCGAACCACTCGTGGGCGCTCTCATGGACCACGATGAAGTCGAACGTCAGGCCCCATCCGGTCGCCGACAGGTCCTTTCCCTTGTACCCGTTGCCGAAGGCATTGCCGTAGGCGACGGCGCTCTGATGCTCCATCCCCAGGTGCGGGGCCTCGACGAGCTGGTAGCCGTCCCGGTACCAGGGATACGGTCCGAACCAGGATTCGAAGCAGCGCAGCATCGGCTCGGCCTGGCGCCACTGGTCGCGCGCGCGCGCGAGGTGGCTCGCGAGGGGCCAGAAGGTGAGCGTCAGGTTTCCGCGCTCCCCCGCGAAGGTGCCGGTGTAAGACGCATAGCGGCCGATATACGCCGCCACGTCGTAGTTGTTGATGGGCTCGGTCACGAACCACTCGTAGGTGGTCCATCCCGCGTCCGCCGCCTGGACCGCGCGGAGCCGCCCGTTGGCCACTGCCTGCAGCGAGTCCGGCACGGTGAGCGCGATGCGCTGGCTGTCGGGCTCGTCCGACTGGATGTCCTTGGTGGGCCACCAGACGCTCGCGCCGAGCCCCTGGCAGGCGGTCGAGATCCACGGCGCGCCGTCGGGGTCCCGGGACCAGATGAGTCCGCCGTCCCACGGGGGATTCTTGGCCGCCCTGGGCCGCCCGTGGTAGTGGACGGTGACGCTGCCGCTGGTCCCGACCTTCCCCTTGGCGACTGTCAGCAGAAGGACGTTCCCATCGCGGCGGTAGCGGACCTGGCGTCCGCCCTGGACGATGCTGTCCACCTCGAGGGGCACCTGCAGGTCCACCTGCATCTCGCGCGGCTTGCCGGTGATGTGATAACCGATGGCGTTCCAGCCCCGTACCGTGCTGTCAGCCGGGTTGACCCGCACGTGAAGGTCGTAAAACGTGGCGTCCCACCATGCCCGTTCGGGGGTATTGCTGCCTCGGAGGGTATCGGCGCGGGTGAAGGCCTTGTCCTGCGCCGCGAGGCCCGTCGCGAGGAGAAGCGGCAGGAGGAGGAGAACCCGGATGTGGTTTGGCATGGCGCGAATCGTAGCGGGGCCGCGCCGGGGCGACCAGACCCGCCGGAGGCGGAGCCCGGCACGACCGAAAGGTCGTTGCCGGGCTTCCTTGACCTGCTCCCTTGGCCGCACGAATCGCGCGACCTCGGAAGGAAGCCAACCTTCTTTAGCGGCCTGTGGTGGAGGTGTCGATGCCGGGGTTCAGCGTGTCGCCTTTGGAGGTGACGGGCTGGCCCTGATCGGGGCGGGTCTTCTCCGCCTCGGGACCCAGCGTCGACTGCCCGGTGGAATCGGTCATGCCGGATTCGGTCTGGTTGACGGCCGCGGAATCGGAAATGCGCTCAGCGCTCGTGTCCCGCGCCGCCCCGACCTCGGTATCGGACGAATTGTTCCCCGCACATGCCACGCCTGCCAGAAGCAGAGCCAGCGCGGTTGAGCGTGTCAAGAATGAGACTTGCATCGAACCCCCTCAGGGATGGAAGTGACGTACAGTGGCCAGCTTCAAGCTCGGCTGGTGGCGCCCCGGCTGGCGTCGGTCCGGTGGCCTCGCCGCCCTCGACATCAGTAGCGGCCGCGGCGCTTGAGCCCCAGGAGGCCCAGCCAAACCTCGTCCAAGCCGTTGTCGTGTGAGAGAAGGTGATCGTGTACAGGAACCATCGCTGGCTGGCGAGTCTCCTGCGCAGCCGATATAGATAGCGCTCTGGGCCGATAGCCGCTGTGATATGTGGCCGCTTGGAGGGGATGCAGTGCAGTCACCGGACCAAACGAGCCAGCGCACGCTGGCACTGGCTCGAGCGGCTCGTCGGTGTGTCCGGTTACGGGAGAAGGTCCTCAGCCCACACTGCCCTATTCCTGATCTTCGTCTTGCCCCGCCGCAAGTGCAGCCTGGTTGATCCCACGCTCCCCCAGCGCCGTCAACGCCTCGTCCGCGGCTTCCTCTTCCGCCAGGGTCTGCTCCAGCAGGCGTACGGCTTCCCCATTGCCCAGGAGACCGGCGTAGGTGATCAGACAGCCATAGGAGGCGATCTCGTAGTGCTCCACCCGCTGAGCGGCCGCGATCAGCGCTGCGTCGATTACCGCCTCGCTTCCTTCCTCCTCCATGATGTCCTTCCCTTCTTCAACGATGCCCTCGATGCCCTTGCACCGCTTGCCGATCGCCCGCTCCCCGAGGTTCTTGAAGACCTGTTCCAGCCGCTGGACCTGTCCTTCGGTTTCCCGCAGATGCTTGGTGAACGCCGCCTTGAGGGCCGACGACTGGGCAGCCTTCGCCATGCGGGGCAAGGCCTTCAGCAACTGCTTCTCTCCGTGGTACGCGTCCTTGAGTTCGTCCAGAAAGAGGTCCTGGAGTGATGCGAGTGCCATAGGGACATCCTTGGGCAGGGGGGTGGCTTCCGTCAGGCATGGGTGGGGTCGATGGCCTACTCACCGAGGCGGCGGAAACGTCGCTCCGTTCGAGTGCAACAATAGGTCCGTTGGCTGCCCCATGTGGTGACGCGAGACACCATGTTGCGCGACGCCGGGCCCGCGGCGGGGGAGTCCGGAGGGCGTCGGCCGCATGATGCGACTGGAGGATCTTGAGGGTTGGGGCGGCCGTGCATGAGAGTTGCTCGCATGCAGACACTACCTCTCGCTCGAGCGGTTGACGCGCGCGTGCCCGCGTGACGGACCGACTGCCGCTTCTCGGGTCTTCCGAGCAAGGGTTGGATGGGATCGCGTGGCTGCCAGGGCATTAGCCAGACGGAGCTGGTCCGCCCACCGCACCGGCCAATGTTCCCGTACGACCCGATTCCACTCCCGGTCACTCACGCGAGGGCACACGATACTGCGCAACGCCTCCAGCCTCAGGGACCGTTTCCCCGCCTCCCTCAGACCGGCCGACTCTTGCTCGAGCCATTTCTGAAGGAGAGCCCATCTCGCGTCCTCGTCGAGGTCTGCCACCGCGGCGCGGGCCGCGCGGGCCGCTGCGATGGTTTCGAATCCGAGTGTGCCCGGGTCCCCCGCCGTTCCCTGTTGGGAGGAGTCGCCGTTGAGCGCGGCCACCCTCAGCGCACCACGGAGGGTGGTGAGCAACTCGCCGTCGGAGAAAGGCTTGGTGATGAAGTGCTCCGCACCACCCAGCGATTCGCGCCCGGCGAGCCCGACCGTCGTGCCGGACATGTAGACGATGGGAAGGTCCGGCCATGTCAGCGCCAGCAGCCGGCCGAGAGCATAGCCATTCATGCCGGGCATGTCGATGTCGGTCAAGACAAGGTGAACAGTGTGTCGCGGCTGCATCATCGCCAGCCGAGCGACATCGAGCGCGGCGGGGCCATCACGGGAGGTGAGGACGTGGTAGCCGTGGTCCTCGAGAATCCGTCGCGTCAGGTCTCGGATCACGTCCTCGTCGTCCACGACCAGAATGCGAGTTGTGGACCCGGGCGGCGCGACTGAGGCGTCGGATGCGGTCATGAGCCAGCCCCCTATGTGAGGGGTGCACTCGAATCGCTGGGTCCCGGAAGTGGGGCGGAGTAACGCGAGCTGGCCGGTGAGAGCGCATCGGTCGATCGAGCAACGGCTCCTCGATCGAGCAATGGCTATTGGGCCAGTGACATGGTATACTGCAGAGCTGTATATCGCAAGGCTATATGCTTTGGCTTACCCGAAAGGGCGTTATGGTGCGGCTCAAAGTGCACGAACTCATGGCAGCGCGTGGTATTACGGCGTATCGACTCTCCCAGGGGACTGCTCTGACCTACCCCAGCGCTTACCGGCTCTCCCGTCCGGACGGCCATTTTGGACGCCTCCATGCGGAGACCCTCGAGGAGTTATGTCACTTCTTTCACGTCCAGCCCGGCAGGTTACTGCAATGGGTGCCCGCCTGAAGTAGCCACGTACCACAAGCGCTGACTGTCGTGGCGGGTCCGGGCCTCGACTCATTGCTTGCGCCCGAGGGGCGGAGCAGGTACTGCGTGATGACGACACCTTGCGAGCCGTCATGGAGCCCGCCGGGCCTAGGTGGTTCCTGAAACCCTGGCCGCAAAGTGTCCGTCCACGAACTGGCAGAAGGAATCGAGCCCGGCCAGAACCGGCGCCACCACGTCGTGCACCTGCGTGGCATCCTGGAGGTACGTCCGCAGAATGCCTTGCCGGGGCTCGTAGAACGAAATGTCAATTGAGCCGTAATGGGTCACGTAGTCGCGGTACTCGCGCAGCACCCAGAACCACTCCAAATGCCCTTCGATGTACTCTCTGAGCGCTGGATCTGCGTCTGCCCCCGCTGCATGCGCCTGCTTGAGGTACTTGACGAAGGCGCCGAAGCTCCTGAAGTGAGCCGAGCGTGGACCGTAGAGGAAGTGCAACAGGCTGGCGATGGTGTCCAGCGATCCGCGCGCCAAGAACAGAATACTCCCCAACTCCGACTTCAGCGCGTAGATCTTGTCCATGACCCGGGAGGATGGCTGGTCGGTCCGCAGCATGGGGTCTCGAAGCTCGTAGTAATAGCGCTGGATCCAGCGTTCGAGCTCGTGCAGACGGCCGAGCCCGAGCTCCAGGGCATGGCGCTTATCGGCCACAGCGCGGAAGACGAATTCGTAGTACTCGGCCGCGGGCAGGAGCCGCTCAACCCTCCCGTCTCGGCTCTTGATGTGATAGTGAACGCCGAAGAACCGGGCTCGGTGGGTCGAGCCGAGCAGGATGCGACTGAGTCGGGGGAAGGCACTAGGCAGGGCCGGCAGCTCGTAGCGGACGAGGGCGCCACGGGAGGCCAACTGCTGCTGATCTCGGTCGGCTAGCCGCTTCTGAATTCGAGCGATCTTCGCCGGGTCACTGACGATGTCGAAGCGCATCCCCCTCGCCTCTGGGCCTTCGTGAGAGGTCGAGACTCCAGCCTAGGCCGCCATAGGAAGCCTCCCGAGAATTCCTCGGACGGCCGTCAGGTACTCCCCGACGTCGAACTGATCGAGGTCGATCATCGCTTGCACCGCACATCCGTTGATGAAGCTGACGGCGATCGCCGCGAGGCGTTCGGACGTCACCCCAGGGAAGCGCGCTCCCTCCACTTGCAGCACCTCGGCCGCCAGACTCCGAAATGACGCCCGATAGTGCTCGAGGGCCAGGCTGATCTTTCGCCGGATCGCACGGCGGCGGGTACCGTAAGCCCAATATTCCAGAAACAGGCGGACCTGATGCGGGTCGCCCGACAGACGATCCACCTCTTGGAGGAGCAGTGCGCGCAGGCGGTCCAACGCCCCCCCCATCGGGGCGACGTCCTCGGCGACGCGGAGCGAGAGCGTAGCAGCCAGCACGCGGTCCAGGAGCGCGCTGACCAGCTCGTCCTTTCGCTTGAAGTGAAAGAGGACGAGGCCGTGGCTGAGCCGGGCTCGGGCGGCCACGGCTCGGACGGTCAGGCCGTCGATGCCCTGGCCCAACGCCACCTGGTGCGCGGCCTTCAGGATCTGCTGCCGGCGTAGCGTCTCGGAAGCCTTCTGGCCTGGCATGCGCGCTCCCCCTGTTGCTATTGACCATCTGTCCAATGTAGGATAGTATTTATTGACCACCTGGTCAAGAGCGCCTGGGCGCGCTGCCATGAACAGAACCAGGCGCCTTGCAGGCCCCCCGAGGACCTTATGACCCACCGACACTTTCTCCTGCTCGCCGTCTCCACCTTCGCGCTGACCGCCTGTAATCCGTTCCGCCACGAACAGGCAGTTCAAGTGAGTGCCAAAGACGAGAATCTGAACTCCCGCTGGCACGCCACTCTGGCCACGCCGGCCAATCTTGCCGGGGCAGTACAGATGAACGGCTCGGCCTCCATGGCCCCGGGGACCAGGAGCGGCAGCACTGCCGTGTCCCTCCACCTCGCCAATGCCACCCCCGGCGGCGTGCATCCATGGCAGTTGCATCGCGGGCAGTGCGAGGCCGACCAGGGCGTGGTCGGCGCCGCTGAGTTGTACCAGGCCGCTACAGTCGGGCACGACGGCCGCGCGACGTCGGAGGCGACCGTGCCGATCGAGACCCCGACCTCGGGCAGCTACTTCGTGATCGTGCGCGCGTCGGTCGCTAACGACGCGATGACTGTCGCCTGCGGCAACCTCGCACCACCCACGCTGTAACCGCTCGCGCCGTGCACCGGCCGCTGAACCGGCAGGACCCCGGAACCGAAGGTGCCTGGGCCGCGCTGCGGGAGATGCGGGCCGCTCTGCCTGAGCGGCCACTGGTCGTGGGAGGCGGCGGAGTGAGCCGCGAAGGCGGGCGCATCCTTCTCACCGGCGCGAGCGGCTACGTCGGGGGCCGGCTGCGCCACGCGCTCGAGGCCGGCGGGTACCCGCTCCGCTGCATGGCACGACGGCCGGAGTACCTCCGCCCCCGTGTGGCCGACGACACCGAGGTCGTCGCAGGTGACGTGCTGGACCCGGCTTCCCTCCCCAACGCCCTTCGAGGTGTGCACACCGCCTACTACCTGATCCACTCCATGGCCTCGTCCGGCGCCTACGCGGAACGTGACCGCAGGGGCGCGGAGGCGTTCGCCAGAGCCGCCCGCGACGCCGGGGTGAGCCGGCTCGTCTACCTCGGCGGCCTCGGCCAGGGCGAGCGTCTATCCCCGCACCTCGCGAGCCGGCAGGAGGTCGGCCGGATCCTCCGCGAGTCGGGCATCCCGATGATCGAGTTCCGTGCCTCGATCGTGATCGGCTCCGGCAGCCTTTCGTTCGAGCTGGTCCGCTCGCTGGTTGAGAGGCTTCCCGCGATGGTGACGCCGAGCTGGGTGAACACGCCGACGCAGCCGATCGGCATCGAGGATCTCATCGCCTACCTGATGGCGGCGCTCGATCTCGCGGTCCGGCAGAGCGTCGTCTACGAGATCGGGGGCCCCGACCGGGTCTCCTACGGTGATCTGATGCGGGAGTACGCCGGGCTCCGAGGGCTGAGACGAGTCATGGTTCCCGTGCCCCTGCTCACGCCGCGGCTCTCGAGCCTCTGGCTGGCGCTGGTCTCGCCGGCGTACGCGCGGGTGGGGCGAGAGCTGATCAACGGGATGCGCAACCCGACGGTGGTGCAGGACGACGCCGCGCTGCGTGACTTCACCGTGCGGCCCCGTGGCATCCGCGAGGTACTGGCCCGCGCGCTGGTCAACGAGGACCTCAAGTTCGCGGCCACGCGCTGGTCTGACGCACTCTCTTCTCAGCGGGCCCCGCGGGGCTGGGGTGGAGTCAAGTTCGGGTCCCGTCTGGTGGACTCGCGGGCGGCTTGGGTGGGCTGCGCGCCCTCCCAGGCCTTCCGGCTCATCTCGCGCATCGGCGGAGAGGCGGGCTGGTACTACGGGGATGTCCTCTGGCGGCTGCGTAGGCTGCTCGATATGGCGGTCGGTGGACCAGGGATGCGACGAGGCCGACGGGATCCGGAGTCGCTGACCCCGGGGGAGACATTGGACTTCTGGCGGGTCGAAGCAGTAGAGCCCGGGCGGTTGCTCAGACTCGCGGCCGAAATGCGGATTCCGGGAAGGGCATGGCTTCAGTTCGAGGTGACGCCGGCGGACGGGGGTAGTCGCATCCGGCAGACCGCGCTGTTCGATCCGGTCGGAGTCGGCAGTCTGTTCTATTGGTATGGGCTGTGGGGACTGCATCAGATGGTGTTCGCCGGGATGCTGCGCAACATCGCACGTGCTGCGACAACGGCGGGCGTGATGGAGCCGTGCGAGCGGACCCGGTGACGCCTCCACGCGCGGCGGGATCGTCCACCCTCGAAGACAAAGCCTTCCTTGCTCTTCTTGTCGCGGTATCCCTCGCCTTCGCCTGGATTCTTTGGCCGTTCTTCGGGGCGGTGCTATGGGGGGTGATCCTCGCGATCGTCTTCGCACCGCCCTACCGCCGATTGTTGAAGTCCATGCGGCAGCGCCGCACGCTCGCTGC
>Ga0310810_10002568_pt1 | contig 19564 bp, 20 predicted proteins | sample NCmetagenome_FD_207641 | JGI IMG/M metagenome (GOLD analysis project Ga0310810, IMG submission 207641) | Soil microbial communities from experimental microcosm in Duke University, North Carolina, United States - NC | ecosystem: Engineered > Artificial ecosystem > Soil microcosm > Unclassified ...
TGATCGGCCTGGCGCTCCTCTTCGTCTACCTGCGCCGCCACGAGCGGTTCGCGCGGTTCCGGAACACGGTCCTGCTCGCGAACATGATCGGGCTCGTCGGCTACGTCGTGATGCCGACCGCGCCGCCGTGGATGTTCCCCGGGCGCGGCTTCGTCGACGGGGTCAACCACGAGAGCGGGATCGGGACGCTCGCGAACCCCTACGCGGCGATGCCGAGCCTCCATGCCGCGGACGCGCTGATCGTCGGCGTCTGCCTCTTCCTCGCCTGCCGGCGGTGGTACGTCAAGGCGCTCTGGGCGCTGTGGCCCGCCTGGGTCTGGTTCTGCGTGCTCGCGACCGCGAACCACTATCTCTTCGACGTCGTGGCCGGGATCGCGGTCGCGATCTTCGCCATGATCGTCGTCTCGAAGGTCGAGGGCCTGCTGGCACGGCGCCGTGCCGAGCGCACGGCTCCCATCGCAAACCTGCTATAGTCGCGGCATAGCAGGATTGCGATACACCTCGACCTCGAGACGGTCATCATGCACGCGATGAACGAAGCGCCGACGCCGCGCGCGAGCCGGTTCAAGGACGGCTACACGACGGGTGCGCGCACCCTCGCGAGCCGCTCCGTCCGGAGCCTCGCCCGCACGCGGATCACGCCGAACGCGCTCACGACGGCGGGCGTCACGCTCTGCCTCACCGCGGCCGTGCTCGTCCCCTTCGAGAGCCGCGACAAGCTCCTCTACTACTGGCTCGGCGCCGCAGTGTTCGTCGTCGGCTCGATCCTCGACATCCTCGACGGCGCGCTCGCACGGGTCGGCGGGAAGTCGACGCCGTTCGGCGCCTTCCTCGACTCGACGACCGACCGGGTCGGCGAGGGCGCGATGCTCGCGGCGATCGGGCTCGTCTTCGCGCGCGGCGGGAACGACGTCGCACTCGTCTTCACGATCGTCGCGGTCGCCGGCTCGTTTCTCGTCCCCTACGTGCGCGCGAAGGCCGAGGCTCTGGGGCTGCGCGGCGACGTCGGCCTCGGCTCGCGGGCCGAGCGCGTCGTCGTGATCACGGCCGGGCTCGTCTTCGCACCGTGGGGAGGCCTCCAGTGGGCCATCTATCTGCTCGCCGCGACCGCGTGGCTCACCGTTGCGCAGCGCATCCTGCACGTCCGCAAGCAACTCATTGACGGAGGAACCAATGTCCGAAGCTAACGGCGGCTCGAACGGGCGCGCGCGGATCGACGACGGCAAGGTCCGCGTCGCGATCATCGGCGTCGGGAACTGCGCGAACTCGCTGCTCCAGGGGCGCGAGTACTACAAGGACGCGCCGGACGACGAGTTCGTCCCCGGGCTCATGCACGTCAACCTCGGCGGCTATCACGTCCGCGACATCGAGGTGACGGCCGCCTTCGACGTCGTCAAGGGCAAGGTCGGCCGGGACCTCGCGGACGCGATCTGGGCCCACCCGAACGACACGATCAAGTTCGCCGACGTGCCGAAGACCGGCATCGAGGTCTCGCGCGGGATGACCCACGACGGCATCGGCAAGTATCTCTCGCAGGTCGTCGAGAAGGCGCCCGGGCAGACCGACGACATCGTCGGGATCCTCAGGGAGACGAAGACCGACGTGGTCGTGAGCTATCTGCCGGTCGGCTCCGAGGCAGCCGCCAAGTGGTACGCGGAGCAGATCCTCGAGGCCGGCTGCGCGATGGTGAACTGCATGCCGGTCTTCATCGCCCGCGAGGACTACTGGAACAAGCGCTTCGAGGAGAAGGGCGTGCCGATCATCGGAGACGACATCAAGTCGCAGGTCGGAGCCACGATCACGCACCGCGTGCTGACCTCCCTCTTCCGCGAGCGCGGCGTGCACCTCGACAAGACGATGCAGCTCAACGTCGGCGGCAACTCGGACTTCCTCAACATGCTCGAGCGCGAGCGTCTCGAGTCGAAGAAGATCTCGAAGACGAATGCCGTCACCTCGATGCTCGACTACGACCTCGGCGAGGGCAACGTCCATGTCGGCCCGTCCGACTACGTGCCCTGGCTGACCGACCGCAAGTGGGCTTACATCCGCATGGAGGGCTCCGCGTTCGGCGACGTGCCGCTGAACGTCGAGCTGAAGCTCGAGGTGTGGGACTCGCCGAACTCGGCCGGGATCGTGATCGACGCCGTTCGGCTGGCGAAGCTCGCCTTGAACAACGGCGTCGCCGGCTCGCTCGTCGGGCCGAGCTCCTACCTGATGAAGTCGCCGCCGCAGCAGATCGTCGACGACGAGGCGCGCGAGCTCACCGAGCAGTTCATCGAGCGGTACCGGCGCGGCGCGCCGAAAGAGCAGCCCGCGAAGGCCTCCCGAGCTCAGTAGGAAGACGCGCGTAGCCACGTCACCGTGGCCGGCTGGACGCGGGACTCGGTCGAAAAGCGGATCTCGACCGGGCCCCGCTCCTGCCCGTGCGAGCAGAGGAGCGGATCGTCGCCCGGCTCGAGCACGATCGCGCAGTGGCGCCCCGGATAGCGCCCGAAGACGACCAGGTCGCCGCGACGGACGTCGGCGGCCGCGACGTGCTCGAGGTGGCGGAGCAGCGTCCCGGTCCACCCCTCGCCGTCGTAGTCGAGCCCGTTCGGGTCGGGCGCGCCCGCGAGGTAGTAGCAGAGCGTCACGAAGCCCGAGCAGTCGGTCGTGAGCGGCAGCGAGCGCCCGAGCGGGATCGGCCGGATCTCTCCGTAGTGGATCTGGGGCTCGTGTGCGATGCCCCAGCGCGCCGCAGTGACGATCTTCGATCGTGCGAGCGTCACTAGACTCGACGAGAACGATGGCACTTTCCGTCGCCCTCGTCACGCCCTTCGCCTGGTCGCAGCCGCACGACGTCAACGAGCACGTCGACGGCCTCGCGCGCGAGCTCCGCCTGCGCGGCCACCGGGTCACGATCCTCGCCCCCTCGAACCGGGCACGGGAGCTGGCCGCCGGGCGCCGCGCGCTCGTGAGCGGGCTCGACGCCGAGCTCGTGGCGCTCGGCCCGGCCGTCCCGATCTCGCGGCGCAGCCGGATGGGAGTCCCGGTCGGGGTGCGCGCCAACCTCTCGATCGCGCTCGCGGCCGGCGGCTTCGATGTCGTGCACGGCTTCGAGCCGGGCCTGCCGAGCCTCTCCTACCTCGCGCTGCGGGACGCTGCGAGCCTCACCGTGGCGACGTTCTTCTCGCCGGAGCGGCTCTCGTACCCGCCCGCGCGCACGCGCCGCGAGCGTCTGCTCGGCCGGCTCGACGCGCTGCTCGCGACGAGCGCGGCGACCGCGGAGGCGGCGGCCGAGCGCTTCCCCGGCCGCTACGAGCTCGTGCCGCGCGGCGTCGACCTCGAGCTCTTCACCCCGGCGCCGAAGCGGAAGCTCGTCACCCTCGAGTGGCGGCAGACCGAGCGGCCGCTGCTCCGGGCGCTCTCGCTCGAGCTCGCAGCCGCGGCGGACTGGGAGCTCCTGCTCCTCCGGACGCGGCCGCTCGCCTCCCGCCCGCCCCTGCCCCGGGCCCTGCGCGGCCGCGCACGGGTCCGCACGGCCCTCGACGGCGCCGCGCGCGCCGAGTTCCTGCGCGAGACGGCGGTATTCGTGCCGGCAGCCGGCGGCGTGCCGCGCGCCGAGCTCGAGGCGCGGGCCGCGGGCGCCGCCGTCGCCATGCCGGCCGGCCGGCTCGACCAGCCGGAGCTCGCCGCGGCCGAGGCGGCGCGGCTGATCGAGGACGAGGCGTTCCGCGCCCGCCGCGCGGGCGAGGGGCTCACCGAGGCGCGAACCGAGAGCTTCGCGGCGCTCGCCGACCGCGTCGAGGGCGTGTACGGCACGATCGCGCGCCGACGCCGCCCGGCCGCGCCGCGCCCGCCGCTCGAGGACCGCGAGTGGATCGTCGCCGACCTGCACATGCACACGACCTGGTCGCACGACTGCTCGATCGAGGTCGACGGCCTGCTCGAGCACGCCGAGACGGAGGGTCTCGGCGCGATCGCGATCACCGACCACAACGTCTTCGGCGGTGCGCTCGAGGCCGTCGAGAAGGCCCGCGGGCGCCGCCTCGTCGTGATCCCGGGCGAGGAGGTGAAGACGGCGGAGCAGGGCGAGGTGATCGGCCTCTTCCTGCAGGAGGAGATACCGCGCGGCCTCTCGTTCGCCGAGACCGTCGAGGCGATCCGGGCCCAGGGCGGCCTCGTCTACGTGCCGCACCCGTTCGACCGGCTGCACGCGATCCCGGACCCCGCGACCCTCCACCGTCAGCTGGCGGAGATCGACGTGCTCGAGGTGTACAACGCCCGGCTGCTCTTCGAGGCGTACAACGACGAGGCGCTGCGCTTCGCCCGCAAGTACAACCTGACGGCGGGCGCCGGATCCGACGCCCACGTGCTCCAGGGGGTGGGCACGGGCGCCGTCCGGATGAGGCGCTTCGAGGGCCCGGAGGAGTTTCTCGTCGCGCTCCGGAGCGCCGAGGTGCTGCGGCGTCCGAAGTCGCTTGCGTACCTCCAGGGCCTCAAGTGGGTGGCCCAGGCCAAGGAAAGGGTTCGCTAGAGGCGAACCAACCGTGGGGCTCATGTGACCGTGGCGACCGACGAGATCTACGAGAAGTACCTGCAAAAGGCAATCACCGAGATCAACGCTCTCGGTGACGAGGTCGCGCAGGCGGCCGCGGGCAGCCGCGTGCCGGTGGTCGGCTCGGGCCATCCGCTCGCGGACGTCTTCCTGCTCAAGCACGCACCGCAGGCGGCAGAGCTCCAGGAGGGCGTCGCGTTCTACGGCCGCGCCGGCAACGCGCTCCTCAAGTCGCTCCAGCGGCTGCGCATCGACCCGATGGCGATCTACGGCACGAACTGCCTGAAGTTCGCCGACGGCGACGCGGAGGAGTCGCGCCCCTTTCTGCTCCGGGAGCTGCACATCGTCCAGCCGAAGGTCGTCGTCGTGATGGGCGAGCCGGCGCTCGCCTTTCTCAACTCGATTCGGTTCCCGCTCGCGCGCGAGCTCACTCCGACCGAGGGCGAGTTGCAGAAGTTCACGCCCACGATCGACGCGCTCCACACACCGGACATCGACGAGTCGCTCGACGACCAGCCGTCGAAGACGCGCTTCTGGAACGCGTTCAAGCTGCTCGGCGAGTGGTGGGCGTCGTTACCTCCGTACTAGAGCGCCGGCGCCTCGAAGCGTTCGTCGTCCTCGCCTGGTGCGTCGGCACCTGGTTCATCGTCGCGCCGCATCTCGACCGAGTCGGGCTCTGGTGGGCGATCGCGATCGTGTCCGCCGCCGTGCTGCCGGCGACGCTGCTGCTCGTGCTCGTCGCCTTGCCGCTCTGGAGCGCGCGGTGGCTGCTGCCGGCCGTCGTCCTGCTCGCGCTCCTCGCACTCGTCTTCTCGCTGCTCGACTGGGGCCTCGCCGCGAACTTCGCGAAGCTGTGGGCGGCGGTCTTCGCAGGCTGGGCGTTCCTCGTGCTCTTCGAGCAGCTCTCGTGGGTCGTGATCGTGGCCTGCGTGATCCCGCTCGTCGACATCGTGTCCGTGTGGCGCGGGCCGACGCACGCGATCACCTCGCACCACTTCGAGGTGTACACGGCCGTCGCGATCGCGTTCCTCGTTCCCGGCGGCAGCGCGGCGTATCTCGGGCCGCCGGACGTCCTCTTCTACGCGCTCTTCCTCGCGGCGGCGGCGCGCTGGAACCTGCGCGTCGGCTGGACCTGGTTCTCGATGACGTACGTCTACGGCCTGACGATCGTGATCGCGAACGCGGCCGACGTCGGCGGCCTGCCGGCGCTGCCCTTTCTCTCGGCCGCCTTCATCGCGGCGAACGCCGATCTCCTCTGGCGGGCTATCCGCCCGTCGGCGGATTCGTCGGCGTCGTCGTCACCTTCTTCTTCGGGTGACGACCCGGCGCCGAGCTGACCGCCGTCTCGCCGATCGAGAACGGCGCCCGGAACGACCCGATCACGGCGAGCACGATCGCGGTCGAGACCGCGAACCAGCCGGCCGCCGAGTCGTAGCCGCGCAGGACCATCAGGAAGCCGAGCCCGATCGCCGAGAACCCGAGCCCCCAGGCGGGCCCCTGCTGCCAGAGATGGAACCGCTTCGTTGCTCCCGTCACCTCCACGTGGAGGTTCGCGTCGTCCCTGATCTCCGCAGGATCAATCGCCGTCCGGGCCGCAACCGGAGTGCCGTCGTCGCTCATCGTGGCCTCCCGTCTGCGTGTGCGCGTCGGAGCCTAGCCGGGCCGCTCCAGAAGAGCAACAGCTTCGACGTGCGGCGTGTGCGGGAACATGTCGACCGGCTGCACACGCAGGAGCTCGTACCCGTACTCCTCACGGAGGGCCTTCACGTCGCCCGCGAGCGTGGTCGGGTTGCACGACACGTACACGAGCCGCGGCGCTCCGATCCGGCCGAGCCGGCGAAGGGCCTTGCCGGCGAGCCCGGCCCGCGGCGGATCGACGACGACGACGTCGGGCTCGCCCGAGCGCTCGAGCAGCTCCTCGACGACCTGGCCGACGTTCCCCGCGAAGAAGGCCGCGTTCGTGACCCCGTTCAGCTCGGCGTTCTCGAGCGCGCAGGCGACCGACTCCTCCGAGACCTCGATTCCCCAGACCGTGAGCGCGTCGGCCGCGAGCGAGAGCCCGATCGTCCCGATCCCGCAGTAGAGATCCCAGACGGTCTCGACCCCGGTGAGCTGGGCCGCCTCGCGCGCCAGCCCGTACAGCCGCTCGGCCATCGCGGTGTTCGTCTGCAGGAAGGCGTTCGGACGGACCCGGAATCGGAGCCCGACGAGCTCCTCCTCGATCCATTCCTCGCCCGAGAGCAGCTTCGTCGGCAGGTTCGTCACCTCCGACGGCGCGTCGTTGATCGACCAGTGCACGGACTGCACCTGCGGGAACCGGCGCACGACGTCGACGAAGTACCCGGGCTCGAACTTCTCCCCGGGCGCGGTGACGAGCTGCACGAGCGCCTGACCCGTGTTGCGCCCCTCGCGCACGACGAGATGGCGGAGATAGCCGGTCTGGTCCTCCTGCGAATAGGCCTCGAGCCCCTCCTCGCGCGCCCACTCGCGCACCGCGTCGCGCAGGTCGTTGCCGAGCTCGGTCGTCAGCCAGCACTTGCGGATGTCGAGGACCTCGTCCCAGCGCCCTGCCCGGTGAAAGCCGAGCGCCGGCCCCGAAGGCGTGCGGGTGAAGGAGTACTCGAGCTTGTTGCGGTAGTGGAAGACGTCGGGCTCGCAGGGGAGGATCTGCTCGAGCGGCGGCTCGACGATGCCGGCGAGCCGCTGCAGCGCGTCTCGAACCTGCGCCTGCTTCTGCGCGAGCTGCGCGTCGTAGCCGAGGTCCTGGAAGCGGCAGCCTCCGCACGCCGGGAAGTGCGCGCACGGTGCCTCGACGCGTTGCGGCCCGGGCCGCAGCACCTCGGTCGCGAGCGCCTCGGCGTGCGAGCGCTTCACCTTCGTCACCCGCGCGCGAACGCGGTCACCCGGCAGGCCCCGGCGGACGAAGACGACGAAGCCGTCGAGCCGGGCGACGCCGTTACCGCCGTAGGCGAGCGACTCGACGTCGAGCTCGAGCTCCTGGTCCCTGACGACGGGCGCGGCCATCGCCTGAGAGTAACGGCGACCGCCGCGCGGGCTTCGGGTGCAGCGGCAGGAGCAGTGGGCGCCGAGGGCTCTGCGAGAAGTCGAAGTCGCGACGGAGATCGCCGAGGACTTTCGCCCGCTCCCGGACGTCCGGGCGCGGGTCGGGCCGGCCGTCGGTTCTCGGGTCGAGCCGCCGGCCGTGCAAGAAGTCGTCCTCGATGAACTTCAGGTACGCGTCGAAGCTCAGGACCTGGTGATCGACGTAGCCTCTCTTCGCATAGGGGCTGATCACGAGCCCCGGGACGCGCAGGCCGTAACCGTTCGCGTCGACCTTCGGGGGGCGGACGTGGTCGTAGAAGCCGCCCCAGTCGTCCCAGGCGAGGAAGATCGCCGTCGAGCTCCAGTCGGGGCTCCGCATGATCGCGTCGACGACACCCGTCACGTACGCCTGGCCCCGGCTGACGAGGGCGGGCGGATGGTCGCTTACCGCCTGCGCGGGCGTGAGCCACGACACCGCGGGGAGGGTGCCGGTGCGGGCCGCGGCGAGGAAGTCGCCGAAGGGCGCGACGTTCTCGGCCTGGCGGTCCTGCTTCACCGTGTCGAACCAGGGCAGCGGGTTCCAGATGCCGGGCGTCTTCGCGTCCTGCGGGATCGCCTTGCAGAGCATCTGGTCGTCGGCGCAGTCGGGCTGCGCGCCCTTGAAGACGTAGTAGCGCCAGCTCACGTGCTGTTTGTGCAGGAGATAGGTGAGGTCGGTCCATGCGTAGTCCGGCGCCGCGCCCGTCAGGTTCTCGGGCTCGCCGGGCGGCGAGCCGGGCGCCTGTGCTGCGTTCACGCAGCTCATCGGGTTGCCCCGTTGCGCGCACTTCGCCGACCAGCCGGAGACCAGGAAGAGGTGCGCCGGCAGGCTCCACGACGTGTCGGGCTGGAACATGTGGTCCTGGAGGACGAAGTGCCGCGCGTACGCCCAGTAGTTCGGGATCTCACGCGCATCGTGGTAGCCCATGACGTCGGGCCGGAGCGGTGCGAGCGAGCAGCGAGGAGAGTCGATGTGCCGGTGGCAGAAGAGCTTGCGACCGGATTCGGCGCGCGCCACGAAGCCGGACATCCGGCCGCCCGCGATGTCGCGGATCGCGTCGACGTGGTCGTGCGGCCCGCCCGCGTTCCGGTCGGCGGCGTCGTGGAACGGCCGTCGGCAGCCGCCGTTCAGCGGGTCCGGCACGCAGACGGTGAACCTGCCGTGCCTGCGCGGCAGGCCGTCGGCTCCCGGGTACGTGCCGAAGTAGGAGTCGAACGAGCGGTTCTCCTGCATGATCACCACGATGTGGCGGATCTTGTGGATGCCCGTGGGCCGCGCCGCGCGGGCGTGGCCCGGGGCGAGCAGGAAGGCGACCGCCGCCGCAGCGAAGACGATCCGGCTCACCGGGCGGAGCGTAGGGCGCGAATGTTGCGCCCGGGTTGCGGTTCAGTTCAGGCGAGCGGCGTGACGTAGATCTTGCGCTCGCGCGGGCCGTCGAACTCGCAGAAGAAGATCCCCTGCCAGCGCCCGAGTGCCAGCTTGCCGTCGTCGATCGGAACGAGGATCTGTGTGCTCATCAACGACGAGCGCACGTGCGACGGGGCGTTCGGGCCGTCGGGATCCTCGACGTGCTTCCAGTCCCACCCGTCGTCGACGAGCTTCTGGAGAGCGTTCTCGAGATCCTGGGCGACGAGCGGGTCGGCGTGCTCGTTGATCGTCACGCCCGCCGTCGTGTGCGGGACGTAGACGAGCGCGGCGGCGGCGCCGTTCGGCTCGCCGAGAGCGGCCTGCACCTGCTCGGTGATGTTGACGAGCTGGGTCTTCCGGTCGGTCTTGAGGACGATCTCGCGCACCCGGTTATCCTAGGCGCGTCGTGGCGACCCCGCTGAGCGAACGCGAGCTGGATGCCTTCCGCGAGGACGCCGACCGCTTCATCGCCGAGCTCGACGAGGAGGCGTACCTCCATTTCGCCGGGCACAAGGCGACCTACGACCTCGCCCCGATCTACGAGCGGCACGCCGGCCTGACGAAGCTCGAGACGGCACTGAGCATCGGTGCGACCGTCAACGGCGGCCGGAGCGTTCGGGAGCTGTGGCGCTTCGCGTGCGAGGGCTACCTCGGGAACATCGTCAAGGACGAGGAGGAGAGGATCGCCGAGGCCGAGACGAGGACCGTCAAGATCGGCGACGAGGAGCTCACCTACCGCGAGCTCAGGCCCCGCATCTCGAATACGGAAGATCGCTCCGAGCGCCGCCTCCTGGAGCAGGTGCGAAACGAGGCGACGGAGGAGTACAACCCGCTCTACGTCCGCCGGCACCAGGCCGTGCACCGCGAGACGGAGCGGCTCGGAGCGTCGAGCTACACCGAGCTCTACCGGGGCTTCGCGTATCCCCTCGACGGCCTGGCGGCCGAGTGCCGCGCCTTTCTCGATGCGACCGAGACGCTCTGGGAGGCTGCGGGCGACCGCTTCTTCCGCGCGGCGGTCGGTCTCGGTCTGGGCGACGTCGAGCGGTGGGACGTCGCCCGCGTCTGGCGGGCCGTCGGCTGGGACTCGGCGTTCCCGAGCGACCGGATGGTGCCGGCGCTCGAGGCGACGCTCGGCGACCTCGGCGTCGATCTCCGCGCGCAGCGCAACGTCGAGCTCGACCTCGAGGACCGCCCGAACAAGACGCCGCGCGCCTTCTGCGTGCCGATCGAGGTTCCGGGGCGGGTCGTGCTCGTGATCAAGCCGCAGGGCGGCCCGGACGACTGGCGCGCTCTCTTCCACGAAGCGGGGCACACCGAGCACTTCGCGCATACGTCGGCGGCGCTCCGGGTCGAGGAGCGACGGCTCGGCGACAACGCGGTCACCGAGGGGTGGGCGATGCTGCTCGAGCATCTGACCATGGATCCCGCGTGGCTCGAGCGGCGGCTCGACTTCCCGCGGCCGCGTGAGTTCGCGGCCGAGGGCGCGACGCAGCTGCTGTACGTGCTTCGCCGTTATTGCGCAAAGCTGATCTACGAGCTCGAGTTCCACGCCGAGCCCGACGTGACCGCGATGCGCGGCCGCTACGTCGAGCTCCTGGGCGACGCCTTGAAGGTCGAACCGAGCGCCACCGACTATCTGGCCGACATCGACGACGGCTTCTACGCGTCGCAGTACCTGCGGGCCTGGGCGTTCGAGGCGCAGCTGCGCACGTATCTGCGCGAGAAGTTCGGCAACGCCTGGTTCGCCCGCAAGGACGCGGGCTCCTTGCTGCAGGAGCTCTGGGCCGAGGGCCAGAAGCCGACCGCCGATGAGCTGCTCCGCGACGTGACCGGAGCGAACCTCGCGCTCGCGGCGGCAGGCGAGCGCGTTCGCGAGGCGCTCGCGGCCGCCTCGTGATCCCGCTCCGCGACAACGTCCCGACGCGGACGTTCCCGGTCGTCACGGTCGCCCTGATCGTCGCGAACGCGCTGGTCTGGTTCTGGGAGCTGAAGAGCCCGGGCGTCGACCTCCACGTGATCCGCGACGGCTTCTACCCCTGCACGATCGACGGGCCCTGCCATGTGCCGGCTCCCTTCGCCGTCCAGCCGCTGCCCTGGTACGAGGGCGTCTTCACCGGGATGTTCATGCACGCGAGCTGGGAGCACATCCTCGGGAACATGCTCTTCCTCTGGATCTTCGGGAACAACGTCGAGGACGCGCTCGGCAAGGTCCGCTTCGTCGTCTGGTACCTGGCCGCCGGCATCGCGGCGATGGCGGTGCAGTCGGCGGTCACGCTCGCGTTCGGCAGCGCCCAGGACGCGAGCATCCCGAACATCGGCGCGAGCGGCGCGATCGCGGGCGTCCTCGGCGCGTACTTCGTGCTCCTCCCGCGGGCCCGCGTGCTGACGCTGATCTTCTTCGGGATCATCCTGATCCGCGAGATCCAGGCCTTCTGGTTCCTCGGAATCTGGATCGGCCTGCAGATCTGGTCGGGCGGCCTGTCGCTCCTCGCGCCCCAGTCGGGTGGCGGGACGGCGTTCTTCGCGCACATCGGCGGCTTCGTGTTCGGCATCGCGACGGTGCTGATCGTCGCCCGGCGGAGACCGACGCCGCCCGTCTCGCGCTATCCGGTCTGGTGAGGTTCGAGCAGCACGTCGAGCGGGCGCTCGCCGGCCTCCCGGCCGACCTGCAGCAGGCGGTGAGGAACGTCGAGATCTCGGTCGAGGACGAGCACCCGGAGGAGCCCGACCTCTTCGGGCTCTACGAGGGGGTGCCGCTGCCCGAGCGGGGCGACTGGGCGGGCGGCCTCCCCGACCGGATCCGGATCTTCCGGGTGCCGCTCGTCGAGTCGTTCAGCGACCCCGCCGAGCTCGAGGAGGAGATCAGGATCACGGTCCTCCACGAGCTGGCCCACTACTTCGGGCTCGACGAGGATCGGCTGGACGAGCTCGGATATTCCTGAATTCCTGAGGAATGCGGAAGCGAGGTGGCGCGTTTCACAGGTCATGACGACGAACACGCTGTCGGAGATCCACGCGGAGATCGAGCGCCTGAGCGAGGAGCGATCCGAGCTCTGGCACCGCCTTTCCGCCGAATACGACCCCGAGCTGAAGGAAGACATCCGCCGGCTCGACGCGGAGCTCGACCGCCTCTGGGACGAGCACCGCGCGCTCCGCGCCCGTGTGCGCTTCGGCGATCGAGCCTCGATCGTCGCCCGCGCGCGCGTCGAAGAGCGCCTCGAGCGGGCCGCCTGAGGCTGCATCGGCAGGCCTGTCGATCCCTCGAACGGGGGTCGACAGGCCGGCCCTCCGGCTCGATTCTTTAGGAGTCGTCACTGCGGCGCAGCCCGATACCGAGGGAGCAGCCCGTGACCAGCCAGAACGCCTCACCGCAGTCGCTCGGCGAGCGTGAGCTCGAGCTTGCGATGCGCGAGGCGGAGCTGAACCGGCGCGAGGCGAATGTGCGGCGAGCCGAGGAGGCGCGCGCCGAGGAGGAGGGGTCCCTGACGCGCGCGTCCTCGGTTTCCACCTCCGACCTCGAGGAGCGCGAGGCGGCGGTCCGGCGGCGTGAGCGGGAGCTCGAAGGGCTGCTCGGGGCCGTCGACGCGCAGCGGGAGCGCCTCGAGGCGGTGCGGGCCGAGTACGAGTCGCGCCGCGTCGCGCTGGCCGAGCGCACCCGCGAGGTCGAGGCCGAGCGGGACCGGCTCCGTGAAGAGCGCGCCCGGCAGGTGACGGCGAGCTACGAGCTGGACGAGCGCGAGCGCGCAGCAGCGGCGATCGTCGCCGCAGCAGCGGCGGCCGGCGAGAGCCCGATCGAGGCCCCCGCCCCGGCGCCGGATGCCGAGTGGTGGTCGAAGCAGCTCGGCCGGCCCCTCGAAGCCGCGTAGCGCCCTCTACACTGCTCGGCGAAACGGGGCGTTAGCTCAGCTGGGAGAGCGCCGGCTTTGCAAGCCGGAGGTCACCGGTTCGATCCCGGTACGCTCCATCGTCGCGCAAACCGAACTGCGGGTCCCGCCGCCGCTTTAGAGGTGGTGGTAGGGCTTGGCCCCCATCTCGCCCGGGCCTGACGTTGCTGCGAGACTAGGCGTCGTGGCCGAGACGTCGTACGCGCGGAGTGGCGATGTCAGCATCGCGTATCAGGTCAGCGGCGCCGGAGCGTTCGACGTCGTTCTGATTCCGCCCGCGGCCTCGCACGTCGAGATCTGCTGGGAGGTGCCCGTGTTCAGGGCGATGTTCGAGCGGCTCGGCTCCTTCGCTCGTGTAATCCATTTCGACAAGCGAGGGACGGGTATGTCTGACCGTGTCGTCGGCGTCCCGACACTGGAAACGAGGATGGACGACGTCCGAGCGGTGATGGACGCCGCAGGCTCGCGGCGCGCTGCTCTCCTCGGCTGGTCCGAGGGCGTGGCGATGAGCGTTCTCTTCGCGGCAACCTATCCGGACCGGACCTGGGCGCTCGTCCTCTACGGTGGCAAGGCCAGGCAACTCCGGGCTCCGGACTACGCCTGGGGCCTGAGCGAGGGCGAAATGCTGCGCGCGATCGCCGAGGGCCGCGCCCGCCAAGAGAAGCCGGGCTGGGCCGAGGAGGCAGCTCGGTCGGGCTCGCCGACCGCGACCGAGTTGGAGATCGCCGCGCTGGAGAAGCTATTCCGATACAGCTCGAGTCCCGGCGCCGACGAGGCATTTGCGCGGATGAACATGCTGATCGACATTCGGAACGTCGCTCCGGCCGTCCGCGTGCCGACGCTCGTCCTGCACAACACGATGGATGGATGGGTAGCCGTGGAGCGGGGCCGCGACCTTGCCCGGCGGATTCCCGGTGCGACCTTCGCGGAGTTCCCGACAGAGGGCCACATCACGCCGGTCGCCGATATCGGGGCTGTGCTGGATGAGATCGAGCCGTTCCTTCGCGATGCGTGGGCGGCGGCGGAGTCGGGACAGGATCACGACCGCGTACTCAGCACTGTGCTCTTCACCGACATCGTCGACGCCACCGCTACCGCCGCCGAGCTCGGGGATTCGCGCTGGCGAGAGGTCCTCGAACGGCACCACGCGGTGATTCGGCGCGAGTTGGCGCGCGCGCGAGGCAAGGAGATCGACACGGCGGGCGACGGGTTCTTCGCCGCCTTCGACGGACCGGCGAGAGCGATCCGTTGCGCGTGCGCAATCACCGAGGCGGTCAAGGGGCTAGGGCTCGACGTACGTGCGGGGCTCCACACGGGGGAGTGCGAGCTTGTCGACGGCAAGATCGCCGGGATCGCCGTGCACACGGGCGCGCGAGTCGCCTCCCAGGCACACCCAGGCGAGGTACTCGTCTCGGGGACCGTCAAGGACCTCGTTGCCGGATCGGGCATCCAGTTCGAAGAGCGCGGCGTGCACGATCTCAAGGGCATCCCCGGCGAGTGGCACCTGTTCGCTGTTGCGCGTCAGTCGCTCGGTCTGAGTGCGCCGGCGTCGATCGTCTGACGGTTTGCGCAAGGTCCGGTTCCGCGCATAACCGAGACCCGGCGCAAAACCGTTCGGGGCCGTGGAGCTGCACCGGTCAGGCGGTTGCGCCGTCGAGGCAGAACGCGCGCAGCTCGGCATCGAAGCGCGCCGGTGCTTCGACGTTGCTGAGATGGCCCGCGTCCGGGATCACGGAGAGCCTCGCTTCTGGGATGATCGCCTTCATGGCGTGAGCGACGTTCAGCGGTGATCGCGCATCCGCCTCGCCCCAGAGGAGCAGCGCCGGGACGCGAATCTCGGGGAGAAGGTCGCGCGTGTCGGCGTCGGCGAGAGCGCGGGCCATGAGGCGGAACCCGTGCGGTTGAAAGTCCGACATGATCGTCGCCAACTCCTCCCGGACCTCCGGAGCTGCCGACTCGCTGTGCATGCCCGGCAGGTACCTCGACACGACCTCGTCGGCGGGCATCATCGAATCCCGGAGGCAGGCCGCAAGTCGCTCATCGGCCGTCGCTGCACCGAGTGACCCTCTCCAGCCGGCATAGGTATCGGCGAGGACGAGCGAAAGAACCCGATCTGGATTGCGCCGGTAGAACTCCTGCGCGAGCAGGCCGCCCCAGGAGAGCCCCACGAGATGCGCCCGGCCGACCCGCGCGGCATCGAAGAGTCCCGCGAGGCAGTGCGCCCAGTCCGCGATCTCGAAGTGCTCTGGCAGATCGCTCGACCGACCTTCCCCCGGCGCGTCCCAGGCGATCACCGTGAACTCGCTCGCGAGTCCTTCGAGCTGCGGCCTCCACGAACGCGAGTCGAAGAGAAACCCGTGCAGGAGAACGAGCGGAGGACCGTGGCCCGCGCGCACATATGCGACCGAGAGATCACCGACATCCGTGCGGAGCATGTCGCGTCCTCCCTCGTCGCCGCGCCGAGCTGTCATTCGCTGAGTATCCATCTGGCGCCTCAGCCCATGGATACCGCCGGCGGCCTCAACATTGTTTGCTCTGCGCAATGTCTGATTCCGCGGACGAGCTTGCCATTGTCCGCAAAGGTCCATAAATCGCACCCGCGCACGCCGTCCTTGCCGACGAAAACGCTGCCGTGGCGGCGGGCCCTCGCGGAAGATCGAACACGCAATCCTCGGCGAAGAAGGACATGATCGTGTCGAGGTCGTGTCTGTTGAAGGCGTCCAGGACCTCCTCGAGCACGTGAGCGTTACGGTCGTTGCTCATCTCGTCCTTCTCTGGTCGGCGACGCAGGATTCCCGCGAACCTCGCGTCGAAGCAGACGAATGAGATCGCCGTACGCGCGCTCGACCTCCGGGATCGCGTTCTGCTCCCGGAGCTCGTCAGAGTAGGCCTCGATCTCCTGCTGCGTGAGTGGAGGCTTCCGCTCGAACTTGTCCGGGAGGTCGGGCGCTCCGTGGAGGACGACCGGGTCCCCGTAGAGGCGCAGCCCTCCTTCGACCGGTTCGGCGATGAGACATTCGACCTTCGCGAGAGCCGGCGTCAGCCAGTTGTGAGCTGCGACTCCGGGTCGGTCGCCGGGCCGGTCGAAGGTCACGAGTGCGCCGGAGGACAGCAGGTGCCGCATCTCCCATCCGGCATCCCACTTGCCTGCTCCCGTGACCGCGATCATGTCCAAGTCGCTGATCGCGTCGCCCTCGCCGCGAGCGAGTGATCCCAGCAGCAGAACGCCGTCGAAGACGTCCGGGCTTGCCTCGACCCGCTCCAACGTCCGCACAAGCTCGGGCCAGATCCTCAGCGTCTCGACATGTCCGCGCCCCGGCCAATCGTGCATGGGTCGATGTTCTCAGAACCGCAGATCACCGGCAGGAAATCTTCTGGCGCCACAGGCCGGAGGTTCGGGCGAGCGGCCGCCCGGGGCGGCTCAGGCTACGACCGGCGCGGGCTGCGGCAGCGGCCGCAGCATGACATGGACGAGGACTGCGCCGGCCAGGAGGAACCCTGCTGCGACGGTGATCGCCTGCGCGGGTGAGGCGATCGCGTCGACGACGGGCGCCAGTGCGACCGCTCCGAGCATCGTCGTTCGCCAGATCGTCGAGCCGACGCCGAACACCCTTCCCTGGTACGCCGGATCGGCCCGCTGGTGGATCGCCGTCATCATCACGACCTCTGCGAAGCCGTTCGCGACGCCGAACGACGCAAAGATGAGGAGCGCGACGACGGCGCTTCCCGACCACGCGAACGCGAAGAAGAGACAGCCCATCGCTGCGAGCGCCGCCGCCAGCCAGCGCGGCTCGATGCGCTCCGCGATCGCACCCGTGAGCGCTTCGCCGGCGATCATGCCGACCGCGAGCGCCGAGAGCGCCCAGGCGTAGCCGCCGGCGCCGAGCCCCAACCCGGCGGTGAATTTCGGCAGCGTCGCGTTGACGAGCCCAGCTGCGAGCGTGACGACCGCGAAGCCTCCGACTACGACGGCGAGTGCGCGCTGTGCGACGACATAGCGGAGCCCTTCCACGAGCCCGCCGCGCCTGCGACTCCGCTTCTCGCGTGGCTCCGGATCGACGTGGATCCGCGCGTAGAGAAGCACGGCGAGGCCGTAGCTCACGAGGTTCGCGGCGAGCCCGGCCGCGGGACCGCCGACCGCGAGCGTGACGCCGCCGGTGACGGCGCCGAGCGCCATCGCAACCTCCTGGCCGACCGAATGGATCGCGTTCGCCGCCGGAAGCGCCTCCTGCTCGACCGTCATCGGGATGAGCGCGTTGCCGGCTACGGTCGAGACCATCGCGGCGAGGCCGCAGAGACCGACGAGCGCGAAGACGAGCGCCCGCGATCCGATCGTCACGCCGGCGAGCGCTCCCGCAACCGCCGCTGCGCAGGCGATCTCACTCCACACGAGCACTTTCAGCCGCGGCAGCCGATCGACGACCGACGCGGCAAGCCCGCCGCCCACGATCGGCGGGAGGAGGCGGATGGCCATCAGGAGCGCCACCTGCGCGACCGAAGACGTCGACTGGTAGACCCAGCCGACGAGCACGGCGACCATCACCCAGTCGCCGAGGAAGGAGATGCTCTTACCGAGCGCGAGCCGGCGGAATGCAGACGACCGCAGCGGCCGCTCGAGCCGCTCCGGGATCACGGCCGCGACGACGTGCTTCACGGGAGCCAGCGCATCCGTCGACCGGGGGGCGCCGCAGGGGCAGTGCCCCCCGCCTCCGGATGATCTAGCTGCCCCAAGTGGTGCTCCGCTTCATCGCTCCCCCTTTCGGGCTGTGGGACGGCCGCGACGGCACCGGCCGCCCCGCCAGCTGTAACGCCGGCTCGAACCTCGGCCGGCGTGTTTGCCGCAGTGACCTGAAGGCTTGGCTTCGGCGCTGCGTTCACGATGCGACCTTTGCCCATGACGCTGAAGAACCGCTGAAACCGGGCTGAAATCGTGCTACGACTCACGGATGAGCGGCACGCCGCCGCAGTTCACCCTCCTCGGGCCCCTCTCGGTCAGACGCGACGGCGAGCCGACGGCGATCGGGGGGCAGAAGCCGCGCGCGCTCCTCGCGGCCCTGCTCCTGGAACCGAACCGGATCGTCTCACGAGACCGGCTCATCGATGCGCTCTGGAGTGAAGCTCCACCCGACACCGCCCGCAACACGATCCAGGTCTATGTCTCCCAGCTGCGGAAGCTCCTGCCCGACGGCATGCTCGAGACCGCTCCGCCGGGCTACCGGCTCGTCGTCGACCCGGAGACCGTCGACCTCTTCCGGTTCGTGCGTCTCTGCGACGAGGGGCGGACGAGGCTCGCGGAGGGGGACGCGGCCGGCGCAGCCGAGACCCTCCGCGCCGCGCTCGAGCTCTGGCGGGGTGCACCGCTCGCCGACGTCGCCTGGGAGCCCTTCGCGCACGCGGAGATCTCGCGGCTCGAGGAGCTGCGACTGGCCGCGCTCGAGGACCGGATCGACGCCGACCTTGCGCTCGCGCGACACGGCCAGCTCGTCCCGGAGCTCGAGCGTCTCGTCGTCGAGGAGCCGCTGCGCGAGCGCCTGCGCGCCCAGCTGATGCTGGCGCTCTACCGCACCGGCCGGCAGGCGGACGCGCTTGCGGTTTACCAGCGCGGCCGCAAGGCACTGGTCGACGAGCTCGGGATCGAGCCGGGCGAGTCGCTCCGGAAGCTCGAGCGCGCGATCCTCGCCCAGGATCCCTCGCTCGGGATCCCGCCGGTGGCCACGGGGCCGCCGAGGCGCGTCCCGACTCCGCCGTATCCGCTCCTCGGCCGCGAGCGTGAGCTCGACGCGCTCGCCGAGCTCGTGCGCCGTGACGGCACCCGCCTCGTCACGCTCACCGGCATCGGAGGCATCGGCAAGACACGGCTCGCGCTCGAGCTCGTCGACAGGCTGGCCCCCGACTTCCCGGACGGGGTCGGCGTCGCCCTGCTCGCGACGGTTCAAGACCCGGCGCTCGTCGCGCGTACGATCCTCGAGGCGCTCGGGCTTCCGGAGGCCGGGCGAGATCCCGAGGAGACGCTGATCGGGACGTTGTCGGGCTCGCGGCTGCTCCTGCTCATCGACAATTTCGAGCAGGTGCTGGCCGCCGCGCCGACCGTGGCTCGGCTGCTCGGCGCAGCGCCGGGGCTGACGGTGATCGTGACGAGCCGCGCGCCGCTCCACATCGCTGCAGAGCACGAGTTCGCCGTGCCGCCGCTCGCCGAGGACGAGGCGGCCGAGCTCTTCGTCACGCGTGCGCACGCGGCCAATCCGAGCTTCGCCCTGAGCGATCAGAATGCGGCCGCGGTCGCCGAGCTGTGCGTGCGGCTCGACGGCCTGCCGCTCGCGATCGAGCTTGCCGCGGCACGATCCAAGCTGCTCCCGCCCGTGGCGCTGCTCGCTCGGCTCGGCAACCGCCTCGAGCTCCTCACCGGCGGGCGCCGCGACGCGCCGCGCCACCAGCAGACGCTGCGCATGACACTCGACTGGAGCTACGACCTGCTCGACTCCGACGTGCAGCGGCTCTTCGCGCAGGTCGGCGTGTTTGCCGGCGGGTGCACGCTCGAGTCGGCGGAATCCGTGTGCAGGGTCGAGGGCTCGGTCCTCGAAGGGCTCGCCGCTCTCGTCGACGAGAGCCTCGTCACGCAACGCGAGTCGGGCGAGCCCCGCTTCACCTTGTTGC